>Ga0256841_1001130_pt1 | contig 24305 bp, 24 predicted proteins | sample 356308metaG_FD_185971 | JGI IMG/M metagenome (GOLD analysis project Ga0256841, IMG submission 185971) | Hydrothermal vent microbial communities from Mid Atlantic Ridge, Atlantic Ocean - 356-308 | ecosystem: Environmental > Aquatic > Marine > Hydrothermal vents | place: Atlantic Ocean: Mid...
GCAGGTATGAAATAGAGGTCTTCTTATCATTGAGCACGATCTGCTTGGCCTCTTCAAAAAGCGGATCAAGATCGACATCACCGCCCTCACCGCCGCCGCTGCCCCCAGCCGCACCTCCCGAAACCAAATAGCTCTCATCATATTCCGGTGCACGCTGCGCCTTGATATACTCTACGACCTCTTCGATCTCCTCTTCGGTATTCCACGGTGCATGGATACGCACCAGCCCTGTCGATCCGGGTGGTGTGAACAATCCGTCCCCTCGTCCGAGCAGGCTGTCCGCTCCCAGGGAGTCCAGAATGACCTTCGAGTCGATACGCGAACCGACCCGATAGCTCAATCTTGAGGGCAGGTTCGCCTTGATAAGGCCGGTGACCACATCGACACTCGGACGCTGCGTAGCCACGATCAGGTGAATACCGCAGGCTCTGGACTTTTGTGCCAGACGGGCGATGGAGAGCTCCACCTCTTTCCCGCCGTTCATCATCAGATCCGCCAGTTCGTCTATGACGACCACGATATAGGGGAAGGGTTCCGCTCCTGTTTTTTTGGCTTTTTCATTATAGTTCTCGATATTCTTGGTACGTGCTTCGGCCATCAGCTTGTAGCGGCGCTCCATCTCTCCCACCATGTTCGCCAGTGCTGCAATCGCTTTTACCGGCTCCGTGATCACCGGAGTGATCAGGTGCGGGACATCCTCATAACTGGCGAACTCCAGCATTTTCGGGTCTATCAGCATCAGCTTGAGATGCTCCGGGTCATTCCGGTACAGCAGAGAGAGGATCATGGCATTGATCCCGACTGATTTACCCGAACCTGTCGTTCCAGCGATAAGAAGATGCGGCAATTTCTTGATATCGGTAATAAAAGGTTTGCCCACGATATCTTTTCCCAGTGCAACGGTCAGTGGAGACTTGGACTCTTTGAAAAGATCGCTTTCAAGGATCTCGCGCAGATAGATCGTATCGATATTCTCGTTGGGGATCTCTATGCCTACGACATCACGCCCGGGGATCGGCGCCTGGATACGGATGGTCTCCGCACTCAGCGCCATGGCAAGGTCATCCTGCAGCCCTAGGATCTTGGAAACCTTTACATTGGGTGCAGGCTTGAACTCGAAGGTCGTGACCAATGGCCCGCTGTAGGTACGCACCACATCGCCATCCACCTTGAACTGCGCCAGTTTGGAGAGCAGCTCTTCGATCTTCCTGTCGATCTCCGCTTCGTTCATCTTCCTGGTCGCTTTGGGTGCTTTCTGAAGGAAATCGATCTTGGGCAGTTTGAAGTTCTTTGGCTTTGCCACTTTTCCCTTTTCTATCTGGTCGAGCAGTTTGGAGTTCTCTTCCAGCTCCTCAACGATCTCAACACCGCTCTTGCTGCTTCCGGAAGGTTTTCTGCCTGCTTCTTCCGCTGTACTCGCAGATACGGCTTCTGCTTCATGCTCCATCTCGATTATTTCGTTAAGGGAAGGTTCATTTTTTCCGTCAAGATCATCGATCATTCTCTCTTTTGGCTTGGGGAGTGTTTTGTTTTTTGCTGCTGTCTTTCTGGGTTTGCGTACTTTTTTCGGCTTCTCTTCAACGGTATCAAGGATCGGCATCATTTCGTCTTCAAGTCTCGGAGAAGAAAAAGGGTTGGTAAAGATCACTTTGAATAATTTTTTGAAACCGTTGCCAACGGGTTCCATTATTTGACCCAAAGACCTTCCTTCCCCCCTGTTTCTCGTCTTCTTCGCTTTCTTCCGAGGTATAAGCGATCTCCATGAAAAATCATCTTCGAGTATGAAAACAAGAGAAAGCGCCATGATCATCAGCCAGAGCAGCCAGAGGCCAGCCTTTCCTATCATAGGAGCGAGGAATCCTACGATCTGTGTACCGATGAAACCGATCTGCCCTTTTTCAAGGATCAGTGATTCAAAGAGCACTGCACCGATGAAAAGCAGTATCCAGCCCAAATAAAAATCGATCTCCTTTCGTACCGCCGGCTTTGTATAAAGTTTATAGAGCGGATAGAAAAGAATAAAGATATTGATATAGGCAAAATAACCGAAAAGATAGAGGTTCGTTTCCCCCACAGTCTTTCCAATGTTCCCTACCAGCGCCGTTTCATGGAAAATGGTGGAGAACGCACCGTACATAAAAAGAATAGCTGTAATGATAATAGCGATTTTCACTCGTCGTCCTGCTATAAGAATATTTTAATATTAATTAATGAAGATATTATAACGTAGAAACTTTAGCCATCTATGAAAAAATGGCAAATTGTCATAAAAGAAGCTTTTTTCATTCATCTAAACACTTTTTAAGTGATGCCGGAGTAGAATTCTTTCTACATTTCAGGATGTACATGCCGCAGTGATGGAACTGGTAGACTTGGTAGACTCAAAATCTTCTGCCTTCGGGCGTGGCGGTTCGAATCCGCCCTGCGGTACCATTTGATAGAATGTTTTTTTGGGTGAAGCCCAGCAAAACTTTTAATATTTATATCAATAGCCTGTTTGCAGTTTGCAGACAAAAACTCTTTTGCGGGAGTAGCTCAGTTGGCTAGAGCGTCAGCCTTCCAAGCTGAGGGTCGCGGGTTCGAGTCCCGTCTCCCGCTCCATTCCTTAACGGATAACGCACTGGTGCGTGGGCTTTCTGCCGAAGAAAACTCAGCGTTAGCGTAGCAAAGATGTACTTTGTTCATTTTGCGTTATATCTATGACTAAGCGGGCGTAGCTCAGCGGTAGAGCATCACCTTGCCAAGGTGAGGGTCGACGGTTCGATCCCGTTCGCCCGCTCCATAGACTTTTCCATTATTTTTCCATTGATATAAAAAATTATCTGTTAACCTTTTATTACCCTCTATTAATCTCCATGGGTTATACTGCTCTTAAGAAAGGTGGCAGCCTTTTCAAGAGATTTTGTTTTACTCCTTGTCCAAAATTGTAAACTTCCTTGTTTTTCTCTTGAGAGCCGCCTTTTCACAACCAAAAAGCCATTCTCCCTTTACTTCATTGTAAACTTCCTTGTTTTGCAGGCTTTTTGGTTGATTTTCAACTCTTACTTTCTTGTGCTATAATCATATGTTTTATTTAATCTGTTGTGTTTATTACCGCACCAACTAACATCCTTCATGTTTGAGAGAACGAGAAAAGGTGAGATGCGAGTAGAGAAATACGAAGGACTCCCCGTAGGGAATGCGAGGATTTATCTGCTTGCAGGTCGCCTCTTATCGTTCTCCCCGAAGGGTGCTGTGCTTTCGCCCATAGGACTGCGTTGGATCTTTTTGAATTAGCTACGGCTAGTCCTGCAAAGATCCGCCTTGCCTATGCACGAAATCACAGCATCAAACATGAAGGATGTTAGTTGGTGCGGTAATATATTTTGGTGCCATACATTGCACGTTATTTTAGAGGTGCCCTAAATTATGATAAGGAGAAGATGTGAAGCTGGTCGTTGCCATTACCGGGGCAAGCGGTGTTGCACTGGGAAAAAAATTCATCGATTATCTGCCTTCAGATATTGACGTGCATGTCATTGTCTCCGACAATGCCCTGACCGTCGCATCTTTCGAGAACAAAAGAGTCACACTGCACCACAGCCAAAATATCGCTGCCTCCGTCTCTTCAGGCTCTTTTCGCGTCGATGCTACGGCGATCATCCCCTGCTCCATGAATACTCTGGCCAAGATCGCCTGCGGTATCAGTGACAATCTTGCCACCCGGGTGGCTGCTGTAGCACTTAAAGAACAGAAAAAGTTACTCCTGGCCCCCCGCGAGCTTCCCTTTTCGGCCATAGCCCTGGAAAATATGCAGAAACTGGCCTCACTCGGTGTCATCATAGCCCCGCCGGTCATGGGCTACTACTCCGAACACAATTCACTCGAGGAAATGGAAAAGTTCATCATCGGGAAATGGTATGATGTGCTGGGCATTTCCAATGATCTGTATGATCGTTGGAAATGAATCATTAATAATGAATAGTGAATAGTTATGGTATGCTTTCTTTCAGAAAGCTTTTATTTTATGATAGAGGACAACATGACATCTCACTCCATCAATAAAAGCATTGCAAAGCAATGCCTACCGACACTCCTCACTCCTACCTCCTACCTCCTCACTAAAAAATCCAAAGGATTTTTCCAATGAGAAAAGCGATCTATCCCGGGACTTTCGATCCTATCACCAATGGCCATCTGGATATTATCAAACGTGCCTGCAATATGTTCGACTGTATCGTCGTTGCTGTAGCTGCTTCCGATGCCAAGAAGCCGATGTTCACCCTTGAACAGCGTATACAGATGGTGCAGTCTGCTACAAAAGATTTTCCAAAAATAGAAGTAACGGGGTTCGACAAACTCCTTGTCGATCTCTCCGATGACCTTGCTGCCAATATCGTTGTCAGAGGCCTCAGAGCCGTCAGTGACTTCGAGTATGAGCTTCAAATGGGTTATGCGAATGCTTCATTGAAGAAAGAGCTTGAGACCATTTACCTGATGCCAAGTCTCGAACATGCTTTTGTCAGCTCTTCAGTCGTACGTGCCATCCTCGCTTATGACGGAAAGGTCGATCACCTTCTTCCCTCAGAGACTTTCCGTATGATACAGGAGTACCGGAAATAATGTATATTCTTTTTGAAGGTATCGATACTTGCGGGAAAAGCACACAGATAGAACGGCTTGCAAAAGCACATCCGGGCATTATCACCACCCATGAACCCGGCGGTACAGCTTTCGGCGAACAGGCCAGGGCAATCCTTTTGAGCGATTCGCTGCGATCCAAAAGAGCAGAATTGCTTCTTTTCCTCGCTGACAGGGCGGAACACTACGAAACAGTGATAGAACCCAACCAGAACAAACTGGTCGTCTCCGACAGAGGTTTCATCTCCGGTATAGGCTATGCCCTGGCCAATGGTGATTTCGATTTTGATGAACTGGTCAGGCTGAACCATTTTGCCCTCAAAGGACATTTTCCCGACCGCATCATCCTCTTCCTGACCGATATGGAAACACTCAGAGAGCGCACTTCCCAAAAGAGTCTTGACGGCATCGAACTGCGTGGGCTTGAGTATCTTCTCCGCGTACAGGAACATATGAAAGAGACGGTACTCAGACTCGGCATTCCCCACCTCTTTATCGATGCAGCAGATACCGTGGAAAACATTCATCAATCCATTCTTACCTACTTGAAGGTATAATTGCATCCATTTTACCCGGAATATGCAATGGAACGCCCCTGTCTTCTGTAAAGCATGGTCCGCGGATAAAAAGGCGATCTCCACATATGAAAAGGCTCAATTATGATCAAACCCCTACGCGGTATGAAAGACCTCACCTTCGATGACGCACAACGTTTTGTGCATATCGTCACTACAGCCATCAAGGTAGCCAAACGCTATGGCTACGGCTATATTGAAACCCCTATTTTGGAAGAGACCGCTTTGTTCAAGCGTTCGGTAGGCGACAGTTCGGATATTGTCAGCAAGGAGATGTACCAGTTCGAGGACAAAGGAGGCAATGATGTCTGCATGCGCCCCGAAGGAACAGCCGGAGTGGTACGGGCCTTCATTTCAGCCAAGCTTGACAGACAGCCGGTCAAACAGAAATTCTACTACTACGGACCGATGTTCCGCTATGAGCGTCCCCAGAAAGGACGATTGAGAGAATTCCACCAGTTTGGCTGCGAGAGTTTCGGCGAAGCATCCGTGTATGAAGATTTCACCATCATCACCATGGTCTCCCAGATACTGAAAGAACTGGGGATCGGTTTCGACCTGCAGATCAATTCCCTGGGCTGTCCGGAATGTATGCCGCCCTACCGGAACAACCTTGTTGGTTTCCTCACGGAGATCAAAGAAAAGCTCTGTGAGGATTGCAACCGCCGTATTGGAACGAACCCCATCCGCGTTCTTGACTGCAAGAATGAAACATGCCAGTCACTCTTGGAACATTCACCCAAACTCATAAATCATCTATGCGACGACTGTGACAGGGACTTCAAAAAACTCACTGCACTGCTTGACGATGCCGGTATCACCTATACGGTAGACACCAATCTGGTCAGAGGCTTGGACTACTACAACAAAACAGCCTTTGAATTCGTTTCCAACGAGATCGGTTCACAGTCGGCCATTGCCGGCGGAGGACGCTATGACAAACTGGTCGAATACCTTGACGGGAAACCGACACCGGCGGTGGGCTTTGCCATCGGTATCGAACGTATCATGGAACTGGTGCAGATGCCTGAAACAAAGAGAGAAGGGTACTACATGGGTGCCATGGTCCCGGAAGCCATAGAGAAGATCATCATGCTTGCCGGAAAAAAGAGAGAAACGGACAAAGTCACTGTTGAGTATAACCCCAAAGGTTTCAAGAGCCATATGAAAGGGGTGGACAAAGCCCATGCACGCTATGCCGTTCTTATTGGAGAAGACGAACTTGCACAGGGTACCGTGTGGATAAAAGATCTCGAAAGCAGGGAGGAAAAGACGATTCCTCTTACCTCATTTCTTTAGGGTCCTTTAGAAATTCACCATCAGGCCGGCAAAAATGCCATCGCCGCGCGGCCCTTTGATCGTTGAATGTTCATACTCACCAACGAACTTGTACTCTTCATTGATCGCCACTTCTATACCGACACCGAACACTGCGCCGTGGTCGGTATTTTTTTCATCGAGCGCATCGATATGTTCCCACTCGTACTCATACCCTACTTTGGCAAAGAGTCCAAGGCTTTCTGTCGCTTCGTAGGTATAGATCAGGTCGATCGCCGAAGTATAGTAATCAAAATCGTATGCTTCCGGCTCAAAGCCTTCGCGTCTTTCTGTGACCGTATTGGTCGAATAAGAGAAATCATACTCTACCGCAAAACCTTTGCCCAGGCGGTAGCCGATATCGACACCGAAACCATAGCCGCTATCTCCGCTGAGTGTTGACTCCTCTTCCGTTACGTCGTCACCAAGTATCGCCATTCCCTTGCCGACAATATAGAACTTGGATTCTTCAGTTTCAGCAGGCTCGGCCACTTCGATGTCACCGCCGGCATAAAGCTGTGTGATAAGCTGTGCTGCCAAAGCAGCAGTCAATAACTGTTTTTTCATTCATCATCCTTTTTTAATTGAAAATAAAATTATAATCAATTTAATTTAATTTAACCACGCGATCAGGTCATGACTCAATTTCTCCATGATCCTGTTCACTGCCTGCACATATCCTTTGGCATCTACGGTCACTGTATTTTCCCTGTAGCTGAAATGTCTGGCTTTGAGAAGCTTTCCTGTCTCTGCATCGATCAGCGTGAAATGCATGTTCAAAACAGCGTAAGACGCTTTTCCCCTGACATGATGGGAAAGGTCGTACACTGTACTTTCCAGTCTGAGATCTTCGTCTACATCCGAATTGAACGGTACGACCACCCTGAAGACCTTCGCCTCTGAAAGAACCTGGATAAGGGTTCCCTGCAGCAGCTTGCCCGAAGCATTCGACCATCGTGAATTCAAATAGCTGCCTCTGTCCGAAAGAGAATAGGAGTAATACATGTCATCAATGAGTTTTTCATTCAATGCCACAGGATACGCTACTTTCAGTATCTTGTTGCGGTAACGTGCATGAGGGACGGGTGATACTGAAGGAATGGCCATCGTATAGGTTTTCATGACCGGCGCCTCTTTAAAACTGCATCCGCCAAGCAGCAATACTGCCCATACCATCACATATCTCATTCTCCCGGCCCCCTTCTGTGTTTTCTTGACTTGAACAGGATACTGCTCGGATCCTGGCGCAGTTCCCTTGTCAGATCGGTCATCTGTTCGGTCAGTATACCTATATCGACCAGCATCGGTTCGAACGTCTCTTTAATATTGAAATCCCCGCGGTTCAGGCTTTTTTGTGCGGACAGGGTCAATCGGTTGAAATCCCTTGTCGCTTTATGGAGTGCCGTAATGGCAGGTAACGTCGTATCTGTGATCTGGTTGAAATCATGCGTAACGTCATCGACATCTTTGCTCAGTTTCAATGCGGCATTTTTATAGACCTGCATCGTCGCATTGAACTCATCGAGCGTTCCGACCGTTCTGGCCGTGATCCTGTCCGTATTGTCAAGGATGTTGCCAAAAGTCTCGATATTTTTGTCACTCAGCAGTTTTTCCGCTTTTTGAAGTACCAACTCAAGATTTTCCGCTATATGGCCGATCCCCTTGCTTGTCTTGCTGAACCAGGAAGGTACCGTGGGTATCACAGGGATCTCGCCATGCTTGCTGACCAAAGGTGCGGACGTGTTGCTTCCGCCGGATATCTCTATGGCAAGCAGCCCCGTGATCCCCAGCATTTCCGTATGGGCGGTCATATCTTTTTTGATGGGGACATCGCTGCGTATCTTTACCCATATTTCGATGCGTTTGACATTGTTCGGATCGATGCGTATGTCGCTCACGTGCCCGACATCCACACCGTGCAGCCTTACCGTCGAATCTTTGGAAAGCCCGGAGACGGATTCGGTCATATAAAGCTTGTACACTTTATAGTCGTTCTGTATGCCGTATTTGGCGAGCCAGAAGGTAAAGGCAACAAGTCCTGCCCCGAAAAGCAGTACAAAGATACCGACGATCGTGTAATTGACTCTGCTATACATCTCTTCTCCAGCTCCTCTCCAACTTGTCCATATACTTCTCTTTTGTGTAGTCATTCTTGAAGAATGCTTCCACAAAAGGATGTTGTGATTGTAACACATTTTCCAAAGGACCTTCTGCCACGACATGTTTATCTGCCAGAACAGCCATCCTGTCCACAATGTTGAAGATACTGTCCAGGTCATGGGTGATCATCACTACTGTGATCCCCAGCATGTCCCGAAGTTCCACAATGAGCGCATCGAAATTACGGGCCCCCACCGGGTCGAGTCCCGACGTGGGTTCATCAAGGAAAAGCAGTTTGGGTTCCATGGCGAGTGCACGCGCCAAAGCCGCTCTTTTGATCATCCCCCCGCTCAATTCAGAGGGATAAAGGCTGCCTACATGGGCATCAAGCCCTACCAACGCGATCTTTGAACGTACCAGTTTATCGCGCATTTCCCTGCTGATGTCCGTATATTCCTTGAGCTGTACTTCGATATTCTCCGCAATGGTCATCGAAGAGTAGAGTGCACCGAACTGAAAAAGCACACCCCATTCTCTGCGCAGCTGCTGCGCCTCCGCATAGCTGATCCGGTCAAGTTCTTTTCCGAGTACGGTCATACTCCCGCCATTGGGTTCAAGCAGCATGATCATCTCTTTCATCAGGACAGATTTTCCCGCACCGCTCTCTCCCAGGATGCCGTAGATCTCATTCTCCTTTATTTTCAAAGAGACGCCGTCATGCACCGTACGCTTCCCGAAACGGGTCACGATATCTTTGGCTTCGATGACAACCTTTTCTCTGCTCACAGGTTAAGCTCCGTATAAATGACAGAAAAAAGCGCGTCAAAGGCAATGACCAGAAAGATGGAGTTTACCACACTTGCGGTGGTATGCAGTCCCAGACTCTCGGTATTGTCCGAGACCTGGAAACCCCTGAAACACCCTACGGCGGCAATGACGAACGCAAAAACCGGCCCTTTGATCATACCCAGGACATAATGTTTGAGTGCCAGGACTTCATGCAGCCTGTCGATGAACTGGGCCATAGAGATATTCAGCTGCATTTGGGAAGCGACCATACCGCCGAAAATTCCCATAATGTCGGAAAAAAAGATCAGCAGAGGCAGCGCGATGATCAACGCAGTGACACGGGGAAGCACAAGAAAGTTGTAAGGGTCAAAACCCATGGTACGCATCGCTGCGATCTCTTCGGTGATCTTCATTGCGCCGATCTCCGCGGTGTAGGAAGAACCGCTGCGCCCCGCAATGACGATGGCCGTGATCATGGGGCCCAGTTCCCGTACGATCGAGATACCCACCGTATCGACGATGAAGATATCCGCACCGAATTTTGCCAGCTGTACCGCCCCCTGATAGGCAATGACCATCCCCACCAGAAAAGAGGTCAGGCCGATGATCACCAGGGCATTGAACCCTGAATGGTGGATATGGTAGACCATCTCTTTGGCCCGAAAATTCCCGGGGCGGAGCAGTACCTGCATTATCGTATGGAAAAGATGCCCCAGAAAATTGATGAAATCCCTGATATCCCGAAAGACTTCCAAGGTACTTTTTCCCAACGCTTCGAGAAAGCTGCTCTTTCGGACGGGAACGGACTCCACCATATGCCCGATAAGCAGATCATACATCTCTTTCTGGCTCTGGCTGTAGCCTTGCAGCAGGACCTTTGTCCGTTTTTTAAAACGATCGAAATATTCGATGAAGAGCAGGACACCTGCACTGTCGAACTCTTCTACTTTCGAGAGGTCCCAAACGATCTGTTTATCCTGCGGTACCCTGCGCAATCTTTCTTCGATCTGCTGTACGGTGGAAAGCGTCCACTCCCCCGACGATACAAGCGTAGTCTGCTGCGGATCATTTTTAATCGATAGATACTCTCTCTTCATACATCTATTATAGGTAAGATTGGATTAAGTTTCGCTATAATCGCTATACAAATATTCTCAAGAGGTAGGACATGAAACGTTTTGGTTTGGATATCTGGGGAGATGACAACTTCATTATTGAACACGATACGGTCAACGTGCATTACGGCAAAGAGCCTTCCCTGCTTCAGATCACACAGGAGATCAGGGAAAAAGGATACAAAGGCCCTCTTTTGATGCGTTTTCCCCACCTCATTGAAAAACAGATACGTACACTCTTCGAAACATTCAATCGTGCGAGGGAAGAGTTTGGCTACCGGGGGAATTTTCATGCCGTCTTTCCTTTGAAAGTGAACCAGTTCCCCAACTTCGTACATGCGCTTATCGATGTTTCACAAGCCTTTCACTACGGCCTGGAGGCGGGAAGCAAAGCCGAACTCATCATTGCCATCAGCAAAACCCCTCTGGGTGCGCCTATTACCGTCAACGGATTTAAAGACAAAGAGATGATCTCACTCTGTTTCATTGCCGCCAAGATGGGGCACGATATCACGGTGACTATAGAAGGCCTCGGCGAGCTTGAAACGATCATCCAGGTGGACAGAGAGTTCAACAAAAATGCCCAAACGCCCCTCTCTCCCAAGATCGGTGTACGGATACGCCTGCACAGCTCTGGTATCGGTATCTGGGCAAAAAGCGGTGGATACAGTTCCAAATTCGGGCTCACTTCCACAGAACTCATTGAAGCCTATGACATGCTCAAGAAACACGCACTGCTTGACCGTCTCTGGATGATACATTTTCATATCGGTTCCCAAATGGGCGATATCGCTCCGCTGAAAAAAGCACTCAGGGAAGCGGGGAATATTTATGCAGAACTCAAAAAACGCGGTGCCGACAGCCTTGGCGCCATCAACATCGGCGGCGGGCTTGCCGTGGAGTATGCCCAGCACGATAGCAGTGCAGAACGCAACTACTCCCTGAATGAATTCGCCAACGATGTGGTCTATCTGATGCAGGAGATCTCAAAGAGCAAAGGGGTTGCCGAACCGGATATCTTTACCGAATCGGGACGCTATATCGCAGCTTCCCACTCTGTGCTGGTCGCACCGGTACTGGAACTTTTTTCCCAGGAGTACCACCAAAAAGCGCTGCGCCTCAAAGCAAAGAACCCTCCACTCATTCAGGAACTCAATGACCTGTTCCATACCATCAGCCGGAAGAATGCCCGGGAATACCTGCACGATGCGCTTGACCACATGGAGTCGCTGCTCACCCTTTTCGACCTGGGATACATCGATCTGGAAGACCGCTCCAATACAGAAATACTGGTCAACCTCATCATCAAAAAAGCGATCTCCCTGCTCAAAAATGAAGGTTCCGATGAGCTCAAAAGATTGCAGGACCGTATTCAGGAAAAGTATCTGGTCAACTTCTCCCTCTTTCAATCCCTTCCCGATTTCTGGGGGCTTGCACAGCATTTTCCTGTCATGCCTCTGGACAGGCTCGATGAGAAGCCGACCAACCCGGCAAGCATCTGGGACATTACCTGCGACAGCGACGGGGAAATAGGATTCAGCCGGGACCTTCCGCTCTACCTGCACGATATTGATGTAGGCAGGGAAGAATATTTCCTCGCCTTCTTCCTGACAGGGGCCTATCAGGAAGTACTTGGCATGCAGCATAACCTCTTTACCCATCCCACCGAATGCGTCATCCGATTCGATGAAGACGGAAGCTATGTGATCGATGGCCTTATTGAGGCGCAGAACCTGATGGATGTGCTTGATGATCTCGACTACAATACCAACCTTATCGATAAAGCGCTCAAATACCACATCGAAGAATCCGATCTTCTTTCCAAAGAGGAAAAAAGAGAACTTTTGGGAAAACTTTATCTTTATTTAAGTGAAAACAGTTATCTTAAGACCATTCAAGCCATCAACGAAAACGATCAAGATCAAGGATAGTACGTGAACATATTCAGTCTCATCAAAGAGGATTTTCTCAATGTCAAAAGGAACGACCCTGCCCTGCACTCGACCTTTGAACTTTTTTTCAATTACCCGGGACTGTGGGCACTCTTTTTTCATCGTATGGCACATGCCCTTTACAACACTGGGCTCCGTTTCCTGCCCCGTTTCATTTCGGCTGTCGGGCTTTTCCTGACGACCATCGACATCCATCCCGCTGCCAAGCTGGGGAGAAGGGTCTTTATTGACCATGGTGTCGGCGTGGTCATCGGAGAGACAGCCGTGATCGGCAATGATGTCATCATTTATCAGCAAGTCACACTCGGCGGTGTCAGTACCAGCAAGGGAAAACGCCACCCGACACTGGGAAACAATGTGGTCATCGGCGCAGGCTCCAAAGTGTTGGGCCATATCACTATCGGGGAGAATTCCAAGGTCGGTGCCAATTCCGTTGTCGTAAAGGATGTCCCCGCCGACTCGACCGCCATAGGTATTCCGGCACGTGTACTCAAACGCGGCTACGACAAAACACCGTTAAGCCATAACAAGATCCCCGATGTCAACAAAGAGATCTTCGAATACCTCCTTAAACGTATCGAAGTACTTGAAGAGGCGCTGCCCAAGACCAAACAAAAGAATATCAAAGAAAAAGACCACGAACTCGAGGAACTCTACGATAACTTCATCCATGCCATGGATTAACAGCCCTGCCACCTTGCGCATGAGGAACCCTAAACCACTTTTGGTTATAATTATCATCAATTTACTCTAAGGGTTTTTCATGTTATCAGATCGTATACAGACATTGTCGTCATCATTGACCATTGCCATCTCTTCCCTGGCAAGAGATCTTAAAGCCGAGGGGAAAGATATCCTCAGTTTTTCCGCTGGAGAACCGGATTTTGGAACCCCCAGACGCATCAAGGACGAAGCGATCAACGCGATCAACGAAGGATTCACCCAGTACACTGCCGTACCGGGTATCCCCGAACTGCTCGAAGCCATCGCAGGCAAACTCAAAAGAGACAACGGCCTGGAGTATGCCCCTTCGGACATCATTGCAAGCAACGGCGCAAAACACTCGCTTTTCAACCTCTTTCAGGCACTGATCAACAAGGGTGACGAAGTGATCATCCCTGCACCCTACTGGGTCACCTATCCGGAACAGGTCAAATATTCCGAAGGGGTGCCTGTCATCCTCGAGACCGACGAGATCCATAACTTCAAGATCACAGCCAGACAGCTGAAAGATGCGATCACCCCGAAAACGAAGATGCTTGTACTCACCACACCGTCCAACCCTACCGGCTCCGTCTACACCAGGGCGGAACTTGAAGCCATCGCAGAAGTGCTCAAAGGTACGGATATCATCGTGGCAAGCGACGAAATGTATGAAAAACTCGTTTACGGTGTCGAATTCACAGCCGCAGCGAGCATCTCGGACGATATGTTCCAAAGGACCGTAACCATCAACGGGCTGAGCAAATCCGTGGCAATGACCGGATGGCGTTTCGGTTATCTTGCTTCACCCAACAAAGAGCTCATCTCCGTCATGAACAAACTTCAGAGCCAAAGCACTTCCAATATCAACTCTATCACCCAGAAAGCAGCCATTCCGGCACTCAATGGCGAAGTCGATGACGAAATAGAAAGCATGCGGCAGGCTTTCGAAGCCAGAGCCAAAGAAGCAACCGAGCTGATGAACGAGATCGACGGACTGAGCGTACTCAAGCCCGAGGGAGCCTTCTACCTCTTTGTGAATATCAAGGATATCAGCAACGACTCCATCACCTTCTGCAAGGAACTCTTACAGGAAGTCGGTGTCGCAGTCGTTCCCGGCATTGGTTTCGGTTCGGAAGGCTATTTCAGGTTCTCTTTCGCTACAGATATCTCCACCATCAGAGAGGGGATCAGACGTATCGAAAAATTCGTCAAAAGCAAAAAAGCGTAATTCTCCCTCTGCACTCCCTCTTTGGGGAATGCCTCCTTCAGCGAAAACCCCTATTTTCTTTTCGTCATATGCGTAAAAAGGTACCAGATGCCTCCCAGCACCAGAACCATTGCCAGAGGCGCGATCCAGGGGTATGCCTGGATCACTTTAAAGAAGGAAATAATCTGCTCGCTGGCGTAATAGGCACTCAGTCCTATGGTCAGTACAAAAATGACCGTAGCGAATATATTAAAGAATATAAATTTCTTGAAATCAAACTTTGAAAGCGCCATAGAGATAGGTACCAGTGTCTTCACCCCATAGAGGAACTTCTGGATGAAGATCGCCCACACTCCGTATCTGCGCATGATAAGCGTTGCCAGGGCGATCTTTCGTTTATGCTTGGCATAATAGGGCCTGATATCTTTTTTATGGTATTTGCCCAGGTAAAAAAGAAAATTGTCACCCATAAAATTGGCAACCATCGCCACAGCCATTGCCGTCGCAAAATCCATATGTCCCATATAGGAGAACACCCCTGCCGCCGCCACAATGAAAAGAGAACCGCCGAAAGAGAAAAAGGCCACTGCCAAATACCCCCAGGTCTCCAGTGAAGAAAAATCCATACCATATCCTAAAATTCAATTGGGGAATGATACCGAAACTTCATTAACACGGTGGATAGATCCACCCTGCACGACTCCTTGATACATATTCACTCATCTGCTATAATCACATTCATGATAAGCACATTCCTTTCCATCATATTCGTCTATGTTTTCATTGTCCTTGGATATACAGCCAAACGTATTTTCAAGAATGATATGAGCACAAAGACGCTGACACTGATGTCGGTCTATTTCCTGCAACCATTCGTGACCGTCTGGGGTTTCAGTACCGCCAGGCTTCATATGGAACACCTTTATGTACCCATGCTCTACCTGGCGATCATCCTTTCTCTGCTTCTGCCGACCATGTTTCTTGGAAAATTAATATTTACAGATATTAAAAATCGGGCCATCTTCTCCATCGCCGGATTCGTAGGCAACACAGGCAACATCGGTATCCCGCTGGGGATCGCCCTATTCGGGGAGCAGAGTGTCATCTTCACCACACTCATCAACATCGCCAATGTCTTCGTTGTCTATGTCCTTGGAGTCTACATCTATTCACGGGGTTCTTTCAGTATTAAAGATTCTCTCTTCAATATCATCAAAATCCCGATCATTCCTGCTTCTATTGTTGCTATATTATTAAATATCAACCACATTACCTTCTCTCCCCCAATAGAAGAATTCTTCAAAATGGGTGCCTATGCCGGAATCGTCCTGCAGCTTTTTCTGCTTGGTACCTTCCTTCAGGGCATCCGTATCAGGGAACTGCATCCCAGACTCTTTATCGCAACTATGAGCCAAAAGTTCATCATAGTACCGGCGGCAACCGCACTGATCCTCTCGCTTACCGATCTGCCGCTTTTTGTACAGGGGGTCATTTTCATGGAGATGATGACACCGCTTGCCGTAGCCAATATCAATCTTGCATCCCTCTATGACTGCCGACCCAAAGATGTCACGACACTTATACTGCTGAGCACACTCTTTTTCATCCCTCTTCTTTTTGTGCTCAGCACTATCATAGATCACGCCTATTTGTGATAAAATACACTATTACTTTTCAGGAGTCACCATGTCAAAAAAAACCCTTATCATCGGAGCCGGCGGCGTCGGCAATGTCGTTGCTTTCAAATGCGCCATGAATGCCGATACCTTCGGAGAGATCACCCTTGCCAGCAGGACAGTCGGCAAATGCGATGCCATCGCTGCCAACGTCAAAGAGAAGACCGGTGTCGAGATCAAAACCGCACAGGTCGATGCAGACTCGGTCCCCGAACTCATTGAACTCATCAACCGTACCGGGGCGAATATCGTCATCAATGTCGCACTCCCCTACCAGGACCTGACCATCATGGATGCCTGTCTTGAATGCCAGGTCGACTACCTCGATACCGCCAACTATGAACATCCAGATACTGCCAAATTCGAGTACAAAGAGCAGTGGGCCAGGGACGAAGAGTACAGAAAGAGCAACATCATGGCACTGCTTGGCAGCGGTTTCGACCCGGGCGTGACCAATGTTTTCTGCGCCTATGCCCAGAAACACTACTTCGACGAGATCCACACCATCGACATCCTCGACTGCAATGCCGGCGACCACGGCTACCCCTTCGCCACCAACTTCAACCCTGAGATCAACCTGCGGGAAGTCTCTGCCAAAGGCCGCTACTGGCAAAAAGACGACAAGGGGCAGGGAGAGTGGATCGAAACAGAACCGATGGCCATCAAGCAGATCTGGGACTATCCCGAAATAGGCCCCAAAGACAGTTATCTGCTCTACCATGAAGAGATGGAGAGTCTGGTAAAGCACATCAAGGGGCTCCAGCGCATCCGCTTCTTCATGACTTTCGGCGAATCCTACCTTACCCACATGCGCTGTCTTGAGAATGTCGGGATGCTCGGCATCGAACCGGTCGAACACAAGGGGCAGAAGATCGTCCCCATAGAATTCCTCAAGACCCTGCTGCCTGACCCTGCAAGCCTGGGGCTGCGGACCAAAGGCAGGACCAACATCGGTATCTTCGCCAAGGGTATCAAGGATGGCACACCAAAGACCATTTACATCTACCAGGTCAGCGACCATGAGAAGTGCTACGAAGAGGTGCTCAGCCAGGCGGTCAGCTATACCACCGGCGTACCGGCGATGATCGGGGCCAAGCTGATGCTCGAAAAGGTCTGGGAAGGCAAAGGGGTCTTCAACATGGAGCAGTTCGACCCCGATCCGTTCATGGAGGAGCTCAACCGGCAGGGACTCCCCTGGAAGGTGATGGAAATGGAAGCCGATGCCGACCTCAGAGTGGATGCCTGAGACGATGGAGGCACCCGCCTTTGCAGGCTTCCCCAAAGAGGGGCTGGACTTTCTCAGCCAGATCATCACCCACAACTCCAAAGCGTGGCTTGATGCCCACAGGGAGGAGTATGAGCGGTTCATTGTCTCACCCAACAGAGCCTATGTCGAAGAGATGGGTGAGCACTTGCAGGTCCTTGTACCGACCATCCATGCCGTCCCCAAAACGAACAAATCGCTCTTCCGCATCTACCGTGACGCACGCTTCCATCTGAATGACCCCATCAAGACACGCATCGGTATCATCTTCTGGCAGGGCAGCGGCCACCGCATGCAGAGCAGCAGTTTTTACATGCACTACGACCCTTTCGAGGTCTTTGTCGCCGCAGGTATCCGGAACTTCAAACCCACCCTTCTCTCCGCCTATAGGAACTACATACAGAATGACGAACAACGCACACAGCTGCATACCATATTTGAAAATATGAAATCCAAGGGCTTTCTCCTTCCTGAGCCCAAATACAAGCGTATGCCCAGAGGATGCGATGCCGATGATGTGCACAGTTACCTTTACCGCATGGGTGCCGTCTATACCTACACTACCTTCCCTCCCGGCGAGACTTTCCACTCCCAAGCGATCATCGACCGGAACTTCAGGACCTACGAAGCGATGTTCCCTCTGCAGCAGTGGCTTTATAAACTGACACTCCGCTGTGATACCGATGCTGATGTGTTCAGGTGAGCTTCCTTTTTCTTTTGTATGCACACTCTCTGCACATCAAAATGCTATAATAAATGAGAAAAAAGGAGTATCCCATGCACCATGTCATCATCCTGGGTGGAAGCTACGGCGGGATCGCCGCACTGAAAAAACTCCAAAAAGATCCGAACATACAGATCACCCTCATCGACCGTCACCCTTTCCATTACCTTCAGACCGAAGGCTATGAACTCATCTCCGGCGATACCTATTTCGACCATACCATCGTCAATCTCGCTTCACTCTGTGCCAACTATGAAAATGTCACCTTCAAACACACAGCGGTCACGAAGATAGAGCCCGAAAACAGGACCGTCCGGCTCGAAGAGGGGATGCAGACTTACGATACCCTCATCATCGCTATGGGCTGTGTCACCAAACGCTTTGAATGCGATACGCAGGTCTACCACTACTCCAGCGGGCCCAAAAGCCTCAGAGGCGCATTAAAACTGAACCGGTTCTTCCAGGATGAACTCTACAAAAAACTTGAATCGGCCAGGCATGCAACGGAAAATTTCAACATCATCGTCGGAGGTGCGGGGCTTTCGGGAGTAGAGATCGCCGCGAGTATGCAGCACTTCTTCAACCACTACTACCAAAGCAACACCCTCTCCTGCGAAACGCTCAACATACACCTCATTGCCAGCAGAGAGAGTGTCCTGCACGGCATGCATCCCCGCATTATTGAGATCACGAACAAAAGGCTTCAGGCACTCAGGGTCAAGGTCCACACCAACAGCCGCATTGCTTCCATAAAAGAACACGAAGCCGTCCTGACCGACGGCAGGAAGATACCTTTCGACTTCATGATCTTTGCAGGAGGAATGACCATCAATCCTGCACTGGAGGATTTTGAAGCCCAAAAGAACAAAAAAGGACAGATCCTCGTTAATACATATATGCAATGCCCAAAACATGACGCACTCTATGTCATCGGGGATGCAGCCGAACTCAGGGACAGGCACGGCAAGATCCTGCCGCCTACAGCCATGACTGCCATGGGAAGCGGTGCCCTGGCCGCAGAGAACATCATGCGTTCCCTGCAGGGCAGAACACTGAAGAAAGCCGATCTGCATATCGAAGGGATCGCCATTGCCCTGGGCGGGAAATATGCCGCGATCGATATGAAATTCCTGCGTTTCTCCGGCTATCCTGCCTACCTGACCAAGAAGATGATAGAAAAAATGTACAAATGGCCGCTTTGGTGGCTTGCACGCAAAGGTTTCAGAAAGATAGAGAACTGCAACCTCTGATCAGCGCAGCCCTATCATACTCATGAACCTCCCGCTGCACCCCTGCTCCTTGCGGTAGGAGAAAAACGTGTTGACTTCACAGGATGTACAGAGGCCGCTCATCTCTATATTCGCTTCAGTCAAGCCCGCCTTGAGAAGTTGATATTTATTAATATACGGAAGATCCAGCATATATTTCTCTCCCTTTTGTTCAACACTGTCGGTGATGCCAAAGAAATGTGAAGCCACATCCTTTCCCACTTCGTAGCAGCACTTGCCGATGGAAGGCGCGATCCCCGCAGCAATATCCTCAGGCCTGCATCCGAACACATCTTTCATTCTCTGTACTGTTTTGGCAGCGATCTGTGCTTTCGTTCCTCTCCAGCCTGCATGCACCGCTGCGACCACCTTTTTTTCTGCATCATACAGCAGTATCGGTACGCAATCCGCTGTCAGAATCGTCAATATCACGCCTTGCCTGTCGGTGATCAGCGCATCACAATCAGAAACAGCGTCATCGAGAGCCTCCCAGCCTCTGGCCTCCCGGCTTCGTATCACTTCTATATGGTCGCTGTGCGTCTGCTCCGCTGCCACAAAATGTACCGTCTCTTCCACTCCCAGTCGGGCAACCGCCTTTTCCCGGTTCGCAATGATCTTTTCGGCTGCCTCTCCCGTATGGAGTGCCAGGCTGAATACACAGGGTTCCGCAGGGTCTTTTTTTGTCACAGCATGGACACATCCCGGCATTTTCGAGAAATGTTCAAAACGGTAAAACGGCTGCATTCCTATCCTTAGTTGCTTTTCGATATAATACCCTAAAAAATGCAGGGTTACGAATGTTCGATTACGACAAAAGGATCTTTAAAAATTTCTCCTATCTCCTGATGCTTCAGCTCTTCCCGCTTTTTTTCATCTCGTCCTATCTCATCTACGAGATCAATACACACCTTTTCCAAAAACAGATGCTCTATTACGGCATTGCCGCTGTTGCTTTCGTAGTAGCTTCGCTGATCCCCTGGAGGCGCATACTCTGGTGGTTCGCTCCCCTCTTCTACCTCGCCAATCTTGCACTCCTTGTTGCCGTTGAATTCGTCGGGAAAAGTGTTCTGGGTGCCCAACGCTGGATCGAGATCCCCGGTATCGGTGTGACCATCCAGCCCTCAGAGTTCATTAAAGTGAATGTCATCATGCTGCTTGCCTACCTCATCTCGAAGAAACCGCCTCCGCGTACCGGCTACGGGCTCATCGGCTTCTTTCTCCTCTCTCTGGTCATCATCATCCCTTTCGTCATCATCGCCAAAGAACCCGACCTGGGAACCGCACTGGTACTGCTTATCACCGGTTACGGCATCCTGTTCATCATCGGTATTGACTGGAAGATCTGGGTCACCCTTCTCATTCTGGCAGGGGCAGGTGCACCTCTTGTCTACGAACAGGGCCTCAAACCCTACCAGAAAAAGCGTATCCACGACATGATCAACAAACCGAGCTACCAGGTACGTCAGGCACTTATCGCTATCGGATCGGGAGGGCTCAACGGCCAAAGCAAAGAGAACGCCACGCAGACACAGCTCAAATTCCTTCCCGTCTCCTCCACCGATTTCATTTTTGCCTACCTTGGAGAACGTTTCGGCCTCAAGGGAATGGTCACCGTGATAGGGCTCTACATCCTGCTCATCCTGCATCTGCTCTACCTCTCGGCAAAATACAGCAAAGATTACCTCATCAAGACCTTCTCCGCCGGCCTTGCCTTCCTCTTCTTCGTCTACATGGGTGTCAACATTTTCATGATCATCGGCCTCGCCCCCGTCGTCGGCCTTCCCCTGCCCATGTTCAGCCACGGAGGGACTTCTTTCATCATTTTTGCGGTAATTTTCGGGATTTTGCAAAATTTAATTGCCTTCAAAGACTACAATCGCTATACTTCTGACGCAAAAATAACCATGCAAACAAAAGGCAAACCTGCCTGATACGGGTCTTTAGCTCAGCTGGTTAGAGCACTCGGCTCATAACCGAGTGGTCCGGGGTTCGAGTCCCCGAGGACCCACCACTTACAATTCTCTTTCAATCACTTTGTTTCATCATTTTTGGCACCTTCAAATCATGATAATGCTATAATCCCTCCATGCCTAAAACCGAAAACACAGCAGCAAACACCCACTATCCTGCACTAAATGAAGCATTTCAGTTTCTCATCGCCTGCTGCCAGGCGGAACCCGATTTTGATGAGATCGGCTTGCAAATGAGAAATGAGAAAGTAAAAATTAAAAATGGGGAAGAGATCGTTTCCCTGGCTGCACGCCACGGCATCCTTCCGCTGGTCTACAAAACCCTGAAGACCCTTCACTCCTCACTCCTCACCCCAAGGGCACTTGTCTCTACGGTCGGGCGCACTCCTCACTCCTCACTTGAGCAATTGCTTAATGAGCTAAAAGCGAATTATCAAAGTATCGCCCGCCGCAATATGCTTATGAGCGCCGAGCTGCTGCGCATCATGAAGCTCTTGCAGGAAAACGGCATCGAGACACTGGCTTTCAAAGGTCCTGCGCTGGCACAGACGGCGTACGGAGACATTACCCTGCGGCAGTACGGGGATCTGGATATTCTGGTGCATCGCAAGGATTTTCGCCGTATCGCAGATAGGATGATGGACAAAGGCTATGAGCCTCATTTTCCTATTGAAACATTCACCGGGGAAAAGGTGCTGTTCGAGATGAACAACGACTGTCCGTTCTATGACCGTAACCGGGGTCTTGCTGTTGAGTTGCACTGGGATTTTTTTCGGAAGCTGGCGCTGCCGACAGAGAAGTTCTTTCCCTGGAAAGATCAAACAACTGTCTATATAAACCAACATCCTGTACAAACGCTCTCTCCTGAGTCTCACTTGCTCTATCTGGCACTGCATGGTTCCAAACATATTTATGAACGGCTGATCTGGATCGTCGATATCGACCGTTTTGTGCGCGCCTACCCCGATCTTGACTGGCCTCATATGCTAGAGATGGCGAAAAACATGGGTGCGGAAAAAATGCTTCTTTTTTCTCTTGCACTTTCAAGAACCTATTTTCATACGCCTGTGCCTGATTTTCTCATCAAAGAGACCGATCCTGAAAATTTTACAGCACTGATATCATTTGTCAATGATGAGTTTAACCGTGAAAACCCTACCCCGGAAGACAGCTTGACCAAACTCAGAAAAATCATTGCGCTGCGTGATACACTTTACTATAAAGTCTTGACCGTTGTGGAGTTCGTTTTCCGCCCCGGTATCAACGAACGGAGAATGGTCATTCTCTCAGACCGATGGTTCTGGCTCTACTGGCTGCTACGTCCTCTTGGTATGGGCTACCGTTTTATTTTCTGCCGCTTGTTAAAACTCTGTGCGGAACCTGACACATCTGCATAATACTTCATCCGCAAAACCATCCTGTCCTGTTCTACTTCATGTCGTTTGCGCATATAGGTTGTGTTGTGCGGTGTCTGGGCATGCAGGATCTTGAACTCTTTGTTGTACACGGTAAGCAGTACCCCTTTGGCACGGGTAAAAAAGTCTGCATGATCAAGCCGTTTGATGCGGGCATCCCAGCCGACAAGCTTGAGCCTTTGGGTGCGTGCGATGTAAAAGTTCGGTACCTTGTCATACACCGGCAATCCTCCCATACGGCTTCCCGGAGGCATCAGAGATCCGGTATCGGTACGGTGCAGTCGCGCATGGCGGTAGTCAGCTGATCTGAACGAGGGAAGATTGATGACCTCCCCTCCCATGATGTCGATCTTCTCTTCTTTCTCTATCCGTTCGAGAGCCTCTTCAAGCCTGGTCAGCGCATAAAAGATGAAGTCATCATCGAGCAGCAGTACATAAGGTGTTTGAACGGCTTCAAGGGCTTTCTGTCGTCCTGCAGATACACCGCTGTCATAGGGCAGATGGATATTCTGCACGCCTGCACGTTCTATGGGCTTTGCACTGTCATCGACGACGATCACCCGCATATTCGGGTAGAAACGCCGCAGGCTTTTGAGCAGGCGTGCCACGGTTTCGGGGCGTTCGAAGGTTTTGATGATCGCTGTCAGTTTTTCATCGACCAGAGGCGCATCAAAAGCAGGAAGTTTTCTCTCATTCCATCGAAGCCACCAAAGTTGCGAAGCGATCAAGCCTTCATAAAGCGGCTTTCCTATCCGGCGTAATTTTCCCCGTTTTAACTGTTTGGAGAGTGTTTGTCCTATCATAACGCTTACCTGTATACTTCATCATGATTGCCAATATCTATGGGTATGATCTCATCATTTTCAATAATAAAATCTATCACTATTCTATATTCCATATTGATGGAAACAGAGGAGTACTCTTTTAGCTTTCCTTTTAATGTATGCCGTCTTAAAGAAGGATGAAAAGGATCTCTCTCCAGTATGGTGATCGCTTTTGCATATCTGCTAAACATGTCGGGATGCTTTTTAAGAAATTTCTTAACACGCTTTTTATACGTATCTGTGATGACAAGCTTATAGTTCATCTTTTAAGAGTACTTTCATTTCAGCCAAATGTTCTTGTGCATTTTGTGTTTTATAGTTACCGTTTTCCATATCATGCATCATTTGCATATAGGCTAAATCCAATTCATTGGCTCTGAACTCTTTATATCGTTCTATGTCAAGCACCACATATTTATCTTTGCCCCTAACATTAATGATGAGTTCATCAAACTTGTTGAGAAGCTCATCAAAAAAAGACACCCCTCTTTGCTTAATTTCATTTGCAGAAATAGTCACTATAGTCTCCTTAAAAGTACTTTTAAGAGTATTATAGCACAAGGGCGCTTCCAATAAGAGGTAATGCTGCAACATCGCAATAAAATTCAGGCGTGCACCCATTACAGAAATTATTTTCAAGTTTTGGCTTTGTTGACTACGTAAAATCCAATATTGCCTGGATCTGAGCTTCCACAGCAAGCATTTCATTTTTCGTAAGTGCTGCTACTTTTTCAGGTGCCAGCCGCTGTATGTCCATCGCCCTTATCTGATCACATAGCACTTC
>Ga0256841_1001131_pt1 | contig 24286 bp, 38 predicted proteins | sample 356308metaG_FD_185971 | JGI IMG/M metagenome (GOLD analysis project Ga0256841, IMG submission 185971) | Hydrothermal vent microbial communities from Mid Atlantic Ridge, Atlantic Ocean - 356-308 | ecosystem: Environmental > Aquatic > Marine > Hydrothermal vents | place: Atlantic Ocean: Mid...
TGAAATCGTTGGATAGATTTTTTCGATTTTTATATCCCGAACACATTGATTTGTAGTTTTTTCTATTGCCATCAACGTATTATCAGAGAGTTTTTTACCTGCATATTTTTTAAAAATATATTTATTTACATTTTTCGGAAAGTGATATTTGTCGTTGATAAAGAAAATGCTGTCGATTTTTTGAAGTTGTAAATTATTTACTATATATTTAATGTATAAAACAGAATCGGAAAGTTTGATGTTTTTAGGTATTAGCTTGTTATAAATATAGCCTTTTCTAATTAATGATTTGTTTATTGAGTCTAATTTTGAAGTAATATTTTGCTTGTTTACAATTAAACTATCTTTATAAGTTTTGCTATATATAATTATATGTATAGATTTATAAGCATTTTTATTGATAAGGATTGTATCATTTTTTTTATTTTCCGGTGTAATTTCCTTTATTTGTGAAAAAGTTATAAAATTAAAACTTAATAATAGGCTTATTAACAGATGTTTGCTTGTAATTAAATCGCAAAAACAAAAGGTGTTTTGAAAGTATAATGATAACCTATTTTTTAAAAATTGAATCATTTTTTTAAAATATAAAAAACAAACTTACATATAAAATATTTAAATGTAAACGTATTTTTTATAACAAACTTATATTTGAAACAGTCATAACTAAAACTTTTTTTGTAAATATGTAAAAATCAGTTTGAAAAATAAAAAAATATTTATATCTTTGCCGTCCGAAAAAGTTTAAAGTAAAACTATACATATTAAATAAAAGAGAAAAATATGCCTACAATTCAACAATTAGTTAGACAAGGAAGAACCAAAATAACTAAGAAGAGTAAATCGGCGGCTTTAAAAGGAAGTCCTCAAAAGCGTGGTGTATGTGTTCGTGTTTATACAACGACACCTAAAAAACCTAACTCGGCAATGAGAAAGGTGGCAAGGGTTCGTTTGACAAACGGAAACGAAGTAAACGCATATATCGGTGGTGAAGGACACAACTTACAAGAGCACTCGATAGTATTAGTTAGAGGTGGAAGGGTAAAAGATTTGCCCGGGGTTAGATACCATGTCATTCGCGGTGCATTGGATACTGCCGGAGTGGATGGAAGAACACAGCGTAGATCCAAATATGGAACTAAACGCCCTAAAAAGTAGTAACTGAAAAAATTATTAACAAATGAGAAAAGGAAGACCTAAAAAAAGAGTCATTTTGCCGGATCCGAAATTCAATGATCCATTAGTAACCAGATTCGTTAACAATTTGATGTGGAACGGAAAAAAATCATTGGCTTTCAATTTATTCTACGAAGCTTTGGAAATCGTTGAGCAAAAGAAAGGTGAGGAAGAAAAATCTGCACTTGAAGTTTGGAAAGATGCGTTATCCAATGTTATGCCTCACGTTGAGGTTCGCAGTAGAAGAGTTGGAGGTGCAACCTTCCAAATTCCTACGCCAATCAGACCCGAAAGAAAGGTGTCATTGGCAATGAAATGGATGATTAACTTCGCAAGAAAAAGAAACGAAAAGTCATACCCTCAAAAATTAGCCGCTGAAATTTTAGCCGCTTATAAAGAAGAAGGTGGTGCTGTGAAAAAGAAAACCGATATGCACAGAATGGCAGAAGCCAACAAAGCATTCTCACATTTTAGATTTTAATAGAATTAAGAAATGGCAAAAGATTTAAACAAAGTAAGAAATATTGGAATTGCGGCTCACATTGATGCCGGAAAAACAACTGTTACCGAACGTATATTGTATTATACAGGTATCAGTCATAAAATTGGAGAAGTTCATGACGGTGCAGCCACAATGGACTGGATGGAGCAAGAGCAAGAACGTGGAATTACCATTACTTCTGCCGCTACACAATGCGTTTGGCCTTATCGTGGCGAAAATTATACGGTAAATATCATTGATACTCCGGGTCACGTTGACTTTACAGTTGAAGTTGAGCGTTCACTACGTGTGTTAGATGGAATGGTTGCGTTGTTTAGTGCCGTTGACGGTGTTGAACCACAATCGGAAACAGTTTGGAGACAAGCAGATAAATATAAGGTGCCTCGTATAGGATTCGTAAACAAAATGGATCGTCAAGGTGCCGATTTTTTTAATGTATGTAACCAAGTAAGAGATATGTTGGGGGGCAATCCCGTACCACTTCAAGTTCCTATTGGAGAAGAACAAGACTTTAAAGGTGTTGTAGATTTAATCTCGAAAAAAGCATTGATTTGGAACGAAGAAGATAAAGGAATGACTTTTGAAGAAATTCCCATTCCGGAAGAATTAATGGACGATGTTGAAAAATACCGTACCCAATTGGTTGAAGCAGTTGCAGAATATGATGATGAGTTGATGGAAAAATTCTTTGAAGACGAAGATTCTATCACCGAAGATGAAATTATTGCCGCTTTGCGTGCCGCAACCATTGATATGTCTATTATCCCAATGTATGCAGGTTCTGCTTTCAAAAACAAAGGTGTTCAAGCTATGCTAGACGGCGTTATGCGTTTTCTACCATCACCACTTGACATTGAAGCTATTGAAGGCGTTAACCCTGATACCGGAGAAACAGAACTTAGAAAACCAAGTGTTAAAGACCCCTTTGCGGCTTTAGCTTTTAAAATTGCAACCGATCCTTTTGTAGGTCGTTTAGCATTTTTTAGAGCCTATTCAGGATTTTTAGATGCAGGTTCTTACGTTTTAAACAACAGAAGTGGCAAAAAAGAACGTATTTCACGTATTTATCAGATGCACGCCAACAAACAAAACCCCGTAAAAAGAGTTGAAGCAGGAGATATTGCTGCCGGCGTTGGTTTCAAAGACATCAAAACAGGAGACACGCTTACTGACGAAAAACACCCTATCGTTTTAGAATCTATGGACTTTCCGGAACCCGTTATCGGGATTGCCGTTGAGCCCAAAACCAAAGCAGATGTTGATAAATTAGGCATGGCTTTGGCAAAATTAGCCGAAGAAGATCCTACTTTCCAAGTAAAAACCGATGAAGCATCAGGACAAACCATCATTTCAGGAATGGGCGAATTGCACTTGGAAATTATCGTTGATCGTTTAAAAAGAGAATTTAAAGTTGAAGTAAATGTAGGACAACCACGAGTTGAATACAAAGAAGCTTTATCAGCACAGGTTGATCATCGTGAAGTTTACAAAAAACAAACCGGTGGACGTGGAAAATTTGCCGATATTGTATTCAAATTAGAACCGGCAGAAGAAGGAAAAGAAGGACTTGAATTTGTAAACGAAATCAAAGGAGGAAACATTCCGCGTGAATATATTCCATCAGTAGAAAAAGGTTTCAAAGAAGCAATGAAAACAGGACCTTTGGCAGGATTTGAAATCGATGGTATGAAAGTTACATTAATTGACGGTTCTTTCCACCCTGTTGATTCAGACTCATTATCATTTGAGTTAGCTGCAAAAATGGGATTCCGAACGGCTGGTAAAAAAGCTCAACCGGTATTGTTAGAACCAATAATGAAATTAGAAGTTGTAACCCCTGAAGAAAATATGGGAGATATCGTCGGCGATTTAAACCGAAGACGAGGACAAGTGCTGAGTATGGACGATAGAGCAGGAGCAAAAGTTGTTAAAGCAACCGTTCCTTTATCAGAAATGTTTGGCTATGTAACTACCTTACGAACATTATCATCAGGTAGAGCAACATCATCAATGGAATTTTCGCATTATGCCGAAACACCTAAGAATATTGCAGAAGAAGTAATAGAAAAAGTTAATGGATAAATAAAAAGACATGGCTCAAAAAATTAGAATAAAATTAAAATCATACGATCACAATTTAGTTGACAAATCAGCTGAAAAAATCGTAAAAACCGTACAAAGTACAGGTGCTATTGTAACAGGACCAATCCCGTTACCAACGCACAAAAGAATTTTTACGGTATTGAGATCGCCACACGTCAATAAAAAATCAAGAGAGCAATTTGAACTAAATACCCACAAACGTTTGTTGGATATTTACAAATCAACACCAAAAACCGTTGATGCTCTTATGAAATTGGAATTGCCAAGTGGAGTAGAAGTAGAAATCAAAGTTTGATAAATATTGTATTATTGTAGAGATAAGGCATGCCTTATCTCTACAATAATAAACAATAATAAATAAAGGAATAATTAATATAAATTAATATAAATGTCGGGTATAATAGGAAAAAAAGTAGGAATGACCAGCATTTTTGACGACAACGGGAAAAATATTCCCGTAACAGTCATATTAGCAGGTCCGAATTATGTTACCCAAGTCAGAACCAAAGAAGTTGACGGGTATGAAGCTGTGCAGCTTGGTTTCGATGACAAAAAAGAGAAAAACACCCCTAAGGCACTCAGAGGTCACTTTGAAAAAGCCGGTGTAACTCCCAAAAGAAAAGTCGTCGAATTCCAGGATTTTGAAAAAGAAGTGAAATTAGGCGACGAAATCACTGTAGCCGATGTTTTTGAAGAAGGCGAATACGTCGATGTATCAGGAACATCAAAAGGGAAAGGATTTCAAGGGGTTGTAAAACGCCATGGATTTAAAGGAGTAGGACAAGCTACTCACGGACAACATAACAGATTAAGAGCACCGGGTTCAATCGGCGCTTCATCTGATCCTTCCAGAGTTTTTAAAGGAATGAGAATGGCAGGTCAAATGGGTAATGAAACCATTACCGTACAAAACTTGCAAGTTATGAAAATCATTCCCGAAAAAAACCTCTTAATTGTAAAAGGGAGTGTTCCCGGACATAAAAATACTTATTTAATAATCAAGAAGTAATGGAATTGAAAGTATACGATATCAAGGGAAAAGAAACAGGAAGAACAATAAAACTTCCTGAATCAATCTTTGGCATTGAGCCAAATGAACACGTTGTTTATCTTACCGTTAAACAATATTTGGCAAACCAAAGACAAGGAACTCACAAAGCAAAAGAGAGAGGAGAAGTAAAAGGAAGTACCAGAAAAATAAAACGTCAAAAAGGAACAGGAACCGCAAGAGCAGGAGCTATCCGTAATCCTTTGTTTAAAGGAGGTGGACGTGTATTTGGACCCAGACCTAGAAACTATTCTTTCAAATTGAATAAGAAAGTAAAAAGACTAGCACGTAAATCAGCATTAAGTGCAATGGCAAAAGACGGAAAAATTATGGTTGTTGAAGACTTCAGTTTTGATACACCAAAAACCAAAAATTTCGTTGAAGTATTGAAATCCTTTGACTTAGCTGATAAAAAATCGACATTTGTGTTTGTTAATCCAAATAAAAATGTATCTTTGTCATCACGCAATTTACAAAATTCAAAAGTTGTAAACAGTTCAAATTTAAACACTTACGCTATTTTGAATGCAGGTAAATTGATTTTAACGGAACCTTCAATTTCTGAAATTGAAGCAAATTTCTAAAATTAGCAAGATATGAGTATTATAAAAAAGCCGATTTTAACGGAAAAAATGATGAACGATACCGAATTATACAACAGGTATGGTTTTGTTGTTGATAAGAGAGCTAATAAGGTTGAAATTAAAAAAGCAATCGAAGCATTGTATGGCGTCGAAGTATTGAAAGTTCGTACAATGAATTATGCACCTGAAAGAAAAACACGTTACACAAGAAGTGGTGTTGTACAAGGTAAAACAAATGCTTATAAAAAAGCAATTGTTGATATAGCAGAGGGACAAAATATAGATTTCTATAACATTTAAGAAAATGGCATTAAGAAAGTTAAAACCAATAACTCCCGGTCAACGTTTTAGAGTTGTCAATCAATTTGAAGAGATTACAACCGATAAACCCGAAAAGAGCTTATTGGCTCCTAAGAAAAAATCAGGAGGAAGAAATAAAAAAGGAAGAATTACCGCACCACACAGAGGAGGCGGACACAAGAAAAAATATAGAATAATTGACTTTAAGAGAAACAAAGCCAATATTCCTGCAACAGTTAAAACAATAGAATACGACCCAAACAGATCCGCTTTTATTGCTTTGGTTGTTTATGCTGACGGAGAAAAAAGATATATTTTAGCCCCCAACGGATTACAAGTTGGACAAAAAATTATCTCCGGCGAAAGCGTAGCCCCTGAAACAGGAAATGCGATGCCTTTAAAAAGTATTCCATTAGGAACAATTATTCATAATATTGAAATGAAACCCGGACACGGCGGACAAATTGCTCGTAGTGCCGGAACTTTTGCGCAATTAATGGCAAGAGAAGGAAAATATGCGACCATTAAATTGCCTTCGGGGGAAACCAGATTAATTTTGGTAAACTCGTATGCAAGTATTGGTGTAGTATCAAATTCCGACCATCAATTGGAAGTATCCGGTAAAGCCGGACGAAGCAGATGGAAAGGAAGAAGACCAAGAACAAGACCGGTCGTAATGAACCCTGTCGATCACCCTATGGGTGGAGGTGAAGGACGTGCTTCCGGAGGACATCCTAGATCTAAAAACGGAATACCTGCAAAAGGATTCAGAACCAGATCTAAAAAGAAATATAGTAATAAGTATATCATTGAACGTAGAAAGAAATAAGATATGGCTAGATCGTTAAAAAAAGGACCTTATGTTCATTATAAATTAGAGAAAAAGATACTTGCCAATAAAGAAGCAGGAAAAAAAGTAGTTGTCAAAACTTGGTCAAGAGCATCGATGATTACTCCTGATTTTGTTGGAGAAACCATTGCAGTACATAACGGACGTCAATTTATCCCCGTTTATATCACTGAAAATATGGTAGGACACAAATTAGGTGAATTTTCACCTACACGTACTTTTAGAGGACATGGTGCCGATAGAAAGAAAAATAAAGGAAAAAAATAAGGATTATGGGACGAAGAAAACATGATATGGCAGTAGCCATCAAAGAAAATAAGAAAAAAGTTGCTTTTGCAAGTTTAAGCAATCATGGTGTTTCCGCTAAAAAAACAAAAATTGTTGTTGATTTAGTAAGAGGAATGGACGTTACCAAAGCTTTAACAGTCCTTAAATTTACACCTAATAAAAGTGCTTCAATCATTGAAAAACTTTTATTAAGTGCTATCTCTAATTGGGAAGTAAAATTTCCTGATAGAAATATAGAAGATGCAGGTTTATACATCAAAGAAATTTTTGTAAATCAAAAAGGAATGTTGAAACGTATTCAACCCGCACCTCAAGGTAGAGCTCACCGAATCAGAAAAAGATCGAGTGAAATCAAAATAGTTTTAGGAGAAAAAAATAGTTAATTTCAAGCAGATGGGACAAAAAACAAATCCAATAGGAAATAGATTAGGAATCATCAAAGGATGGGACTCTAACTGGTATGGCGGAAAAGACTATGGCGATAAAATTGCCGAAGATCACAAAATAAGAGATTATATAAAAGCACGGTTACCAAAAGCTAATATTTCAAAAGTTATCATTGAAAGAACACTTAAACTAATCACCGTAACAATTACAACATCACGCCCCGGTATTATTATCGGAAAACAAGGCTCTGAGGTTGATAAATTGAAAGGTGAGCTAGCCAAATTAACAGGCAAAACAGTTCAAGTAAATGTTTTTGAAATAAAAAGACCCGAACTCGATGCCAGCTTGGTAGCGCAAAATATTGCTCGCCAAATTGAAGGTCGTGTTTCATACAGAAGAGCTGTTAAGCAAGCCATTTCATCAACTATGAGAATGAACGAAGCCGAAGGGATAAAAGTTCAAATATCAGGAAGATTAAATGGTGCTGAAATGGCACGTTCTGAATCATATAAGGATGGTAGAATTCCACTTTCAACTTTTAGAGCAGACATTGATTATGCACTAGAAGAAGCACATACAACTTATGGCCGTTTGGGTATAAAAGTATGGATAATGAAAGGAGAAGTTTACGGTAAGAGAGATTTATCTCCAATGATTGGATTGTCAAAAAAAGATGGTCGCAGATCAAGAGGAAACCATAGTGGTAGAGGAGATAGAAGAAGAAAATAATTTATATTTAAAATTGTAGAAAATGTTACAACCAAAAAGATATAAACATCGTAAGCAGCAAAAAGGAAGAATGAAAGGGAATTCACAAAGAGGACACCGTTTGGCTTATGGCATATACGGTATCAAATCTTTGGAGTCATCTTGGATAACTTCAAGACAAATTGAAGCCGCCCGTGTTGCTGCAACACGTTATATGAAAAGGGAAGGTCAATTATGGATCAAAATATTCCCTGATAAACCAATTACCAAAAAACCATTAGAAGTAAGGATGGGTAAAGGTAAAGGTAATGTTGAATACTGGGCGGCAGTTGTCAGACCCGGAAAAGTATTGTTTGAAATCGACGGCGTACCTTTGGAAGTTGCCAAAGAAGCTTTACGATTAGCGGCTCAAAAATTGCCGGTAAAAACTAAGTTTTTAATCGCACCTGAATTTCAAGAAAAATAATATTGAATTATGAAAATGTCTGAAATAAAAAAAATGGAAACGGCAGAATTGCAAGAACAAGTGCAAGAGCTTAAAGATAAGTTAGCCAACTTAAAAGTAAGCCACGTCGTAACTCCTTTGCAAAATCCAATGGAACTTCGTAAAACACGAAGAAACATTGCCAGATTATTAACGGAACTAAACCAAAGAGGTAACTAATAGAATTTGAAGCAATGGAAAATTTAACTAGAAATTTAAGAAAAGAACGTATCGGATTGGTTACCAAAGACAAAATGGATAAAACCATTATCGTATCCGAAGTAAAAAGAATGAAACACCCATTATATGGTAAATTCGTACATAAAACAAAAAAATATGTTGTTCATGACGAAAAAAACGAATGTAATGTAGGTGATAAAGTAAGAATTATGGAAACTCGTCCTTTGAGTAAAACCAAAAGATGGAGATTAGTAGAAATTTTAGAAAGAGCTAAGTAATTATGGTACAACAAGAATCAAGAGTTAAAGTTGCAGACAATACAGGAGCCAAAGAAGCAATGGTTATCCGTGTATTAGGCGGTACAAAAAAACGTTATGCCTCACTTGGCGATAAAGTGGTTGTTACCATTAAAGAAGCCACTCCAAACGGTCAAATTAAAAAAGGAACCGTATCAAAAGGAGTTGTAGTGAGAACTAAAAAAGAAGTGAGAAGACCTGATGGCTCGTACATCAGATTTGAAGACAATGCAGTTGTTTTGCTTAAACCAGAAGGCGATGAAATGCGTGGAACACGTGTTTTTGGACCGGTAGCAAGAGAATTGCGTGATAAGAAATTTATGAAAATTGTTTCACTAGCCCCTGAGGTTTTATAAAACTGAATAAACAATGAAGAAGTTTAAAATTAAAACCGGAGACGAGGTAATCATACTTGCCGGTAAAGATAAAGGAGCAACAGGAAAAGTTATCAAAATAGTAAAAGATAAAGACCGTGTTGTAGTTGAAGGTGTAAACATGATTAAAAAACATGTTAAACCCAGTACAGAAAATCCTCAAGGTGGTATTGTTGAAAAAGAAGCCCCTTTACATATTTCCAATGTAGCCTTAATCGACCCAAAATCGAAAAAAGCTACACGTGTAGGTTATGAGATGAGAGATGGAAAGAAAGTAAGAGTTTCTAAAAAATCAGGACAAGTTATATAGCGTTATGAAAAACTATACACCAAGATTAGAGAAAGAATATAAAGAACGCATAATTGATGCGTTGATGAAAGAATTTGGATATAAAAATATCATGCAAGTTCCAAAATTGGAAAAAATTGTTGTGAGTAGAGGCGTAGGAGCGGCTGTTACAGATAAAAAACAAGTTGACTATGCAGTTGAAGAATTAACAACAATTACAGGACAAAAAGCTTTGTCAACAATTTCTAAGAAAGACGTTGCCGCTTTTAAGTTGAGAAAAGGAATGCCAATCGGTGCAAAAGTTACTTTGCGTCGTGATAAAATGTATGAATTTTTAGATAGACTAATTACGGTAGCCTTACCACGTGTACGTGATTTTCAAGGTGTCAAAGCCACAGGTTTTGACGGTCGTGGAAATTACAACTTGGGTATTACCGAGCAAATTATATTCCCTGAAATTGATTTTGACAAAATCAACAAAATCAATGGAATGGATATTACATTCGTGACTTCTGCAAAAACAGATAAAGAAGCACATGCATTATTAAGAGAATTAGGTTTACCATTTAAAAAGAAAAAATAATATGGCAAAAGAATCAATGAAAGCCCGTGAGCGTAAACGTGCGAAATTAGTAGCCAAATATGCCGCTAAAAGACAAGCATTAAAAGAAGCGGGAGATTGGGAAGCTTTGCAAAAACTTCCTAAAAATTCATCACCGGTACGTATGCACAACAGATGTAAACTAACCGGACGTCCAAAAGGATATATGAGAGTATTTGGAATTTCTCGTGTTACTTTTAGAGAAATGGCTAATCAAGGATTAATACCGGGCGTTAAAAAAGCCAGTTGGTAAATTTTAAAAACTAGAAACAGATGAATACAGATCCAATAGCAGATTATCTAACACGAATTAGAAACGCACAAAGTGCAGGACATAAAGTGGTAACTATTCCGGCGTCAAAACTTAAAAAAGAAATGACCAAAATTTTATTTGATCAAGGTTATATTTTAAGTTATAAATTTGATAAAGACGGAAATAGAGAGTATATCAAAATAGCTTTAAAATATGATAAAAATAATTTACCCGTTATTAAAAAATTGGAAAGAATCAGTAAACCGGGTTTGCGTAAATATGCAAATGTAGATTCAATACCAAAGGTTTTAAACGGTATGGGAATAGCTATTTTGTCCACTTCAAAAGGAGTGATGACCGAAAAACAAGCTCGTAGAGAGAATGTAGGAGGAGAAGTTTTATGTTACGTATATTAAAAAATTAAATTATGTCACGAATAGGATTTAAACCCATTACAATACCCGAAGGTGTCAATATTGACATCAAGGACAATATTGTAACCGTAAAAGGTAAATTGGGAGAATTAACACAGGAGATAAAAGGAGATATCCAGTTGGATATTAAAGACGGTGTTTTAGAAGTAAAACGCCCTTCCGAAAGCAAGCAACATAAAGCTATGCATGGTCTTTACAGATCATTGCTTTATAATATGATAGAAGGTGTATCCAAAGGTTGGACTAAGGAATTGGAATTGGTAGGTGTAGGTTATAAAGCATCTAATCAAGGACAATTATTAGACTTATCCTTAGGATTTTCACATAATATCATGATTGAATTACCCAAAGAGGTAAAAGTGGAAACAACATCTGAAAAAGGTAAAAATCCAATCGTAAAATTAACATCTTTTGATAAACAGTTGATTGGACACATTGCCGCAAAAATCAGATCATTCCGTAAACCTGAACCTTACAAAGGAAAAGGTGTGAGATATAAAGGAGAAGAAATCAGAAGAAAAGCAGGTAAAACAGCTTAATAATTAGAGATTATGAAACTAAGCAAATTAGAAAGAAGAAGAAGAATTCAAAAAAGAATCAGAAAGATTGTAAAAGGAACTGCTGACAGTCCCAGACTTTCTGTCTTTAGAAGTAACAAAGAAATATATGCTCAATTAATTGATGATTTAAGCGGTGTTACATTAGCAACTGCTTCGTCAAGAGATAAAGACCTTGCCGGAAATCAAGGAACTAAATTGGAAAAAGCTGCTGCTGTAGGAGAAAAAATAGCTAAATTGGCTGCCGATAAAGGTATTTCAAAAGTTGTTTTTGACCGTTCGGGATTTTTATATCATGGACGTGTAAAATCATTAGCAGAAGGAGCTAGAAAAGGTGGTTTAAAATTTTAAGATATGCTTGATAAATATAAAGATATAGAAAGAGTAAAACCGGGAGGTTTAGAATTAGAAGACCGTTTGGTTGCCGTAAATCGTGTAACCAAAGTAACCAAAGGGGGTAGAACATTTAGTTTTGCCGCTATCGTAGTAGTTGGTGACAAAAACGGAACAGTTGGATATGGTATGGGAAAATCAAAAGAAGTTCCCGATGCTATCCAAAAAGCCATTGATAATGCTAAGAAAAACTTAGTAAAAGTGCCGGTAATCAACGGAACGATTCCTCACGAACAGTTAGGAAAGTTCAGTGGAGCTCGCATTTTTCTTAAACCGGCATCACCAGGTACCGGAGTTATCGCAGGAGGTGCAGTACGTGCCATATTAGAATCAGCAGGCGTACATGATGTATTGACAAAATCACATGGCTCGTCTGACCCTAATAACGTTGTAAAAGCTACGTTAGATGCTTTATTGACAATGCGTGATGCACATAAAGTTGCAGAACAACGAGGCATTTCACTTAAAAAATTGTTTAAAGGATAAATTTTAAGAAGATGAGTAAAGTAAGAATTAAACAAGTGAGAAGTACCATTAAAAGACCTAAAGATCAAAGAAGAACTTTAGAAGCTTTGGGTATTAGAAGAATCGGACAAGAAAGTGTACACGAATTGACACCCGAGATAAAAGGAATGATAAATAAGGTGAAACATCTTATCGTAGTTGAAGAAATTTAAAAACTGAATTGAAATGAATTTACATAATCTTAAACCGGCAAAAGGTTCGGTCAAAAATAACATAAGAAAAGGTAGAGGTGAAGGAACAAAACGTGGCGGTACTGCTACCCGTGGAAACAAGGGAGCAAAATCACGTTCGGGTTATTCACGTACAGCAGGTTTTGAAGGAGGTCAAATGCCTTTGTACAGACGTGTTCCTAAATTTGGTTTTACAAATATCAACAGAATTGAATATCAACCAATCAATTTGGATATTATTCAAAAATTGATAGACGAGAAAAAAGTTGGAGATACAATTAGTTTTGACGATTTTGTATCTTTGGGACTTGTAAGAAAAAGAGAATTATTGAAAGTATTGGGACGTGGCGAAATAAAAACTGCTATAACCGTACAAGCACATAAATTTTCTAAAAAAGCACAGGAAGCTATTGAAGCAGTCGGTGGAAAGGTAGAAATCATTAAATAATCATTGGGTTACATGAAGAAGTTTATAGATACAATCAAAGCAATATGGAGCATAACAGAGCTCAGAAATAAAATAGCATTTACCTTAGGTTTGATATTGATTTACAGATTTGGCGCACAGGTTTCGTTACCGGGTATTGATCCAACTCAGTTAGCAAGTTTATCAAACCAAGCAAAAGGCAACACCCTATTAGACTTGTTAAATCAATTTACAGGGGGAGCTTTTGCTCGTGCTTCTATTATGGCTTTGGGTATTATGCCTTATATCTCCGCTTCAATTGTAGTTCAGTTAATGGGTATAGCACTTCCATATTTGCAAAAACTGCAAAAAGCAGGAGAAAGCGGACGAAAAAAGATAACACAAATTACAAGATGGTTAACTATTGCCATTACATTGGTACAAGGACCAAGTTACGTTTATAATTTATACAATCAATTACCATCTAGTGCGTTTTTGATTCAAAACAAACTGATATTTGTAATTTTAGCGGTTATTGTTTTATCTGCCGGAACTATTTTTGCAATGTGGTTGGGTGAAAAAATTACCGATAAAGGAATTGGCAATGGTATTTCATTGTTGATTATGGTGGGAATTATGTCCCGTATGCCATCTGCCTTTTTGCAAGAATTTGCTAACAGGGTAACTGAGCAAAACGGTGGACCTATGATGTTGCTATTTGAAATAGTCGTTTGGTTGTTAATTATTGCCGCCAGTATTTATTTGGTAAAAGCCTATCGACCTGTTCCTTTGCAATATGCAAGAAGAGCAGTAGGAGGTGGTTATGAAAAGAATATTTTCGGTGCCCGTCAATATTTACCTTTAAAATTAAATGCCGCCGGTGTTATGCCAATCATTTTTGCACAAGCCTTGATGTTTTTTCCTACAATGATAGGAAGCATATCAGATGCTGATTGGGCAATTTGGATGAAGACTACTTTTGGAAATATGTTTAACCCTTGGTATAACTTGGTTTATGCAATATTGGTAATTGTATTTACATATTTCTATACGGCAATCACCGTTCAAACAAATAAAATTGCTGACGATTTGAAACGTTCAAATGGTTTTGTGCCCGGTGTTAGACCCGGAACAGAAACAGCCGATTATTTAGATGAAATTTTATCTAAAATAACATTTCCCGGTGCTATATTCTTGGCTTTAATAGGTGTGTTCCCTAAAATGGTTCACTTCATTTTTCCCGGAATGCAAGTTTCTTGGGCAATGTTTTATGGCGGTACATCACTACTGATTTTAGTAGGAGTTGCAATTGACACTATTCAACAGGCAGAAGCCTATTTGTTGAACAGACATTATGATTCGTTGATGAAAACCGGAAGAAAAAAATAGATTTATGGCAAAAGAACCAGCAATAGAAGTAGATGGTATCATCAAAGACGCACTTTCCAACGCAATGTTTAAAGTTGAATTGGAAAATGGTCATATGATAACAGCACATATATCCGGAAAAATGCGTATGCACTACATACGTTTATTACCCGGTGATAAAGTGAAAATAGAATTGAGTCCCTACGATTTATCAAAAGGGAGAATAACTTATAGATATTAATTTGAATAAATTTCAAGCAAAAAGCTTATAAAGATATGAAAGTAAGAGCATCAATTAAAAAAAGAAGTCCCGAAGACAAAATTGTTCGTCGCAAAGGACGTCTGTACGTAATTAATAAAAAGAATCCGAAACATAAACAAAGACAAGGATAATTATGGCACGAATAGCAGGGGTAGATTTACCAAAGAACAAAAGAGGCGTAATCGGTTTAACCTATATCTTCGGAATAGGCAGATCGAGAGCTAAGGAAATTTTAGCCAAAGCCGGCGTAGATGAAGACAAAAAAGTAAAAGATTGGAATGACGCTGATATCGCAGGTATCAGGAAAACAATCGCCGATTATCGTATCGAAGGAGAACTTCGTGCAGAAGTTCAGTTGAACATCAAACGATTAATGGATATCGGAAGTTACAGAGGAATCCGTCACAGAATGGGATTGCCTTTACGTGGACAACGCACTAAAAATAATTCACGTACCAGAAAAGGAAAAAGAAAAACAGTTGCTAATAAGAAAAAAGCAACTAAATAATAATTAGTTATTATGGCAAAATCAAGATCAAATAGTAATAAAGCAAAGAAAAGAAAAGTTGTTGTTGAACCTAACGGTAGAGCTTATATTCAAGCTACTTTCAACAATGTTATCGTTTCGTTGACTAATAAAAAAGGTGAAGTAATCTCTTGGTCATCAGCAGGAAAAAATGGGTTTAGAGGTTCAAAAAAGAACACACCTTATGCCGCTCAGGTATCAGCAGAAGATGCTTCCAAAGTTGCTTATGAAGCAGGTTTGAGAAGAGTAAAAGTTTATGTAAAAGGACCCGGAAATGGTAGAGAATCAGCTATAAGAACTATCCATAACAGTGGAATTGAAGTAACTGAAATCATCGATGTAACACCTATTCCACATAACGGATGCAGACCACCTAAAAGAAGAAGAGTTTAAAAAATATTGAATTATGGCGAGATATACAGGACCTAAAACAAAAATAGCCCGTAAATTCGGTGAAGCAATTTACGGAGAAGATAAACATTTCGAAAGAAGAAAATATCCACCCGGACAACACGGGAATAATAGAAGAAGAGGAAAAAAATCACAATATGCTATTCAGTTAACTGAAAAACAAAAAGCAAAATATACCTACGGAATCCTTGAAAAACAATTTAGAAATTTGTTTGACAAAGCTTCAAGACAAGGTGGTAACACCGGAGAGGTATTGATGCAATTGGTTGAGTCAAGATTAGACAACGTAGTTTATCGTTTTGGTATTGCACCAACACGTCGTGCCGCTCGTCAATTTGTTTCTCACAGACACATAACTGTTAATGGCGAAGTGGTAAATATCCCTTCTTATCAATTAAGACCCGGTGATGTGGTTGGCGTTAGAGAAAAATCAAAATCATTGCAAGTTATAACCGATTCATTAGATAACAACAAATCTAACTATGAATGGTTAAAATGGAATGATGAAAAAATGGAAGGAGAATTTGTAAACCGTCCTGAACGTGTACAAATTCCTGAAAATATTCAAGAACACTTGATTGTCGAGTTGTACTCTAAATAATAACAAAAAATATATGGCGATATTAAATTTTCAAAAACCAGATAAAGTTTTTCAAATTGAAGCCGATGATAAATTCGGTAAATTTGAATTCAAACCCCTAGAACCGGGGTTTGGGCTAACTATTGGTAATGCACTTCGTAGGGTACTACTATCTTCCCTAGAAGGATATGCCATTACTTCTATTAGAATTGACGGCGTTGAACATGAATTTGTTTCAATCGAAGGAATAGTAGAAGATGTTACAAAAATCGTTCTAAACTTTAAACAAATACGTTTCAAAAATCAAGTTGAAGGTATTGATAATGAACATGTTAGAGTTAACATTTCAGGCAAAGAAGTAATCACAGCCGGAGACCTTCAAGAGTTTATTACCGGATTTCAAGTGCTTAATCCCGAATTGGAATTAATCCATTTAGATCCGAAAGTGAATATGACTTTTGAATTTGAAATTAACAAAGGACGTGGTTATGTGCCTGCCGATGAAAATAAAAAACAAGATGTTCCTATGGGTACTATTTTCATCGATTCTATCTTCACGCCTATCAAACATGTCAAATATTCAGTAGAAGATTTTCGTGTAGGGCAAAAAACGGATTATGATAAGTTGATTATTGAAGTTGAAACCGATGGCTCGATACACCCAAAAGATGCACTTACAGAATCTGCAAAAATTTTAATTCAACATTTTATGTTGTTTTCTGATGAGCGAATTACCATTGATGAAGAAGCGGCATCTGAAACTGAAACCTATGACGAAGAGTCTTTACATATGCGACAACTATTAAAAAGTAAATTAGTTGATTTACATTTATCAGTTAGAGCTTTGAATTGTTTAAAGGCGGCTGAGGTTGAAACATTAGGCGAATTGGTACAATACAAAAAATCGGATATGATGAAATTTAGAAATTTCGGAAAAAAATCTATGTCCGAATTAGAAGAATTGGTAGAAAGGAAAGGACTTACTTTTGGTATGGATCTTTCTAATTATAAATTAGATGAATAATAAAGAAATAAGGTTATGAGACATAGAAAGAAATTTAACCATTTAGGAAGAAAAACTGCACATAGAAAAGCCATGTTGGCAAATATGGGAAGTTCGTTGATAAAACACAAACGTATCAATACAACATTGGCAAAAGCCAAAGCACTTAGAGTATTTTTAGAACCTTTGATTACAAAGTCTAAAAATGATACTATGCACAATCGTCGTGTTGTTTTTAGCTATCTTAGAGATAAATATGCTGTAACTGAGTTGTTTAGAGATATATCAACAAAAGTTGCCGATAGACCCGGAGGTTATTTAAGAATTATCAAAATGGGAAATCGTTTAGGTGATAATGCAGAGATGGCTATGATTGAGTTTGTTGATTACAATACAGTTTATAATGCAGACAAACCTGCTAAGAAAAAAACACGTAGAAGAAGAAAAAAAGCAACAACTGAAGTGGCAGAAGCTACGGAAACCAAAGCCGAAGAAACTTCTTCAAGTGAAGATGCAAAAGAATAAATTTACATTTTATTTACATAAAAAGCCGGTTGAAATCATCAATCGGCTTTTTTATTTTTTGTAACTTTACATAAAAATTTAAGATTATGAGTTTAATAATGAATATTAAGGCAAGACAAATATTCGATTCCAGAGGAAATCCTACTGTAGAGGTCGATGTGGTAACTGAATTTGGTGTATTGGGAAGAGCGGCAGTTCCTTCAGGCGCTTCAACAGGGCAACTTGAAGCAGTTGAATTGCGAGATGGTGGCAAGTCGTATATGGGAAAATCTGTTTTTAAAGCAGTTGATAACGTAAATGACGTGATAGCACCTGAAATTGTAGGTATGGACGTTGCCGAACAACTCGAAATAGACAAGATAATGATTGAGTTAGATGGTACAGAAAACAAATCAAAATTGGGAGCAAATGCTATTTTGGGTGTTTCCTTAGCCGTAGCCAAAGCCGCCGCTATTGAAGCAGGCGAGCCGTTGTATAAATACATTGGAGGGGTAGGCGCAAGGACTTTACCTGTACCTATGATGAACGTTGTTAATGGTGGTTCACATTCTGACGCACCTATTGCTTTTCAAGAATTTATGATTGTACCCTTTGGAGCAAAAAGTTTTTCGGAAGCAATGAAGATGGCGACAGAAACTTTTCATAGTTTGAAAGCAATTATCAAAAAAAGAGGATTATCTACTGCGGTAGGTGACGAAGGTGGTTTTGCTCCAAACTTTGAAGGAACAGAAGATGCACTTGAAACAATCGTAGAAGCGATAAAAAAAGCAGGTTATAAACCCGGAAAAGATATTGGTATCGCACTTGATCCTGCATCATCAGAATTTTTCAAAAAAGGAGTTTATGATTATACCATTTTTGAAGGAAAAAAAGGAAAAAAACGTACACCGAAACAACAAGCAGAATACTTATTGGAATTGGTCGAAAAATATCCGATAGTTTCGATAGAAGATGGAATGGCAGAAGATGATTGGGAAGGTTGGAAAATACAACAAGATTTATTAGGTGATAAAATTCAATTGGTAGGTGATGATATTTTTGTTACCAATACTAAGATTTTAGCACGTGGAATTAAAGAAGGAGTTGCAAATTCTATTTTGATAAAATTAAACCAAATCGGTTCATTATCAGAAACCATTGAAGCGATAAATATGGCACATAAAGCCGGTTATACTGCCGTAGTTTCACATCGTTCAGGTGAAACCGAAGATACAACGATTGCCGATTTGGCTGTTGCTATGAATACGGGACAAATCAAAACAGGGTCTTTATCAAGAACGGATCGTATGGCAAAATATAACCAATTACTACGTATCGAAGAAGAATTGGGAAGTGTTGCTTATTATCCCGGTATAAATGTTTTTAAGAAAGCTTAACCCGAAAAATTTATATAACAAAAACGCCGACGAATTTCGTTGGCGTTTTTGTTTAAATTTTAACTTAAAAAATTATTTACTTTCTTTGGGTTTATTATCTTCATTTATTTTATTAGCGGCAACCAAAGACACTACCATATCATTAAGCATTTCGCTAGCGGCATTCGGATTATTCGGTAATAAAATTAAATTGGATTTAGTATCCTGACCGATAGCTTGCAAAGTATCATAATGTTGTGTGATAACAATCAACGCAGAAGCTTCTTGCGGATTGATACCTGCACGATTCAAAACATCAACGGATTCTTCCAATCCACGAGCGATTTCACGACGTTGGTCGGCAATACCTTTTCCTTGCAAACGTTTGCTTTCGGCTTCGGCTTTGGCACGTTCAACGATTAAAATACGCTGCGCATCTCCTTCGTATTGAGCGGCAACTTTTTCGCGTTCGGCGGCATTAATTCTGTTCATTGCCGCTTTTACTTGTGAGTCGGGGTCAATGTCTGTTACCAGTGTTTTAATAATGTCATAACCATATTCAATCATTGCATCGTTTAGCTCTGATTTAATGGCATTGGCAATATCATCTTTTTTCTCAAAAACATCATCTAAACGCATTTTTGGTACTTCGGCACGTACAACATCAAAAATATATGAAGTAATTTGTGCCGATGGATCTTCTAGTTTGTAATAAGCATCTTTTACTCTGTCTTTTGGTATTTGAAACTGTGTCGATACTTTTAAATGCACGAAAACATCATCTTTTGTTTTGGTTTCAACAATGACATCTAATTGTTGGATACGCAAATTAATCGGGCGGGATTTAGAATCAAATCCGGGAATTTTCAAATTTAATCCGGCATAGCGGACAGAATGAAACTTTCCTAAACGTTCAACAACAACAGCAGTTTGCTGTTTAACGATAAACAAACCCGCTGCAATTAACACTAGGATAACAACAATAATAATAATAAATAAAGGCATAATTTTATATTTAAAGATTAGTTACTAAAATTACGAATAATATTTGAATTTGTTACTTGTAAAATATTTTTTTCGTTTAAAGCACAATTCATAAATCTTTTATCCAACTTCTACGGCGTTTGTGTTGAACATGTTCATAATTTTTCCAATTTGAAATAACATTATGGTTATCTTCAAATACGCCGGTTGTTTCTATATCAAAAATATTATTCTTTTTCATAAATTGATGCAGTGCATTGAAAAGTAAAACGGCAACCCCTTTGGAATCGTATTCAGGGATAACACCGGTTAATAATGTATCAATGCCATCAGGTTTTTTAAAGGCTTGCAACAGATAATACCAGCCAAAAGGAAATAATTTACCATTGGCTTTTTGCATGGCTTTTGACAAACTTGGAATAGTGATTAAAAATCCAACAATTTTGTCTTTATCTTTCACAAAAAAAGTATATTTGGGGTCTAATACATTAAAATATTTGTTTTTATAATACTGTTTCAGTTCATCACTTAGTTTCATAACATAAGGGAGATGAGCAAATGCTTGATTTAAAATATCGAAGGCAATTTCGGCATAATTTTTTAACTCAGTTTTGTTTTTAGGCGAAAAAACTTCCATTCCAAAACGTTTGTTTACAATAAGCGAACCCCTTTCGCCTTTATTGATTGATTTTTCAGTTAGTTTGAGGTGAAATTCTATCCAATCATGCTCTTTTTCAAATCCGTATTTTGTCATCAATGTTTTGTAATATGGCAAATGATAAACAGACGCAATAGAAGGCAGTTCGTCAAAACCTTCGACTAGCATTCCTTGTGTATCCAAATTTGTATAACCCAAAGGACCGTGTACTTTTTTCATTCCTTTTTCCTTTAACCATTTGGTAGCGGTATCCATCAGAAGTTTAAAACCTTTTTCGTCGTTATAGGTTTCAAGTCCTGAAATTCTACCATAATCGTTACCGGTTTTTTTATTGTATTCAGGATTAATAATTGCGGCAACTCTGCCTATTGGTCGATTTTTCCAATAAACGACCCATTTTTTAATATTGCAAAAATCAAGGGCAGGGTGTTTTGTCCAGAACTTTTTTTCATCGGCTTTTATTGGCGGAATCCAATATTGGCTGTCTTTGTAAAGTAAATAAGGGAAGTCAATAAAATCTTTAAATATCTTTTTTGTATTAGCTTCTTTAATCGTATAATTTTTCATCAATAAATCTCAAAATATTATCAGTGTAAAAGTACGAATAAAAATTGTTTTGCATAAAAAATAATTCAAATTGTTAACTTCCGGTTGAAAACTAAATTTTTTCAGTCCAATCAAATGACTTATTTTCGTCGTGTAAAAAAAATATTATGAATCAAATTCTTATCGTCGGCACAATGGCTTTTGACGAAATCATTACACCATTTGGTGAATCAGGGAAAATTCTTGGAGGCTCGGCTTCTTATATTTCAATGGCATCGCGAAAAATTTATGATGGTGATATTGGTATTGTTTCTGTAATTGGAAATGATTTTCCTGATGTTTATTTAGAAAAATTTACTAACAAAAATATTGATTTATCAGGAGTAAGAAAACTTGAAAATGAAAAATCATTCTATTGGAAAGGTAAATATCACAATGATTTAAACAAGCGAGACACTCTGATAACAGAGGTTAATGCTTTGAGTCATTTTACGCCGGTTGTTCCTGATAAATTCAAAAAAGCCGATTTTTTAATGTTGGGAAATTTACATCCTTCGTTACAAAAATCCGTGATTGAGCAGATGGATGAAAAACCAAAATTTATCGCTTTGGATACGATGAATTTTTGGATGGATACGGCTTGGAACGAGTTAATGGAAGTGATAGAAATGATTGATATTTTAGTTGTGAATGATGAAGAAGCAAGACAATTAACCAATGAATATTCTTTGGTTGTTGCCGCTAAAAAAATACAGCAAATGGGACCTGAATATGTTATCATAAAGAAAGGAGAACATGGCGCTTTGCTGTTTCACAAAAAAAATATTTTCTTTGCTCCGGCACTGCCGTTAGAAGAAGTTTATGACCCCACAGGAGCAGGTGATACTTTTGCCGGAGGATTTATGGGACAACTTGCAAAAAATGGAATAATCAATTTTGATTATATGAAAAATGCAGTTATTTCAGGCTCAAATCTGGCATCTTTTACGGTTGAAAAATTTGGAACAGAGCGACTTGAAAGTTTAAAAAAAGATGAATGGAGTGAACGTTTAGAAGAGTTTTCGAGATTGACGCAGTTTGATATTGAGTTGATATAGAAATTGTTGCTAAATATTTGTCTTTGTTATCAGGCGTTCAAATTAAATTTATATTAAGAAAAAGTTGAAAGTAATGTTTAATAAAATATTCTATAGGAATGGATAAAGTCGTACAATTGGCAGTAGAACAACAGATTGGTTTAGATGAGATATTAATTCAACTGAAAAAAGATTTGGTTTTATCAGGTATTGATACCGATTTTTTTGATGAAGTAAATAATATAGATGAGTTGGCACAAGATATGGTGAAGTTTGTAGAAGAGTTGCTACAACATCGCCAAGATTTATTCAGTAATTTTATTTACAGGATTGATTTGCCCGAAAATCAAATTAAAAACATTGATGAGTCAGATTTGCAAACCGGATTTGCAAAATTGGTTTTAGGTAGGATTGTACAGAAAATATTTTTTAGAAAAAAGTTTAGTCAATAAAAAAGTCCGCTATTAAACGGACTTTTAATTTTTGATTTAGCTTTTATAACTTCCAAATTTTTACGTTGGTTGTAAGCTGGTTTATCTTTCAGACAATTTTATGCTTACTCGAACTTATTCACAAATTTTTCAAATAATTTATCTCCCAAAATGCTTTTCATACTTTGTATATAGCCTGAAGCTCTTTCTGCGTCTTCATTAACGGTTTTAAGGGCTTCTTTCATATTCAAACCTTTTAGTCTTCCTTCTTGTTCATACAAGATGAAATGTTTTTGAATGCTGTGAGCTTTTGCCATATTGGCTTTGAAAACCTTTTCCGTTTGTTCTTTTGACAAATCCAAAGTACTTTGAATCATTTCCGTTTGTTTATTGGCGTATTCTTTTACATTGAACTTTTTTGCAAACGATTGTGCTTGTGTAGTTACTGTAAATAATAATAGTAACAATCCTAAATATTTTTTCATCTTATATTTTTTTTAAATTAATATGCAATTTTAAGAATTTTAATCTAATCAACCAAATAAATATTTTAGAAATTCATTATTTTTAATTAAATACATAAATATTGTCCTTTTTGATATAAAATAATTATTTATTAAGGTTGTTTTTTATGTAAGTAATAACGACATTTCTAATATCTCCCCTTAACTCCTTGTGTTGCGGTTTCAACACTTTGACAACGCCTTGTGCATTTTCTTTTAACATCGGGATATCATAACCTTTCATCAAGTAGTCCGAAGTTATCATCTTATAAACGCTATTGTCATCTATGATTTGATGATTAATTGTCCATTTTCCGTTTTCAAATTTTATATTTTTACTGCGTTGCAAATAACTTCCTTTTCCTTGATGAGTTTCGCCGTAATCTAAGACTTTTTTAAGTAAATCTCCTTTTATTTCCACATCATATATTCCGCCGCCAAATGGCATTGCCCGGAAAAAATCCATCGCTACGATATCTCCTGACAGTTGGTCGTCAATACGGATTGATCCACTGTTTAAGATGGCTATTTCGGCATTATTTGTAGAAGCAGAAAGCATCGCATCGGTTATTAGTTCTCCCATATTTGTCTGGTGATGACGAATAGATTTTTCTCTGGCATCAAGTGGTGTTTTAGCTACAAACAGCACTTCATTTGGATTGTTGGCTACATTTTTTACTTTTTCGTCTAGTATTTTTTGCCATCTATCGACTATTGGTTTGATGGTTTCGTCATCTTTGATATTTTCGTCAATGGTAATAAGTTTTGATGTCAATTTTAATTTTTTTGTGTTTTTATCATACACTAAATGATGTATATAAATGGTTTTGGCATTGGCGTCTGCTTTGGCAACTTTGCCACCGGTTGATGCGGTTAATAACATATTATAATGTTCGTGTCCACCCATAATTAGCGGGACTTTTGGTAACATTTCCAAAATTTTTAAATCTTCTTCTTTATTCAAATGGGTAAACCCTATAATGATGTCTGCACCTTTTTTTACAAGCTCGTTATAACCTGCTTGGGCTTGTTTGTAAGGGTCTAAATAAGTTACGTAATCTTTTGGGTTTGAGTCAACGACTTCGGAAAAGAAACCGATTTTGATTGCTGTGCCATCTGCATCTTTTAATTTGATGATTTTAGTTTTTGG
>Ga0256841_1001132_pt1 | contig 24284 bp, 22 predicted proteins | sample 356308metaG_FD_185971 | JGI IMG/M metagenome (GOLD analysis project Ga0256841, IMG submission 185971) | Hydrothermal vent microbial communities from Mid Atlantic Ridge, Atlantic Ocean - 356-308 | ecosystem: Environmental > Aquatic > Marine > Hydrothermal vents | place: Atlantic Ocean: Mid...
CCCATTGCCATTGCCTCACCGGTAATTGCCTGAAAACCGGTTGTTGTAACTGCAACATCCGCTACAGGGACCTGCCACGGACCGACCAGTTGATCACGCGCCACCAACCCGGTGACCGAGCGATCCCCGATATGAATCAAAAAACTTTTATCCGCAACCGCTGGAAATGACAACACTCGTTCAACCGCTTGCTGCAAATCAACCCCTGCCATATCAAAATCAGGTAAAACCGGTTTGATTCGTTTCACATCACGCAACATTTTTGGCGGCTTACCAAACAATAAGGACATGGGAATATCAACCGCATTATTGCCAAACAAACTGTCAGATAATTGTAAGTGTTGATTTTCTGTTGCCTCACCAATAACAGCAAACAAACAATGCTCTCGCTCACAAAATGATTGGAACAATGGCAATGACTCAGGTTTGATTGCTATTACATAACGTTCTTGGGCTTCATTACACCAGATCTGCATTGGCGACATGCCTTGATCAGCATTGGGCACTTTCCTGAGTTCAAAACGACCCCCACGACCACAATCATGGATAATTTCCGGGACAGCATTACTTAGTCCGCCCGCGCCAATATCATGAATGGAAATAATTGGGGTCGCATCACCCAATGCATTACATTGATTGATGACTTCCTGACAGCGTCTCTCCATCTCTGGATTTTCCCTTTGCACCGAGGCAAAGTCTAAGGACTCAGCACTTTCACCCGAAGTTTGAGATGATGCCGCACCACCTCCCAAGCCAATCAACATCGCTGGACCACCCAAAATAATAATAAGTGACCCAGAGGGTATAGCTTGTTTTTCCACCAACATGGGCCGAATACTGCCCACACCGCCGGCTATCATGATTGGTTTGTGATAACCTTTGTATTCGCCCTGCTTGCCATTAAATGCTGATTGTTCAAAACTTCGGAAATATCCGGCCAAATTCGGCCGACCAAATTCATTATTAAATGCAGCGCCACCAATTGGTCCCTGCAGCATTATTTCCAAAGCGGATGCAATACGCTCAGGCTTACCGGAGTCAATTTCCCAGGGCCTTTGATATCCGGGGATATTCAAATGCGAAACAGTAAAGCCGGTTAGCCCTGCTTTGGGCTGAGAACCCCTACCTGTTGCCCCCTCATCTCTGATTTCCCCACCGGAACCCGTTGCCGCACCAGGATGTGGTGAAATAGCTGTTGGGTGATTATGGGTTTCTACTTTCATCAGAATTTGTGCCTTTTCTTCAACATAAAGGTATTGTTGATTATCCGGCTTTCTGAGAAAAATTGGCGTTTGACAGCCTTCAATTACTGAGGCATTGTCACTATAGGCAGACAAAATATGCTGGGGATTTTTCTCTGCAGTATTTCGAATCATGCTAAACAGAGTCTTACCCTGTTTTTCTCCATCTATAACCCAATTAGCATTAAAAATTTTATGGCGACAATGCTCGGAATTTGCCTGGGCGAACATCATCAATTCGACATCAGTAGGATTTCTTCCCAGTTTTTGGAAACTTTCCGTTAAATACTCTATTTCATCATCGGACAATGCCAAGCCCATCTCGATATTGGCTTGCTCCAAGGCCTGATAACCTTTCTCTACAATAGCTATCGTTGTTAAAGGAGCCGGTTGATGTTCGGCAAATAATTTTTGTTTAAGGCCTTGCTCAGTCTCAACAACAATTTGCATCATTCTGTCATGCAACAAAGGCAGAATTTGTTGCTTCATAGTTTCAGAAACTGGCGCATCAACATCGATGAAATATTCAATGCCTCTTTCAATTCGTTTTACCGAATTGAGACCGCAACGATGGGCAATTTCAGTTGCTTTACTCGACCAGGGTGAAATAGAACCCGGTCTTGGAATCACAATAAAAAAACAATCGGTGGATATACTAGCTTCCTGAACATCGCCATAATTCAGCAATTGCTCCAGAATATGCCTTCCAGCTTCTGATAAATCATGATCTATATCGATAAAATGAACATACCGACCTGCAATTGCAGTTATGTCAGAAGAAATTTTCTGTAGTTCACTCAACAATCTGTCTTTACGAAATGCTGATAATGCGGCAGGGCCTGGAATTTTTAGCATGGAATTTTTAAATGTTACGAGGTGATTAATGCCAGAACGGGACCTTTCTTTCGCATTAGAGAAAAGTCTACTTTCCTTGTGTCAAATCTTTCTTGATGGTTTCAAACAGCAGAAATAATACGCCCAACCCAGAACCTTCTGATTGAGGATTGCCTTGTTCATCCGTCACAACCACTTCTGTTCTTGGACCATCTTCGGCCAGAATAATGTGGAATTTTTGATCCTGATGTTTATCTTCACCGAAGAAAAACTCGAACTCATTCCAGAGCGAGCCATCCTCAATTTCCTTTTTGTCAGGGTCAAACTGAATGGTATAAGAGCCTGCAGTCTGATTCCTTTCAGTCACTTCCACAGCCTGACGACTTAGGGCTTTTCCAACGATGTACCAGGTTCTTTTCAAAGGCTCATAGACAATTAACCGTAATGCTCCGCCATCAAATCCAACCAATTCAACTCTTCCTCTTTTACCTTCAAGCTGGCTTTGCCGGTATTTTTTATCCTGTTCCTGTTCTTGCGAAAAGTCTTGGGCTTCAGAATTTTCAGAAACATCTGTAGGTTCTTCTGGTAGGACAGCTTTGCTTTTGGTCAAATCTTCTGGCAGCCGTAACGGGGAAATTTCCTGGCTGTATCGATAATCTTTTTGTTTATCGGGAAAATAGGGCTTAACAGAGCTACAGGAAATTACCCCTGATAAAACAACGAAAAACCAAAGAAAACCAAATTGTCTGCTTTTTTTCATTTGCTGATGATCAACTAGCAGCCTGCTGCATTGCTTGGTGAACCGCTTCGAAACAATCTTCTGTCAACCAGGTTAGTGGTAAACGTATACCTTGACCAATTAGGCCCATTTCAGCAACCGCCCATTTGACAGGGATAGGATTGGACTGGATAAATAACTGCTGATGCAATCCAGCAAGCTTTTCATCTATTGTTTCAGCAAGTTGTTGATCTCCAGAAATCGAAGCCATTACCATCTGATGCATTAATTTGGGGGCGATATTACCAGTAACAGTAATAACGCCATTACCACCGAGCAAACAAAATTCACGGGAAGTGGCATCATCACCCGAATAAAGTGCAAAATCAGAACCACATAAATCACGGATTTGACTGACTCTTTCAAGGTCTCCGGTTGCCTCTTTCACTCCAACAATATTTTCAATACTTGCAAGACGGCCAACGGTCTCCGGTAACATATCACAGGCTGTTCTGCCAGGAACATTGTATAAAATTTGGGGAATATCCACCGCTTCCGCAATGGCTTTAAAATGCAGATACAAACCTTGCTGGGTCGGCTTATTATAGTAAGGTGTCACTAACAAACAGGCATCTGCTCCCACTTGTTTTGCCCGCTGTGTCAAGGTAATGGCTTCGGTGGTTGAATTTGCGCCAGTACCGGCAATGACTGGAATTTTGCCATCAACATATTGGACAATTTTCTCTATGACAGCACAGTGCTCATCTTCATTAAGCGTTGCCGATTCTCCTGTTGTTCCGACTGCAACAATTGCGTCAGTGTCTTGTTCGATATGGAATTCGACCAGTTTTTTCAAACTGTCATTATCAATACTCCCATTTGAATCCATCGGTGTCACTAATGCAACTATGCTGCCTTGAATCATGCAAAATCTCTCTTGAAAAACGTAAAAAACGGACCATTATAACCACTTCCACAAAAGGTTAAAATGGAAAATCAAGTGTGCTCGCTTTAGCCTATAGGGAATAAAAAACAGTATTTAAAATTAGTTATGAAATCATTTTAATCTGAGTCCGTGATTTCAATGCGGATAGCAGGGGCAAGATATTGGTTTAGCACGGCCTGAAAAAAATCTCAGTTTCACTCTTAAGGTTAAGCGGGCATTTTTTAAACCGGGATGAATCAATAGCTTGCACCTGTGTCATAATGAAAGTCACGGTTTAAGGTTTAATTAAACGTAACCATTCAGCGTATTTATAGATTCAATATCAGTAACTTATTCCAGAAGACGCCGTAAATACGTCCGTGTAGGCTTGATTGTGTCATCCATGACACATACACTTCTTCCATAAGCTACTGATATTTTAAAATTTTAGTTAAATTAAATACGCTGAATAGTTACAATTAAACAAACTTTTCTACTTTTTACAAGGCCCAACATACTTACCGGATAACTGGGTATTAATATTCATGGCGCCTTGTTTTGAGCCTGACATCATCATTTTAAATTGTCCATTAAAAGATGTTTTTTGATAAGCCAAATCGCCATAACCATCCATTTGCATTCCTGCTTGTTTGCAACGCATTTGCCAGGTTACCGTATTCGATCCTATATTCATCTTGATCATTTCACAATGTTTATTATTCAGAATCTTGTCTGGAGTCATATTTTTTTTTGTGAAACACTGATTCACCGTCATTGGTGGAATTTCCATTTTCAATGGGCCTTGCATTTTCATCTGACTGGTAATTTGCCAATTTCCTTCCTGCACATCCAATTCAGCCATCGCAACAAAGCTAACCATGAACAAACTAATACTAGCGATAAATCTAGATTTCATTACTATCCTCTTAATTAATTTAATTTCGGACTGGAAAGCTAACTTCAAGAACGCACTTCTCCAAATTCCTGATCAACATGATCAACACTCCACAATTTTTCCAGCTGATAAAAATCACGCATTTCTTGCGTCATAATATGAACTACCACATCTCCCAAATCCAGCAAAACCCATTCTGCACCACTCTCGCCTTCAACACCGAACGGTTTAAACCCCTGTTTTTTTATGTTTTCAACAATATAATTGCACAAAGATTTGACATGCCGCGAAGAATTACCGGTGACTACTACCATATAATCGGTCACGCTGGTTTTGTCCTTGACGTCAAGCGTGGTGATATTGATACCCTTTCGTTCATCCAGAGTATCTTGAACAATTTTTAACAATTTATCTGTTTGCATTCAGTATCCTGATAAAGTTTATGTTGATATATATATGATATAACTTCCCTGGGCAATAAATAGGCTGGATTTTTCTGATTTAAAAAAATTTTCCTGATCTGGCTGGCTGAAATACCCAATTGTGTCACTTTCTGGAAATACAATTTCCCATGAGATGACTGCTCTAATTGTCGCTTGTCATCTACATGCTTCTGCCCCAGGAACTCAGATAATACATTTTTTTTACTTTCAGGCCGATCCATCACCACGATATGCGCATAATCAAACAATGTTTGCCAACGATCCCAGCTACTTAGGTCTGCAAAAGCATCAAGTCCCATAAACAAAAGTAAAGGTTGCTGTTGATAATCCAAGCGTAATGACTGCAAAGTATCCACCATATAGGAAGGGCCTTTCCGGTCTATCTCTCGTATATCAATTTCCAAGCCGGACTGATTATTGATAGCAAGCTGCAACATTTCCAGACGCATTTTTGAAGAAGCACCAGGCATTTCTCGATGAGGCGGTTGATGGCTGGGCAAAAGCAGCAACTTCTGCAAATTAAAGACTTCCCGAACTTCCACTGCTGTTCTTAAATGGCCAAAATGAACCGGATCAAAAGTACCTCCATAGATACCTATCATTTGAGGATACCGGATGACTTTAAGAAGATAAAATCAGTCAAAATTCTAAATTCGAATCTGTCCGTCACCCAGCACAATGTATTTCATAGAAGTTAATCCTTCCAGCCCTACTGGGCCACGGGCATGTAATTTATCTGTACTAATGCCGATCTCAGCGCCCAAACCATATTCAAAACCATCTGCAAAACGCGTTGAAGCATTTACCATTACTGAACTTGAATCTACTTCCCTTAGAAAACGTCTTGCACGACTATAATCCTCGGTCACAATTGTTTCCGTATGGGCTGAACTATATTGATTAATATGTAAAATTGCTTCTTCCAGCCCTGACACTATCCGGATTGAAAGAATCGGAGCCAGATATTCAGTTTGCCAGTCTTCTTCAGAAGCTTTTTTGCATTTAGGGATTAACGAACAGGTCTTCAAACATCCTCGTAATTCAACGCCTTTCTGAACATATTGTTTTGCTAAAACAGGCAAAACCCTGGGTGCAATTTTTTCATCAACCAATAAGGTTTCCATGGCATTACAGACACCATAACGTTGAGTTTTGGCATTGAAGGCAATATTGATAGCTTTTTCCGGATCAGCTTTATCATCAATATACACATGGCAGATACCGTCCAAATGCTTGATGACAGGAATAGTCGCCTCTTGACTGATTCGCTGGATTAAGCCTTTTCCACCACGCGGAATAATGACATCAACAAATTGGTTCAAACTTATTAATTCGCTAACCGCTTCACGATCAGTAATATTAACCACCTGCACAACATCAGTTGAAACATCCGCATCCTGCAAACCTTTTTTTATGCACTTTGCAATTGCTTGATTAGAATGAATCGCCTCGGACCCTCCCCTTAAAATACAGGCATTGCCCGACTTTAGGCACAAGGCAGCCGCATCAATAGTCACATTGGGACGTGATTCGTAGATGATACCTATTACTCCAAGTGGAACCCGCATTTTTCCGACCTGGATACCACTGGGTCGATACGCCATATCAGTGATTTCACCAACTGGATCAGGTAAGGCTACAATTTGTTTAAGCCCTTCAATCATGGCATCAATACGACCAGGTGTCAGTGTCAAGCGGTCTAAAAGTGCGGCTTCCAAACCGCGTTCCTGGCCGGCTTTAAGATCCTTTTGATTTTCCAGTGTTAAAAAATCCCTTTCTGCTTCGATTTGCCCGGCAATCTTGAGTAATGCCTGATTTTTTTCCCCCGGCTCTATACGACTAATAAAACGACCGGCAGCTCTGGCTTTTCGACCTAATTCATGAATATAATCCTTAATGTCCACGGTATTTACCCCAACTCAATCAAGTTTTTTATACCCTGCACCAAAATACAACAAAGGATGACCTGATCTACAAATCACATTTTTGACTTCTCCAACAATCACCCAATGTGTACCTGCACGCATCTCCTGCACCACCTCACATTCAAGTGAAGCTAGGCTATCATTCAAAACTGGTACTCCGGTTACACCATCAGTCCAGGAAGTTGCACTGAATCGTTCCTGCATACTGTTACCTCCGGCAAAATTATTTGAAACCGATTCCTGATCTGAAGCCAATATGTTTACGGCAAAAATACCACTTTTCTTAATACTTTCTCCAGTTTCAGCTGAATCATTCAAGCAAACCAGAATCTGCGGAGGCGATAGTGAGACACTTGCAAATGAAGTCACAGTCATTCCCTGAGGTTCCTCACCCTCAGCCTGAGTGGTTACCACAGTTACGCCACTTGCCCAACGTTGAAGAGATTGCTTGAATTCATCTGCAGTCACTGACATAGTTCACCTTGTTTGCCGATACCCAATAACGGATTTTAAACTGATAAAAAAATAACCGTTAATTTTATCACATAATGCTATCCATAGCGAACTTCCATCCTCAACTAATTGCTGTCAGTCATAACCGATAGAAATGACTTTTAAAATCCCTCATACTTTACAATAAAATTAAGCTATTTGACCTGAATCCGTAACCTTACTACGGTACAGGAAGGAGGCAAGCTCTTGATTTATTACGGGTTGAAAAATGCCCGCTTAACCTTAAGGGTGAAGCTAAGATTTTTTCAGGCCATGCTAAACCAATATCTTGCCCTCTGTTATCCGCATTGAAATTACGGATTCAGGCCTAAGACATTAAAGAACCCACTTAATCTTTAATTTATCCATCAATCAATTAAATATAATGGAAATTATTCGTTTTTTTTCTGGCTATAAGGATAGTCTTGAAAAAATATTACTCATCACCCTTGTTATTGTTATTACCCAAACGACAGCATATGCTGAAAAAATCTGGACTACAGCAAAACCAGCCTACAGAAAATCTACCATAACAGGTTTCAGCCGCGCCCGTTACAGCATGACCTTATCAACCGAAATTGCAGAAAAAATCAAGCAAATATTTATTGATATTGGCGATCCCGTCCCCAAAAATGGCAACATTGCCTGCCTTGATGATACTTTTGTCAAAATTGATATCCGTTTAATGGCTAACGAAATTGCCCAACATCAAGTTGATATTGATTACTATCGGAAACAGGTTAATCGATATAAAAAACTCGTCGAAAGAAACAATGCCGCAATCAGCCAACTCGATGAATTTGAACGTAAACTTGCCAATGCCGTGCAGCTTGCACAATTCAAAAAACTGAAAAAACGACGACTACAGGAAAAGCTAAAACGTCACTGCATCAAGGCGCCTCAAGGATGGAAAATGATTGAACGCCTGGCTGAACCTGGACAATGGTTAAATGTTGGCGACCCTGTTGCAAAAGTGGGTGATTATAGATCTTTACTGGTTCCATTAGCATTATCAGTCAGTGAAATGAGAGCATTGAAACACAAGCAATATGACCTAACAGTTAAACTGCCAGAATATGAGTTAACCGTACCCTCCAGAATTGGACGTATCTCTCCTTCTTTTGATGAAAAATCCAGAAAAATCCAGGTTGATTTAATTTTACAGAAAAAACTTCCTGTCCATCGCGGCGGACTAAGAGTCGAAGTAACTCTCGAACTACCAGAACCAGCCGGAACTTTTCTGATTTCTGCTGATGCGTTGGATAAAAAATTTGAAGAAGTCTGGCTGGAGCGTAAGGATGGCTCCCGAATCAGTGTTGATTTATTAGGTTATGCAGAACATGGATTGGCCCGTATTTCCTCTTATGAAATCAAAACTGGCGATCAATTCAGAATCCTTCATCCCTAATCTAACATTATGCAACAAATTGTTCGCTTCTCGTTAAAACAAAAGGTTTTTTATAACCTGGTATTTATACTGCTGACCATCACTGGCTTTTTTTCCTTGTTCCAGTTGCCTGCCGAAAGGTATCCCGATATAAGTTTTGGCAAAGTCACCATTACTACAAACTTCCCCGGTGCCTCCCCCATTGAAGTGGAAACCCTGGTCACCAAAAAACTGGAAGAACAAATTTCGACAGTTGAAAACATTGACTGGATTAATGCCATATCTTACCCGGAACGCTCACAAATCCGGGTTAAATTCATAGATGATGCGGATTACCAATACCTCTATACCGAAATACGCCTGAAAATTCTTAATGCCATGGGTGAATTACCTGATGAGACTGACCCACCTCAAATCAACATCATTACTGCCAATGATTTTGCCCCGGTCATCATATTGAATCTGGTTGGAGACCGCAGCAATCGCGCGTTGGCGCTTATCGCCAAACAAATCAAGGCGCGCCTTGAAAAAATACCGGAAATCAAAGAAATTCAAATTGGCGGCGAATATATCCGGGAATTCCATATTCATCTGGACCCAAACAAACTTTCCCAGTTTGGAGTCAGTTTTAACGAAGTTTATGATGCTTTGAAAGCCGTTAATATCTCCATACCAGCCGGAAAATTTAAAGGTGAAAACAGTAACTACCTGGTCAAAGTCGATGAAAAGTTTCACAATCGCGAGCAAGTAGTAAAAACCATTATTCGACGGGATGGAGACGGTAGTTTTATTCGCCTGGAAAACTTGATTAGCCACGCTGATCTGGATTATCGAGATCCAGCTTTCATTTCATCAGTCAATGGTAAAGACGTTATTGGTCTGAAAATCATCAAAACTCGCGCTGGCAATGCCATCGACATTAAACAGGCAACGCTTGACACCCTTAAAGTATTCGACAAAATGCTAAAACAGGAACGCCTGGAAGTTATTCTGACTCAGGATTCCACAGCAAAAATCAAGGATGGCTTTAGCACCCTTGGACTCAATATGCTGGTTGGTATGATTTTGGTTTCAATTATCATCTGGTATTTCATGGGCATTCGTAATGCCGGCCTAATTACCATTGGCATCCCGTTTTCTTTCATGATGACCTTGATACTAATGTATTTTACCGGCAACAGTCTCAATGAGCTTAGTTTGTTCGCGTTTGTTCTGGTCACAGGAATTATTGTTGACGATGCAATTGTCGTTTGTGAAAACATTTTTCGCCATATCCAGGAAGGAAATGACCTCTATCATGCCATTGTAAATGGAACTTCCGAGGTGGGACTGCCCGTTATTTCATCGACTTTAACCACGGTTGCCGCATTTCTACCGATGCTGATAATGACCGGACCGATTGGCGATTTTTTTGCCCAGGTTCCGATTGCTGTCAGTTTTGCCCTATTTGCATCACTGATTGAATGCTTGCTCATCCTACCCATCCATTATCTTGACTTTGGCCCACGTAAGCCAGAGCAGCTTGACAAACACCTGATTCACGAAAACTTGATTCTGAAATTTTGTCGGTCAATCACCCGTTATGCCTTGAAATTTACCTTAAAACATCGTGTTTTCAGTGTTTTGGGTGTTTTTGCATTATTAATTGCCGCAATTGTCATTATGACCGTTTCTGTTACTGGAAAAATAGGACTCATCAATATCAAATTCTTTCCAGAAGACTATTCAATTTACTATGCCGATCTCAAAGGGACTCCAGAAATGTCGATTGAACAAATTGATAAAAAAGTCAGGGAAATGGCTCGCTTTATCATGGCTGACGGTCCAGGGTTTGCAAAATCAGCAGCTGGTTTTGCCGGTTTCTATATTAATGATGATTATGAACCGGTCTACGGCAATAACTTCGGAACTGTCATGGTCACGCTTCCGGACAAAAATCTGCAAGCTTTCGATCATCCAATATCTCACCTGGAAAACATGCGCAAGCGTTTAAAGAAAAACTTTGAAAAACAGGGGTTTTCACTTGAAGTACATGCCCAGAATGATGGCCCTCAAATGGGTAGGGACATCAATATTCGAAGTGTTGGCATTCAATATCAGGCCATCTCAGGACTGGCGGATGAAATAATGAATTTCCTGAAAAAAAACAAGCAAATAGCCCCGTGGCTGATTGACCTTGAAGACAGCCGCGGCAAACCAAAAAGAATCTATCGTTTTGATATCGATCATGAAAAAGTCAATGAATATGACCTTGACAGCACCCAGGTGACCGAGTTAGCTGGCAGCATCCTCGATGGTAGATACGCAGGAAAATACCGGCTCAACGATGAAGAAATTGACTTGAAGCTAATGATTTCACCAAAGTTTTTAAAAACCCCTCATGACGCCTTATCAATTCCCGTTGTTGAACATGCCAGCAGCCCGATAAAATTAGGAGATGTCGTCAACTTGCGCTCTTATTTCAAACCTGGCGAATTACACCGTTTTCAAGGTCAACGCGCAATTAATATCAAAGCCGATATCAAATCCGGAGCACCAATATCATCCCCGGTTGTTATAGCAGCAGTCGATACTTTCTATCAGAAAATTCGAGATAAATACCCTGATGCGAACCTGATTTATGGTGGTGAACACGAAGATACCCAACGCTCATTTATCTCACTCAGTTACGCGTTTCTGATTGCTATTTTAATCATATACATCATTCTTGCCAGCCAGTTTCAATCCTATATACAACCCGGAATTATTCTTTCCGCTATTACTTTTTCTTTAATTGGCGTGGTTTTTGGAAAATTATTGACACAATCATTATTTACTATCAACAGCTTTATTGCTGTTATTGGTGTCGCCGGTGTCGTGGTGAACGACGCGTTGATTCTGGTTGATTTTATGAATAAACTTTACCGCTCAGGAAAATCCAGAATGGCAGCCATTCATCAAGCAATCGAAGTCCGGCTGCGTCCCATTGTACTAACCACCTTAACAACTACTCTAGGCCTGTTGCCCATGGCTCTTGGTTTTCCGGAGGATTCAATTGTTTGGGGTACAATGGCGTCTACTTTCGTTTCGGGTCTCGCCGCTTCAACTATGTTGACTTTATTTATCGTGCCGGTTTTATGGGATCTGATTATGGAGAGGCAAGAAAAGAAAATTCTACACTCAAAAAAATAATACCAATCCCAAAGTTTTCTATCATTCCTTCACCTGATGGAGAAGGCGAGGATGAGGAGCTTGTAAAGATAAACTTATTAAATTGGTATACTTCGTATTCAAGAATGCCTCGATTTTAACTTCCGAAATAATAAACCGGGAAATCGAAAAACAAATCCTGATAACAAACGCAAATGCATCCAGGTCAAAAGACTATTATCCCGAAAATATCTAAACTGGGAAACACCCCCCTCCTGCGCAGAAAGATAACGTACTGGCACCTGTAAATTTATAATTTTCATACTGCGCCAGGCTATTCGAACAGCCACCTCCGGATCAAAATCAAAACGTCTGGCAAAATGCGTTTCATTCATTACTGCCAGTAAATCCTTAACGGGATAAACGCGAAAGCCAAAAAGAGAATCATGAATTCCCGCCCAAAGAGTTTCAAAATTGACCCAGAAATTTGAAATTTTCCGACCATGGACCCGCAACGCAGGCGCATTGTCATCAAAAATCGGCTCACCAAGAATCATCGCCTCTGGATTTTTGCTGGCTAGATCCATCATTCTTGGAATAAATTCCGCAGGATGTTGACCGTCTGCATCCATAGTTAAAATATGGGTAAACCCTTTTTCAGAAGCCGTTTTGGCGCCGTGATAGACTGCCGAGCCCTTGCCTTGATTATGTTCAAGAATGATAACCTGCAAACCAGGCTCGCTTGCTGCCAAGTTTTGAAGTTGTTCACCACTGCCATCGTCACTTCCGTCAATAACCACCCAAACAGGCTGCCAGACATTTAATGCCTCCCTGACCACATCACAAACAATTTTCCCTGTATTGTAGCTAGGGATTAATAGCAAACGGGTTTTTGATAAATGCGGCATTTAAATTGGCGGACTTTGATAATCTGGAATATGATTTCTGAAATATTGCTCTACCCTGGATGCAAATTGCTTATAGTCTTCATCCTGTTCCTGATAAAAACATTCCCCTAAAAAAGCACGATATTGTAAAGGAAAGTGTGGTCTCCGCCAAAGTGACCAACCTTTCCCTAAGAATCCAGTATTGGCCTGTATAAATACTGCCTGCACAGGCACATTGGCTTTTTTAGCCACCAAAGCGAAGCCTTTTTTAAAGGTATTCACCTGATTGGTTTTGCTACGTGTTCCTTCCGGAAAAAGCAATAAGTGTGCATTATTTCTCAAAATTTCAAAGCAACTCGATATAAATTCCCGAGGCAAATCGCTTGGTATAAAGCCACAAAGCTTTGCCCCTCCAAAAAATATCGGGTTTTTTAGAACCTCACTTTTCATGACACTGACTAGATCAGGAAGCCTTGAGCTAAAAAACAACGCATCCATTAGGCAAGGATGATTAGCTACAATTATCCTTGCCGGCTCATTTTTCAGCGCATCCACCGCCGAAAAGTCAACAATCAATAATCTGGATAACTTTAATCCCGCAAAAAAAATCGCCAGTAATTGATGTAAAACACGGCGACCTACCTGCTGAAACCATAATTGTTTCCAGAAAGGCAGAAGCAAGAGACTGCTTAAAGAGAGCGAAACACCAAAAAAAGTCAAATAACTAAGCGCAATGACGGTGATCAACACCTCATAAAGTCTTTTCATTGAAAAATTTAGATTAATGAAATCAAAAAAGCCCCGCTACCTTAACAATATCTATGGTGTCTGTCCTAAGTTTTGTTTAAATATGGTTTTTTCACTAGATAACTAGAATTGCAATATTTTTTATTATCTAAATAAATTTTCAGTCATTTTCTTCTACCAAGATGGCTGTTTTTAGCAATATCGCTTCTTTTCAAAAAAAACCTGTTTTGAAAATATCAATACACCACATCAATACTTTCAATATCCGTAAGCTATAAATTACTTTATATTACTGTCCTCAGATTATCCAACTTTCGGATTAATTTATTAAATCCCAATAAAATCAATCAAAAAAGAGTTTTAAAACAACTTTTTTTATGAGAAACTTGCTAAATATTAAGAATATTTTAAGCAAATACTTACTTATATATCTTAAGCGAATACCTACACCATAAATAATTCTTTTTAGTTTCGACTATATTTATCGCTAGAGGCTTTAGGTACCCACTATGGAACGAACATGAAATAACTTTAACAACTAGCTTGTCTTTTTATCCGTCTTCAGCGTTGTAAAAATAGTTACATAGCTGGCTATGCGCCTATTTCTACGCCTTGAATACGAATAAAAATACGGCGCCAGTTGCCAAATTTATTCCGTGTTCGCTCCTAAAACCCAGCTCCATTTCAACAAAAAAAGGAAATATGAAAATGAACAGATTGCTTTTTTTGGCATTTTTGAGCTTTATCTCAATATTACAGCTCTCATACGCCAATCAAATTCATCAATTTGAAATTACAAACGGCAAAATACTGCAAACACCCGCCCGTTGTCTTGATGACAATTGCGAAAGACAAAAAGCTAGGTTATTCGGTACTTTTACTGCAGAGATTACCGACAAATCGATCCACTTATCAAGCATTCATGTTTCAACCGCACCAGAATTATCCTTCAAACTTCCTCCTGACCAAGGCGTTAGCGGCAATGCTGCAATTCACGAGTTAAATTTTAAATTTGACGGTGACAACTTATTTGTTTCCGGAATTGTTGACTCCCGAGCTTTCGATGGGCCAATGGAAAAATACTCGTTGATCGCCAAAAAGGTAACAATCAATGCATATCAGGAATTTGAACAATACGATTTTTACACAGTTCGCCATGATTTAAGAAAATGCCCATCACCTCAATGCGGTGGATATTTCGTTAAAAAAGTAAATGATCGAAACAGCCAATGCGCCAACGGTCAATTCAAACAGGAATGTTATGTTAGTTCGATTAATTATGAAAAAATTCGCCTGAACAGCATTCAATTTCAACACTCAATACTACTCCAAGGTGAAATTAAAATTGCGCCTTCAGTTGCTTTAACTAACCAGGATTTTTCAAAAAATTCTGTTTCATCAGAACCTTTGGGTATTTTTATCGCTAAAGCTGCTTACCGCCCACTATCGACAAAAAGTCCTCGTGGCGTATTTGTTGGTCTGCAAGATAATGGCATGCGATGTGTTACTGAACCTTGTTTTTCCATCGATCAATATATTTTGAACCATGATGAAATCCGCATGATTTCAAATTACAATCTGGAAAAAACCGGAGCCACACGAAAACAATTAGAGCGAGCATATTCAACTATTGCAAATGGCGGCGTTGTTCTTGCTTCAGGGATTAATAAAGAATATGAAGAAATTGCCGGGACTGGAATCAACTTTATAGCTGATCAGTTATATATACCTGTCCAGCCTTTATCGAAATTTTCTAGAAGCTGCCCAAAAGGTTATGAATCCAAGGATGGAGTGTGTAAGACACCTATTGGTTGCACTTATCCCAAACTGGAATTATGGCTGCATGGTGGCGCGCTACCCGGTCAATCAACAAACGGAAAAAATGTTGTAAAAAGCTGTGTTACATCATGTGTTATTGACTTTGAGGACGGTTTACCTCCACTCGGTGGACTTGACGAACCAGGTCGATGTTCTTTGTATATAAAATAGTGGTTTAAGCACCATACTTTCAGGAGTAAAAAAAATTATTTCTCTGCTCCTGAAAGTAGAATCTTCCTAAACCCGGCAACCTCCAAGCAACTACATTTTTCCTTTGTTCTTGTCTTTCTTCATATCCATTTTATGAGCCTTCAATTCTTGCTCATCAAGAATACCATCGTTTTTTTATCAATTTTACCAAACACTTTTTGTTAGTATCTCTTGCTGGTAAATTTTAAAAGCACATTGGCAGCGGCTACGGTTGGCATGCCAGTATAAGCAACTTCGCCACGAGTTCTGACATCAAGAAACAAAATTCTTTTTTGCTATTCCTCATAATCATCTATATCTTCCTGCTCCAGCCATCTATAAACCAAACCGGCAAAAATTGCGCCTATCATTGGTGCAACCCAAAATAACCACAATTGCGCCAAGGCCCAATCTCCTGTAAAAATAGCAACTGCTGTACTTCGGGCGGGATTAACCGAAGTATTGGTGACTGGAATACTGATTAAGTGAATTAGAGTCAACCCTAATCCAATTGCAATTGGAGCAAGATATTGCGGAGCACGTATATCGGTGGCCCCTAAAATGATGAACAAAAACATGAATGTCATTACTATTTCAGTGGTCAGCGCCGCCATTAAGCCATATCCGCCAGGAGAATGAATGCCATAGCCATTCGAAGCAAAACCTGAACTAACATCAAACCCGGTCTGACCTGAGGCAATTACATACAATACCGCTGCCCCGATTAACCCACCAAAAACCTGGGCACAAATATAAGGTAGGAGTTGCTTCGAAGAAAAACGCCCCCCACACCATAACCCAACTGATACCGCTGGATTAAGATGGCAACCAGAAATATGGCCGATGGCAAATGCCATCGTCAACACTGTTAAACCAAATGCCAGTGCAACCCCTAATAAACCAATTCCGACATCAGGAAAAGCCGATGCCAGGACTGCACTACCGCAGCCGCCCAAAACCAACCAGAATGTTCCAATAAATTCTGCAACCAGTTTTCTTGAGATACTCATGAAATTTCCTCTTATTTTTGATCGTCAAACATAATCTAACATATTAATCAGCCGCCTCTATAAAATTAAAAGTATTCTGTAATCAGATATAGAAAAAAATATTAAAAGGTTATAATTGACAGTTTGCATTTAACTGTATTTGGAATGTCGCCTCCCCTGGTTTCGCTGGATTCGTCCTTATCGCAACAAAAAAACTTTGGCTATTGTTTTTTCAAAGGCAAAGCGGTTTCGAATATTCAATTATTCAATCACGCTCATCACATCAGCCAGACACTTAGCGAAAAAAAGTTCTTTATTAATCTTTGCCATGATCGTTACTATTTTGCAGTCGCTTATCTTGCCGGTGTTTTAAGCAAACGTCCTATTTTACTTCCACCCAATCAAGCAAACCGCACAATTCAGGAACTGTTACAACAATACCCTGACAGCATTTGTATTTCTGATCAGCATGATTGTGAAAAAAATACTTTTAAAATTGATGCCTGGCATCCAGAATTACAAACAACACCGACCCTCTCTTGTACGCCTGATCAGATTACCAGCATTTCATTTACGTCCGGGAGTACCGGCCAGCCAAAAGCCATCCATAAAACCTGGCAAGAATTTCAAATGGGAGCACAACTGGCGCTGCGACAACTTGAACTGGAAAACAAAGAGCTTTCGATCATCGCTACAGTTCCGCCACAACATATGTTTGGCCTTGAAACCGGCCTGTTTTGGCCTTTGTTTTCCAATTTAATGGTAGAAAGTCAGCGGCCTTTTTTTCCAGAAGATATCAGAAAAAAGATATCAGAGGCAAAAACTCCCTGTCTACTGGTAACTACCCCGAAACATTTAAAAAGTTGTGTGGATGCCAATTTACAGTGGCAAAATGTGAACCGGATTGTTTGTTCAACAGCTCCCATGTCGCTGGAACTTGCACAACAAGTAGAAGCCTGCTTTAATGCCCCGCTTTACGAAATTTTTGGCAGTACTGAAACATTATCCTATGCCTCAAGACGTATAACCAAAAACCCGAAGTGGCGTCCATATCAAGGAATTACTATTAATCAGCAAGCAAGACAATTTACAGTATCCGGTGGTCATCTGGAAAAACCAGTTGTTTTGGATGACCAGTTTAAAATTGAGAACAATGGTCATTTCAATGTAATTGGCCGGTCAACAGACCTTATCAAAATTGCCGGAAAACGCGCTTCGCTACTGCAATTAAACACATTGTTGCAAAATATTAAAGAAGTTCAAGATGGTGTTTTTTTTATTACCAAAAACGAACGTCTGGGTGCATTAGTGGTTAGTCAACTAACCAAAAAACAACTCCGTGATGCACTTAAACAATCAATTGATCCGGTATTTCTGCCCCGCCCGTTATATTTCATTAACCAGCTACCAAGAAATGAAGTTGGTAAACTAATGCAATCCAGACTCAATGCATTAATCAAAAGTTTGCAGCGTGACAAAAATAGTTAGCAAAGCCTACCAAATCAATTCGGAACATCCCTGTCTAGCAGGCCATTTCCCTGGAGACCCGATCGTTCCAGGTGTGGTTTTACTGGACTACGTCAGTGAATTTATCAAACAACATGTTCCTGAATGTACTGTCAGCATGATTTCACAGGCAAAATTTCACCAGCCATTAAGACCAGACGAGGAATTTTTTATTCATCTTGAAAAAATCAGCTCTGATGGCTTTAAATTTGAGTGCCTGAAAAATTCTGAAAAAATAGCTTCTGGAAAATTAACCATTCATCAGCTCCATGACTAAATCCTGGCATTCTCTCGGAGAAAAAAGTAACACATTGGCTTTACGCTTGATTCGCTGGGTCGCACTGAACATGGGGCGACCTGTTGCCAGACTGCTGCTTTATCCAATTACCTTGTATTATCTGGTTTTTGCGACGGAACAACGCAGAGCTTCATTGCTTTATCTAAATCGTGTTCTGGACAGAAAACCAACTTTACTGGATGTTGCCAAACACATTCACTGTTTCGCTTCAACCATACTTGACAGAGTTTACTTGCTGACCGGCCAATTTGAGAAACTGGATGTCACATTTCCCAAAGAAAATATGCCCCTTAAATACTCACAGCAAGGAACAGGATGTATTTTGCTGGGAAGCCATATTGGGAGTTTTGAGGTACTACGAAGCTATGCAGTCAAAAAATGCCCGTTACCCATCAAAATTCTGATGTACGAAGCGCACAGCCCGATGATTCTTAAAATACTTAATGCGCTTAACCCTGATGTATCGAACATGGTCATTCCAATGGGCAAGCCAGACAGCTTACTTCAGGTTAAAGATGCGGTTGATGCGGGAAATGCTGTCGGCATGCTCGGAGATCGCATTATGGAGATGGATAGTAACAAAACCGCACGCTGTACTTTGTTAGGAGGCGAAATAGAATTGCCTTCAGCGCCAATCCTGATTGCAGCGTCACTGAAAGTTCCGGTTATTGTGTTTTTTGGAATTTATCTGGGCGGCAATCGTTATCAAATCCATTTTGAACGACTCTCAGATAATATTACCCTAGATCGAAACCACCGCCAAAAGGACATTCAAATGTGGCTGCAAAAATATGCTGATATTATGGAAAAGCATATTAAACAAGCGCCCTATAACTGGTTCAATTTTTATGACTACTGGCAAGAAGATCAATAAATCAGAAATTGAAAAGCTGATCCCCCATCATGGCGCAATGTGTCTGATTGATCAGGTGGACACATGGAACCTAAATACCCTAATTTGTAGTAGCCGAAGCCACTTAAACCCTGACAATCCACTTCGAATGAATGGTCAATTATCCTCAATTCACCTGATTGAATATGGCGCCCAAAGCATTGCAATTCATGGAGGATTATTACGCAAAGCCAAAAAACCCGGATTTTTGGCTGCAATCCGTCATGCTGAATTTTTTATTGACCGCATCGATAATCTGGATTCTGAAATTATCATTAACACCAAGGCAGAAGTCAAAACCGACACCGGCGCCGTTTATGAGTTTATCATTACAGCAGACTCACAAACCCTGCTGACCTCACGAGCGACAGTAATCAATTTCTGAATGGCTGTTTATACCCCCGTTACCCATTCGCAACTGGAAGACTTTATTCAAAACTACAATCTAGGTCAACTGATCAGTTTTGAAGGAATCATGAATGGGATCGATAATTCAAATTTTTTGATTTCCACCACACTGGGAAATTTCATTCTGACCCTGTTTGAATCCCTCAATTCAAAACAGCTTCCTGATTACCTGAATCTTCTTATTTTTCTGGACAAAAACAATTTTACCTGCCCTGCTCCCTTAGCCAATAAACAGTCCGAATTTCTGAGATCGCTGAATAATAAACCCGCCGTCATTTTCAAATGTCTTCCTGGTGCATCGATTATTAATCCTGCCGTACATCATTGCCATGCAATAGGTGAACAGTTGGCAAAGATTCATCTTTGCTGCCTGAACCATCCTTTCCCGATTAACAATAATCATAATTTGCTCTGGTGCGAAAAAGCCTGGACTACCATCCAAACCCAACTGAACCAGGAAGATTGCTTGGTACTTCGGGATGAAATTGACTTTCAGCTATGTTTTTCACCCCCTGTAATGCCCGAAGGAATAATTCATGGCGATTTATTCCGTGATAATGTTTTTTTTCTGAACCAAAAAATCAGCGGTATCCTGGATTTTTATAATGCCTGTACAGATTATTTACTTCTGGATATTGCCATTACCATCAATGACTGGTGCCTGGAAAATCGTAAAATAAATTCCAATAAAGTCAACGCTCTAGTCTCTGGCTATGAAAAAATCAGGCCACTATATGATATTGAAAAACAAAATCTGACAGTTTTCCTCAGGCGGGCTGCTTTACGATTCTGGCTTTCCAGGCTTGACCATCAACTAAACCCCAAACCGGGCCAGATCACGCAAACCAAAAATCCATCAACTTTCAAAAATATTCTGCTTCAACACCGACAATGAAACACGGCGGAAATATCTATCAATTTGCAAAAAAACTGAATTGCAGGTCAAATCAGATTATTGATTTTTCTGCTAATATCAATCCAGAACAAGCCGTCAAACCAGACTCAATACAGAATGTCACGCTAACGCCTTATGCTGATCCTGAATATTCTGATTTAAAACAGGCAATAAAACAGCGTTATCACATAAGCAATGACATTGGTTGCGAAGTTTTTAACGGCGCCAGTGCAGCAATTTTCTCCTTGCTTCGCTGGCTACAACCAAAACATCTGTCATTATATTCCCCTTTGTATGGGGAATATGAAACTATTGCCAGTAAACTGCAATGTACAGTACAGAATATTAATCGATTTACTGATTTGGCTAATGATATACCAGAAAACAGTACAGTCATTTTCGTTAATCCATCGACACCGGATGGCAAACTCTATAACTTGCAGAAACTACTGGAAAAATGGCGGCAAAAATCATGCACTATCATTATTGATGAATCCTTTCTGGATTTTTGTGATACTGAATCCTCATCCCGGTTAATCCCCCAATACGAAAAATTGTTCATTATAAAATCCTTGAGTAAATTTTATGGCTGCGCCGGCATTCGAATTGGTTTCATATTGGCTTCTTTAAAAAACATTGCTGCTCTAAAACAGCTCGAACCTGCCTGGAAACTTTCCAGCTTCGATATGGAATACATACAGACAGCCTTGGCAAATCAAATATTCGTTAAACAAACTATTGAAAAGACCAATACAAACAGAGAACAGCTTTTTCATGTGCTACAAAATTCAGGCCTATTCAAAAAAATTTATCAAGGGCAAGCGAATTTTCTACTGGCACAATTAAAAAACATGGATGCTTATCAATTACAGGCACAACTGGAGCCCGGCCGGATATTAATTCGTATTTGTGATAATTTTACCGGGCTGGATAAATGGCATGTCAGGTTTGCTGTCAAGGATGAAAAAGGAATAGATCATCTGGAAAAACATCTTGTCTGATCAGAGCAGGAGGAATAGTGAATGACAATTATCTATACAAATGAAACCATTAGCATAGAAACCGAAGAATCTGAAGTCCCTTGGCTGAAAATTTTTACTCAAGAGCCTTACAAGGAAATGAGTCATGTTCCTCCCGAAGTTCGACAGGAAATTTATATGCTGTTGCACAAAATTGAAAAGCAGATGTTGATTTATTACAAACCGGAAAAAATCAATATTTGCAGCTTCGGAAATTATTTGCCAAAAGTTCACTGGCATATAATGGCCCGTTTTAAAGAAGACAGTTTCTTTCCCGAAAGCATGTGGGGAGAAAAACAGAGAGAGGGAAATTTATCTTTACCCAGTTTTGAAGTGTTTTGTGAAAACCTTATAACAGGATTATCAGGCAACCACCCATGAGGTAATATTTCAGCAACCATAAAAATTGGAAGAAACCATGTCCTTTCAAGATTCAAACTGAAACTGCTACAATCTGACTCCATTTTAACAACACATACATTATTCAACATGACTGATTACCCCGAAAAAACCTGTGAAATTGACCGTCTGGTTCGCCATCCAAAACTGGTTGCGGCTGCAATCGCCGGACAAAAAACCCAACAAAGACGCGATGGCGTTTATGGTTGGCCTGACGAGACATTTGAGCTGGATGGCGTCGCTTTTATTATCACCGCACTGGAACGCAAAACCCTGGCTGATATGACAGATGACGATGCCAAAGCAGAAGGCTATCCGAGCCTGGAAGCCTACAAAGACCTGATCCTGAAAATGCATCCTGGGATGACCTGGGATGATAACGCTAAAGTATGGGTTCATCACTTTAAAAAACAATGAGCCATTCTGATCAGAGTATAATCCAGCAAACCCGAAGATGGTTGACCTCGGTTGTTATCGATTTGAATTTCTGTCCTTTTGCCAGAAGAGAACTGGAAAGAGACAGCATTCATTATTCAGTTGTGCATGAGAGAAATCTGGAATCCTGTCTGGAATCATTACTATTGGAATGTCAGCTTCTTGACCAACAGCAGGACATCGCTACCAGTCTGTTAATTTATCCAGATCAGTGGCATCATTTTGAAGATTTTCTGGATTTTCTGGCCATTGCCGAATCCTTACTCGAACAACAAAACTATCAGGGTATTTATCAACTGGCCAGTTTTCACCCAAACTATCAATTTGCTGAAGAACCCGACAATGACCCTGCAAACTATACCAATCGCTCACCTTATCCAATGCTGCATTTATTACGGGAAGACCGGATGGAAACAGCATTACTGAAATATCCTAATCCCGAGCAAATTCCGGAGAACAATATTCAGCTTGCCAGAACATTAGGAGAAGAAAAACTTAAAACCTTGCTGGCTGCCTGCAAACATTAAATGCATCCTTTAGCTATACTCGGCACCAGTTCCGATGCCGGTAAAACTTCGCTGGTGATGGCATTATGCCGGATTTTTTCAGATCGTGGCATCCGTGTTGCGCCATTCAAAGCCCAAAATGTATCAAACAATTCGGCTGTCACCAAAGAAAACCGGGAAATTTCCCGTGCCCAATGTTTACAAGCTGAAGCGGCGAAAATAGAACCCAGCTTTATGTTAAACCCGGTGTTGTTGAAATCACACGGTAACGGTCATGTGCAAGTAATCGTTAATGGCGAAGTCTACAAAAACCAACCTATTTCGGAATACTACCAGGAGATCGATTTTTTACAGCATCAGGTAAAACAATCGTTTTCCAGTTTGCAAATGCAGTATGAATTGATTATTGCAGAAGGTGCGGGTTCCCCGGTTGAACTTAATTTATTACACAAAGATCTGTCCAATACTTTCGTCGCCAAAACCTTCAAAACCAAAAATATTCTGGTTGCCGATATTGAACGCGGCGGCGTATTCGCCAGTATTTACGGGACACTGGAACTACTTGATCCATTAATGCGCAAGAATTTGATCGGGGTTATCATCAACAAATTTCGAGGTGATCGACAATTTTTTGTTGAAGGCGAAAAAATCATCAAGGAAAGATTCGGCGTTCCTGTTTTTGGTGTATTGCCCTTTCAACCATTCAATATCGACATGGAAGATTCACAGTCGTTACAGAATTATCAGCAACGAAGCGCCAATACCAAAATCCGCATCGCTGTCATCGCGTATCCCGGCTTGAGTAATTACAATGATTTAGATGCTTTGATGGCCGATAATGAAATTCAAATTGAGTTGATCCGTTCAGCTCAATGTCTGAAAAATTTTGATGTCATTTTATTACCAGGCAGTAAAACCGTTATTCGGGATTTACAATGGTTAAAAGAACAAGGTCTGTTTGAGGAAATCTGTAGTTTCGACAAAGCCATTTTTGGTATTTGCGGCGGTTATCAGATGCTTTGTCAATCCTTGCAAGATCCGGATTCTGTCGAACATTCCCAGGCCATTACCGAATCAGGCTTAGGCTTTATTGATGACAAGGTCAGATATTACGCTCCGAAAATATTACAAAAAGGCAAATATCCATTATTTTCAAAAACCGATATCATCGGCTATGAAATTCATTGCGGTCAAATGGAAAAATACCCCCTTTACTACCAGAAAGGCAGAATTGCCGGCGCTCATGTTCATGGGATTTTCGATCATAACGATTTTCGACGCGATTATTTCAAGGCTATTTGCCCCGA
>Ga0256841_1001133_pt1 | contig 24280 bp, 20 predicted proteins | sample 356308metaG_FD_185971 | JGI IMG/M metagenome (GOLD analysis project Ga0256841, IMG submission 185971) | Hydrothermal vent microbial communities from Mid Atlantic Ridge, Atlantic Ocean - 356-308 | ecosystem: Environmental > Aquatic > Marine > Hydrothermal vents | place: Atlantic Ocean: Mid...
GAATACTTAAATAGTACGCGAACCCTAAGGCAAATAAGAAATGTAAGGTTGAAAATAGGTAGCCAAATGAATTCATCACGCCGGTATAGGCTCCCTTAAATGTTAAAAAGCAATCAATTATATGGAATAGTAAGTTAGCTATTAGTATTGCTCTCACGCCTGCTGAGTATATGTCAAGATTACGACTAAAATAACTTAAAACACCAAATGACAACAACATAGAACCAACGATACTCGCCATCAATAAGCCGTCTGCATCTAAATTTACATCTAACATTTTAAAAATAAACAAAGGCATGAGCAACATTCCGGTTCCGAACGGAATAAACATAAGGGCATTGACAAGGAAAAAAGATTTGAGTTTCATAATATGACTGTTTTAGTGTTACCTATTTATCTAAGCAATTGCTTAGTATTGAATTAAAAAATATTACAGGTTTACAAATACCTCTTCTATAAAATCATTCAATTGTTCTTTTCCTAACATTCTTGATGCTACAGACACCCCTTGTAAAGCAACAATTAAATAGTTTGCTTGTTTCTCTATCAGTTGCTCATTTTTGTTTTTGTCTGTAGCCAATATTTTCTTAAATATATTTCTGATTCTTGTTGCAAATTGGGCAATCTCAGCAATAAAAATTTCGTTGCCTTCTATTTCATTGACTGAATTCGTTAGCAGGCAACCTTTATAGGTTCCGTTTTCTTTTGAGTATTCTAAAAAATCATAAAAATATTTTTTAATACTTTCAACGCCGTTTTCAGAATTGTTTAAATCTTCCAACATAGCATGGTATAATTTTTTTTTATAAAATTGTAAACTTTTTAAAAAAACACCATCCTTATCCTTAAAGCTCGCGTAAATAGAAAACTGATTGATTCCCATCTCTTTTTCAAGCATACGCACTGAAGTAGCTTTGTACCCATTTTTCCAAAAGGTATACATTGCTTTCTCTATAACTTCATCTTCTGAATATGATTTCTTTCTAGACATACTTTAAATTCGTTTTCAAAACTAAGCAATTGCTTTGATATAGTCGCTAAAAATTTCGATGTATTACAAAACCGTTAAAGAAACTTATAATTTTTTAATAATATCCTTAATATCAGAACGTTTATGAGGGTCTGTATCATAGTGAACATACGATATTTTACCATCCTCATCAATTAAATAGGTAGCCGGTACGGGTAAAGTCGTATTGTTTTCTGCATTATATTCTGCTATTTTACGTTTAGTAAACCCAAAATAACTGGTTACATTTTTGTCGGTAACTTCATAGGCAACCTTATAATTGTTCATAATTATATTATCAACATCATGTATAATTGAAAAGGTAGTTTTCAACTTCTCGGTAGTTTCTAACGTTTTCTCCACTTTCTCAGGAGTTACCACTATCACGTAGACTCCTTTTTTAGTCAAATCATTCAAATTTTCTTGCAATGATTTTAAATGTTTTCTACAATACGGGCACCAATTGCCTCTATAAAATACCAATAGTATTTTTTTATTTTTTAAAATTTCTGTTGAATTTATTTTTTTATCGTATTGATCTACTCCATTGATTATCGGCGCTTTTTCGCCAACTTTTAAATGTTCGTTATCTATTTGTGAAAACGAAAGCATCGAAAAAAATGTGATGATTAGCAGTGCTGATAATCCTTTCATGGTAACTCTTTTTTTAGTGTAGTCGATATCTTATCTATTTCTTACAAATATATCAATAACATCTTAAAAATGATCTCTTCGTGAGTATTCTAAACTACAGACTTATTAAAAATTTATTATTCTTACTTGCGTTCATTAGCATTGCGGTTACCGGTTATACTCAATCACAAACTACTGCTGATTTTGATGAAGTATGACTAAATAATTGGGTGCTGATACCTATGGCATGCGCACTTATGTTATGGCATTTTTAAAAGCCGGCCCTCATAGAACTGATAACAAAGAAGCAACTGACAAACTGCAAAAAGCTCATTTACAAAATATCAAACGTTTCGCTAATGAAGGTAAATTGGCTCTTGCCGACCCTTTTTTAGACAACGGCGATTTGCGGGGTATTTATATTTTTAACGTGGCCTCTATTGAAGAAGCCGAAACGCTAACAAAAACCGACCCTGCCGTAAAAGCCGGTAGTTTAATTATGGAATTACACCTACGGTATGGTTCTGCGGCCTTAGGCTTAGTCAATAAATACCACGACAAAATTGCTAAAACTAAATTTTAGTTTATTTTATATGATAGCCCAAAAACTACATTCCCTTTGGGCATAGGTACAAAATCTTTTTCGCTATAGGCTGTGTTGAATATATTATTTGCTAAGGCAAAAAACGAAAATGATTTAAAAGTTGCTGCTATTTTTGTATCTACTACATGATACGAATTGGTAGGCCTTTCTACAAATTTATAGGCTATACTTTGTTTTAAGAATTTAAAGAATTGCGTAGTTAATGTGCTTGTAAAATGATGTTTAACAGAAGTATTGATTAAATATCTTGAGGCAAAAACATCAACAGTATTGTAATCGTCTTCTAGAAAAGTATAATTCAACTGTAATTGTTGCTCAAAACTGTTGATTTTGAATTTATATGAGGTAGTAGCCTCAAAACCCATAGTTGTAATTTTTCGAAGATTTTGGGCTAAAAAGAACGGACTATCGGCTGTTTCTTTTACATAGTCGATCAAATCGGTTGCTTCTCTTCTAAAAAAAGCAGTGCCAAATGAAAATGCCTTCGCATGATACTTTATCCCTACTTCTTCTGCCAAAGCTTTTTCGGGTTCTAAATTTTCATTTCCGGATAGAAAATTCGGAATGTGTATATACAACTCGGTATAGGTAGGAATCCGGTAAGAATAGCCAATATTTCCATATATTTTTACCTTATCGTTGAATTTATAACCCACATCCAATCCGGGAAAGGCATTAAAATTGAAGTCCGAAAAATAGTTTAGCGAAACGCCTGGGGTAATATCAAATTTTCTCCAAGTAAAACGCTGTTCTAAAAAAGCATTGAACATGGTTCTTTTTTGATCTCCTAAGTTATTACTGGCCAAAGTAATTCTTGCCATATCAATTCCGAATCCGGTGATTCCCAACTCAGAAGTATAGGAAGCATTCACCTCGGCTCCTACTTTATTAGAGATATTAAAATTTCTTGAAAAACTCGGGTCTTCACGCTTTAACAGAAACATATCTTGATTGCGCTTCCAATACAGTGTTGGTTTTAACACGAAGGTTTTAGTTACAAATTTTGTTGAAACTCCTACCAAACTGGTCTGAGTTTCTTCATATTCATTGAAATTCGGTGAATTGGTATAAAAATTATTGGCTCCGAATTTTCGTTCTCCGAAGCTCGCAATTAGCGTAATGGGCTCATTTTTAGTAGTGATACTACTTTTTATAAAATAATTCTGATTGTCAAAATCAGTATTTTCACGATAACCATCGCTGCTATTATTTGAATAATGGATTTGATGTGAAGCCTTTTTCAATTGGGCAGCAGCGGTAACATTGACTGATTGCCTGTTAAATGAACCTCCGCTTAAGCGAATATCGGCACCGGTTTCTACTACTTTTTTGGTAACAATATTGATAGCGCCATTGAAAGCATTTTGCCCGAAAATACGAGCTGCCGGCCCTTTTATAATTTCAATACGTTCGATATTTTCTAAGGGAATCATCATATTCATCGTATGATGTCCGGTTTGAGGGTCTTCTGTTTTAATTCCGTCTATCAACACCAAAGTCTGGTTAAAATGGCCTCCCCTGATATAAAGGTCTGATTGCATACCGTCAATTCCTCTACGCCTCACGTCAATGCCTGCAATTTGTTGTAGTACATCGGCAACATTTGTCGCTGCACTATTTTGAATGTCTTCGGAAGAAATGAGTTGTATGGTTCGCGAATTTTCTGAAAATGGAAGGTCGATTCTACTTGAAGTGATGATTACTTCTTTGAGTTTTACGGTATCTTTATGTTGCGCTATTCCGACAGCGCAACCGGCAAAAAAAAGGAATAGCAGTACTGCCCTACTCTTCATTATTTCTGGTTATTTTAGTTCGGGCAAATATAGATAAATCGACGAATTAAAAAATATAATTTAACCTTTTAATCCTCTTTGATAATGCCGTGCAGTGACGCCGTGACTTCGAGTCACGGTGTCACTATAAACCTAATTTAAACTTTTATAACAAACCAGCCTTTTATTTTAACGCCTTCTATTGGGCAATAAGGGCGGTGGTTCTCCGGTAAACGGATTCCATCGGCTTATACTTTTGGCTTCCATCCCAGAGGCATTGATAACAGCCCTATCGCCATAGCGTTCGCGCATTTTATCAATAGCCTGACTCAAATTTATCAGCTTTTCATTGTCTTCAAATAAATTAATCTGGTGGCCTCCTTCTACCAGATGGCTGAATCTTACACCAATCAAACGCACCAACAAACGCCTATTATATAGTTTGTTATACAAATTCAGCACAACCGGTATAATATTATGGTCTAAACTACTATACGGAATGTGTTGCTGTTGGGTATAGGTTTGAAAATCTGAGTAGCGTATTTTAAAAGTAATGCAGGCAGTTAGTTTATTGGCCCGCCGTAATTGATAGGCTAAATTTTCGGCCATCGCAATAATAATACCTTTGAGCTTTACTACATCGGTAGTATCTTTATCAAAAGTACGCTCTGTAGAAATAGACTTACGTTCGTGGTACTGAACTACGGGCGAATTATCAATGCCATTTGCCTTTTTCCAAATACTCAATCCGTTTTTACCCAATACTTTATGCATCATTTGCATGGGCATTTGCTGTACTGTTTTAATGCGTTTGATGCCCAAGTCGCATAACGATTTATAGGTAACTTTACCAACCATCGGAATTTTCCGTACAGACAACGGTGCCAAAAAATATTTTTCGTTTCCTTTTAATATCCGTATTTGATTATTGGGTTTTGCTTCTCCGGTAGCTACTTTAGATACCGTTTTATTACTCGACAAACCAAAAGAAATAGGCAATCCGGTTTCTTTAATGATACGCCGGCGTAATTCGGTAGCTAGTTTATGACATCCGAAGAATTGATCCATTCCGGTAAGGTCAATATAAAATTCATCAATAGAAGATTTTTCATATAAGGGTACACTTTCTTTAATGACCTCTGTTACATTTTTAGAGAATTTGGTATAGATACCTGAATTTCCGCGTAAGACAATGGCTTCGGGGCATAATTGTTTTGCCATACGCATGGGCATAGCCGAATGGACACCAAATTTTCGTGCTTCGTAACTACAGGAGGCAACGACGCCTCTATCGGATGTGCCACCGATTAATACCGGTTTTCCGTTCAATCGGCTATCCAATAAACGTTCGCAGGATACAAAAAAAGTATCCAGATCCATGTGTACTATATTTCTGTCATTGTGTATCATACCGCTTCTTTAGTAGGTGAATCTGCATACCTTGGGTCTTCTATCATCGCCAGCCTGTACATAGCATTTACTTCAATAGTAATACAGTTGAACTCTTCAACCACTTTTCCTGTAATCGTATACACTCCTCTTCCCCGAAAGGGATATTTAGCGGCAACTGGCGGAAAATGTACGGTGTCTATAAAATCGCCATCGCGGTCTAAAAAAGTGCCGAAATACATGGCCTTACCGGAAGAGGTTCTTGTATTTTTAGTGGTTACTAAATACCCTTCGATCACAATCACTTTATTTTTATAGAGGGCCAATTCTTTAGCTCTTAGCATTGTTCTTTGTGGCCTTGTCAATAATTTAAACGGATTGCATAAGGGAAAACCTAATATTTCTATTTCATCAAAGGCATTTTCTAAGGTACTGCATATCAATTCGGGTATTTCATAATGTATTCTATCTGTTTTAAATAGGGTCATTCCATGTTCTTCAAAAGATACTTTATTAATTTTCATGTGGGCTTCCCATAAGAGTTCCCGTTTGTTTATCCCTGAGAACCGAAAAGCATTGATCTTAATTAAAATGGTAATCTGCTCAATTGAAATGGGCACGCGTTCAATAAAATCGTCTAGGCTTTTATAGGCTCCGTTATGATGTCTTTCAATGAGTATCTTTTTAATGGTATTTGATTCCAATGATTGTAAAGATGCAAAACCTAAATAAATAGACTTTCCAATAATAATGGCTTTATTTGAGCTTCTATTGATACAGGGGGCTTCTATGGTGGCACCGTGCATCCTGGCTTCGTGTACATATAATTCTACATGATAAAAACCGCCGCCATTATTGATCGTTGCCACCATATATTCTAATGGATAATAGGCTTTTAAAAATAAACTTTGATAACTTTCTACGGCATAGGAGGCAGAATGCCCTTTGGCAAAAGCATAGCCTGCAAAGCTTTCTATTTGCCGCCATATATCTTGTATTAGTGCTTCGGGTTTTTTGTCTTCTTTACAGTTATCAAAAAATTGTTGTTTTACTTTTAGGAATTCTTCCCTCGAACGAAATTTACCCGACATGCCACGGCGGAGCATATCTGCCTCGCCTAAATTTAACCTGCCAAAATGATGTGCTACTTTAATAACATCTTCTTGATATACCATCACTCCATAGGTTTCGGGCATAATATCGAGTAGTACGGGATGTGCATCTTTTCTGCGTTCGGGATTTCTATACCGTAAAATATATTCGCGCATCATTCCCGATTTTGCCACTCCCGGGCGTATCACCGAACTGGCAGCCACCAGGCCTAAATAATTATCTACCTGCAGTTTTTTGAGCAGCATGCGCATTGCCGGCGATTCTACATAAAAACAGCCAATGGCCTTTGCGTTCTTTAACAGGTATTTGATGCGTTTGTCTTCTTTAAACCGTTTGATATCATGAATGTCTATGGGTTCTTTTTCAGGATGGTTATAGTGTACAATCTCAACGGTATCTTTGATTTTTCCGAGTCCGCGCTGACTTAAAATATCAAATTTGTACAAACCGATGTCTTCGGCAACGACCATATCGAATTGTGTGGTGGCAAATCCTTTTGGCGGTAAAAAGGTAGCACCGTAATAATGGATTGGTTTTTCGGAAATTAAAATACCTCCGGCATGGATTCCTAAATAATTAGGAAAACCCTGAATATACTTGCTATACCTTAATACCAATTGTGATAATTTATCTAATTGATTGAAATGATATCTGCCTCTGGCCAATACATCCATTTCAGACTTAGGCAAGCCGAATACTTTTCCTAATTCACGTACAGAGGCCTTAAATTTAAAGGTATTGTACACTGTAATGAGTGCGGTATTTTTAAATCGGCTAAAGATAAATTTTGTGATATCATCGCGGTCTGCCCATGAAAAATCGATATCAAAATCAGGCGGGTTCTTACGGTATAGATTTATAAAACGTTCAAAATACAAATCTAATTCTACAGGGTCAACATCGGTAATACGCAATAAATAGGCAATGATACTATTGGCTCCGCTACCGCGCCCCACATAAAAATAGCCTTTGCTGCGTGCGTATTTTAGGATTTTCCAATTGATGAGAAAATAGGAAACAAAACCTTTTTCTTCAATAATCTTCAGTTCTTTTGCAATTCTGGAATAAATGGTTTCATCGGGGTTTTGATAGCGATAGGCAATTCCGTTATAGGCTAATTTTTTAAGGAAACGGTAATCTAATGTTTTATTATTGGTATAGGTTTCTTGGTTGTTGGGTTTTGTTTGTGTAAAATCAAAATCGATTTCACAATCTTGTAACAGCCGTTTTGTATTTTCAAGAAGCTCAGGATATTCTTTATAAATGATACACAATTCTTTATACGGTAACATTTGGTCGACTTCATTACCTTGTTCTGTCAAAGGTAATTTGCTCAATAAGGTATTGTTATCTATGGCTCGCAATAACCGATGTGTATTGAAATCTCTTTTATTTTGAAAGGAAACCGACCGTAAGATAACCAGCTTATCACGGTGTGAATTCCATGTTGAAAATTTTAATTTGCCAAGGTCTTTTGGCCTTACACCTATATATTCATTATGGGTTAACCGGTAATTTTTACCATGTACATAAGGGTAAATGGTAACACTATTTTCGATAGGTTTCGGATGGTCAGGAATGGTAAGGCTGCTATCGTGTAAAAAAGCAGACAAGTAGTCATTGATTTGTTGAAACCCTGTATTATTTTTTGCCAATAGGATAAATTGCTGCTGAATACCATTTCTAAAATCTACGCCTACTACGGGTTTTATCTTGTATTTTTTTGACAGACGGATAAAATCTAAACAGGCAGAAGTCGTATTAATATCGGTCAGGGCAAGGGTTTTTATTCCGTTTTCGACAGCGAGCTGTAATAATGCTTCGGGTTTTATGGTACCGTAACGCAAACTGAAATAGGTATGGCAATTAATATACATGATTTTAGGTTCTGTGGCTGAGTCCTGTTAGGTTTTTGAAACCTAACAGGACTTTAGAATTGAATCTTTTTACAAAAATACCTACATTTTGTAGTTTTTATTGCTTAAATTTGTAGCAATATGAAATGAGCCATAATAACTAAGGTGATACCAACCAAAATATGTCTTGGCGAAATCAAAGATTCATGAACTCAATTGAAAAATAACTAAATTAGATGTGAATAATTCCATCTAACCTTTGAGAAATAATAGATATAAATAGATGAAATATATTCAAACAAACATTAAGTATTTAAGAGTATTGAAAGGGTTTTCTCAGGAACTTTTTGCCGATGAATTAGGATGGACACGTTCTATGGTGGGGTCGTATGAGGAAGGGCGGTCAGAACCTTCTATTGAAAAATTAATTGAACTGTCTAACTATTTTACGATTCCTATAGATATTTTGGTTAGAAATGACCTGAGATTAACCGATACTACTTCTTTTATTGAGATTGGCAACAAGCGGGTATTATTTCCGATTACTGTCAATGATATGAATGAAGAATTGATTGAAATTATCCCTACGGAAGCATCGGCAGGCTATTTAAAAGGGTATGCCGACCCTGAATATATAGAACAATTGCAAAAAATAAAATTACCTTTTTTACCTACGGGCACGCATCGGGCTTTTCCTATCAAAGGTGATTCTATGCTCCCTGTAAAAGACGGCTCTTTTATTGTTGCCAAGTTTATTGAAGATATTGATGATATTAAAGACGGTAGCACTTATATTGTATTGACCAAAGAAGATGGCCTAGTCTATAAAAGGGTTTATAACCGGATTAAAGACCGGAAGAGCTTGCTATTGTATTCTGATAATAAAAAGTATGCGCCGTATGAAGTTAAAATTGAAGATGTACTGGAAGTATGGCAATTTACCTGTTGTATCAATACGCAAGAATACGATAAGGATGAATTAAAATTAAGCAGTATCCTCAATATGTTTCAAGAGTTGAAAGTAGAGTTGAAATCGATAAAAATCACACCTTCTGAAAAGGTGGCTTTAGAAAATACTTAAAAGGGGCAATGAGCAACAAGATTATTATAAACAGGCCAAAAGGCCTGTCAGGTTTTCAAAACCTGACAGGTCTGAAAAAGTAGGCAAAGCCAAGAGGACATTAGCATCAGCTAAGCAGATGGTTTTTCAAAGTAAAATAAAAGTTTAATCTTCTAACTTGTATTTTTCTTTTAAGGTATCCATGTCTAAATACTTGTACTTATTTGGCGTTGTAGCATCTAACAGTTTGACATTTAATTTATCGGCAATATAAAACCCCATTTCTAATGTTGATTCATAATAGTTACTTCTGTATATATTAAAATGCTTATTCTTTTTATACCACAAATTAATTTCAAAAATATATTCTTCATTTTTTAATGGCTGCTTAAAGAATGATACATACTCAATTTCAGGAAGGGGCCTCCACTTGCCAAACCTTATGGGCCCTACTGAATATTCATTTTTATAGGTATGGTTTTCTAAATTGAATAAAATATTATTGACAGCCGAAAATCGAAAACCTATTAGAAAAATAAAAAAAGAAAGTACTAAAGAATATAGAATTAATGTTACTCGTTCACCTTTAAAATCAGAATTTGCCAGCTCAAAAAAGCCAATTATTATTACTATCGAAAGCGCATAAAAGAAAGCGGCGATAACCATTTGCCAAATGGGCCTTTGCCCTTCTGAAAGAATAATATTCTTATTTTTCACACGAATAAATTTATATTGATTAACTTTTTTTACATTATTACTCAACAAAATAAAACAACACAATGTCAAATATACATCTATATTTTTGTGGCTCTTTGTGGAGACTCCTATCTTTTTATACCAAATCTCTCAATGAGGGTTTCATCTAAACAAATATAAAAAATAACCGGTTTTTTCTATTAAAATTTATACTTTTAAGACTCACTAATAAACTGAAAATCATGAGTGAACACATACCACAAAAAAGCTGGTTTGGCAGAAACTGGATTTGGGTAGTGCCGTTAGGCGGCTGCCTGACCATTATTGTATTATTTGTCTTTGGCATAGGCGCAGCCATCTTTGGAGTTTCTAAAATGTTTACAGGGTCTACTCCTTATAAATACGCTATTGAGCAAGCCACTACAAACCCGAGGGTTATCGAATTACTCGGTAATCCTGTTGAAACTGCCGGAATGATGCAAGGTAAAATTTCAACGACAAACAATTCTGGGGAGGTCAACATTACAATCCCTTTAAAAGGCTCCAAGGGAAAAGGTTCGGTTACCGTTATCGGGACTAAAGAAGACGGCGAATGGTCTTATGAAAAACTGTATGTACTGATAAAAGATACGCAAGAAAAAATTAACTTATTGGAAAAAACACTAGAGGGAACATGAGGGTTATCGGTTTCGAGTTTCTAGGTTTTGTATTTATAATTATTTAGTAAAGTTGGATACCGGAGGCTTCTTTCTCTAAGAGAAATTTTATATGTACAAAACAGATGCATAAAAAAACGCCCAAATATCCCCAAAACAACAACCACATTACAGAAATTGACAACCATTGTGACAGCGCCGGAAAAATAAGAATTGTTTCTGAAAAAAGCAGGAAACTTCCGTATAAAAACCAAACTATCAGTGGTATTTTCTTTTGAATTGCTACCCATATAAACGGCGTATACATCCCTAAAAATAAAAGGTGCAGCCATGCAATTAATAAAAACCTATTGCCTACCACTAAATTTGTCATGCTCGGAATACTTCCTACAATATTGGTAATTGCAACTAAAAGAATACTGTAATAAATGTACCTATATGCTTTTTGTGCTTTTATAAAGTGTTTGGCAAATTGTAACAGTACCAATAGCAACGCTATGGAACCTACAGCTCCCAACACTTGAATCAGCCAATGATCAAAACTATAATCTAGCGAATGTGCAAATAATAAAACTAGGCTAAAAGCAATGATGGCACTATGTTTCTTTGTAACAATTGTATTTGTTCTTTGAAATAAAACCGCTAACACCCATACAAAAAAAACGCCGAAATACTGAAAATGTAAATAGAAAAAAATAGCTTGTTGATACCATGGCGAAGCATGCATTTTCATAGCCATCAAAGGGCCTAACATATACGGGCCTAAAGAAGCTGTAAAATGAAACAGTATGCCGATTTTTATCAACAGCTGCATCGCTTTATCACCGCTAAGCCGTTTCCATAACCGGATTACTAAAATATAGCTTATCCACAAATGCAACGTAGAAAACAAAATAGAGTACAATGCATAACCTTGCAGTATAAACGCAATCATAAACAGCACTACGCAACCTTGCAATGCCATATAGTATTTATATGAAACCTTGTCTATACCTTCGGTAAAGTGTGTCCATACCAACAGTAACAGAGCATTGAATAAAAATCCGAGTAATAATACATGTGAGTGTGAATGGATTACATATTTAAATGGAAACTCAGAGATTGCCCCTGTAAAAGCATAACGCAATACTACCCCCATAAAAGTACCTATAATACCGAATAGTAATGGGTATTTCAACCCTCTTTTTATAGAAGTTATATGTAAACTTGCTTTCATTTTTGATTGAATTCTGTATTGCAATTCCGGCACTTATAGGTATACTTTACATAAAGCGGAAACGCTACGAAAAACAGTCCGAAAACATACCAAAGAAAAGATCTTAGATCTCTAACAGTTGTAAACATCTGAATTTTTTCGCTATTACAATTAGGGCAATGTATCGCTTTTCCGTCATCGTTAAGCGAATATTTTTTAATAGAACTCAACAATTCTAGCGCTTTATTTTCTTGGTTAGATAAAACTTTTAATTTCACACCTCCAATGGTATTGCTAAATAAAGGATCTATATCTATTGTAAAATTATCAACCATAAAAACCTGAATACCTTCTGATTCTAAATATGCTTTAATAATTTGAGCTTCAGATGAATATTGAAATACCGCCACCGTTTTAAAAGATTCATTCATATCTCATAAATTTCAATTAAACCCAAAAAAGTATTCTTTTTCAGCCAAAAATAAAAGTCAAGATGAATTCAATAATAAAAAAACGCCAAGTATGTTTGCTTGGCGTTTTTAGAAATTTATGCTTGGCCTGTAGGCCCGAAATTCATCGGAATTGGAGGCTGTTCATAATCTTTAATCTCACCATGTGCTTTTTCAAATCGCCCAACATTTTCTGCCAAGGCTTTCATCAAGCGTTTGGCATGTTGCGGGGTTAAAATAATCCTCGATTTTACTTTTGCTTTGGGTGTTCCGGGCATCACATTTACAAAATCAACAACAAATTCAGATACTGAATGGTTGATAATTGCCAAGTTGGCATAAGTGCCTTCTGCAACTGTTTCATCCAATTCTATATTCAATTGATTTTGAGGTGCTTTTTCGTCTGCCATAATTATTACATATTAGTTTCCTTCCATTTCTTCAGCCGCCCCTACAATCATGTTATCATAGATGCGCATACCTGTACCTGCCGGTATTCTCTTACCAACAATTACATTTTCTTTCAATCCTTCTAAGGTATCTACTTTACCGCTAATAGCAGCTTCGTTTAATACTTTGGTAGTCTCTTGGAATGACGCTGCCGAAATAAACGATTTTGTTTGTAGCGATGCCCTTGTGATACCTTGCAATATCGGTTCTGCTGTGGCGGGCACGGCATCTCTGGCTTCGACCAAATTCTTATCTGACCTTCGCAAAATAGAATTTTCATCCCTCAATCTACGGGCTGATACAATTTGCCCGGCTTTTAAATTCTGAGAATCTCCCGAGTCTACAATTACCTTCATACCGTAAATGGCGTCGTTTTCTTGGATAAAATCATTTTTATGGATTAACTGGCTTTCTAAGAAAGTGGTATCTCCTGAGTCAATAATTTTAACTTTACGCATCATTTGGCGTACTACTACTTCAAAATGCTTATCATTAATTTTCACACCTTGAAGCCGGTATACTTCTTGAATTTCATTTACCAAGTACTCTTGAACGGCAGAAGGGCCTTTAATTCGTAAAATATCGGAAGGTGTTACTGCACCGTCTGATAAGGGCATCCCTGCTTTGATATAATCGTTTTCTTGAACCAAGATCTGATTTGAAAGTTTTACCAAATACTTTCTAATCTCGCCCGATTTAGATTCTACGATTATTTCACGGTTACCACGTTTAATTTTTCCGAAAGAGACCACGCCGTCAACGGCAGAAACTACTGCCGGGTTTGATGGGTCACGTGCTTCAAACAATTCGGTTACTCTTGGCAAGCCTCCGGTGATATCTCCTGCTTTTCCTGATTTTCTCGGTATTTTTACCAATACTTTTCCGGCTTCAATTTTTTCACCTTCTTCAACCATTAAGTGAGCTCCTACGGGCAAACTGTATGATCGTAATACTTCACCTTTTGTATTTTCAATTAATAAGGTGGGTACTATTTTCTTGTTTTTAGATTCAGAAATTACTTTTTCTTGGAATCCTGTTTGTTCATCAATTTCTACTTGATAGTTGATGCCTTGTTCAATATTTTCAAAGACAATTTTACCTTTAAATTCTGAAACAATCACACCATTATAGGGATCCCATTGACAAATAACATCTCCTTTTTTGATGGTTTTACTATCTTTTACAAAGATGAATGAACCATAAGGTATATTATTGGTACTAAGCGTAATACCTGTCTTTTTATCAATAATCTTAATTTCTGACGTTCTAGAAATTACAATATTAACCACATTGCCGTCATTGTCTAATCCTTCAACGGTTCTTAAATCTTCAATTTCTATCTTTCCGCCAAATTTAGCTGATAATTTATTTTCTTCAGAAACGTTTCCTGCAATACCACCCACGTGAAAGGTACGCAAGGTTAACTGTGTACCGGGCTCACCAATTGATTGGGCAGCAATTACCCCAACTGCTTCACCGATTTGAACCATTTTTTTGGTTGACAAACTATGCCCGTAACAATTACTACAAATTCCTCGTTTAGATTCGCAAGTCAATGCCGAACGTACTTCAACGCTTTCTATAGGAGATGCTTCGATAAGGGCTACAACATCTTCATCAATTTCTTCTCCTGCCCGTACGATAATTTCATCTGTTAAGGGATGGTGTAGGTCATTGAGTGAAACCCTTCCTAAAATTCTTTCTCCTAAGGTTTCAACAATCTCTTCATTTTTCTTTAACGGATGTACATCTAATCCCCTTAGGGTACCACAATCTTCTTCATTGACAATTACATCTTGAGATACATCTACCAAACGGCGTGTTAAATATCCTGCATCGGCAGTTTTTAATGCTGTATCGGCAAGTCCTTTACGGGCACCGTGCGTAGAGATAAAATATTCAAGAATTGACAAGCCTTCTTTAAAGTTCGAAAGAATCGGATTTTCGATAATTTCACCTCCGCCGGCTGTTGATTTTTTAGGTTTTGCCATCAAACCACGCATACCGGTTAACTGTCTAATTTGTTCTTTTGAACCCCTTGCTCCTGAATCGAGCATCATAAATACCGAGTTGAACCCTTGTTTATCTTCTCTAAGGCGTTTCATTGACAGCTCTGTAAGTTTATTATTGGTAGACCCCCAAATATCAATTACTTGATTGTAACGTTCTTTATTGGTCAGCATTCCCATATTATAACTCGCTGTAATGGTATCAACTTGTTCATTGGCATCGGCAATCATTTTTGTTTTTTCTTCGGGGATAATAATATCGCCTAAACTAAATGACAACCCGCCTTTAAATGCAAATTTATACCCCATTCCTTTAATGGCGTCTAAAAATTCGCCTGTTGTCGGTACATCGGTTACTTTTAAAATATTGCCGATAATATCACGCAATGATTTTTTATTCAGTACTTCATTGATATAACCGGCTTTTTCGGGAACTACTTCATTAAAAAGCACTCTACCTACGGTAGTTTCAATAATTTGGTTTACCAATTCGCCTTCTTTATTAAAGTCTTTTGTACGCACTTTAATTTTGGCATTCAAATCAACTCTTTTCTCATTAAAGGCAATCGTAACTTCTTCGGGTGAATAGAATGTAATTCCTTCGCCTTTTACTTTATGGCCTTTTGTAGACTTGCGTTCTTTGGTCATATAGTACAAGCCGAGTACCATATCTTGTGAAGGTACTGTAATTGGAGAACCGTTTGCCGGATTTAAGATACTATGTGAAGCCAACATCAATAACTGGGCTTCTAAAATAGCTTCGGGGCCTAATGGTAAATGCACTGCCATTTGGTCACCATCAAAATCGGCATTAAAAGCGGTACACACTAACGGGTGTAATTGTATTGCTTTTCCTTCAATTAGTTTCGGCTGAAATGCCTGAATACCCAAACGGTGTAAGGTAGGGGCACGGTTTAGCAATACGGGATGGCCTTTTAATACATTTTCTAAAATATCCCATACTACGGGCTCTCTTTTATCTATAATTTTTTTTGCAGATTTTACCGTTTTTACAATACCTCTTTCTATTAATTTTCTAATTATAAAAGGTTTGTACAATTCGGCTGCCATATCTTTTGGCAATCCGCATTCAAATAACTTCAATTCGGGTCCTACTACAATTACCGAACGTGCCGAATAATCAACACGTTTTCCTAACAGGTTTTGACGAAAACGCCCTTGTTTTCCTTTTAATGAATCTGACAAAGATTTTAAGGGTCTGTTAGATTCGGTTTTTACGGCTGATGATTTACGGGTATTATCAAATAGTGAATCTACGGATTCTTGCAACATCCGTTTTTCATTTCGCAAAATAACTTCTGGAGCTTTGATTTCTACCAGTCTTTTTAATCGATTGTTACGAATAATTACCCTTCGGTATAAATCATTTAAATCTGAGGTTGCAAAACGGCCTCCGTCTAATGGCACTAATGGCCGTAATTCTGGTGGTATTACCGGAACTACTTTCATAATCATCCATGCCGGATTGTTTTCTCTATTTTTATTTGCATCTCTAAAAGCCTCAACAACATTTAAGCGTTTTAAGGCTTCCATTTTACGTTGTTTTGACGTTTCTGTATTTGCTTTATGCCTCAATTGATATGACAATTCGTCTAAATCAATTCTTTCTAATAATTCAATAAGACATTCAGCTCCCATTTTAGCAATAAACTTGTTAGGGTCTGTATCTTCTAAATATTGATTGTCTTGAGGTAGGGTTTCTAGAATATCCAGGTATTCTTCTTCAGTTAAGAAATCCATTTTTTGCAATGGCTCTCCTTCTGCATTTTTAGCATCTCCGGGTTGAATTACTACGTAACGTTCGTAGTAAATAATCATATCTAACTTTTTTGAGGGCAACCCTAATAGGTATCCCATCTTATTTGGCAATGACCTAAAATACCAAATATGTGCCACCGGCACTACTAAATTAATATGCCCTACTCTATCCCTTCGTACTTTTTTCTCGGTAACTTCTACCCCACAACGGTCGCAAATAATACCTTTATAACGTATTCTTTTGTACTTGCCGCAAGCACATTCAAAGTCTTTAATAGGACCAAAAATACGCTCACAAAACAACCCATCTCTTTCGGGTTTATGTGTACGATAATTTATGGTTTCGGGTTTTAAAACTTCACCTCTAGATTTTTCTAGGATTGATTCGGGCGATGCCAAACCAATTGAAATTTTATTGAATTTTTTTACAGTGTATTTATCTCTTTGTTTTGCCATGATTTTCTATGCAATCAATTAAAATGTAAAAATATTGTGTAAAAGCAGTGAGGATAACACCTCACCGCTTTTTTTATTCTTCTAATCTAACGTCTAAGCCAAGCCCTTTTAACTCGTGCATCAATACGTTAAATGATTCTGGTAATCCGGGTTCCGGCATCGGTTCGCCTTTTACGATAGACTCGTATGTTTTGGCTCTACCTAATACATCATCAGATTTTACGGTTAAGATTTCTCTTAGGGTACTTGAGGCTCCGTAGGCTTCTAATGCCCAAACTTCCATCTCACCAAAACGCTGGCCACCAAATTGTGCTTTACCACCAAGGGGTTGTTGTGTAATTAACGAGTAAGGGCCTATTGACCGTGCGTGCATTTTATCTTCAATCATGTGGCCTAGTTTAATCATATAGATTACCCCAACGGTTGCCGGTTGGTCAAAGCGTTCGCCGGTACCGCCATCGTATAAATAGGTATGTCCGAATTCAGGAACTCCTGCTTTATGGGTCAACTCGGTAATTTCTTCAATAGTGGCTCCGTCAAAAATAGGAGTAGCATATTTTTGGCCTAAATTTTGGCCTGCCCAACCCAATACGGTTTCATAAATCTGTCCGATATTCATACGCGATGGTACGCCTAACGGATTTAAAACGATATCTACAGGAGTTCCGTCTTCTAAGAAAGGCATATCTTCTTGACGTACAATACGTGCTACAATACCTTTATTACCATGACGGCCTGCCATTTTATCACCTACTTTTAACTTACGCTTTTTAGCGATATAAATTTTGGCTAATTTTACAATACCTGCAGGCAATTCATCTCCTACGGTAATAGAAAATTTCTCTCTACGTAACGAGCCTTGTAAGTCATTAACTTTGATTTTATAGTTATGTATTAGCTCATTTACCAATTTGTTGATTTTTTTATCGGTAGTCCAAACACCTTTGGTAAGATGCTCAAAATCATTGACAGCATTCAACATTTTTAAAGTGAATTTTTTGCCTTTAGGGAATATTTCTTCGCCTAAATCATTGAGTACACCTTGTGATGTTTTGCCATTAATTAGTGCAAATAGTTTTTCGACTAATTTTCCTCTAAGGGTATCAAATTTTATCGTAAAATCAGCTTCTAACCTTGCAATATTTTCTTTGTCTTGGCTTCTTTTTGCTTTGTCTTTAACAGTTCTTTGGAATAATTTTTTGTCGATTACCACCCCTTTTAATGAAGGTGAGGCTTTTAAAGAAGCATCTTTTACATCACCGGCATTATCGCCAAAAATAGCCCTTAACAATTTCTCTTCGGGCGTTGGGTCAGATTCTCCTTTGGGTGTAATCTTACCAATTAAAATATCGCCGGGTTTTATTTCTGCTCCGATACGAATCATTCCGTTTTCATCCAAATCTTTAGTAGCTTCTTCACTAACATTCGGAATGTCATTGGTCAATTCTTCGGTACCTAATTTGGTATCTCTAACGTCTAATGAATATTCGTCAATATGGATGGAGGTAAAAATATCTTCGCGTACTACTTTTTCAGAAATTACAATGGCATCCTCAAAATTATACCCTTTCCAAGGCATAAAAGCCACTTTCATATTTCTACCTAAGGCCAATTCGCCTTTTTCAGTGGCATATCCTTCACAAAGTACTTGTCCTTTGGTAACATGATCTCCTTTTTTTACAATTGGATGTAAGTTGATAGAGGTACCTTGATTTGTTTTTCTAAACTTTATTAAATTATAGGTTTTAGCATCTTCATCGAAACTAACCAATCTTTCTTCGTCTGTTCTTTCATAGATAATAGTAATCTTATCAGAATCTACATAATCTACTATACCGTTACCTTCTGCATTAATCAAGATTCTAGAATCTGTTGCTACCCTACGTTCTAGGCCGGTACCCACTATGGGGGCTTCGGGCCTCATCAATGGCACTGCTTGGCGCATCATATTTGAGCCCATCAAGGCACGGTTGGCATCATCGTGTTCTAAGAACGGAATCAACGAAGCGGAAATTGAAGAAATTTGATTTGGAGACACATCCATATAATCAACTTCCTGAGGTGTAACTAACGGAAAATCACCTTCTTCACGGGCAACTACTTTTTCTAATATGATATTTCCTTCAGCGTCTAAATCTAGATTCGATTGTGCAATTTTCTTTTCTTCTTCTTCTTCTGCACTTAAGTAAACAGGTTCTTTTTCGGTTTCTACTTTACCATCAACCACTTCCCTATATGGGGTTTCGATAAATCCTAAGTTATTTACTTTGGCATATACTGCCAATGAAGAAATCAACCCAATATTCGGGCCTTCTGGTGTTTCAATCGGGCACAGGCGCCCATAATGTGTAAAGTGTACATCACGCACTTCAAAGCCTGCTCTTTCACGAGACAATCCTCCGGGGCCTAATGCCGATAACCTTCTTTTATGAGTAATCTCAGCCAACGGATTGGTTTGATCCATAAATTGAGATAATTGATTGGTTCCGAAAAAAGAGTTAATCACAGAAGACAATGTCTTCGCGTTAATTAAATCTATCGGTGTAAATACTTCGTTATCACGTACATTCATACGTTCGCGAATGGTACGAGCCATCCGAGAAAGGCCTACGCCAAATTGCGATGCCAACTGTTCTCCTACGGTACGTACACGACGGTTTGATAAGTGGTCAATATCATCAACCTCGGCTTTTGAGTTTACCAATTTTATCAAATTTTTGATAATGGTAATGATATCAATTTTTGTCAATACTTTTTGATCGATATCAATATCGAGCTCTAATTTTTTATTCATTCTATAACGTCCAACTTCTCCAAGGTTGTATCGTTGTTCTGAAAAGAATAACTTATGAATAATGCCTTTGGCCGTTTCATAATCTGGCGGTTCGGCATTACGCAATTGACGGTAAATATGTTCTACGGCTTCTTTTTCTGAATTGGTAGGGTCTTTTTGTAGCGTATTATGTATGATGGCATAATCGCCTAATTCGTGATCTTCTTTATGTAATAAAATGGTTTTTGTATCTGATTCTAAGATTTCATCAATGTGTTCTTTTTCAAGAATGGTATCTCTATCTAATACAATTTCATTACGTTCTATAGAAACCACTTCTCCGGTATCTTCATCTACAAAATCTTCATGCCATGTTTTCAATACCCTCGCTGCCAATTTACGACCCAATACTTTTTTAAGTCCGGTTTTAGAAACCCTCACTTCATCGGCAAGGTCAAAAATTTCAAGAATATCTTTATCGCGTTCAAAACCGATGGCGCGGAACAATGTGGTAACCGGTAATTTTTTCTTCCTATCAATATAAGCATACATTACTTGATTGATATCGGTTGCAAATTCTATCCAAGATCCTTTGAAAGGAATGACTCTTGCAGAGTACAATTTGGTACCATTAGCATGGAATGATTGCCCGAAGAATACACCCGGCGAACGGTGCAATTGTGATACTACTACCCTTTCGGCACCATTGATAACAAAGGTACCACTATGAGTCATATAAGGAATTGTACCTAAATAAACATCTTGCACAATGGTTTCAAAATCTTCGTGCTCAGGATCGGTACAATATAATTTTAATCTCGCTTTTAAAGGGACACTATGTGTTAATCCCCTTTCAATACATTCTTGGATAGAATATCGCGGCGGATCAACAAAATAATCTAAGAACTCTAAAACAAATTGATTTCTAGTATCTGTAATTGGAAAATTATCAGAGAAAGTTTTAAATAAACCTTCGTCACTTCTTTCATCTGCTTTTGTTTCTAATTGAAAAAAATCTTGGAATGATTTTACTTGAATATCTAAGAAATCGGGATAATCAGTAACCAATTTAGCGGATGTGAAGCTTATTCTTTCGGTACTTTTATTTGTTAACAATGGAGAAAAATTTTAATTAAAAACCTACTAATTTTTATAAGAACTATATTATACACAAAATGGTTTAGGTCAATTTGAACATCTCTATTCAAAAGACCTAAACCTCAATTGTTTTTATCCCAATCTCAACGGCAAAACCGATAGTATAGATTGGGATAGAATTTTATTTAAGCTCAACTTCTGCGCCAGCTTCTTCTAATGATTTTTTAAGACCTTCCGCTTCGTCTTTAGCTACACCTTCTTTAATGGGTGAAGGAGCGTTATCAACTAGTCCTTTAGCATCTTTAAGGCCTAAGCCTGTTAATTCTTTTACTAGTTTTACTACTGCCAATTTAGAAGCTCCGGCGGCTTTGAGAATTACATCAAATTCTGTTTGCTCTTCTCCGGCGGCTTCTCCACCACCAGCGGCTGGGCCGGCAACTGCAACAGCTGCTGCTGCTGGTTCTATGCCATATTCATTTTTTAAAATGTCTGCCAATTCGTTAACTTCTTTTACTGTTAAATTAACTAATTGTTCTGCGAAATCTTTTAATTCTGCCATTTTACGTTTGTTTTTAATTTTTTATTATTAGTTATGTGTGTACTGTTTATTTTTCTGATAAGGTTTTCAAAATTCCTGATAATTTACTACCGCCTGACTGCAATGCTGAAATTACATTTTTAGCCGGTGATTGTAACAATCCGATAATATCTCCTATCAATTCTTCTTTAGATTTGATATTGACAAGCATTTCTAATTGGTCATCGCCAATATAAATTGCTTCTTCAATATAAGCTCCTTTTAATACGGGTTTATCAGATTTTCTACGGAATTCTTTGATAACTTTTGCCGGAGCATTACTTGTTTCAGAAATTAGTAAAGAAGTATTTCCTTTTAACGTTTCGGGTAATTCTCCAAAGTCTTTATCAGATTTTTCCATCGCTTTTGAAAGCAATGTATTTTTAACAACTGCCAATCTAACGTTTGCTTTAAAACAAGCTCTACGCAAATTAGAAGTACTCAATGCATCTAACCCTGATATATCTGCAAGATATATGGTACTATTCTCAGCTAATTGGCTTGTTAAATCGTCTATTACTTGTGATTTTTGTTCTCTAGTCATAATTTTCTAAACTTTTTAACGTGCTTATACCACTGATTTTTCATCTACTGCTATGCTAGGACTCATTGTACTAGACATGTAGATACTTTTGATATAGGTACCTTTTGCTGTCGTGGGTTTTAACTTAATGATTGTATGTAACAATTCACTAGCATTTCCTGCAATTTTATCAGCGTCAAAAGATGCTTTGCCGATAGCTGCATGGATGATTCCGGTTTTATCAACTTTAAAATCAATTTTACCGCCTTTTACATCTTTAACAGCCTTTGCAACATCCATAGTTACTGTACCGGTTTTAGGGTTAGGCATCAAGCCACGAGGCCCTAAAATTCTACCTAAAGGCCCTAATTTACCCATTACACTAGGCATGGTTACAATAACGTCAACGTCTGTCCATCCTCCTTTAATTTTTTGAAGGTATTCGTCTAACCCCACATAATCAGCACCTGCTTCTTTTGCATCTGCTTCTTTATCGGGAGTTACCAATGCTAAAACTTTCACATCTTTACCGGTCCCGTGGGGCAATGTTACCACGCCACGAACCATTTGATTTGCTTTTCTAGGGTCTACCCCTAAACGAACAGCAAGATCTACAGACGCATCGAACTTTACATTAGTTATTTCTTTCACTAAAGCCGAAGCTTCTTTTAGAGGGTAAACTCTATTTTTATCAACTTTAGCGATTGCTTCTTTTTGCTTTTTAGTTAATTTTGCCATTTTGTATAAAATTGTAAAGTTTAAGCAGGAGCATTTCCTTTTACTTTTAATCCCATTGAACGTGCAGTACCAGCAATCATTTTCATTGCAGATTCAACTTTGAATGCATTTAGGTCTACCATTTTATCTTCTGCAATGGTTCTTATCTGATCCCAAGTTACGGTAGCTACTTTTCTTCTATTAGGTTCTCCTGAACCTTTTTTTATCTTAGCAGCTTCTAATAATTGCACGGCAGCCGGCGGGGTTTTTACAACAAAATCAAATGATTTGTCTTTATATACAGTGATAGCAACGGGTAATACTTTACCTTGTTTATCTTGAGTTCTTGCATTAAATTGCTTACAGAACTCCATTATATTTACTCCGGCGGCACCTAAAGCAGGCCCAACAGGCGGCGAAGGGTTTGCTGCACCTCCACGAACTTGTAATTTTACAACCTTACTAACTTCTTTTGCCATTTTTTAAACTTTAAATTAGAACATACATATGTTGGAAGCAATATGTATCTTCTTAAATATGTAACATTTATGATATTTTTTCAACTTGCATATAGCTCAATTCTAAAGGTGTTTTTCTACCAAAGATTTTTACCATCACTTCAAGTTTACGTTTTTCTTCGTTTATTTTTTCTATTGTTCCGTCAAAACCGTTAAAAGGCCCATCTACTACTTTTACGGTTTCACCTAAAATATACGGTATAACAACATTTTCATTTTGAATTGCCAATTCATCTACTTTTCCTAACATTCTATTCACTTCTGACTTTCTTAGCGGAACCGGATCACCACCTTTTACTTCTCCTAAAAAACCTATAACTCCGGTAACCGATTTTATAACGTGAGGCAGCTCACCAACCAAATCGGCTTCAATCATAATATATCCCGGAAAATAAACTTTTTCTTTATTGATTTTTTTTCCGTTACGTATTTGTATTACTTTTTCAGTAGGTACCAATACTTGGTCTACATAATCTGAAAGTCCCAAACGAGCCACTTCATTTTCTATATAGGTCTTTACTTTATTTTCTTGACCTCCAATTGCCCGTACAACATACCACTTTTTCTTTCCGGAATCAGCCATAATTTTTTAATTAAAAAGTTTAAAATACTGTGCTAATCCAAGTTGAAAAGCTTTGTCTACCAAAAAAATTGCAATTGCAAAAAGTACAGTAAACAGTGCTACTACCACTGTAGATTTTTGAGCTTCAGGAAATGGCATCCAAGTAACTTTATGATTGAGTTCCTTAAATGATTCTTTAATATATGTAACAATACTCATTGTATTTTGTTTTTGCACACTTCGACTACACTTAGTGTAAACTTATAGAGAGATTTCTTTGTAAAACCTTCAATTAACTATCTAAGACACTCTACTTTTTGTGTCTCGGAAATGCTCAGGATAAACTTCTCGCCTCACCCTTTTCATTTGCACGGGTGGAGAGGCTC
>Ga0256841_1001134_pt1 | contig 24278 bp, 17 predicted proteins | sample 356308metaG_FD_185971 | JGI IMG/M metagenome (GOLD analysis project Ga0256841, IMG submission 185971) | Hydrothermal vent microbial communities from Mid Atlantic Ridge, Atlantic Ocean - 356-308 | ecosystem: Environmental > Aquatic > Marine > Hydrothermal vents | place: Atlantic Ocean: Mid...
GATGAGGACCGTCACGGGGTTCTTCCATGGCTTTCTCCATGCTTTTCTCCACTGTAGCAGAAAGCGTCAGGAAGCCCAAACAGGCCAAGCGCCCTGTCAGCGTCCTCCGCCGCTTTGCGGATCCATGCCTTCCCAGTACAATGGACCCATCCCCTCCCAGACCCGTCCAACCCGCCAACCCCGCCAGCAGACAACAGGCCGGCGAGCAACAAACCTGCGAGCAACAGACCAGCAACGAACCAACAAGTGACGAACCAGAGCAACAAGCCAGCAAAAAGGAGCCGATCATGAGCCGGGAAGTGCTTGTGGAGTCCGTGCCCAACTTCTCCGAAGGACGCCGCATGGAGGTGGTGGACGCCATCGAGGCCGCCCTGCGGGCGCCGGGCGTCCTGGTCCTGGACCGGAGCAGCGACTGGGACCACAATCGCAGCGTCATCACCGTGGTGGGCCCGCCGGACGCCGTGCTGGAGGGGCTCTTCCAGGCCACCAAGGTGGCCAGCCAGCGCATCAACCTCTTCGAGCATCAGGGGGAGCATCCCCGCCTGGGGGCCACGGACGTGATCCCCATCGTGCCCATCCAGAACATCACCCTGGAGGAGTGCGTGGAGCTGGCCCGTCGCCTGGGCCGGCGCATCGGCGAGGAACTGGAGCTGCCCGTCTACCTCTACGAGGCCGCGGCCACCCGGCCGGAGCGGCGCAACCTGGCCAAGGTGCGCAGAGGGCAGTTCGAGGCTCTGGTGAAGGAGATCGGCTCCCCAGAGCGGGAGCCCGACTTCGGCCCGGCCCGGGTGGGACCGGCCGGCGCGGTGATCGTGGGAGCTCGCCCCTTCCTCATCGCCTACAACGTCTACCTGAAAACCGACGACGTGAGCATCGCCAAACAGATCGCCAAGACCATCCGGGAGAGCAGCGGCGGCCTGCCCGCGGTGAAGGCCCTGGGCCTGCTGGTGGAGGGCCAGGCCCAGGTGAGCATGAACCTGACCGACTTCCAGCGCACCCCGGTCCACGTAGTGGTGGAGGCCATCAAAGAGGAGGCCCGCAAGCTGGGCACGGAGATGGATCGCAGCGAACTCATCGGCCTCATCCCCCAGGACGCCCTCTTCCAGGCCGCAGCCTACTACCTGAAACTCCCGGATTTCGACCGGCGCCAGGTGGTGGAGGTGGCCATCCAGGAGGCCAAAGCCCAGGCTGAGCAGGCCGAGGACGAGAAGCCCGGCTGACCCGAAATCCGGCCCAACTTTGACCGGACCCAGGTCACATGCTACAATCCCAGGGTGCCCAGACCTGGCGAGGACGCCGCTGTCCCGCTGCCGCCTGGGGTTGGAGTCGCCCCCAGCCAGCTTCCGGCGGCCTATCCGAGTGCGAGGAAGAAGAATGCAGAAGGCGCAGTGCGTCTCGTGGCAGGGGCCCCTTCTCCTTGACGGCCCTGCCGCTCCCCGAGCCCCCAGCCATTCCAGAGCGTCCCAGGCGGCGGATTTCGCCCCTGTTTCCAGGCCAGATCCGGTCGATCTGGCTATCGTTATTTTGAACTACAACACCCGGGAGCTGCTCCGGGACTGCCTGGAATCGGTCCTGGCCAGCCAGGGGGGCTTCCGCTACAGCGTCTGCGTGGTGGACAACGCCAGCCAGGACGGCAGCGCCGCTCTGGTCCAGGAGGAGTTCCCCCAGGTCCACCTGATCCGCAACCAGGAAAACCTGGGCTACAGCGCGGGGAACAACCAGGCCCTGCGCTGGTTCGGCTTCCACCGGCTGGCAGAGGAAGGCCAGGCCGCGCCTCGATACGCCCTGCTCCTCAACCCGGACACGGTGGTGCCGCCCACGGCCCTGGCGGAGATGATCCGCTTCATGGACCAACGCCCCCGGGTGGGCGTGGCCGGTCCTCGCCTGCGCCGGCCCGACGGCAGCCTGGATCGGGCCTGTCGTCGCAGCTTCCCCACTCCCGCGGTGAGTTTCTACCGCATGGTGGGCCTGAGCCGCCTCTTCCCCCGCAGCCCCCGCTTCAACGCCTACAACCTGGAGTTCCTGCCCGAGGATGGGGTGCATCCGGTGGACTCGGTGGTGGGGGCCTACATGCAGGTGCGCCGGGAGGCCATCCGGGACGCGGGGCTGCTGGACGAGGAGTACTTCATGTACGGCGAGGACCTGGACTGGGCCAAGCGGATCAAGGACGCGGGCTGGGAGGTCTGGTACAACGGCCAGGTGGAGGTCCTGCACGTGAAGGAGGCGGCCAGCAAACGCAGCGGCAAGGCCCGGATCGCCTTCTACGAAGCCATGTGGATCTTTTACCGCAAGCACTACCGGGCGAGGACGCCCTGGCTCCTGGACAAGCTCATCCTGGCCGGCATCGGGCTGAAAGGGGGCCTGGACATCGCCGCCCGGCTCTGGCGACTGCGGCGCCTGCCCCGGGACGAGCAGCCCGACGGCCAGCCCCTCTCCACCTGAGCCTCGAGGGCCAGGCCGGCCGCCAGCCGCCCAGGAGACGCACGCCCAGAGATGCACCCAGAAACGCCGTTCAATGCAACCTTCGCAGAGCACCAGGGTTCACGCATCGTGCAGCTTCCAAAAGACCAAGTGATGGCCTCGAGCCTCCCCCCAGGCGCCGCGGAGAGCTTCCAAATGCGCCGCACCCAGCGGCCGGGGATCCTGAAACGCCCCCAGCTCCTCTTCATGCTGGCGCTGGTGGTCATCGACCTGGGCAGCGTCTGGCTGGCCTTCTACGCGGCCTATTCCCTGCTGCGCCTGGACCCGGACGTGATCATCGGCTCCTTCTGGGAGTTCTGGCCCCTGCCCGCCATCCAGGCAGGGCTGCTCCTGGGCATCTTCTTCACTCAGCGCATGTACCAGCGCCGCCGCCCCATCGCCCACCTGGACGAGATCTACCGCATCGTCAGCCTGACCACCCTGGCCACCCTCCTGACCGTGGGGCTGGTGGCCCTCTTCCTGCGAGACTTCACCTACCACCGCATGTTCGTGGCCTACGCCTGGGGGCTGAACATCGGCATCCTCACCGTGGGGCGGCTGCTTCATGCCCAGATCCAGTGGAGCGCCCAGGCCCGGGGCATCGGGGACGACCGGGTGCTCCTGGTGGGGACGGGTCGAGTGGGACGGATGATCCTGCAGAAGATCCTGCAGAACCCCAAGCTGGGGTTCCAGATCGTAGGGGTCATCGACAACAACGGCCGGGCCCGCTCCTCCATCCTGGGCGTGCCTGTCCTGGGCAGCACTGCGGACATCCCCCAGGTCATTGAGCGCTACGGGGTGGACGAAGTGATCATCGGCCTGCCCGAAAGCAGCCACCAGGAGATCGTGGGCATCATCAGCCTGTGCGAACGGGAGAAGGTGGGCATCCGGGTCTTCCCGGACGTCTTCCAGATCATGGCCAGCGAGGTGACCATCGGCGACCTGGGCGGCCTGCCCCTCCTCACCATCCGGGATGTGGCCCTGCAGGGTTGGCGGCTCACCCTGAAGCGAGGCATGGACATCCTCCTCAGCGGCGTGGGCCTGATCCTCCTCAGCCCCTTCATGCTCCTCATGGCCATCCTCATCAAGCTGGACAGCCCCGGCCCGGTCTTCTACGCCCAGGAGCGCATGGGGCTGGACGCCAAGCCCTTCAAGATGCTCAAGTTCCGCTCCATGCACCAGGACGCGGAGAAGGAAGGCCCTGGCTGGACCACCGAGGACGATCCTCGGCGCACCAAGCTGGGCCGGTTCATGCGCCGCTTCAACATCGACGAGCTGCCCCAGCTGATCAACGTCCTCCTGGGGGACATGAGCCTGGTGGGGCCTCGCCCGGAACGGCCCGTCTACGTGGAGCAGTTCCGCCAGCGCATCCCCCGCTACATGGACCGTCACCGGGAGAAGGCCGGCATGACCGGCTGGGCCCAGGTCAACGGCCTGCGGGGGGACACCTCCATCGACGAGCGCACCAAGTACGACCTCTGGTACATCGAGAACTGGTCCCTGGCCCTGGACATCAAGATCCTCATCCGCACGGTGATCCAGACCCTCTTCGGCCACAACCACAACGCGTATTGACGGAAGCGTCTCTTCTGGGCGCCTCTTTGCTGGGCTTCGCGCCTGCCCCGGGCTCCGGTCCCTCCCTCCCCGCCCTGTTCTCCCATCCCGCACCTGTCTGCACCGGTCTACACCCTGCCGACCCTCTTGACACACCCCTTACCCCGATGCTATCATAGAGACAAAACTAGCACTCTAGCGCAGGGAGTGCTAGTTTTTTGCGCCCCTGGAGGCGGAAAAACGCCTTGGGGCAAAATGACGGGAAGGGCCCAATGGTGGTAAAATAACAGGGCGATAGAACAGGGGGCGAAACGCCTCCAGAAACGGCCCCGAGGAGAGAGCATGCCCGAGCAGGAACTCAGCGAACGCCAGAAACAGATCCTGCGCATCGTGGTCCAGGAGTACGTGGACACGGCCCAGCCCATCGGCAGCAAGAGCATCACCGAGCACTACCAGCTGGGCGTGAGTCCGGCCACGGTGCGCAAGGAGCTGGCCTATCTGGAACAGGTGGGGCTGCTCACCCATCCCCACACCAGCGCGGGACGGGTGCCCACGGACGCTGGCTACCGCTATTTCGTGCGTTATCTCCTCACCGACGCCGAACTGCCGGACAACGAGCAGCGCATGATCCGCCACCAGTTCCACCAGGCCCGGCAGGAGCTGGACCAATGGCTGCGCCTGAGCACCGCGGTCCTGGCTCGGATCTCCCAGAGCGCGGCCCTGGCCACCCTGCCCCGGGCCCAGCAGAGCCGCTTCAAGCACCTGGAGCTGGTGGGCATCCGGGACACGGTGGTGCTCCTGGTGCTGGTCCTGCAGGAAGGGACCGTGCGCCAGCAGATCCTCACCCTGGACGGCCCGGTGAGCCAGGGGGAGCTCAGCAAGGTGAGCAACGAGCTGAACGAGCTCCTGGCCGGCGCAGACCAGCGGGAGATCGAGGCCAAACAGCCCATCCTCTCCCCGCTGGCCCAGCAGGTGGCCCTCCTGGTCCAGGACATGATGGATCGGCTGGACGGCAAGCTGGGCGAACGCATCTACCGGGACGGCCTGGCCCAGGTGCTGGAAGCGCCGGAGTTCTCCGAGGGGGAGAACGTGCGCAAGATCGTCCAGGTGCTGGAGCAGCGCTCCCTCCTGGAGCAGATCCTGAGCGAGATGACCAACCTGGGAGACGTCCAGGTGATCATCGCCGGGGAGGGGCGCTTCGCCGAGTTGGAGGACATCAGCCTGGTCCTGGGCTGCTACGGGGTGGAAGAGCACACCACCGGCATCCTGGGCGTCATCGGTCCCATGCGCATGCCCTACGGCCGCACCATCGGCGCGGTGCGCTACGTGTCCGGCCTGATGAGCGATCTCATGCAGCAGATCTACGGGCTTTGACGCCAGCGGGCAGCCCTCCAGGAAAGGGCGTCCGCCCGCTCATCCGTAGTCTGGAGGAATGGAACCATGACCGACCGCAGGCAGAGCGAAACCAAGATCACAGAAATGAGCGATCAGAACAAGGACAATGAGCTGACCATGAGCACGGGGACGAACGACAGAGAGGCCGGCAACGGCAACGTGAACGAAGAAAAGGCCATGGCCCAGGCCGGGGAGACCCCGGAGGCGCCCTCGGAGGCGATCTCGGAGAAGCCCGAGGAGGAAGCCAACCAGGAAGCCGGCCAAGAACCCCAGGAATCCGTAGAGCAGCTGAAGGAACGGCTGGCCCAGCTGGAAGCGGAACTGGCCGAGGAGCGGGCCAAGTCCCAGCAGCTATGGGACAAGATGCAGCGCATGGCCGCGGAGTTCCAGAACACCCGCAAACGCCAGGAACAGCTGCTCCAGGCCAGCATCGAACGGGCCACCGAGGCCCTGATCCTGAAGCTGCTGCCTGTGCTGGACGACTTCGAGATGGCCTTCCAGAACGTCCCGGAGGAGAAGCAGGCCGAAGCCGAGGCCTGGCTGGCCGGTTTCCGCCAGATCTACCACAAGCTGGTGACCATCCTGGAGGAAGAAGGCCTGCGGGCCATCGAGCGAGAAGGCGAGTTCAACCCCGAGCTGCACCAGGCCATCTCCCATGAACCCAGCGAAGAGGTGGAGAGCGGCCACATCATCGAGACGGTGCGCACCGGCTACGAACACAAGGAGCGGGTGCTGCGACCGGCCCTGGTGCGGGTCGCCCAGTAGCCGTTCCCCACACCCACACAGAGGACCGAACACGCCCGGCCCGTTCGGTCCCTTCCGGCAAGGGCAGCCGGGACGTTTTTCGGGCAGGTGATCCGGCATGGTGGCCATCCACGGCAGGACAGGCCAGGCGGCAGAGCAGGGCGAATCCGGCATTCGCCCCTTCGACATCGGGCGGGACCTGCGCCCGGTGGCCCGGCTGATCGCCCAGGCCTTCGCGGACGAGCTGGATGAGAAGGGCCGAGCCGCCCTGCGCGAGCTGCGCCTGATGAGCTACATGGGTGGCCTCATGCGCCTGCTCAGCCGCAGCACCAGCGAGTTCCGGGACATCTTCAACGGCTTCGTCTGGGTGGAGAACGGCCAGCTGGTGGGCAACGTCACCATCCAGAAGGCGGACAGCCGGGGCTATCGCTGGCAGATCGCCAACGTGGCCGTGGCGCCGGCCTACCGGGGCCGAGGGATCAGCCGAGCCCTCATGGAGCGAGCCTTGGGCCACATCCAGGAGATGGGCGGGGCCTGGGCTGTGCTCCAGGTGCGGGAGAACAACCGGGTGGCCCGAGGGCTCTACGAACGCCTGGGCTTCGAGAACCTGGGCGGCCACACCAAGATGGTGGCCTCCCAGGCGCCGACAGGGGTCCCCTTTCCTCAGATGGAGGGGCTGATCCCCATGCCGGCCTCCCAGGGGCGCCTCCTCTACGAGCTGGCCACCAGCCAGCCCCACCCGGAGATCCACTGGTGGCGGGCGCCTCGGCGCAGCCAGTTCCAGGTGACCCTGGAGCAGCAGCTGGGGGAGTGGCTCAACCGGCTGGTGGGCCGACAGGCCGTGCTGCGCCGGGCCGTCCAGCACTTCCCGGATCGGTACGAGGCCGCGCTGGTGTTGACGGCCCGCCGCTGGCAGCCTCCGCACGAGATGCAGCTCTGGGTGCGCCCGGAGCAGCAGGGGAAGCTGGAGCGTCCCCTGATCCAGTGGGCCCTGGCCGCCCTGCAGGAGCACCCCCGCTGGCCAGTGCAGATCACCCTGAGCACCGTGGACCAGGCGGCCCGGCAGGTCCTGGAGGAGTACGGCTTTCAGGAAGAGTACACCCTGCTCACCATGCGCCGATCTGTGAAGCTGGCCACGGACATCTGAGGCCCAACGTTTCCCCCTTCCCATCCACCTCACCACTCCGGGAGGCCCTTTCGTGTCCAAGCTCGTCGTCCGCCTGTTCATCAACGCGGTGGCTCTCTACGTGACCGCCAACATCGTCCCCGGCATTCGCTTCGGCGAGGGCGGCGGCGTCAACCTGGGGACACTGCTCATCATCGCCCTCATCTTCGGCCTGGTGAACGCGGTGATCAAGCCCATCGTCAAGCTGGCCACCTGCCCGGCCTACATCCTCACCCTGGGCCTGTTCACTTTCGTGGTCAACGGCCTGATGCTGGAGATCACCGACTGGCTGGCCGGAAAGGATTTCGAGGTCCAGGGCTTCGGCGCGGCCATCCTGGGCGGCGTCATCATCAGCATTGTCAGCACCCTGCTGAGCATCTTCGTCGCGGACAACGACGATTGAAGCGTTGGTTGATTGGCCGGTTGATTGGATGATCGGCGAGTTCGGCCCGAGTCGCCGGGCCGGTCATCCCCCAATCTCGCATCCGCCGATCGCCACCTTCGACGATCTCCACCGCCGCCCATCGCTTTTTCAGGTGCCTTCGTCCCAGACCTTCGCTTCCAACCCATCCGCTTGCCAACCCATTCTCGAGGACCCACCGTGCGCTTCACATTCCTCCACTTCGCGGACTGTCACCTGGGCTATCGCCAGTACGGCCACAAGGAGCGCTTCAACGACTTCGCCCGAGCCTTCCTGGACGTGATCCGACGGGCCATCGACGCTCAGGTGGACTTCGTCGTCCTGGCCGGGGATCTCTTCCAGAAGCGCGCCATCGACGCCCTGACCCTGAACCAGGCGGTCCACGGTCTGCGCATGCTCCAGGACGCGGGCATCCCCTGCCTGGCCGTGGAAGGCAACCACGAGCTGGCCTACTACCACGACACCATCGGCTGGATGGAGTTCCTGGCCCAGCAGGATCTCCTCATCCTGCTGAACCCGGACCTGCGCCAGGACGGGGAGAGCCGCCTTCGGGCCTACGCCAACAAGCGCGGGGCCTACTTCGATCCCCTGCCCGGCGTGCGGGTCTACGGCCTGCGCTACATGGGGGCCAGCACCGCCAAGGCCTTGGAGATCTACACCCAGCTCCTGGCCCAGGACCCACCCCGGGAACAGGGCATCGACTACACCATCTTCGTGGCCCACACCGGGGTGGAAGGGGTGCTGCCCGGCCACATGGGCGGGCTCAGCCACCGCCAGCTCGCCCCCCTGCGCCCCTTCGTGGACTACCTGGCCCTGGGCCACATCCACAAGCCCTACGAGTTCGGCGGCTGGATCTACAACCCAGGCAGCCCAGAGACCTGCTCCCTGGACGAGGTCTCCTGGCCCGAGCGGGGGTACTACCTGGTCCAGGTGGACACCGAGAAGCCCCAGGAGTCGGAGGAGCCCCGACACCAGGCCCAGCTTCACGCCAACCGGCGCCGCCCCTTCCTGCGCCTGCACGTGAAGGTGGACCTGGCCGCCACGCCCCAGGCCCTCTACGACCACTGCCAGGAGGTCATCGCCCGCAAAGCCCGGGACCACGCCCAGATCATCCCGCAGCAGCCGGTGGTCTCCCTCACCCTCACCGGCACCCTGGCCTTCGAACGCAGCCAGCTGGACATGGTCCGGCTACGGGCCCTGGTGGAGGAGCATTTCTCCCCCCTGCTCGTCCTGGCCAAGAACGGCGCCGTCTCCCGGGACATCAGCGTGGACCCCAGCGACCGGCTGAACCGGCAAGAGCTGGAACGGCAGGTGCTGACGGAGCTGGCCGAGCAGCGTCCCCTCTTCCAGGGGCAGGGAGAGGCCTGGGCGGAGCTGGCCATCCAGCTGAAGCAGATGGTCGCCGAGTCCAAAGACGTCAGCCCGGAGGCCATCCTGGACGAGTTCCAGGGATGGCTGGCCCAGCACCCAGCCCCCGAGGAGCAGGGAGCCGCCCAGGAGGAAGAGACGACCCTGTGACCACCCACTCAACCCTCACCCACCCCGACGCCCGACCATGTTGATCCACTCCCTGGCTCTGGAAAACGTCAAGAGCTACATCGCCGCCCAGATCGATTTCACCCCAGGAACCAACGCCATCGTCGGCCAGAACGGGGCCGGCAAGAGCACCATCCTGGAGGCCATCGGCTTCGCCCTCTTCGACCAGCTCCCCTACAACCAGAACGAATTCAAACGGGAAGGGGCCCGCAGCGCCACGGTCACGGTGACCTTCCTCAGCAGCAGGGACGACCGGGCCTACCAGGTGGTGCGCCGCTGGGGCAGCAGCAACCAGTACGCGGTCTACGACCCGGAGCTGAACGCCAAAGTCTGCCAGGGCAAGAAGGACGTGCTGGACTTCCTGCGGGAGCACATGGGCGTGGATCCCAACACGGACCTGCGCAAGCTCTTCGCCGACGCGGTGGGCGTGCCCCAGGGGACCCTCACCGCGGCCTTCCTCCAGAGCCCGGCCAACCGCAAGCCCATCTTCGATCCCCTGCTGCGGGTGCAGGAGTACAAGAAGGCCTACGAGCGCTTGAACGAGCCCCAGCGGCTGCTGAGAGCGCAGAGCCAGGAGCTGGAGGTGCGCATCAGTCGGTTGGAGGGGCGAGTGGAGCGGTTGCCAGAGCTGGAGGAGCGCTTGAAGCGGCTCCAGGCGGGCATCGAGCAAGGCCGCCAGGCGTTGGCCCAGGTGACGGCCGAACGCACCCAGCTCCAGGAGAAGGTCCAGGCCCTGGAGGCCCTGGAGAAACAGCTCCGGGACGCGGAACGGGCCTGGGAGCAGGCCCAGAGCCAGGTGGATTCCCTGACGGCTCAGCTCCAGCAGGCCCGGAAGCGCCTGGAAGAGGCCCTGGAGGCCCAGGATCTCCTGGAGCGTCACCGGGCCGGCTACCAGGCCTACCAGGAGGCCCAGGCTCGCAAACAGGCCCTGGACGCCCGGTTCCGAGAGCGGGAGACCCTGCGAGAGCGACGGGCCCAGCTGGATAAGCAGCTCAGCCTGGCCCAGTCCCAGGTGCAACGCCTGGAGGAGGAGCTGGCCGCCATCCAGCAGGCCGAGGAGGAGCGGGCGCGGCTGGCTCCCCTGGTGGCCCGTCAACAGGAGCTGGAAGCAGAGCTGGCCCAGGTCCAGCAGGCAGCCGTGCGCCTGGAGGCAGTGGAGCGGGAGCTGGATCAGCTCCGAAACGAGGAGGCCCGCCGGCGGGAGCGCCTGGCCCAGCTGGAGCAGGCCCTGGCCCGGGCCCAGGAGCTGGAAGCAGAGCTGGCCCAGGCTCGGGGGAAGGTGGAAACTCTGCGGGCCGCCCTCCAGGAAGGCCGGGACCGCTTGGCCCGGCTGGCCGCGGAGACGGAGGCTCTGGAGAAGCAGAACCAGGCCCTGGAGGCCGTGGAGCAGGCCGTCTGCCCAGTCTGCGAGCAGCCCCTGACGCCCGAGCACCGGGCCGAGCTCCTGGAGCGCAACCGGATCCGCCTGGCCCAGCTAGGCCAGGAACGCCAGGCCCTGGAAGCGAAGCTGGCCGCCACTCAGGAGGAGCTGGACCGGGCCGAGCAGCGCGTCCAGGAGCTGGAAGGCCAGCTGCGGCGCCTGCCCCGACCGGACGAGCTGGCCAAGCTTCGGGAGGAGCTGGCCCAGATCCAGGAGAAAGGGGCAGCGGCGGAGGCGGAGCGCCAGGCCCTGGCCCAGGAGGCGGCCCGGCTGGATGGGCTGAAGCAGGCCCTGGACGAGCTGGGGAACCCCCGTCAGCGGCAGGAGGTGGCCGCCCACCAGGCCCAACGCCTTCCCCAGGTGGAGGCGGCGCTGGCCCAGGAACGGGCCCAGGTGACGGAACACCAGACTGCCCTGGCTCAGCTGGAGGAGGAGTTGGCCCGCTTCGCCGCGCTGGACCAGGAGCTGGACCAGGCAGCCCAGGCTCTGGCCGAACACCAGGCCGCCTACCAGGCCTTCATCCGCAGCCAGGGGCTGGCCGACACCCGGGACCAGCGCCAGGCCGAGGTGGCCCGCCTGGAGGAAGGAGTGGCCCAGGCCCAGGAACGGATGGCCGAGCGCGCCCAGGCCAAGGCCCAGCTGGCCGCAGAATTCAACCCCCAGGCCTTGAAAGAGCGCCGGGCCCAGCTCCAGGAACAGCAACGGAAGGAAGGCAACCTGCGGGGCAAACTGGAGGCGGAGGAGAAGGAGGCCCAGGACATCCAGGAGCAGATCCGCACCGTCCAGGGATGGCAGGCGGAGCTGGAGGCCACCCGGGTCCAGCGCCAGGAGTTGGAGCGACAGATCGGGCTCTTCCAGGAGCTGCGGGAGATCCTCAAGAAGGCCGGGCCCTACATCACCCGGGCCCTGGTCCGGCAGATCAGCCACAGCGCGGCCCAGCTCTTCAGCGAGATCATGCTGGACTACAGCCGTCACCTGCGCTGGGAGCCGGAGGACTACGGCATCGTCCTGGAGGTGGAGGGGCGGGATCGCCAGTTCAGCCAGCTTTCCGGCGGGGAGCAGATGAGCGCGGCCCTGGCCGTGCGCCTGGCCCTGCTCCGGGAGATCAGCGACGTCTCCGTGGCCTTCTTCGACGAGCCCACCACCAACCTGGACGAGAACCGCCGGGAGGCCTTGGCCCAGCAGATCCTGAGCATCCAGGGCTTTCGGCAGCTCTTCGTCATCAGCCACGACGACACCTTCGAGCAGGCCACGGACAACCTGATCCGGGTGGAGAAGGTGAACGGGGTCAGCGTGGTGGCGTGAACCGGGTCATTGAGGGTTGAACCGTCCGGAAAGCCGCCCTCTTGAACCCAATCAACCGCTCCTCGAGTCAACCCGTCAGCCCTTCTCTCCCCCGATCCCGCCCTCGATCACCTTCTCCAACAGGTCCGCGGCGGCCGGCACACCCCCCAGCCGGGCAAACTCCTCCTGCAACGCCCTGGCCCGACGCCGCACCGCGGAACCCTCCGCCATGAAATCCCTCAGCATCGCCGCCAGTCCCTGGACCGTGACCTGCCGGGGCGGCACCTGCGCGCCCACCCCGCTGCGGACCACGCCAGCCGCCTGCCGCCCCTGATCCGCGGCGTGGGGCACCACGATCTGGGGCACCCCGTAGGTGACCAGGGCGTGGGTCGTCCCCGCGCCGCCGTGGTGGATGGCCGCCTGCACCCGGGGCAGCACCTGGGCGAAATCCACCCGCTCCCGCACCAGGGCCAGGCGGGGCAGCCGAGGCCGCAGCTTCTCCAGGAAGGCCGGATCCGCCCGGCCCACGGCCAGGATGGGCGCGCCCCCGGCCTGGACCACCCCATGGGCCGCGGCGATGAAGAAGTTGGGGTCATCGGTGAAGGTGGTGCCCAGAGTCACGAAGACCCGGGGCCGATCCGGGGGAAGGGCCGCCAGCCAGGCCGGCTCCGGCGCCACCGGGCCGGGCAGGCCGCCCACGTGCCGGTTCTGGGGCAGGAGGTCCAGGCCCGCGAACCAGGTGGGGCTCCAGTAGGTGAGGTGGAGGTGGGGAGAGAGGAGGGCCGGGGGCCCGTCGGTGATCCAGTTGACCCCCCGGGCGCCGAAGCGCTCCAGCAGGCGGGTCAGGCGGTCCTGAGCCATCTGCACGATGTAACGGGCCGCGGGGGAGACCCGGGTGGGCATTGCGGGCCAGCCGGCCACCACCAGGGGCGTGTCCAGGAGCTCGCTGGCGATGCCCGCGGCGGCGATGAACATCTCGCTCACCAGCAGATCCGGCCGAAACGCCCGGCCCAGCTCCACCAGGGCCTGGGTGGCCCGCTCCACCCGATCCTCCCCCAGCCACTGGTCCAGGGAGCGGACCATACGCAGACGCTGGAAGGTGGCCTGGTCCGCGCCAGGATCCACCTGGAGGGGCGGGGGCGGGGGCCAGCGCCAGCCCGTCTCCGCCAGGGGGTGAAAGGGCAGGCCCAGCTTCTCCAGGATGGGCTGCACCCCTTCCCCAGAGGCCCAGAGCACCTGGTGGCCCCGGCGGTGCAGCTCCGCGGCGGTGGCCGCGTAGCCACCCCAGTCCAGGTGGCCGGGCAGGGGCGCGGAGACGAAGAGAATGCGCATGGGATCACCTCAGTTGCAGCCCGGGGAGAGGCGGTAGACCCCGCCGTCGCCGGTGCCGATCCAGAGCGCCCCATCCGGGGCGGTGGCCATGGCCTGGATGGGCCAGGCCAGCAGGATGCGCTCGGCCACCAGCCGCCCGCCGGCGTTGGCCAGGCGGTAGAGGCCGGGGTTGCGGCCGTACTGGGCGAAGAAGATGGTGCCGTAGGCCCAGGTGATGCCCGTAGGGGCCGCGGTGTTGACCAGCTCCAGCACCGGAGGCGTGTACCAATCCTTCACCACGCCGCTGAGCACCAGAGGGAAGCCGTAGAACGGGGTGGCGTTCTCGTCCCCAGCCCGGGCCCCGGGGGAGAGGGTGCGGGGATCGAAGAGGTTCACCTCGTCCCCCGCGCCGTACTCGCCGGGCACGTTGGTGGCCCCGTTGTCCGTGATCCAGAGGCGGCCGTAGGGGTCCCCGGTGAGGCCGTAGGGGTTGCGGAAGCCCCGAGCCGCGGTCTGGAAGGCCCCGATGTTGCGCTCGCTGAGCAGCCGATCCAGGGAGGCCCGGACCAGGCGCGCGCCGTAGGGATTGCCCCCGGCGGCAATGTTCACCGCCTGGGTCTCCTCCGGGGGATCTGTGGTGCCCGGGTTGATGAGGCCGTCGGAGTAGCCGTCCCGCACCCCGCCCACGGAGACGTAGACCCAGCCATCCACCAGGGCAATGCCGTTGTTGGCGTGGAAGAGCCGCCCGTTCACCGGGAAGCCCGCGGCCAGCCGCTCGTAGCCCCCGCCGTCCGGGATGCGCCCCACCTCCCCAGCCCGGCTCACGTAGAGGACGCCGTTGGCGTAGTCCAGGCCAGTCACCCGGCTGGATTCCTGGAGGATGGTGTAGAAACTGTCGTCGGTGATGCTCTGGTAGACGCCGATGGAGCGGCTGGGGTGGAAGGCGTCGAACATGATGTTGGGGTCGATGTCCCCCACGGAGGGGGAGTCCAGCCCCAGGAAGAGGCGACCGTCCGGGGCGAAGGCCATGCTGGTGATGCCAAATTTCCCTTCCAGACGCTGGAGCCGTTGCTCGATGCAGAAGCCGCCCTGAGGGATCAGCCAGGGGTCCCCGTCCGAGGGGGCGGGCAGGCCCAGGGGCGCGGCCTGGATGCCCACCTGTCCCAGGCTGATGGCCGGGCGAGCCGGGACCACAGCCAGGGACGCGCCGCCGGCTTGACCGTCACCCTGCCCCCCGCTCTGGCCCTCCCCGCCCGAGGGCGCGGCGGCCTGGATCTCCGGCGCCGGCAGGAGCTGGGCGACCCGCTCCTGGGTGGGGGGAAGGCCGCAGCTGGCCAGCCGCACCAGCTCCCCGTTGACGAAGGCCGCGCCGGACTCCTCGGCCGGGCACTGGTTCTCCACCAGGTTGAAGGTGTCCGGGTGGAGGCGGAACCAGAGCTCCTCTGCTGGGGGCAGCGGGGGGCGGGACTCCGGCGCGCCGGCCTGGATCCAGGCCCGCACTTTCTCCTTCTCCACCGGGTCCAGCTCCCCCACCAGGGGCATGATGTTGTCCCGGATCTGCTGCCAGAGTCGGGAGTTCTCCGGGTCGCCCGGCACGATCACCGGCCCGTTCTCGCTCCCATCCATGAGGGCCTGGTACTCGGTCACCTTCAGCCCCAGGTTCTGGACCGTCTCCCCGTGGCAGGAGTTGCAGGTGGCCTCGAAAATGGGCTGGATGTCCTCCTCATAGCCGAGGAGGGGAGGCAGGATGTCCTGGTCCAGGGGATTGGCGGTGACCTGAAGCTGGCCGTCCTGGCTGAAGACGCCCTGGATGCGCACAGGGCTGCGGGCCGGCGCCCGTCCGATGCGGCAGGCCTCCAGATCCGGCCCCTGGCGCACCTTGGCCGTGCTGGCCATCACCCCGTAGACCGGTTGCCCCTCCGCCAGGCAGAGGAGGGCCTCCTCCAGGTTGTCCACGGGGCCGGGCTCTCCGGTGCTGCCCAGCAGGTCCGGTCCGCGGCTGGGGGGCGTGGGCCCGGCCACCGGGGTCACCGGACCGACGAAGGGGCTGGCCGGTGCACAGGCGGCGAATAGGATGGTGAAGAGGAAGGAGAGCAGGAACAGGGGGAGGATGCGAACACGAAAAGATGAGAGCTGTGCCATGCTGCGACCTTTGAAGGCGGTGGTTGGGTGTGTTGGAAACTGGGTGATTGGGGGAACAGGGACGAAAGATCCGGGATCGAACCGAAAAGCTTCACATGCAAGAGCTCGGGGGCGAAGCGTGGGAAGATTGGAGAGCAGGGACAGGTGGATTGGTTGATGCGATGATTGGTTGATGGGGTCAGAGGGAATATCCCATCACCCCTTCACCGATGCCGGGTCTCTGCCCCTCCAGGCCTCCGGGTCCGCCGCGGATCGTGGATCATCCGCTCGTTGACTCCTCCAGGACAGTTCGAGCCCGGCGGATGTCCTCCTGGATCTGGGCCACCAGGGCCTCCAGGCCCGGGAAGCGCTGCTCCCCCCGCAGGCGGGCCACGAACTCCACCGTGAGCAGCTGGCCGTAGAGATCTCCTGAGGCCCCGTCCGGCGGGAAGTCCAGCAGATGGGTCTCCACCAGGTGACGCCGGCCGTCCACCGTGGGGCGCACGCCGATGTTGGTCACGCTGGGGAAGGCGGGGGAAGCGTCGGGTTTGCCCAGCCAGGTGCGGGTGGCGTAGACCCCGTCCCCGGGCAGGAGGCGCTGGGGCGGGATGGGCTGGAGATTGGCCGTGGGCACGCCGATCTGACGCCCCCGGCCGTCCCCTTCCACCACCAGGCCCGGGACCCGATAGCGGCGACCCAGCATGCGGGCCGCACCGGTCACGTCTCCTTGCCGCAGGAGCTGGCGGATGTGGAAGCTGCGCACCTCCTGGGCGCGCCCATCCTCCCCGGTCACGGTGACCGGCTGCACCACGGTCACCCGAAAGCCCATCTCCTGGCCCAGGGCCCGGAGCACATCCAGGCTGCCGGAGCGCCCTTTGCCCAGAGCGAAGTCCGGCCCGGCCACCAGGCCCGCCAGGCCCAGGTGGCGCTTGAGCAGGGCCACGAACTCCCGGGGCCCCAGCTGGGCCAGCTCCAGGGTGAAGGGCTGGATGATGCCCACCTGGACGCCCAGGGCCCCGGCCAGCTCCATGCGCTCTTCCGGTGTGGTCAGGATGGCGTGCTCCGTTCCCGGCCGCAGGACGGTCACCGGGTGGGGGTCAAAGGTGAGGAGGGCGGAGAGGGCCTGGCCGCTGGGGTCCTGCCGGGCCTGCTCCAGGAGGGTGCGCAGCAGGGCCTGGTGGCCCAGGTGGATGCCGTCGAAGTTGCCGATGGTCAGGTAGGTGGGGCCGGGGAGATGGGCCTCTCGCACGTCACGGTAGATCTGCATGGCGGAAGGAAGCGTCCGTAAAAGCGCCCGGATGCCAGGCGGTGAAAAGCGAAACCGGTCGATAGGCGGCTGGGCCGACGCCTCGGTGAGTAGAGCGGCGAGCAGAGCAGTGCACAGAGCTCATGACGACCCAGGCTCCTGGCCGCGGGTGGGGCGGGCCTGAAGATGATGGGCGAACCACTTGTGGGCCTTGACCAGGGCCTGGTCGCCGGGCTCCTCCGGCAGCTCCAGCACCCGCAGGATGCCCACCATCTGCCCCCGGGGATCCACGGCCTGGGCCAGGCTCCAGACCTTCAGCCCAGGGGCCGCATCCTCGGGCAGGGGCAGGAGGATCCTCTGGCCCTGGCCCAGGCGACGGATGGCCTCCTGGTCCACCGGGATGGCGGGCAGGTCCATTCCGACGCCCACAGGCAGGAGCAGGCGGGCCAGCTCCCCGGCCTCCGCCGCGGCCCGGATCTCGTCCAGGGTGTGGGCCTGCTCCAGGGAGAAGGGCCCCACCCGCTCCCGGCGCAGGCGGCTGAGATGGGCCACCGTGCCCAGGGCCCGGCCGATGTCGTGGGCCAGGGAGCGAATGTAGGTCCCCGCGGAGCAGTGCACCCGGACGGTCAGCTGGTCTGGGGGCTGGAAGTTCACCAGGTCCAGCCGGTGGATGGTGACGGCCCGGGGCTTCACCGTCACCGCTTCCCCCCGCCGGGCCCGGACATGGAGCCGCTCGCCGCCCTGCTTCAGCGCGGAGTAGACGGGAGGAACCTGCTCGATAGGCCCACGGAAAGCCGCCAGAGCCTGCCCGATCTGTTCAGGGGTCAGGGGAGGAACGGGGGCGGTCTCGGTCACCTGGCCCAGGACGTCGTAGGTGTCCGTGGCCGCGCCCAGGGTGATCTCCGCCAGGTAGACCTTGTCGTGGCCCTGGTAGTACTCCACCAGCCGAGTGGCGATGCCCAGGCAGAGGACCAGCACGCCGCTGGCCATGGGGTCCAGGGTGCCGGTGTGGCCGATGCGCCGCTGTCCGCTCCACCGGCGCACCATGAGCACCACGTCGTGGCTGGTGGGCAGGTGACGGTCGCCGCCCCCGGGCTGCTGGGGCGTCGGGCCCTCCAGGCCCGGCTTGTCCACGATGAGGAGCCCGTGCAACGGGCTGGGCTGTCGCTCAGTCACCGGATGAGCTCTCCTGGGGAAGGGCTTGGCGCTGCTGGAGTCCCTGTTGCCGGGCCTGTTTCAGGCGGGCCACCACCTGGGGCACCACCTGGTCGAACGTGCCGGGAACGGTGCAGCCGGCCGCGGGGGGATGGCCGCCGCCGCCCAGCTCGAAGGCCACCTGGCTCACGTCGAAGCCCGGCTTGGCCCGGAAGCTGCAGACCACCTGGGGCTGGCCCTCGGCGCTCGGCTTCTCCGTGAAGGTGGCGCTGATGTCCGCTTCCTGGGCGGTGATGAGCTGGCTGGCCAGGCCGCCGTCCTGGCCCATCTCCGTGCCGGCCGCGGCCATCTCGGCCAGGCTGATGGTGGTCCAGATGACCCCGTCCTCCAGCTGCATGTGAGGCAGGACCAGCCCCCAGAGCTTGAGCACGGCGAAGGGACGCCGCCGCAGGGTCTGGGCCACGATGCGAGGCAGGTTCGCGCCGCCGTCCACCAAGCGCATGGCCACCCCCAGCACTTCCGCGTCCGTGTTGCTGGTCTGGAAGCCCAGGGTGTCGGTGACCAGGCCGGTGAGGAGACAGATAGCCAGCTCATCCCGGAGGGGAACGGCCAGGGCGTCGGCCAGGTAGACCAGCATCTGGCAGGTGGCGGCGCAGGCCGGCTCCACCCAGTTGACTGTGCCGAAGTAGGTGTTGGTCACGTGGTGGTCGATGACCGCGAGAGGGAGGGCGGCGTGGCTCTCTGGCCGGTAGACGTCGCCCATGCGGTCGGGGCTGGAGGCGTCCAGGCAGACGATGAGGTCATAGTCGTCGCCCACCTCTTCCGGGCCGATGATCGCCTGGGCGCCGGGCAGAAAGCGAAAGTTCTCCGGCACAGGATCGTGGAGGGCCAGGGTCGGCTCCTTGCCCAGGGCTCGGAGCAGCCAGCCCATGCCCAGAAGGCTGCCCACCGCGTCCCCGTCCGGGTCCACGTGGCTCACACAGAGGATGCGCTGGCTCTGCCGTAGAGTGGTCAGGAGTTTGCGCTCGATGGCGAACTGTTTGCGGCTGGAACGGCCGTCCTGGGGCCGGTTCGGCGCTGAATTTGGCACCTGGTTCACACTGTCCTTTCCGTGGGGTTCCTTCCGTGGGGGCCCTCTCCGTGGGACATGCCGGCTAGCGATCCTGCTCGGCCGAGGCAACGTCCCCGGGGGCGCTCTCCTCCGGCCTTTCCGGGGGATGCGCGGCGGGGGTCTCCGCGGAGGCCGCGGCCAGGTCCTCTGGCGTGGACTCCCCGGCCGCCTCTCGGCCCGCCCGCTCCGCTGCGATCTTGGCCAGGATCTGGTCCACGCGCGCGGCCTGCTCCGGCGTGTCGTCGTAGTAGAAGAGGAGCTCCGGCACCTGGCGCAGGCCGCAGCGGGCGGCCAGCTGGCTGCGCAGGAAGGGGGCGGCCTTCTTCAGGGCTTTCAGGACCTGCTGCCGGGGCACGTCCTTGTCCCAGTGATAGACGTAGACCCGGGCGCTGCGCAGGTCTGGGCTGACCCGCACGTGGGTCACGTCCACATAGCTCAGGCGGGGATCCTTGAGCTCGTTGGCGATGAGGATGCCCAGCTCCTCGAAGAGAAGCTCGGAGACCCGTTGCTGTCGAATAGTGGTAGACATGGCTGCACTCGATTTCATCTGGCCTGGGCGTCCAGAGGATGGGAGAAGCCCAGCACCAGGACAGAGACCTGGCAAGTTGGGGTAACCTGCCAGGTCCAGGGACATTTTGCCGGTTGTCAGGGAACGCAAGATCCCGGGGTGGCCCGCCTTAGCGGACCTCCACCATCTCGTAGGCTTCGATGATGTCGCCGATTTGGTAGTCGGTCACGTTGGCCAGCTTGATGCCACACTCGTAACCGGCCCGCACCTCGTTCACGTCCTCGGTGAAGCGTTTCAGCGTCTCCACCACGGTGTTGGCCACCTCCTCGCCGTTCCGAAGCAGGCGGGCCTTGGCGTTGCGGCGGATGACCCCATCCAGGACCATGCAGCCGGCCACGGTGCCGGTGCGGCGAACCCGGAAGACCTCCCGCACCTCTGCGTGGCCCAGGATGGACTCCTCGTAGACCGGCTCCAGCATGCCCTTCAGCGCGGCCTCGATGTCCTCGATCATCTTGTAGATGACCTTGTAGCGGCGGATCTCCACGCCCGACTGTTCGGCTCGCCGCTGCGCGGACTTCTCCACGCCCACGTTGAAGCCGATGATGATGGCGTCACTGGCCTCGGCCAGCATCACGTCCGACTCGGTGATGTCACCGATGGCCGCCTGCAGGATCTTCAGCTTCACCTCGTCCCCGGAAAGGCGCTCCAGGCTCTGGACCACCGGCTCCAGGGTGCCCTGCACGTCGGCCCGGACGATGAGGTTCAGGGTGGTGACCTCACCGCCCTCCACCTTGGCGAAGAGGTCCTCCAGGCTCATGCGCCGCTGGGGCGTTCGGGCCTTGGCCCGCTCGGCCTCCTTGCGCTCCTCCGCGATGCGCCGGGCCTCTTTGTCGTTCTTCACCACCTCGAAGACCTCGCCGGCCTTGGGGATCTCCTGCAGGCCCAGGACCACCACCGGCGTGCTAGGGCCGGCCTTCTTGATGGGCTTGCCCTGGTAGTCGAACATGGCCTTGATCCGGCCCCAGGTGGCGCCCACCACGATGGCGTCGCCTCGCTTCAGGGTGCCGTTCTGGACCAGCAGGGTGGCGGTGACGCCCCGGAAGCGATCCAGCTTGGCCTCGATGACCGTACCCACGCACTTGCCGTTGGGGTTGGCCTTGAACTGCTCCAGTTCGGCCACCACCAGGATGTTCTCCAGGAGATCGTCGATGCCGATGCCTTTCAGCGCGCTGATGGGCACCATGATGGTGTCCCCACCCCACTCCTCGGGCGTCAAGCCTTCCTTGGAGAGCTCCTCCATCACCCGGTCGATGTTGGCGTTGGGCTTGTCGATCTTGTTGATGGCCACGATGATGGGCACTCCCGCGGCCTTGGCGTGGTTGATGGCCTCCCGGGTCTGGGGCATGACCCCATCGTCCGCGGCCACCACCAGGACCACGATGTCCGTGACCTGGGCGCCCCGAGCCCGCATGGCGGTGAAGGCCTCGTGGCCCGGCGTGTCCAGGAAGGTGATCTTGCGGCCGTCCACCTCCACCTGGTAGGCGCCGGTGTGCTGGGTGATGCCGCCGGCCTCGGTGGCCACCACGTTGGTGTGGCGGATCTGGTCCAGCAGGGTGGTCTTGCCGTGGTCCACGTGGCCCAGGATGGCCACCACTGGCGGACGCTCCACCAGCTTGGCCGGGTCCTCCTGCTCCAGGACCTTCTGGATGAAGGTCTTGGGCATGGCCGCGACCTTCTCCTTGGCGGCCGCTTCCTCCGCCGCTTCCTCCTCCGTCACCTCCGGCTCGGGCCAGCGGACCTCCACGCCCAGCTCATCCCCCACGATGGCCGCGGTGTCATGGTCCAGCCGCTGGTCGATGGGCGCCATGATGCCGAACTGCATGAGCACCTTGATCAGGTCGATGGGGCTTCGTCCCATGAGCTTGGCCAGCTCCCGCACGGTGACGAAATCACCGACCTCTACGACCGTCTTCTCTTCTTTCCCGTTTTTCTGGGTTTCCACTGCTTTCTCCGGGCTCTTTGTCTGCTGTACTTTGCTCTTTGTTGCCATAAGTTCTACTCCTCCCACTGCCCCCATTTGGAACAGGTAATCATACCATAACTTCGTCTCAAGGGACAGCTGGACAGGCGGCGAAAACGTTCTCCGCCTGCTGTGCTGTCACGTTTTTTGTCCGGGCCACATTTCGTCTGGGCCCCACCTCGTCTACACGGCCCACTTTACCATCCCAGGCGGCTCCTCGGCTTCCCGCGCACAGCCCAACTCTGCTGGATCTAGCGCACGGCATGCCCACTCAGGCACTGTCAGGCCAGAGCCGTCGGTCGAAGCCGCAGGTCGCGGCCATGTCAAAGGTGGGGTCGGCAGCGGCCCACTACAGGAAGGGGACGGAAGGGAATCGAACCAGGGGCAGTTCTGTGGGAGATTCTGCGCAGACCGGTGAACACCGGGAATGCCGCTGCATCGGGGCGGGGAGGAGGTGGGCGATGGCCTTACATGGTCATCGCCCCCTGATTCCAGCCGCCTTGCCGGCAGATCGTCCCACAAGCCGCATGGCTGATTCCGTCCACTGCCATGGCCTCAGACATTGACGTGTGCCTGTTCATGGTGCTGGCCGACAGCCCAGCGGTGAGCAGTGCATATGCCATCCTTCACGGAAAGGTGGGACAGCCGTTGTCCCACGGGAAACGGTGCGCGCCTGGGCGTACACCCCGATCCAATGCGCCGTGTTCCAGCGTCTCCAATGTTCATCCTGCCCCCTGGCCCTGGGGCTCGTCTTCCGGCCGGCTCTCCTCAGGAAGAGAGGCGGCGTAGGCCTGGAGCTCCGCCAGGTTCTCGGGCCGGATCTGGGTGCGCAGGGCTCGGGCCAGCATGTTTCGCTCCAGGGCCCGGGCCCAGCAGCGTCGATCCGGGTGAAGGTAGGCCCCCCGACCGGGCGCTTTGCCCGTGGGATCCACCTTCACCCCTTCCGATGTGCGCACCAGGCGGATCAGCTCCCGTTTGCCCGCGGTCTTCCGACAGGCCACACAGATCCGCTGGGGCACTCGCCTGGGCCGGGCTCCTGCACCTTTCCGCGCCATGGGGCTGCCTCCCTGGGCTCCTTCCCTGGGCTCCTTCCCTGGGCTCCTTCCCTGGGCTCCTGGACAGGCGCCTAGATGAGCTCCTCGAAGTCCTCGTCCTCGATGCGAGGCTTGGGCTTCTTGCGCCCTTTCTTGCGCTTGGCCTTGGGCGCTTCCTCGTCCTCTTCCTCGTAGCCGGCCAGCAGCTCCGGCGGCACCTCGATCTCCAGCTCGTCCCAGTCCACCTGCTCGGCTTTGCGTTGAGCCATGCGGGCCCGCAGCATGTCCGCGGTGATCACCTCGGGCAGATCCTCGCCGGTCATCATGGTCTCCGGCTCTTCCTCCTTGGAGGCTTCGGCTGGGATCTCCGCCTCGGCCGAGCGTTCCGGCTCCTGGGGCAGCTCGGGCTCCTCGGACGGCTTGGGCAGGTCCGTCGGGGTTGTCTCCAGCACTTCCTCAAAGCTGGGGAAGGCGGGAACGTCCGAGGCCACCTTGGCCGCGGCCTGGGCAAAGGCGTCCAGAGCAGCCTTCTGGTCCTCCTCGGTGCCGGCGATGCCGGCCTCTTCGGTGAGGGAGGCGGCGATCTCCTCCAGGGAGACCCCGCCCTTGCCCTCCTGTTCGGCCAGGAAGGGCTCCGGCGAGCCCTCCGTGCCCTGGATGGCCTCGGCCGCCTTGCGGAAGAGCTCCTCGCTGTCCGCGTCCTGGCCTCGGAGCAGGGCCTCGGCTCGGGACATGAGCCCCACATCCCCGAAGGCGGGCATGGACTTGGCGATCTGCTCTGCGGCCAGCAGGTCCAGCCCCTCGGCTCGGGCCTCGGTCTCGCTCTTGATATCGATGCGCCAGCCGGTGAGCTTGGCGGCCAGTCGGGCGTTCTGCCCCGCCTTGCCGATGGCCAGGCTCAGCTGGCGGTCCGGCACGATGACGATGGCCGTCTTGGTCGTTCCTTCCCCCTCGCTCAGGACCACGCTCTGGACCTTGGCCGGGCTCAGGGCGTTGGCGATGTAGGTGCGCAGGTCCGGGCTCCACTCCAGGACATCGATCTTCTCCCCGGCCAGTTCGTTGACGATGTTCTGGATGCGCAGGCCTCGCATGCCCACGCAGCTGCCCACGGGATCCACCCCGTCCACCGTGGCGGCCACAGCCACCTTGCTGCGGGCGCCGGGCTCCCGGGCAATGGCCTTGATCTCCACCGTGCCCTCCCGCACCTCGGGGATCTCCTGCTCCAGCAGGCGGCGGAGCAGGGCGGGATGGGTGCGGCTCAGCTTGATCACCGGCCCCCGGTTGCTCTTGTGCACGTCCACGATGTAGAGCTTGATGTAGTCGCCCCGGCGCAGGCGCTCCGTGGGGATCTGCTCTTCCCGGGGCAGCAGGCTCTCGTGCTTGTCGTCCAGCAGCACCGTGACCGTGCCCGAGGAGTAGTCCACGCTGCGCACCTGGACGGTGATGATCTCGCCCACCCGGTGCTTGAAATTCTCGTAGACCGTGTTCCGCTCCGCCTCCCGGATCCGCTGCAGGATCACCTGCTTGGCGGTCTGCGCGGCGATGCGACCGAACTCGTCCGGCACGCTGGGCACCCGGATCACGTCCCCCAGTTGAGCTTCCGGCTCGTACTGGCGGGCCTCCTCCAGGGCCACCTCGGTGTGGGGGTTCATGACCTCCTCCACCACCTCTTTCTCCGCGTAAATTTTCATCTCGCCGGTCTCCCGGTCCACTTCCGCGGTGACGTTGGAGACGGATCCGTAGTTCCGCTTGTAGGCGGAGACCAGCGCGGCCTCGATGGCCTCGAAGATCAC
>Ga0256841_1001135_pt1 | contig 24270 bp, 24 predicted proteins | sample 356308metaG_FD_185971 | JGI IMG/M metagenome (GOLD analysis project Ga0256841, IMG submission 185971) | Hydrothermal vent microbial communities from Mid Atlantic Ridge, Atlantic Ocean - 356-308 | ecosystem: Environmental > Aquatic > Marine > Hydrothermal vents | place: Atlantic Ocean: Mid...
GATTTAAAGTTCAAAGATAATGAGTTCTCTTTCTATTGCTGTTATAAAAATTTTAAAAATTCTGATCTCGGAATTTCCTCAGCCCCCAAACTCGCCAAATGATTGTTATAGAGTTGGCAATCTAATAAGTCGTACTTTTCTTTTTTTAATTTTTCTACTAAAAAAATAAAAGCGACTTTTGAGGCATTTGACACTTTGCTAAACATGCTTTCGCCTGAAAATACAGTCCCTAAATCAACACCGTATAAACCGCCTACTAATTTGTCATCTTGCCAAACTTCTACAGATTTGGCCATTCCGATATCGTGCAGCTTTATATAGGCTTCTTGCATTTCTGAGGTTATCCACGTTCCACCTTGATCTTTTCGGGGGATAGTTTTACAATTAGAAATTACTTCTTCAAAACAGGTGTTAAAAGTTACTTTAAATACTTTTTTGCGGAGGATTTGCCGCATGCTTTTCGACACTTTTAACTTGTCAAAAAACAGTACCATTCTCGGGTCTGGACTGTACCAAATAATAGGTTCTCCCTCATTGTACCAAGGAAAAATACCGCTTTTGTAAGCTACTAATAACCGTTCAACAGACAAATCGCCGCCAAAAGCTACCACACCTTCTCGTGAGGCCTTCGATACAGGGGGAAATGCCATATTATCCGATAAAAAATACATGTTGAGTTAAAACTTTTTGCTATAATAAAAAAGGCTTCCGTAGAAGCCTCTGTACTTTTTTATCAAACGCGTAAAACCTATTGGCCGGCCTTTTGCCAAACTGAGAATATCAAATTTATTTTAATAAGCAACAGCTTAGAATGGCAAATCATCGGGTTCTTCGTCGCTAATAGTATCTGCAGGCTCAAAGGCATCAACGGCTTCGATGGGCGGTACATCAGTCGGGGCATTAACGGCAGGCTGTAATTTTTCAATTCTCCATCCTTGGATAGAATTGAAATATTTGGCTTCCCCTTCAGGGTTTATCCATTCCCTGCCTTTGATGTTGATACTTATTTTTACGTCGTCGCCAATACTGTAATTGTCTAACAAATTACATTTATCTTGTATAAACTCCACCAAAATCATTTGCGGGTACTGTTCGTCGGTAGTTACTACCATTTCCCTTTTTCGAAACCCGTTAGCACCGAAGGTTTTCGTATCGTCAATCTTTTTTATTTTTCCTATTATTTCCATTGTTAATTATTTTAGCAAAAGTACTTTCCAAGCACTTTCTACATCGTTTTGTTGTAAAAATTCTTGGGCAAATTTATGTTTTTCTTGTGTTTTTAAGCCTATGTATTGCTGATTATCCTTCGCAAAGTTATCAACATCTTGTGTATTGGGCAAGGTGGTTACATTGGCCAGCATCCCTAAATTATTTCCGGTAAGGATGGTACTTCGCCTAATTTCTTCGGGAATTTGGTCAATTCCTATCCCTAAGGTAGTCAGCGGTTTGGGTATTTCAAAAAAGCCATTTTTTGCCCTGATATAATAACTGCCTCCGGCCCGGGCTACCAAATCGAGTTTATCTTGATTTATTGTACCGTCAGTATTGAGTACGGCTTCGTCAATATGAAGTTGTACCACCTCACAAATAATTAAGTTTCCGGCACCACCTTCTGTACCTAAAGCAATGATATCGTTAACCTTACATTCAAACTGTACGGGTGATTCAGCTACCCTAAAAGGCTTTATTTTATCAGCCGGTAACATGGTAAATCCGGCTTTTTCAAATTCATTGACACCTTTGGCATATTCTGTACTGGCCAAAGACATTTGTTGTACGATGGCGTAGTTTACTACATTAATCACCACTTCTTTTACTTGGTGTACATTTTCTAAGGTATGTTTTGTAGTATTATCTCTTACACGTCTTGCTGGAGAAAAAATGAGTATCGGCGGATGCGCACTAAACACATTAAAAAAACTAAATGGCGACAGGTTTGGGTTTCCGTCAGCATCGATGGTACTGGCAAATGCAATGGGCCTTGGTGCGATGGCACTTAACAAATAGCCGTGGAGTTTGGCGGTAGAAATTTGTGTTGGTTCTATGGTTAACATATACAATTGGTATTAAAAACAATCCTTAAATTACAAAAATACTTAATTAGCATTTATAATAAGCGGTATTTTTTATAGTTATATCAAGAGATAATTTTATCTTTGTTATAATGAATCTTCCCATAAATAAGAATGCTCTTCGTTGGATACTCGTAGTGGCAGCTTTTCTGCTGGTTGCCCTTATTTTATGGAATACTAATATTTTCTTTCAAAAATTTAAGCTTGAAGAACGTGCTAAGATGGAAGTGTTGGCTATTGCTTATAAGAATATGAGCTCGCCGGATTTGGATGTAGATATTGCTTTGGAAGACAAAATAATTCAAAGCAATCAAAATATACCGATGATTGTTACTGATCAAAACGATAAAATTACACGTTGGGCAAATTTAGAGTTCGATAGAGGGCAATTAGATTTTGATGAGCTGCCTACAAAAGAAAGAATGTTTCTTACGGAGCAGTTAGCTAAAATGAAAAAAGAAAACAAACCGTTAATTGTTTCTTATGAAAAAGGAGGTACTACTGTCAAAGAATCTATTTATTACCGAGACTCAGACATTCTCAATAAACTACAATATTATCCAATTGCCTTACTCTTAATTTTACTACTGTTTGGTACGGTTATTTACTTGGTCTTTAAATCAAATAAAGTAGCCGAGCAAAATAAATTATGGGCAGGCATGGCCAAAGAAACAGCACATCAAATCGGTACGCCATTGTCTTCATTATTGGGCTGGGTTGAAATTTTGCGTATGGAAGATACCGATGAGAAAACCGTCGTAGAAATTGAAAAAGACATCGCACGTTTAAATACTATTGCCGACCGTTTTTCTAAAATCGGCTCTACGCCTAAACTGACAAGGCATGAAATTGTTGAACAGACAAAAAAATCGTATGACTACTATGCGTCAAGGGCTTCTAAGCTAATTGATTTTCATTTTGATACCAATGAAAATTTAAAGTTGTATGCCATGATTAACCCGCAATTGTTTAGTTGGGTGATTGAGAATTTAGTAAAAAATGCCATTGATGCGATGGATGGCAAAGGCACCATACGGATAAAAGTCCAGCAAAAAAATGGCAAATATGTTCAAATATTGGTGTCAGACTCGGGCAAAGGCATCCCTAAAAATTTATATTCTAAAATATTTGAACCCGGTTATACTACCAAAAGGCGGGGTTGGGGCTTGGGTCTATCGCTTACCAAAAGGATTATTGAAGATTATCACAGCGGAAAAGTACAAGTAGAACGGTCAGAAATTGGCAAAGGCACCACCATGAGTGTACTGCTTAAAGAAATTTAGTAGAGAAAATAACAGAGAGGTAAAGTTTAGATTTTTGTTTTAACAATCTCAAAAGTTTTATACTCTAAAAAACTATTTTAGGCTAAAAACCCGGCAATACGTTTGGCAATAGCTTTAAACTCCTCATCGCTCAAGGTTACTTTGTGTTGGAAGCTCATGTCTTGCATAGAATGCAACGGAATCAAATGCACGTGCACATGAGGTACTTCTAAGCCTATAACCGTCATTCCGATTCTTTTACAAGGAACGGCTTTTTCAATGGCCAAGGCAATTTCTCTCGAAAAATCCATCAAGCCCCGGTAGGTATCTTCATCTAAGTCAAATAACTTATTCACTTCTTTTTTAGGCACTACTAACGTATGCCCTTTTGTATTGGGGTTGATATCTAAAAAAGCATAAAAATTAGTGTTTTCGGCTATTTTATAGGAGGGAATTTCTCCGTTTATGATCTTAGTGAAAATGGTACTCATATTGTGTGGTTTTTAGCCTGATGTTATTAGTTGCCAGTTGCCAGTTTTCAGTGGCTTCTGAAGACTAACAATATCATCTGGTAATTTCTAAGATTTCAAATTTCATAATTCCGTTTGGAGCCTGTATTTCTGCTATTTCGCCTACTTTTTTTCCTAAGAGCCCTTTTCCTATGGGTGAATTTACCGATATTTTACCGGCTTTAAAATCCGATTCAGAATCGGCTACCAGCGTATAATTAAATTCCATCTTATTGGCCACATTCTTAATTTTAACGGTAGACAATGCCAATACTTTAGAAGTATCTAATTGCGATTCGTCTATTACCCTGGCGGTAGCCACTACGTTTTTTAATTGGGCTATTTTAAATTCTAACAATGACTGTTCTTCTTTGGCAGCGTGATACTCGGCATTTTCACTCAAATCACCTTTATCCCGGGCTTCGGCAATGGCATTGGTAACCCTAGGCCTTTCAACGTGTTCTAGTTGTTCTAGTTCTTCCTTTAGTTTTTTCAATCCTTCAGCCGTATAATACGATACTTTACTCATAACTATAACTTTTTATTAAAAAACAAAAACCTCAGCCTAAACAGATAATTGAGGTGAGATTTAGTGTACAAATGTACAAAATATTTGTAATTTGCGCTGTGTTATAAAATTTTAATAGATGCAAAAAGCAATCATCGTCATACTTTTTTTAGGATTATTTTCTTGTGGGTCTTCTAATGATTCAAATAATTTTTTACCTAATATCCCTGTCAATGAAACGGTTTTTTTAAACAATCCTTCCAATAATGATTTACTGTCGGTGGGTGGTTGGGTAACAATTCCGGGAGGCATCAAAGGCATTGTAATATATCATGTTACCATAGATAATTATTTGGCCTATGATTTGGCATGTCCGCATAAAAGCCCCAGTGAATGTGATGCGATGATTGTTGAAGACGGATTGAATATGGAGTGTCCCTGTGACGGTTCAAAATTTGCACTGGCATTGGGCGGTGCCCCACAAAGCGGCACCCCGTTTCCGGCAAGGCAATACAGGGTTATCAGTGAAGGCAATACGCTGATTATTGTTAACTTTTAGCTATTTTTATAAATATAAGCCATCTTAATAAAGTATTTTTAAGTGAACCGTTATTTTTCTTCTGATTTTAAATTAGGCATCCTTGGAGGAGGGCAATTGGGTAGGATGTTACTTTCTGAAACCCAAAAATTTGATATTTACACCTGCGTTTTGGATGCTTCTAAAGATGCGCCTTGTGCTGCTATCTGCAATGAATTTTATCAGGGTAGCTTGTTAGATTATGATACGGTATACCAATTCGGAAAAAAAGTAGATACCTTAACTATTGAAATTGAAAATGTAAATGTTGAGGCGCTAGGGCAACTCGAAAAAGAAGGAGTGTACGTTTATCCTTCTTCAAAAACCATCCGTACGATACAGCATAAGGCACGACAAAAATTATTTTATAAAGAGCATGCCATTCCTACGGCTCCTTTTTTTCATTTTTCTAATCTGAATGAATTATCAACAGCCGTAAAAAATGGGCAGTTGGCTTTTCCTTTTGTATGGAAGAGTGCCCAATTTGGTTATGACGGTATGGGGGTAAAAATTGTAAAAAACTACGACGATTTTAAAGAAATATCTGATATTGAATGTATTACCGAGGAAATGGTGCCTTTTAAAAGTGAACTTGCGGTTATTGTTGCCAGAAATATAGAAGGGGTTGTAAAAACTTATCCTGTGGTTGAAATGGAATTTCATCCGGAGGCCAATCAAGTAGAATATGTAATTTGCCCCGCTCGGGTTTCTGATGAAATAACCCGTAAAGCCAATGCCGTTGCCTTACAAGTTTCGCAGGCTTTTGAGCACGTAGGTTTATTGGCGGTTGAATTGTTTTTAACCCAAGATGATACCGTATTGGTAAATGAAGTGGCTCCGAGGCCTCATAATAGCGGTCATTACAGCATCGAAGCCGCCTATACCAATCAGTTTGAACAGCATATACGTGCCATTTTAGGACTTCCGTTAGGCGATACCTCAAATAAAGTAAACGGAATCATGATCAATTTGGTGGGTGAAAAAGGGTATACTGGCAATGTGGTGTATCAAAATATAGAGGCCATTTTACAAATGAAAGGCGTTACGCCACATATTTACGGAAAGAATATAACCAAGCCTTTTAGAAAAATGGGGCATGTTACTATTGTTCATAAGAATATAGAAACCGCACGTAAGATTGCCGAAAAAGTAAAAAATACCATTCGGGTAATTGCCGATTAGTACATTCCAAATTTTGAATCTCCAATATTAAATTTTATTTGTACTTTGGCTATTCAATAAATTTTTTAGGGTATGGAATTTCAAGGTGTTTTGCGTAAGATGAGTACAGAAACAGGGCCGCCGGTACGTTATTATTTGGTGCTAAAGGATAGTTTTATCAATTGGAATCAGGCTTTAAATAAAACCGTTGAAATTTCTTTTGTAAAATACGAATGTTTGAATTGCCACTTAGACAAGCCTATTTACAGGCAAGGTTTTTGCAAAAGTTGTTTTTTTGAAATACCACAGGCAGCCGATTGGATTATGAGGCCCGAATTGAGTACGGCGCACTTGAATAAAGAAGACCGCGACCTCGCTTATGAAAAGAAAGCACAATTACAACCCCATGTAGTTTATTTGGCCAATTCGAGCAACGTAAAAGTAGGTGTTACCCGAAAAGAGCAAATTCCTACCCGTTGGATAGACCAAGGGGCGCATGAAGCCATTGAAATTGTAGAAGTACCCAACAGATACCTTGCCGGAATTACCGAAGTAGCATTAAAAGAACACGTTTCTGATAAAACCAACTGGCGTAAAATGTTAACCAATGCTATTGAAGATGTTGACCTTATTGCCGAAAAAGAAAAGCTGGCAGCTTTTATTCCGCAAGAAGTAAAAGAATATTATTTAGAAAATAACTCGAACGAAACGCATATCGAGTTTCCGGTATTGCAATATCCTGAAAAAATAAAAAGTTTAAATTTGGATAAGACGCCTAATTATACCGGAATTTTAAAAGGGATTAAAGGGCAATACCTCATTTTTGAAGACGGTACGGTTTTTAATATTCGTGGGAGTGAGGGGTATTATGTAACGATTGCAATAAGTTAGTAAGATAATGAATTGGTAAGAGAAAACCTTTAGATTATAAGCATCTTTTTGCATAGCAATTTTCCCATTACCTCTGTTTTTTCATAGCGAATTACTTTTCATAGCGGGAGAAAGGATGTGAATCCGTTCTTACAATCTAAAGGTTATTGTTTTTCTTTTTCGAGTACAAATTTGTAGTATTTCTCCATACCATCCTAGAGGAAAACTCCTGAATTTTTTGGGGATTTTCCCCTGATAAAAAAGGGGAAAAATCCCCTTTTTTCGGTTTCCTTTTTATTAGTACTTTGCAAAGACATAATCCTAAACCATTTTATTATGAAAACTATTCGTATTAAGTTTACAAAAATCAATGCCTTTTTTTTAGTGAGTTTTGTGTTGTTGGTGTTAGCAACTTCGTGTAAAGAAAAGTTGCATGCGCCACCTGATGAAGGAAATAATGAACAAGCCAGAGCCGAGATGTTAAATCACATTATCCCATTAAAAGAAGCCGCAGTAATGTATCGAGAATATGGTACACAAAGAATCAAGCTGGCCAAAGACTCATTGCGAAAAAAATACGGGCCAAATTTTAACGATACAAGAACCGTTTGGCTTGACTTAACAACTGTTAAAGAATATATCAAATACGTAGAAGAAAGGTCAAAAACAGCAGGCGTTGCCCCCACCGGATTAGAATTTTATTTTGCCGTATACCCTAAGGGAAGCCGGGGCAAGCAAAGTGATCATCAAACATTTTTTATTGCACCTACAGAAAAAAATGGCGCAAGACAATCAGGTTATACGTTGGTAAATGGTAAAAAAGTATTATTGAATACTGTTTTGAATAAAAGTACTGATTTGTCAACTTCTGGCACCACTCAAAAAGGAGGGTTTTTTAGTACTACCATGTTGCAAGATGATGATGGGCTTTTGCTAAACAGAACAGATGGAACCCCACCTGGTGGAAATAATTAATTAAGAGTAAATATTATCAATTAATAAAAAATGTCTATTGATCAGCATACATTAGAATTAATTAGGGAGAATTCAAAATATATTGAACTTCTTGCTGCATTAGTAGGAACTATTTTTTACTATAAATATAAACATACTTATTTGAAATATTTTCTATTTCTATTGTGGTATATCTTTTTATCAGAATTTTTTGTTAGATATATAATTGACAATAAAATAGATTTTTTTTTACATTACAGTAAAACAGGAATAATCTATACACATTGGGTTTATAACATTTTAGACACTATAAGTTTTTTAGTTTACTATTATATTTATTACAAGAGTATGTCATCAAACGAAAAATATAAAAATTGGATTAAAAAATTTGCTATTGCATATATTGTAATTTCGATTTTAAATTGGAGTTTCATCCAAAATTTCTTTGAAGAATTGCAGAGTTACTTGTTTATAATAGGAGCTATCTTTTTAATTATAGCCATTTTATTTTATTTTATTGAGCTTTTAAAATCTGAAAAAATTTTAGTATTTCATAAAAATTTACTTTTTTGGATTAGCATAGGCCTACTGTTATACTATGCGGGCAATATACCATTTGCTGCGGAGCTTAATGGCTATGCATTAATACCCGGTGGAATTCATAAGTTATTTCTTATTGTTAATATTTTGGCTATTATAATGTATTTATTATTCACATTCGGTTTTATATGGAGCAAGAAAGAGTAACAGTAATCATCATCATTAGTACTATTGTAGTATTGGTATTTGCCATTGCTATGATAGTACTATTTTCTATTTTTCACCACCTTAAAAATAAATTGTTACTGGATAATAAAACCCTGCGGTCTGTTATTAAAAATAAATTAAAGACTTTTAACCCCTAAAATTTGCTATTCTAAAATTTGAATTTAACTTTATTATAAATTCAGTATATCACTGTCAACATTTAGACATCTGGTTACATTTTTAGAATTAGCTACAACTTTTATTGAAATCATTTATTTTTAATTGTTTGGATTTATTTGGAGCGATAAAGATGAAATAGAATAACTAATTTAGCAATCAAATGACACCACAAGAAAATACAACCGCATTAATTGTCATCACAACACTAACAGTTGTGTTATTAGTGATTGTAATAATTGTGATTTTTAGCATTTTTCAAAATAGAAAAATGAAATTTATACTTGAAAAAAAAGCCGATGAAATTCGTTTTGAAGAAGAAATTATCAAATCGCAATTAGAAACCCAAGAACAAACCTTACAAAATATTAGCTGGGAATTACACGATAATGTAGGGCAATTGCTCTCTGTGGCTAGAATGCAATTAAATATATTACATCCCGATTTAACCGACAAACAAAAAATGCTAGTCGGCGAAACCGGTGAAATCATTTCAAAAAGCCTGCAAGAAATTCGTACCTTGTCTAAATTATTGAATCCCGAAGTAATTAAAAATATTGGCCTTGAAGAGGCTTTGCAATTAGAAATTGACCGCTTTAACCGATTAAATTTTATCAATGCTAAATTTACTGTTATCGGAAACCCAACACCTATCGATCAAAAAGAAGAAATCATTTTATTCAGGATTTTACAAGAGTTTTTATCCAATTCTTTAAAACATTCAAAATCTGCCAAATTAGAAGTTACTCTAACATATACCCACGATGAATTAGTAATAAAAGCACAAGATTTCGGAATTGGTTTTGACAAAGAAACTATAAAAAACGGTTCGGGATTGTTAAATATGAAAAGTAGGGCCAAACTGATACACGCAACTTTAACGTTAAAATCAGAAAAAGATAAAGGTGTTTCACTAACTTTAACCTATCCAACAACCAAAAAAAATGACTAAACACACTATTGCCATCATTGATGACCACGTGCTTTTTGCACAATCGCTCAAAAGTTTAATAGACACTTTTGAAGATTTTGAGGTTACACACCAAGCGAGTAACGGGCAAGAATTTATCGAAGCGCTAAACAAAAGTTCAGCGGTGCCCGAAATTGCTTTAATGGATATGAATATGCCTATTATGGATGGTGCCGAAACTACCTATTGGTTACAAAAGAACTTTCCGGATGTTAAGGTATTGGCTTTGTCAATGGAAGACAATGAAGCCTCTATTTTGAAAATGATACGAAACGGTGCCAAAGGATACCTGTTAAAAGACATCCACCCTAAGGTTTTATTAGAAGCCCTAAACAGTGTTCTTACCGAAGGATTTTATCATACCAAAAGGGTTTCTGATACCTTGGTAGGCTCACTGCATACCGATGGCAAGAAAAAATCAAGTATTGAACTTCAAGAAAGAGAATTAGAATTTTTAAAATTGGCAAGTACAGAAATGACTTATAAAGAAATTGCCAGTGTAATGAATTTGAGCCCTAAAACCATTGACGGCTACCGCGAACAGCTTTTTAAAAAATTGAGTGTAAAAAATAGAATTGGCCTAGTAATTTATGCTATTAAAAATGGTATCGGCTAGGCTTCCAGCCCGGCTTGTTCAGCTACTTCAAAGTTATCCAACTCAATTTCTTCACCTGCTTTCAAATGAAATATTCCTCTCAGAAAATAAACGGCAGCATATAAAAACGGTGTGTCAGACAGAGCCACTAATAGTTTGAATAAAAATCCGCTTAATAGTAATTTGGGGAATAAATCCCACTCAATAACACCAAAAGAGCACAATAAAAACAATACCGAAAAAGTATCTAAAAACTGTGAGGTAATGGTAGAAAAATTATTGCGTAGCCAAAGGTGTTTTCCATCGGTTTTCTTTTTCCAATAATGATAAATCCTAATATCTACAAACTGTGCCAATAAATACGCAATCATAGATGAAAACACGGCTACTATTGAAAGACCGAAAACCTTTGTAAATACAGCATTATCAACAGGCGACCACGATGTTGCCGGAACCACATCAGAAACATAGATAATCAACAATGAAAAAAACGAAGCAAAAATTCCTGCTACCACTACTTGATTGGCTTTTTTCTTGCCATAAATTTCTGAGATGATATCGGTAACCAAAAAAGTGAGTGGATAAGGCAAAATACCGACAGAAATTTCAAAGGTGTATATTCCGAAAAAATTCCAAGAAAAAAACTTTTGAAAAATTAAATTAGAAACTACCAACGAGGTAATAAACAACGCAGCTAACACCAAATAAATCTTATAGGCCAATATTTTTTGAGACACTTTCATCAGTTTACTAAAGTATAAAATAAATGTTACATACAAATTTTCTATTTTTGTCAAACAACAATTAATCCATCTCTATGCATGCATACATTTTTCCCGGACAAGGAGCGCAGTTTTCAGGAATGGGCTTACACCTTTACGAAAAGTTTCCCATTGCACAAGAACTATTCGAACAAGCCAATAGTATTTTAGGGTTTTCAATTACTGACATTATGTTTGAAGGCACTGCCGAGCAACTCAAAGAAACGAAGGTTACCCAACCCGCTATCTTTTTGCATTCGGTGGTGTTAGTAAAAACCTTAGGCGAAAAATTTGCGCCACAGATGGTTGCCGGCCATTCATTAGGCGAATTTTCTGCCTTAGTAGCCAATGGGGTATTAGGTTTTGAAGAGGCATTGCGATTGGTATCACAACGGGCATTAGCTATGCAAAAAGCCTGTGAGTTACAACCTTCAACGATGGCTGCCGTGTTAGGCTTGGATGACGATATTGTTGAAAAAATATGCGCGATGACAGAAGGTATTGTAGTTGCCGCCAATTATAACTGTCCCGGGCAATTGGTAATTTCAGGAGAAGTAGACGCCGTTGCCAAAGCCTGTGAGTTGCTACTTGAAGAAGGTGCCCGAAGGGCATTGTTATTACCCGTAGGCGGTGCTTTTCATTCCCCCTTAATGGAACCCGCCCGTGAAGAATTAGCTACTGCTATTGAAAATACTGTTTTTAATGAGCCTAGCTGCCCTATTTATCAAAATGCAACTGCCAAAGCGGTCAATACTGCCGCTGATATTAAAAAGAACCTTATTGCCCAGCTTACCGCTCCGGTAAAATGGACACAATCTATCCGCCAAATGATTGCCGACGGTGCTACCGAATTTACCGAAGTAGGCCCCGGCAAAGTACTGGTAGGATTAATGCGAAAAATTGATAGAACTGTTACCGCCAATAACGCTGTACCCGAAGAACAACTACAATGAGCAACGGAACCGTATTAACCAGTATCAGAAAGAATATTGCCACAATAACATTTTATCATCCGGCAAGTAATTCTTTACCAACATTATTACTCAATAGATTAATAGAAAACATCAATCGGGTAGGTTCTGATGATACCATCAATGTTATTATTTTACAAAGCGAAGGTGAAAAAACGTTTTGTGCAGGTGCCTCGTTTGACGAATTGTTGGCTATTTCAAATGCAGAAGAAGGAAAACGGTTTTTTTTAGGTTTTGCCAATCTAATCAATACCATGCGTGTGTGTCCTAAAGTAATTATTGGCAGAGTTCAGGGCAAGGCAGTGGGCGGCGGGGTTGGCATTATTGCAGCCACCGATTATTGTTTTGCAACAGAAAATGCCGATATAAAACTCTCAGAACTAACCATAGGTATCGGCCCTTTTGTGATAGCACCCGCCGTAACACGAAAAATGGGTATCGCTGCTTTTAGCCGGCTGTCAATTGATGCTACCCATTGGCATACTGCCTATTGGGCAAAAGACAAAGGCCTGTTTTCTACAGTTTTTGAAAGCACTAGAGAAATGGATGAATATGTGGGCATCTTAGCTCAAAAATTGGCAGATTATAATCCTGAAGCCTTAATAGAGCTAAAAAAAATACTTTGGCAAGGTACGGAACATTGGGATAAACTACTAATAGAAAGAGCTGCTATAAGTGGCCAATTGGTACTCTCAGAAACTACAAAAAAAGCACTGCAAAAATTTAAAAAATGAACCTGATTTCACTCTTATTATGTCTTCAAGTTGAAGATATCAACGAAAAAATTAAGAATGCCCCGGATGGCCGCTATGGGATAGGAGTGGTTATCGGTAGTTTATTGCCTTTTGTAATCATTGTAGCCATCGCCTATATTGTCTATTACATAATGAAAAACCGTAAAGATTTAGAAGATTGATATCATGTTGCCAGAACCGTTTTTAGTGGGTTCATTCTTAAAATGTAAGGAATAATTCATATCTTCCACCAAAAATATTCATATTAATTTTTATTCCATGCATCTAACTCAAGTACATCCGTCACAAGAACAATTGGCTGAATTAATGGCCTATCCTAAAAATACACCGGTAGTGATGGTAAATATTCTTAAATTTAAAGCGCGTACTGGTAATGGCGACGAAACCGGGCAAGAAGCCTATGCCCGCTATTTTAAAAATGTACAGCCCTTTGTGGCTAAAGCCAACGCTAAATTAATTTGGAAAGGCGGGGTTGCTACTACGGTTATTGGCGATTCTAAAAATCAACCTGATATACTATTTTTAGTAGAATATCCTTCAGTAGATCATTTTTTAGGAATGGTTACAGATGCTGAATATCAAAAAGTAGCAAGAGATAGAGCCGTTGCGTTAGAATATGGCGGACTCATCGCTTGCCAAACTTCCGAATAATGAAAAATGTACAAACACATTTCCGCACTTGCAACCTTTGTGAAGCAATGTGTGGTTTAGAAATAAAATATACCGGCACCACCATATTGTCTATTAAAGGCGATAAAAAAGATCCTTTAAGCAGAGGCCATATTTGCCCCAAAGCTACCGCTTTAGAAGATTTATATCACGATAAAGACCGGCTGAAAACCCCTCTCAAAAAAACTTCCAACGGATGGCAAAAAATTTCGTGGCAAGAAGCCTTTGACGAAGTGGCAGAAAAAATAATAGCCATTCAAAAAAAATACGGCAAAAATGCAGTAGGTTCCTATCGTGGAAATCCTACAGTACACAATATCGGATTGATGCTTTTCGGTGCTCCTTTTATGCAGAGCTTGGCTTCCAATCAGAAATATACCGCTACTTCTGTTGACCAATTACCGCACCATTTTGCGGCCTTAATGATGTTTGGGCATTATTTGCTATTTCCTATTCCTGACATAGACCGTACCGATTTTATGCTTATCATGGGAGGAAACCCCGCCGTTTCTAATGGGAGCATTATGACAGCTCCTGATTTTTCAAACCGTTTGAAAGCCATAAAAAAACGTGGAGGACAAGTTGTGGTAGTAGACCCTCGGTTTACAGAAACTTCTAAAATTGCCAACCAACATTATTACATACATCCCGGTACCGATGCGTTTTTATTATTAGCCCTTATACACGTTATTTTTAAAGAAAACTTGACTTCAAAAGGCCATTTAGAAAACCACCTGAAAGGTTGGGAAAAGATAAAAGCACTAGCAAAAGAATACCCGCCCGAAAAAATAACTGAAATTACAGGCATCACTACCGATGCCATTGTTCAACTGGCATGGCAGTTCGCTACTTCAAAAACAGCAGTTTGTTATGGCAGGTTAGGGCTGTCAACGCAAGAGTTTGGGGGTTTATGCCAATGGTTAGTAAATGTATTAAACTGTATTACGGGTAATTTAGATACCGAAGGCGGTGCCCTTTTTACATTACCGGCTATTGATATTGTAGGCATGTCTAAAATGACAGGCAAAACCGGTAGTTTTAACAGGCGGCAAAGTAGGGTGCACCACTTACCGGAATTTACCGGAGAATTTCCGGTAGCCACCTTGGCGGATGAAATTGTAACACCGGGCGAAAATCAAATCAAGGCGATGATAACCATTGCCGGAAACCCTGTGTTGTCAACACCCGATGGCAAACGGCTCGAAAAAGCACTCGACTCTTTAGAATTTATGGTGGCTATTGATATTTACCTCAATGAAACCACCAAGTATGCCGATATTATTTTACCCACTACCACCGGCTTAGAAACACCGTTATACGATTTGGTTTTTCACCAAGTTGCTATCAAAAATACCGCCAAATATTCGGAAGCCTTATTTGAAAAAACCGAAGAACAACGCCATGATTGGGAAATACTTAAAGAACTGACTGCTCGGTTAAGCGGACAAGAAAATCGGATGGATTTAGAGCAAACGCTTGATTATATGCTGCAGTTTAGTGTATATAAAAATCCTAAATTATCAGTTGCCGAACTGAAAAGACACCCACATGGCATAGATTTCGGCTCACTCAAACCCCAATTGCGCGAACGGTTATTTACGAGCGATAAAAAAATTGAATTGGCACATGAGTTGTTTATTAAAGATTTAGAACGCTTAAATGCAAAATTGCAACTACAAAAAACACCTGAAAACTATCCTTTTGCATTGATTGGCAGAAGGCATTTACGATCTAACAATTCGTGGATGCACAATAGCAAACGATTGGTAAAAGGCAAAGAACGCTGTACGTTATTGATACATTCAAAAGATGCAACTAAACTTGGCTTTACAAACAAACAGGTAGTTACCGTAACTTCTGAGGTAGGGCAGGTACGGTTGCCTATTGAAATTACCGATGCCATCATGCAAGGCGTGGTGAGTATTCCCCACGGATGGGGGCATCATAGAAAAGATATGGGCATTTCAATCGCACAGCAACATGCGGGAGTGAGTTTGAATGACCTCACCAATCCGATGCGCTTGGATACCCTGACGGGCAATGCCGATTTTAGTGGAACACGCGTAAGGATTGAGGCTTAAAAAAAATAATTGGGTTGAACTATTTGCGCATCAATTCACTCGGGTTGATACCAAACCTACTCTTAAATTTTTCACTAAAATAAGATGAGCTTGTAATCCCGACAGCATATTGTACCTCACTAATGGTTTTAAACTTTTTATTTTCAATGAGTTTGTAAGCCTCCCTTAGTTTGATTTCTTGAATAAATCGCACAGTTGAAAGCCCGGTATGCCTGTTTAAAATCCTCGATAATTGCCGTTGGCTATAATTCATTTGTGCGGCAAGATCTTCAACTTTAAAATTTTCATTGGAAAGGTTGTCTAAGACTACTTTTTCAATCTTTTTTAATAATTTTTCAACGTGAGTGTCGGTATTGTTTTCAGAAACGTTATCGGGTGTAGCAATAGATAGTTTTAAATTGGTATTGTTTTTTAAAAGGTTATTAATCCTAACAATCAACTCTTCTTTATTAAAAGGTTTGGTAATATAATCGTCAATACCTATTGAAAATCCTTTTGTTTTATCTTCAGAAAGCGATTTGGCAGTAATTAAAATAAACGGAACAGTAGCATATTCGGGTAGCGATTTTAACAATTTCTTAAACTCATAACCATCAATTTTGGGCATCATAATGTCTGAAGCTATCAAATCAAAAGATTGTTTTTTTGCCAATTCGATACCTTCTAATCCATTAAAAGCAAAACTACAATTATAAAAAGGGCTCAATATTCTTTTTAGGTAATTACTCATTTCAATATTATCTTCTACTATCAATATTGAGGGTTTGTTAGCATTGGTAACTGCGGTGTCAATAGCTTCTTTTTCGGTATGTAATAGATTGTCTTTATTTTTAGTTGAAATAACTTCGTTACTTTGGGCAAGTACTCCGCTTGTAGAAAGAGGCAACGTAAATGTAAAAGTACTGCCTTGGTTAACTTTACTTTTTACCGTAATATTTCCCCCTAAAAACTGTGCAAAATCTTTGGCTAATAAAAGTCCGATACCAATGCCTCCTATCGCTTTGTTATTTTTCGATTGATAAAAACGCGAAAAAATACGCTCTTGGTCTTGGGCATCAATTCCCATTCCGAAATCTATTACTTTCACTATTAATTGATGCTCATTAACCGTTGCCTCTACCATAACTTTAGAATTACTATCAGAAAATTTAATGGCATTTGAAATGAGGTTCGACAATATTTTTTCAACTTTATCGGCATCAGTTTTTACAATATAGTCATTGGGAATAGTAGAACTGTAAACCAATTCAATATTTCGGGCATTGGCAATAATTTCAAAAGATAGCAACAATTGTTTTAAACAATCATTTAATGGTACAGAGACAATGTTTTTAGACATTTTAAGGTCTTCAAATTTCAGTAAATTCAATATTTCATCAGCATCAAATATTACTTTTTTACTATTCACGAGCGCATTATCAATGTATTCTTTTACCTTCGGATTGTCTTTTGTTTCTTCATCTATCAAGTTGAGATATCCGTTAATCAGCGTAAGCGGTGTTCTTATTTCGTGTGATATGTTTTCTAAAAAAGTAGTCCGCATTTGATTAAAATCACGCTCTTTTTCAAAAGCATTTTCTACATCCTTTTTTCTGATTTTTTGTGAGTTAAACCGCCATTGTATTAAGAGTAGTGCAAGGAATGCCGCCACGCCTCCGTAAAGGATAATAACTTTTTTTTCATTGGCTTGTTTTTCAATAACCAATTGTTGTTTGATAATTTCTTTTTCTTTCTCTTTGGTTTCAAATTTCTTTCCATATTCGGCAAACAGGCTGTAATTGTTGTGTTTTAACAGTGAATCTGTAATGAACATTCTTTTCTCGGTATATTGTAATGCCTTGTCTAAATCGCCATAATTTTTATAAACTTGAGCTATTAATTTATATTTATCAATATATATGGGTCTGATATCTTTTTCAGAAAAATTTGCCAGTAGGGTATCTAAATACTTTTTGGCTTCCTTATGCCTTTGCAATTTAGATAAGGTATTGATTACTTCTATATAAGCGTCTGAAGATTTTACACTGGCTTTTTTGTTGTATGATAATGCTTTCTTAAAATTCTGAAGAGCCAAATTGTACTGCGCGTGTTTATAATATACCCTGCCTTTATACAAAAGCGCTAATGAAATATAATTGTTAAATCCGCTTTGTACAGCGCGTTGCAACGCTAAATTAGCATATTTTAATGCTTCTTCTTTAGTGTCAGCTACCAACGATAATTTCATGTATAAATAAATATAATCAGAATCTTCCTGTAAGGGGTCTTTAAATTCTTCTACAGAATCATAAACGTCTTTTGCTTTGAACATCAGTGTTTTTGCAATTTCAAATTCACCCATAAGGTAATAGTTCAAAGCAATATTTTGATAGATTAGTGAAATACTAATGGGTTCTTTTTCCGCTTGGGCTAACTTTAATGCCTTATTGTAATATTCTGTTGACAGTTGATATTGTTTTTCGCTAAATTTTATGATTCCGTACATATTATAAGAAAGAAACTGATAATAAGAATCGTTTAGTTTATTGGCATATTGAAGGCATGTATCGATATATTTTTCACAATTGCTAAAATCATTCTTCATCTTATAGACATAAGCAAAAGCATCATAACTAATCATTATTGCCTGTTCTTTACCAATTTTTTTTGCATAGAAAAGTGATTTTTTTGCGTGATAAAGGGCAGTATCGGTGTTTTGTGATGCGAAAGCCCTATCAACGTTGTAGATGACCTTATCTTTTAAGTCTTCTTTCGACAAATGGGGCTCATTCTGAGCAATAATAGTAATAGAAAATAGGAATGTTACATTAAAAAGAAGTTTCATACGAAAAACCAAATCGTCAATTTTTAGATAGCTATAATTTCAAATGTAGCGATTAAAAATAGAATGAGCCTAAAATGTCTAACTAACGCAATAAATTGTCCGATTACAGAAAGTAAAAAAGCAGTACTATATATATATTTGCTACACCAAAAACAATGTGCTAACCATCTTCATGTAATTATTTGACAGCTCATATAATTGCTATGAAAAAGGAAAATTACCAAATTTAGGGAGTAGATTGTTATGAATCTCTAGGAGAGAAAATTTAAGTAAAGCGATATTCTTTTCTTTCTCTCCTTCTCTCCTAGATTCATTACTCCTCCGGTTCTCCCCCAAAAGTATCGCTTAGGGTTAAATTTTTATAGTTACTGAAAGCATCACAAGGTTTCTTCGACAAAAGATACTAAACCCATAGTATGGCTTCAAGGTTTGTAATAAGTATCTTATTTTGCAGTATGATCATTACTGCTTCGGCACAATTTAAAAACACTAAAAACCTACCTTTTACTTGGAAAACAGATACCTTACAACATTCTGTCAATCTTTCTGAAATTCAAATTGTATTGCCCAAGGGCTCATTCAAGTCATTAGACTATCCTGTATTTGTTGACAAGAGTGAAGGCATGCAACAATTTTTTGCTAAAGAACCTGTCATCGTTATAGAAATTGGCGGTTTGGCAAAAGCCTATCCGTTAAACATATTAACCATTCACGAAATAGCAAATGACACCCTTAGCGGAGTGCCAATATTGGTAACGTATTGCCCTTTGTGCAATTCGGGGATTGTATTTAATCGTGTTTTAAAGTATCAAGGCAAGAAAAGAACCTTAGAATTTGAGCCTTCGGGGATGTTGCGGAATAGTGATATGGTAATGCTAGACCGAACCACAGAAACACTATGGCAACAATTAACAGGCACAGGCATTGTAGGCACTTATGACGGCGCCCAACTCGATATCTTACCTTCGCTAATTATCTCGGTAACAGAATTTTTCAAAAGGTATCCTAACGGAAAAATTCTTTCTAAGAAAACCGGATTTGCTCAGGCTGAAAAAATGTACGGGCACAATCCTTATACTAATTATGATACCAAAACAACACCGCTGCAACAGTTTTTTAATAGTGATAAAGTAGACAAACGCCTTCCGGCAATGGAACGGATTGTCGATATTGAATATCGAGGAGATTATAAAATATATCCCTATAAAAGTGTGGCCAAAAAAGGCGTTATCAATGATACATTCAACAGAAAGAAAGTAGTCCTTTTCTATAAACCGGGTACGGTTTCAATATTGGATAAAAATGATATTACCAACTCAAAAGAGGTAGGTACAGTTACTGTTTTTAATGCCGTAATTAATAATAAAGCATTGGTTTTTAAAGCAAAAAAAGGTGCATTTATTGATGATGAAACCCATTCTAAATGGGATATAACAGGGTATTGCTACGAAGGGACTTTCAAAGGAAAACAATTACAAATTGAACCCCATGGCAACCATTTCGCTTTTGCTTGGTTGGCATTTCACCCCGAGAGTGAAATTTATGTAGAAAAATAATGCGTTTTTACGCTTAATTTTATCATATAAATTGTATAAATTGGCGTTGTCAACTATAAAGCCTGTTTTTATGTCAATTTATCTTGCCGAATTTTTAGGAACTTTTTTCCTTATTTTAATTGGTGGTGGTGTTGTGGCCGGAGTACTTTTAAAAAAATCAAAAGCTGAAAATGCCGGTTGGAATACTATTGTGGTTAGCTGGGGGCTCGCCGTTACATTTGCCATTTATGCTTTTGGCTCGTTGAGCGGAGCACATATAAATCCGGCAGTAACAGTTGGTTTTGCCTTTGTAGGCGAATTTCCTTGGGAAAAAGTACCGAGCTATATACTGGTACAATTATTAGGGGCTTTTGCAGGAGCGGTTTTGGTATGGATTTATTACATACCGCATTGGTCAAAAACCGAAGATAAAATTGCCAAACTATCAGTCTTTAGTACCGTACCTGCTATACGCTCATATATTCATAATTTCACAAGTGAAATGATTGCTACTGCGGTATTGGTCTTTAGCTTACTTTTTATCGGTACCCATACCTTTACAGAAGGTTTAAACCCATTGGTTGTTGGCGGGCTCATTATGCTTATCGGATTTAGCTTAGGCGGTACCACAGGTTATGCCATTAATCCGGCAAGAGATTTAGGCCCCAGAATTGCCCATTTTTTAATGCCTATAAAAGGAAAAGGAAGTTCTGACTGGAAATATGCACCTATTCCCGTCATCGGCCCATTTTTTGGAAGCCTTTTAGGAGGGGCTACCTATAAAATAGTATATAAAAATGAATTGTACCTGAAATATTGGATTGTTGTAGGCATCGCTATTCTCATTGTAATTTTAGCCGTAGTAAAAAACCTTCAACTAGAAAAAAATAATTAAAAATGTCAAAAAAATACATCATTGCCTTAGACCAAGGCACCACAAGTTCACGTTCGGTATTATTCGACGAAAAAGGAAATCAAACGGCCATTGCACAACAAGAATTTGAACAAATTTTTCCGAAGCCGGGTTGGGTTGAACACAAGCCCCAAGAAATATTAGACAGTCAGCTAGCTACTTTTAAAAACCTACTTCAAAATAACACCATTAACGTTTCTGACATCGCCGCAATAGGCATCACCAATCAACGTGAAACGACCGTAGTTTGGAATAAAACTACCGGAAAACCCATTTACAATGCTATTGTTTGGCAAGACAAAAGAACAGCACCAATTTGTGAAACCCTTAAAAATGACGGTTTAGAGGCCTATGTGAAGCAAGCTACCGGATTGGTAATTGATTCTTATTTTTCGGGTACTAAAATTAAATGGATATTAGATACCGTCGAAAATGCCCGTGAACTTGCCGAAAAAGGCGAATTGTTATTTGGCACCATCGATACGTGGCTGTTATGGAATCTCACCGGTGGCAGGGTACATGCTACCGATTATTCCAATGCATCACGTACTATGTTATTTAATATCAAAACATTAGAATGGGATGAAAAATTACTCGCTGCCTTAAATATCCCAAAAAATATGTTGCCAAAAGTAACCCCTTCGAGTTATCATTTTGGAGATTTTGAGTATGAAGGCCATAGTATTCCCATTGCCGGAATTGCCGGCGACCAACAAGCTGCTCTGTTCGGGCAAGCCTGTTTTCGTAAAGGGGATGCCAAAAACACCTATGGTACTGGTTGTTTTATGCTGATGAATACCGGCGAAGAATTGCAATATTCTAATAACGGATTATTGACTACCATAGCATGGGGTATTGATAACAAAGTATACTATGCCTTAGAAGGCAGTGTATTTATTGCCGGTGCAGCTATTCAGTGGTTGCGAGACGGATTACAACTTATCAATTCAGCCGAAGAGAGTGAGGCGATAGCAGCACTGGTTGAAGGTGATAATCAGGTTTATGTCGTTCCTGCTTTTGCCGGATTAGGAGCACCCTATTGGGATATGTATGCCCGTGGTGCCATTTTCGGGTTAACCAGAGATACCGGCAAAAATCATCTGGTAAGGGCTACCCTCGAATCATTGGCCTATCAAACCCATGACTTGGTAAATGCCATGCAAGAAGACAGTAAAATAGCCTTGGCTTCTTTAAAAGCAGATGGGGGAGCTTGTGCCAATAACCTCTTGATGCAATTTCAAGCAGATATCTTACATACCGAAATAGAACGCCCAAAAAATGTCGAATCAACAGCCTTGGGAGCAGCCTATTTAGCGGGAATTGCCATAGGATTGTGGAAACAAGAAGATATTATTACGAATAAAATTATAGAGCGTACCTTTATGCCAACGATGAAACAACAACAACGGGAAACTTTACTGAAAGGCTGGAAAAAAGCTGTGAAACGTACTATGAATTGGGAAAATGATGATGAATAAGTTTTCAGCATTCGATAGAAGCTCCATAGTGGGTAAATTGGCATCCGAAGAATTTGATTTACTCGTTATAGGCGGCGGTATTACCGGTGTGGGCATTGCGCTAGATGCCTCATCACGAGGGATGAAAGTTGCCTTGATAGAAAAAAAAGATTTTGCTTCGGGTACCAGTAGTAAATCTACGAAGTTGATTCATGGCGGATTACGCTACTTAAAGCAATTTGACTTTTGGCTAGTCAAAGAAGTAGGTTCAGAACGTGCCGTTGTGCATAAATTAGCCCCGCATTTGGTCATCCCCGAAAAAATGGTATTGCCACTGATAAAAGGCGGAACGTATGGTTCTTGGCTCACATCTATCGGATTAAAAATCTATGATATTTTGGCCAATGTAGAAGGCGATGATAAACGGAAAATGCTCGATGCAACAGAAGCCTTAAAAATAGAACCACTCCTCCCTAAAGAAATTTTAGAAGGTGCGGGTTACTATGCAGAATACAGAACCGATGATGCACGGCTGACCATAGAAGTGTTAAAAACAGCATTGCGTTATACTACAACCGCTTTAAATTATTGTAAGGGCACTGAATTTACCTATATAGATAAAAAAGTTACCGGTATCAAAGCGTTTGATACCATAGGCCGGAAAAAAATCAATATCAGAGCCAAATATGTAGTCAATGCCACCGGGCCTTGGGTAGATGATCTACGCCAAATCAACCATTCAAAAACAGGTAAGAGATTGCATTTGACAAAAGGGGTACATTTGGTTTTGCCTCATGAAAAATTACCCGTGAAAAATGCCATTTATTTTGATGTGCCTGACGGAAGGATGATGTTTGCTATCCCCAGAGGAAAAATAACCTACATTGGTACCACCGATACAAATTACCAAAAGGATAAAGACCATGTTGGGGTTACTACTACCGATGCTATGTACTTACTCAGTGCGGTAAATAATATGTTTCCCACCATAAATTTGAGTTTGGAAGATGTGCAATCGAGTTGGGCAGGATTACGGCCACTTATTCATGAAGAAGGAAAATCGGCTTCAGAATTGTCGCGAAAAGATGAAATCTTTGTGTCAGATACCGAATTGATTTCTATTGCCGGCGGAAAACTTACCGGATACCGGAAAATGGCAGAACGTATTGTTGATTTGGTCTGTAAAAAATATTACAAGCGCTATGATGTTAAATTCAAAGACATTCAAACCCAACATATTGTTTTGAGTGGAGGCACATTTGCAAATTTTAAAGAAGTACAAGAGTACCAAAAACAGGTCTTTAAAAAATTAAAGCCAAGTGGTTTTTCAAAAGTAGATGCCAACTATTTGGTTTATAATTATGGGAAACAGGCCGAAAGCATCCTTGAAAAATTTGCATCCTTAAAAGATATTGATGCCGAAATACGATTGGCCAAAGCAGAATTGTGGTTTTGCCTACATTACGAAATGGTACAAACACCACTCGACTTTTTTGCCAGAAGAACAGGAAGGTTGTTTTTTGATATTTTGAGTATTGAAAAATTAAAAGAACCCATTTTGGCCGAATTCGCTACTGTTTTTAATTGGGATACAGTAGTGTTGGAAGAATATCGCAAAGCATTAGAACAGGCGGTGGGCAATGCCACTCATTTTGAATGATTTTCTTATTTTTTAGACAGTCTTATAAAAATGTATTGAGAAGTTAGCTATTGATAATTAAAATGGTTTTCGATACGCCGCTCCTTCGTCGCGGCACTCGAACTGACGTAGAGAAAAAAAGGAGAATGGCTCCTTGGTGGCGGCACTCGAACTGATGTTTGTATTGGTTTTTATAACTATTTTTGATTCGAAATTTGCTAGTAATATCACTGACTGATACTTAAATAAAAGTGTAAACCTAC
>Ga0256841_1001136_pt1 | contig 24263 bp, 20 predicted proteins | sample 356308metaG_FD_185971 | JGI IMG/M metagenome (GOLD analysis project Ga0256841, IMG submission 185971) | Hydrothermal vent microbial communities from Mid Atlantic Ridge, Atlantic Ocean - 356-308 | ecosystem: Environmental > Aquatic > Marine > Hydrothermal vents | place: Atlantic Ocean: Mid...
CGCAGTTCCGTCTGAATGCGGCGCCCCAGTCGCCGTGCTGTATCCGGAACCAGCAGGAACTGAACTTCGGCCGGGGAAATATTCCAGCCTTTTTTGGGCGTCAGCAGCAGCTCCCAAACGGCCGGCGCAATCTTCATTTTTTCCGATTTCCCATGCAGCATCCATTTTTGATCGACTTTCTCGATGCGGATTGTACCGCCATAGGGCAGCGCACTTTCGAGGCATTGAATCAACAGAAAGGCCAGTTTGACCTCGGGGCGCAATTGCGGCCCCGGTATTGACCAGTTTATTTTCAGGCGTCCGCCTTTTGTCATGTCATCCAGAACAGAGGTGATTTCATTTTGCGCCACCTGTTGCCCGGGCTGAGCCAGACCATATGCAATACGAAAGAAGCGGATGCGGGTATTCGCATTGGCCACGCTTTCGGCAATCAGGGCGATTTCCGGCCCATCGGCGGAACCAGACATCGTCAGCAATTCAAGACCATTGCCGATCGCCCCCAAAGGGCTGATAAGATCATGGCAAATGCGCGACCCGACCAACGCTGCTATATCCGGGGTTTTCTCGTGCATGTCTCTATCCTGTTTGAGGTGCCGTATGAAAGAAATGAACGAATTACTGGAACCGGGTATGATTGTCCTTCACCCGGACAAACCCGACTGGGGCGCCGGACAGGTACAGTCCAGCATAAATGGAAAGATTACCGTTAATTTTCGGCACAAGGGCAAGGTGGTTATTGATGGTCGGGTCATTGCCTTGGTCCTGGTTGCTGATCCGGAATAATCTTTTTATCTTGCTACCTTAAAGGGACTTATGACGCAACGGCATACAACTTAAAAATGTGATCATTTTCGAGATATTCTGTTGTGTTGCAAATCCTCATACAGCCATTTAATACTGCGCAAACAGCGTTATCGCTGACCTATATGGCAGGACACCGATCAGATCGATGAGCCCGAAAAAACCGAAATTCGAAGTTCGATTGGCTGAATCTCCGGCTGATTTGCGGGCAGCACAGCGTTTGCGGTATCGGGTTTTCGTCGAGGAACTTGGCGGCGACGGAGAGCTGGTCGACCACGCCTGCCAATTGGAAACCGATCGGTTTGACCCCTTTTTCGACCATCTTCTGTTGCTGGATCACAACCAGCCCGGTGAACCGGACCCGGAGGCAGACGGGGCCCTGTTGCCGCCAGTGGTCGGGGTTTACCGTCTTTTGCGCAGTGATCAGGCCAGCAAGACCGGCGGGTTCTATTCCGCCGATGAATATGATCTGACGCCTTTGCTTGAAACCGGACGCAAACTGCTGGAACTCGGGCGGTCCTGTGTTCATGCCGATTACCGCGGCGGCACGGCGATGTTTCATTTGTGGAACGGCCTGGCGCATTATGTCCTCAGAACCGAAGTCAAGATCATGTTTGGCGTGGCCAGTTTCCACGGCACGGACATCGAACCATTGCGTCAGCCGCTCTCATATTTGCACCATAACCATCTGGCCCCGGAAGATTTGCGCGTATCCGTACGCACCGCGCATTCCCAGAGCATGGATCTGTTGCCCCCCGAGCAGATCGACCGGCGCAAGGCCATGCTTGAGACCCCGGCGTTGATCAAGGCCTATATCCGGTTGGGTGGCTTTGTCGGAGAAGGCGCATTTATCGACCATGAATTCAACACGACAGATGTCTGCCTGATCATCGACACGGAAAAAATGAATCCGGGCAAGCGGGATTTTTACGTTCGAAAGGGAACGGAATGAACCCGACCTGGAGATCCGAGGACTTACCGGTTGATCCGTCTGTGGGGGTTGCCGGCTGGGGCCGGGCACTGGGCCGGGGGGTGCCGATGGCCATCGTCGTGTTCGGGGGGCTGGCCGTGTTACTGCTGCTGCGTCTGATTGAGCGCCCGATCTCTGGCCTGCGCCGGCCCGTCACCCCCTATATCACTCAAGGGGTTTGCAAAACAGTATTCTGGCTGATCGGGCTTGATCGCAGGGTGCATGGCCGGCCCATGAAAAATGATGGAGCTTTGGTCGCCAACCATTCGTCATGGCTGGATATTTTCGCCTTGAATGCAACAGACCGCATCTATTTTGTCTCAAAATCCGAAGTCGCCAGTTGGCCGGCGATCGGTTGGCTTGCACGGGCCACCGGCACCCTGTTCATTCGCCGCAACAGGAAAGAAGCCCATGCCCAGAACAAACTGTTTGAAAGGCGGCTCAAGGCCGGCCACAGGCTGTTGTTTTTTCCCGAGGGCACATCTTCGGACGGGGCGCGGGTCTTGCCGTTCAAGGCGACGCTCTTTCAGGCGTTTTTTGCGGATGGGTTGCACGAAAAAATCTGGATCCAACCCGTAAGCATCCTGTATCACGCCCCGCCCGGCGAAGACCCGAGATTTTACGGCTGGTGGGGTGACATGGATTTCGGCAGCCATTTGCTAAAGGTCCTGGCCACAAGGAAGAATGGCGCGGTGGATGTTTTCTTTCACGACCCCGTCGCGGTGAAAGATTTTGATAATCGCAAGGCGCTTGCCGCCTGTTGCGAAGAAAAGGTGCGGTCGGTTTTCCGTGAATCTGCCGCTGCCGATGCGCACCCCGATGCGGCAATTGCATCTGATCAGTCCTGAATACCGGAATACGCGCAAGTCGACGAACCAACGTTGACAATTTGTAAGCGTAATATAATTATGTTGCAAACAATAAGCGGGTGATTGACAGCCATGACAACACGAGACGCGCGGGCCTGGCAATTCTGGATTGATCGGGGCGGCACATTCACAGATATCGTTGCCCGCCGCCCGGATGGAACCCTGCAATGCCACAAGCTGCTGAGCGACAACCCGGAAAATTACCCGGATGCCGCCGTTCAGGGGGTGCGGGACTTGTTGCAACTTGCCCCGGATGAGCCAATACCCACCGGGCAGATCGACACCATCAAGATGGGCACGACCGTCGCCACAAATGCGCTGCTGGAGCGCAAGGGAGAGCCAGTTTTATTGTTGATTACCAAAGGCTTTCACGACCTTCTTCGCATAGGATATCAGAACCGGCCGAACCTGTTCGATCTGAACATAAAACTGCCCGAGCTGCTCTATCGGCAGGTGGCCGAAGTGCGGGAAAGGCTGGATGCCAGGGGAACGGTTCTGGAGCCGCTTGACGAAACCCGCCTTCGCATGGATTTGAAAACCGCCCATGAAAGTGGTTTGCGCAGCGTTGCGATCGCTTTTCTGCATGCCTGGCTCAACCCGGAGCACGAGAACCGCGCGGCAGAAATTGCGCGCGAGATCGGCTTCACCCAGATATCCACATCCGCAAAAACCTCAAAGCTGATCAAGCTGGTCGGGCGGGGGGATACGACTGTTGTCGACGCCTATCTGTCGCCAATTTTACGTCGCTATATCAATCAGGTAGCCGATGCTCTTGAGGTAGGAAAAGGCGGCGCGAAAAGCCTGTTTTTCATGCAATCGAATGGCGGCCTGACGGAATCGCGACTTTTTCAGGGGAAAGATGCCATATTGTCCGGCCCCGCCGGCGGGGTGGTCGGCATGGTGCAGACCGCAGAACGGGCGGGTTTTACACGGTTGATCGGCTTTGACATGGGCGGCACCTCAACCGATGTCTGCCACTATGCGGGGCATTTTGAGCGCAGTTTTGAAACCCATGTTGCGGGTGTGCGCATGCGGGCGCCGATGATGGATATCCATACTGTCGCCGCCGGTGGTGGCTCTGTCCTGCATTGGCGCGACGGGCGCTATCAGGTGGGGCCGGACAGTGCAGGCGCCAATCCCGGCCCGGCATGTTACCGGCGCGGCGGCCCGCTTACCGTCACCGATTGCAATCTCATGCTGGGGCGACTGAACCCCGACTATTTCCCCAAGGTTTTCGGCCCGGACAGCAACCTGCCGCTTGACGCGGAAATCGTGCGCGAAAAATTCGTGGAACTGGCCGCGCGGATTGCGCATGATACCGGCCGCGCACCGCTCGGCCCCGAGGAAACCGCCGAGGGTTTTCTGCGGATCGCTGTGCAGAACATGGCCAGTGCCGTCAAGAAAATCAGTGTCGAGCGTGGCCACGACGTGACCAAATACACCCTGTGTTGTTTTGGCGGGGCGGGGGGGCAGCATGCCTGTGCCGTGGCGGATGCTCTTGGGATCGAAACAGTGTTCATTCATCCTTATGCCGGTGTGCTGTCGGCGCTGGGGATGGGGCTTGCCGCCGTGCGCGCCCTGCGTGAAACCCAGGTGAATTCTGCGCTGGAAGATGCCGACAGTATCAAGGCCATTCTGACGCAGATGAAAGACGACACCCGTGAAGAGTTGGCCGGGCAGGGGATTGCACCGGGTCGGGTGCACCACGAAATGCGCGCGCACATCCGCTATGAAGGCTCGCACCAGGCGCTTGAGGTGGTGTTTGGCACAGCGTCGCAGATGGCGGCGCGATTTGAAGAGGCGCATGCGGCCCGTTTCGGCTTTTCCGCCCCCAGACGCCGGCTGCTGATTGACATGGTCACGGTAGAAGCGATTGGCGAAATGACGGATATGGTTGACCATGGCGCACAGGCTGCCGCGAAAGACGCGGATGATTACAACGATGAAACGTCGATCTATTTCAACGGGTCCCGCAACACAGCGCCCATTCTGACACGCGGGGCCCTGGGGGCCGGACAAACGCTGCATGGCCCGGCAATTGTCACCGACAATACCGGCACGAATGTGGTCGATCCGGACTGGAAAGCGTCCCTGGACGATGCGGGAAACCTTGTCATGCGCCGCGCAAAACCGCGCAAAACCCTGCAGGCATTGGGGACAAGGGCCGATCCGGTCATGCTGGAGGTGTTCAACAACCTTTTCATGTCGATTGCCGAGCAGATGGGCAGCACGCTCGCCAACACGGCCTATTCGGTCAACATCAAGGAAAGGCTCGATTTTTCCTGCGCACTGTTTGACGCCCAGGGCAATCTCGTGGCCAATGCGCCGCATGTGCCGGTGCATCTGGGCAGCATGAGCGAAAGCGTGCGCACCATTGCCCGGCTGAATGCCGGTCGCATGAAACCGGGGGATGCCTATATGTTGAACGCGCCGTTCAACGGCGGCACGCATCTTCCGGATGTGACGGTGATCACCCCTGTTTTCGACCGGCAGGGGGAAACCATTCTGTTTTATGTCGGGTCACGCGGGCACCACGCCGACATCGGCGGCAGGACGCCGGGGTCCAGCCCGCCCGACAGCACGCATATCGAGCAGGAAGGCGTGGTGATCGACAATTTCAAGCTGGTGGAAAACGGCAGGCTGCGCGAGGATCAGACACGGGCCTTGCTGGCCTCCGGCCCGTATCCCTGCCGCAATATCGACCACAATCTTGCCGATCTCGAGGCCCAGGTAGCCGCGAATGCCACGGGGATCCACGAGGTTTTGCGCATGGTGGACAATTTCGGTCTGAAAACCGTTCAGGCCTATATGAAGCACGTTCAGGACAACGCCGAGGCCAGCGTGCGCGAAGTCATCGGCAGCCTGTCGGACGGAAGCTTCACCTATCCGATGGATTCCGGCGCGCAGATATGCGTGGATATTCGCGTCGACAAGGCCGCGGGCGAGGCCGTGATCGACTTTACCGGCACATCGGCGCAGGACCGCGGGAATTATAATGCACCGCTGTCCATATGCCATGCGGTGGTGCTCTATGTCTTCCGAACGCTTGTCGGCAAGGACATCCCGATGAACGAAGGGTGCCTGAAGCCGCTGCGCATCATTGCGCCGGAAGGCAGCATGATCAACCCCCGCTATCCCGCCGCCGTCATAGCCGGCAATACAGAGGTCAGTCAGGCGATCTGCAACTGTCTTTATGGCGCCTTGCATGTGCTGGCCGGATCACAGGCGACCATGAACAATTTCGTCTGGGGCAATGACGCGTTTCAGAATTACGAAACGATTGCCGGCGGCGCGGGGGCAGGACCGGGGTTTGATGGCACAAGTGCGGTGCATACGCATATGACAAATACGCTGATGACAGATCCGGAAATCCTGGAGACCCGGTTTCCCGTATCTGTCGAAGAATTCGCCATCCGGCCCGCATCCGGTGGCAAAGGCCGATGGAGCGGCGGCAACGGTATCATTCGCAGATTGCGGTTTCTTGAACCGGTAACGGTAACGACGCTCTGCTCGCACCGTCGTGTGCCACCGTTCGGTGTTGATGGTGGTGAACCCGGTGCAACCGGTGTGAACACGGTTATCTGGAAGGACGGCCGATGCGACAGACAGAAGGGCAACGCACAGATTGAATTGTCTGCCGGCGACGCCTTTGAAATACGCACACCGGGCGGTGGGGGCTGGGGAAAACCATAGGCCGGCGCCATAGGCCGGCGGCGGTCAGACCGCCCTTGTGAATTCCGCATTCTCGGCGCCAAAGTCAGTGAATCAATACAAAGAGAATTTCATTCCGGGTTCCGGTTTCGGAATGCAAGGACAGAGTGCCTGTTTTTGCTGCATTGGCTGGGTGACCGGGCAGGTGACAACGGCCGGTTGGGCCTTCATGCGCATCATTCGAATTTGGAAGTTGTCCGGGTCAGAACTCTGGGTGATTGTGGTTTGTCTGTATGATACCTGTCGCTGCACAACATGATCAAAGCCTCCGTTTATATGCATGGCATAGCGGTTCCCCTGCCAGATAAAACAGCAGCGTGGGCCGTGGCGAAACCCATTGATGCTGCCGGCCTGGCTTTTCTGGAGCAATTCATTATTTCGGACCAGTGGTGGGGGACCGGAGGGGTTGCAAAGCAAAACGCGAAAGTGTTGAATGGTGGCCCGGAGTTGAGACTCCGATGGTTGATTGTAAGTGCTGATCGTTTTTTCATTGACCGGGCACAGGCCTCCCTCCTTATTGGTATTGAACTCAACGATGGGAACTTGGGATGATATCACGTCGGTCCATATTGATGGCAGCTGCTGCCATTATTGGATTCCCGGCCAGACGTGTTGGCGCGATGGAAGTGTTTCGTCTGGGACTGACCCCGGTTTTTCTGGATAACGATGCCAGGGTTGTGGATCAGTTGCGTGAGGCATTCGCAGATACGCTGGGGATTCCGGTCGAACTGGAACAGCGGCGCACCTACGAGGAAGTGACAGGGCTGTTGCTGGAAGGTTCTGTCGATGCGGCGTGGTTATGTGGCTATCCCTATCTGCAACACCGCAAAAGCCTGGAACTGATGGCTGTGCCGGTGTGGAATGGCAGACCATTGTATCAGTCCTATCTGATCACAGGGCCGGACAATACAGCAACCACTTTGGCCGATCTGCGCGGCAGCACACATGCGTTTTCCGACCCTGATTCAAATTCCGGCTATCTGGTCACGGCCTCGGATTTGGCGCGTATGCGGGAACGACCTGACAGTTTTTTCAAGCGCACGATTTTTACCTTTGGGCACCGCAATGTGGTGCGCGCCGTGGGGGATGGGCTGGTACAGTCGGGCAGTGTAGACGGTTATGTCTGGGAGGCCCTGACAAGAACCGAACCCGATCTGACCAAGCGCACAAAGGTCATATCAAAATCCGAATGGCTGGGATTTCCGCCGTTCTGCACCCGTGCGGACCGGGCTGGAGAGCCTGCAATCCGGGCGATGCGGCTGGCATTGCTGGATATGGGCAAGACGGCGCAGGGGAAGGCCGCGCTTGATCTGTTGCAGCTTGACAGAATGGCGGCGGCGCAACCGTCATTATATGACGGCATTGCAAAACGGATGCGCGAATTAGAAAACGTCTTCTGATGCGGGGGGGTCGTCCGCTTCCTCTTTCGCTGCGGGTGCCGTTGCTGACAGTTGCGTTGATGGTTCTGGTCGGCATCATTGCCTCGCAACAGGTTTTGACCACCCTGCGCAACGTGCAAAATGAACGCATCCGCGAACTGGCACAACTGCAGATCGAAGCACTTTCGGTTGCGCTTGGTCCTTTGGTGCTGCGGAAGAATGTGTGGGAGGTTTACGATACGCTGGATCGCGCAACCGGCGAAACCCATGTTCAGCGCTTGGTGTTTACCGCTGTGGCTGATGAGAACGGCAATATTCTGGCGGCGACTGATCCCAGACGCGCACCGCTGGACAGCCCGATCAGGGCGCTGGCGCGGGATGCGCAAAATCTGGAGACCCTTTCGATACCCGATCAGGGAACGGATATTCGCCTGCTGTCGGATCTTGTCTATCAGGAGCGAAAGGTCGGGCAGATTCTGATCGAAATGGATGTGTCTGACCTGTTGGCCGCGCGCGGGAAAGCGGCGCGATTGCTGTTGATCGGCAATGCGGTGGCCACCGGTTTTCTGGCCTTGCTTGGTTATTTCGGGATGCGGCGGATGCTGCGGCCGATCACCTTGCTGGTCAGGCATATGCGCAACTCTGGCGAACGGCCAGAACCGATCCCGCAGACTGACATGCCCCGGGGCGATACCGAAATGACGCGGCTGTTTCGCAGTTATAACAGCATGGTGAGCTCGATCGAGGCCAAGGCCGAGGCCGACAAGCGCCTTGCCAATCGCGAACGCTTTGTCAGCCTTGGCCGTTTGTCGGCATCGTTGGCACACGAGATCAACAACCCGCTGGGCGGGCTGCTCAACGCGGCTGACACCATCAAAACCTATGCTGACCGGCCCGAGGTGGTGCGTGAATCCGCCGAATTGTTGACAAGGGGGCTGGGTCATATGCGCGATGTGGCGCGGGCCACGCTGGACCAGAACCGGCTGGACCGTTCGGGTGCTGTGCTGGTGGTCGAGGATTTTGACGATTTGCACCTGCTGATCCGCCCCGAGGTGTCGCGCAGGTCACAGGATCTGGACTGGCGGATCAATGCGGATCAGAAGGCTCTGTCACATCTGGCGGCTGCGCCGGTGCGCCAGATCGTGCTGAACCTGCTGCTGAACGCAACCGAAGCCTCGGGGCAGGGCGGCAAGGTCGGATTGCGGGTGTCTGTGCTGGGCGGTTCCTTGCATATCGAGGTATCGGACAGCGGCCCCGGTCTGTCCAAAGTGGCCGCCGCGCGCCTGTTGGGCAACGGCCCGGCATCATCCGAAGGGGGCGTCGGGTTGCGGGTGGTGCATGATACGACCTGTGAATTGCAGGGGGTTATCCGGCTGAACCGTACGGACGGCATGACGGTCGTAACCATTGAACTTCCCCTGAAGCCAGGTCAACGAGGCGATAAATGTTAAGGGGCGCACATATCGTACTGGTCGAGGATGACGAGATCATGGGCGCATCCCTGTTGCAGCGGATGCAACTGGAAGGGGCTGAAGTGGTCTGGTACAAACAGGCCCAGCGGGCTTTGGGCGCAATCCGCACACCGCGCGGGCCGATTGACGCAGTAATCTGCGATATACGTCTGCCTGACGGCACCGGAGAAGAATTGTACAACACTCTTTGCATGACGACATCGCCGCCGCCTTTTCTGTTCATTACCGGCCACGGCGGAATTGACCAGGCTGTTCGGCTGATCAAGGCGGGCGCGGCGGATTATGTAACCAAACCCTTTGAAATCGCGGTGTTTCTGGAACGGTTGGCGATGCTTTTGTCACAAAAACCCAAAGGCGGCATGCCGCCTTTGCTGGGGGTTTCCAAGGCGGCACAACGGGTGGATGAACTGGCGCTGAAGGCGGCTGAAACAGATCGCCCCGTGTTGATTGTCGGCGGACCGGGAACGGGCAAGGAACTGGTCGCGCGCCGGATACATCAGGCTTCGGACCGGCAGGCTGCCCCCTTTGTCGCCGTCAATCTGGCACGGGAATCCGATCCGGAAAATGTCTTGTTCGGCAAAGGTGGGGCGTGGGAGAATGTCGGGGAGGGCGTGTTGTTTCTCAATGCGCTCAGCCGATTGCCTGAAGCGACGCAACTTGCCTTGCTGGACGCGATGCAGGCCGGGTTTGGCGGGCGCATCATTGGCGCATGCGGGCAGGAAATGACCGGAGTTATCGCCAATAACGATGCGCGAGCAGATTTCTTTTATCGCCTGAACATGATGGAAATACTGGTCCCGCCATTGGGGCAAAGACCCGAAGATGCCGTGTGGCTGATGCAGCAATTGTTCCCGCCGATGAATGCAGATCGCAAGTGGCCTCTGAACGGAATCAGCAGCCTGTGCATCGAGGCTGTGCGTACCTATGATTGGCCAGGGGGCGGGCGTGAATTACGGGCGCGTTTGCAGCGGGGAATTGAAAATGCCGGTGGTGATCTGTTGCAGCCGCTTGATGTCTTTCCCGAAACACTGATCCAGTCGGGCAAGGGGCAGTCTCTGGCCGAAGCGCGCGATGCCGCCGAAAAGGCGCGGATCATTGATGCACTGTCGCAGACAGATGGTAAAATCAGCAAGGCGGCAAGAATCCTGAAGGTGTCGCGCACCACATTGTGGGACAAGATGCAAAAACTGGAGATCGAAGGAAAACCCCGTCAGTAGGTGTTCGGAATTCCGAACATCAGAAAATATTCCTGAAATATCAATTATATAGTCTTCCTTTTCCCATGGAAATTTCACTTATATCCGGACGCTCTGCTGTTAAGCTTGATCTGTATCAGGAAAACAGGGAGGACATTTCATGCGATGCAAAAGGATGGTTGACATTGGGCGCCGCCAGTTCCTGCGCGGTGGCGCGCTTGCTGCTGCCGGCACTGCGGCCGCGACAGTCACAATGACACCGGCCCGGGCTGCGCCGGCGAATGCTCAGGTCGATTACCCGTCAAACCGGCTGGCGAATACCGCCGACCTGGCGGTGAATGAGCCGATGGATATCGAATACCCGGATGCCGACAGCCCCGGTGTGCTGATCAAGCTCGGCCAGGCGGTGGAAGGCGGTGTTGGCCCCGATGGCGATATCGTCGCCTTTTCCACGCTCTGCCCACACAAGGGCTATAACCTGGCCTACAACGATCAGGATCGCACCATGAACTGCCCCGGCCATTACTCGCGTTTCGATGTCGAGGCCGGCGGCCAGCAGGTCTGGGGACATGCCACTCAAAATCTGCCGCAATTCACCCTGCGGGTGGATGACAACGGCGATATCTTTGCCGAAGGCGCAAGCGACCTGATCTTTGGCCGCCCGTCAAACGTGCTGTAAGGGAGGGGAACTCACATGGCTTACAAAAGACAAATCGACCGCCTTCCGATTCCGCCAAGGGACGCGAAGGTTCACAATGTCACCTGCCACTATTGCATCGTTGGCTGTGGCTACAAGGCCTACACCTGGGACCGCAATAAACAAGGCACTCTGAAAGATAATGCTTTTGGACTTGATCTGAGTGAACAGCAGGGGGCCGATGGCACATGGGTGGCACCCTCGATGTATAATATGGTCAAGCAAGACGGCAAAGATGTGCATCTGGCGGTGGTGCCGGATCAGGATTGCGTGGTGAACTCGGGCCTTGTTTCGATCCGCGGCGGTCGCATGGCCGAAAACCGCCCGTCCAGGGTGACCGGCACCCAGCAGCAGCGCCTGTCGGATCCGATGGTCTGGCGCAATGGCACATGGCAGCCGACAAGCTGGGATGACGCGCTTGATCTGGTGGCCCGTGTCACTGCACGCATCATCACTGAAGGGTCGGAAGATGATCTGCTGCTGTCGATGTTTGATCATGGCGGATCAGCCGGCGGCTATGAAAACACATGGGGCACCGGCAAGCTGTACTTTGGCAGCATGAAGGTCAGGAATGCACGTATTCACAACCGCCCGGCCTATAATTCCGAGGTGCATTCGACACGCGATATGGGTGTGGACGAACTGCAATACCAATATGCCGATTACGAAGTCACCGATACGATCATGATCGTCGGGGCAAATCCGCTGGAAACGCAAACCAACCTGTTCCTGAATCACATGCGCAAGGGGCTGGAAAACGGGGCCAGGTTCATCATGGTCGATCCGCGCCGCACGGTGACGGTCAATGCGGCCGAGGAAATCGCAGGCGCAGAAAACGTGCTGCATCTGGCGATTGATCCGGGCAGCGACATGGTGCTGTTCAACGCTTTGTTCACCCATATTGTTGACCAGGGTTGGACCGATAGCGACTTCATCGCCAATTCGACCTTCCGGAATGGCGAGGCCGTGCCGGAAGACGCGGCGCATCCTTCCGGCCTTGGCAGCCTTGATTACGCGCTTGAAACCTGCCGGACATCGACAGCCGAAGCTGCCGAAATCTGCAAGGTGGACGAAGCCGACATCATCAAGGCCGCTGAATGGCTGGCCAAGCCCAGGGACGGCGCGCGGCGCAAAGCTGTGATTGCCTATGAAAAAGGCGTCATCTGGGGGAATGACAATTACCGCACTGTCGGTTCGATTGTGAACGTTGCACTGGCAACAGGAAACATCGGGCGCGAAGGCGGTGGCTGTTGTCGTCTGGGCGGGCATCAGGAAGGCTATTATCGTCCCTCGGATGCCCATGTGGGGCGGCCTGCCACCTATGTCGACCAACTGCTGATCTCCGGTGGTGGCAAGGTGCAGCATGTCTGGGCCTGTGATCACTACAAGACTACGCTCAATGCCTCGCAATATAAACGGGTGCATCGCAAGCGGGCCGAAATGGTCAAGGACGCGATGGATGCCTCTGCCGCGGGAACCCGCGAACAACAGGTGGATGCCATCGTTGCCGCCGTCAATGCCGGTGGTCTGTTCGTGGTCGATGTGGACATCATCCACAGCCAGATTGGCCAGAACGCGCATGTGATCCTGCCGGCCTGTGAAAGCAACGAGATGAACCTCACCTCGATGAACGGCGAAAGGCGCCTGCGGCTGAGCGAGAAATACATGGACCGCTTCGGCAACTCGCTTCCCGATTGCCTGATCGCCGCCAAACTGGCGCAGAACATGGAACGTGTGCTGCGTGATATGGGCGAAGACGCCTATGCCGACCAGTTCAAGGGCTATGACTGGGAAACCGAGGAAGACGCCTTTATGGACGGCTACCATCAGGGCAATCCGGACGTAACCTATGACCGCTTGCGCGCGATGGGGAACAACGGGGTGCAGGAACCGGTTCAGGGCTATGAGAATGGCAAACTTGTCGGCACCGAACGGCTGTATATGGACGGGGTCTTTACCCGCCATGGCCGCGAAGATGGCAAAGCCTTGTTCTGTGCAGCCGGCTGGCGGGGGCTGCAAGCGCCCGGCAAGGCGCAGGAGCGCGCCAGCCACAAGTTCTGGATCAACAATGTTCGGGCCAATATCTTCTGGCAGAACCAGTTCCTTGACCAGGACAACGACTTTATTCAGGACCGTTTCCCCTATCCGTTCATCGAGATGAACGCCGATGACATGGCCGAAATGGATCTGAATGCCGGTGATCTGATCGAGATTCACAACGAGAACGGGTCGACCCAGGGCATGGCCTATCCCACCGACACCGCCAGGCGCGGCCAGGTGGCGATGGTGTTTGGCTCTCCTGCCGGATCGCAAGGCAATGTGGTGAATCCCGGTGTGAATGAACTGATCCTGCCGGATTACAAGCACACATGGGGAAATATCCGCAAACTGGCGGATGCGACTCCTGCGGCCAAAGCCGTTTCCTTCAAGTCCAAGGAATACACCGGTTAAGGAATTGCACATACCAACCAGACGGGCGGCCATCGTGCCGCCCGTTTTATTTCGCGCTTATCTTGGCCGTGTGGACATCTGCAGGTCATGGCAGCGCTAGCGGCAGGTGACATCTCAAACGCATTGTTAAAGTGAATTATTGACCATCTACGCAGGCAAAATGCGACGCTTTGGCAAGTGTGATCTGTATACTGGAGGGTGTTTTTGAAACTTTCGGGTTTGCAGCAGGCGCATCACCGATGTCCAGGTTCAGAGATCTGATGCACCGCGAGGCCCATGATTGGTTCGAACGGAATCCCCTTAACATCGCCAATCTCGCAATGCCGATCTGGTAGGGGATACATGAATCCGGAAAATGTGCCGCAACGAGTCTCGAAATAAAGGAACTTTGCAAATTGTAAATTTCCCTTAAAGCTGGGACTTCGAAGTCAATGAAATCAATGCCAAGGTCGGAATTGATTCTGAGACTCGATTTTGGAACGGGGCGGGTTACCTGCCTGAGTATTGCCTTTCGTCTAGGGTAGGGGCTGCACTTGCAAATCACGGGGTCTTTTGTTTGGATGCCCTTGATTGCTATTTCTCCCATTCTTAATCGGGGCCGCGTTTGGTTTCCAGCCTGGACAAGGTTTGCGCATGTTTACTGCGGTCGATCCGGTATCCCATAACGGCCCATAGAATAACCGGGGTGGCGATCATCAAAAGCCATGTCGGCGCAATTGCCAGTTGATAGGCGGTTTCTGCGGTCTGTTCTTTTGCGTCGGAAACAAACCCGATCATATCCAGAAGGATTCCGCCGATAAACACGCTGACAGAAATCCCCAGTTTATAGGCAAAGGTGTATAGACCGAAATACAGCCCTTCCTGCTGATGGTCTGTATCCAGTTGGCCTTCGTCTGCGGAATCGGCGACCATGGAAAAAGGGATGCTCATAAAGGCGCCGTTGCCAATGCCGGCCACCATGCTGAACAGTGACAGGGTTAACAGCGTGCTTGGGGCATCAATCGGCAACCAGCCGAACCCCACATGAGCCCATGGCATGCCGACAAATCCGATCAACCCGAAAACCATCCCGACAATCAGCGCTGTGCGTTTTTCGAATTTGCGGCACATGAACACCCAGAACGGTTGCGAGACAACGGACATGCCCAACAGGGACAGCCCCAGAATACCCATTTGCGGGCCGGTAAGGTGGTAGGTGAAAGTATTCACATGTGTGCCAAGGCTGACCATGATCTGGAAGGACGCCTCGATGACAAAGATCACCAGCAGAATGGCGCGAAAGCTTTTGTTTGCGAGGGCAGACTTTACCATTTTCAGGGCGCCCGGCGCCTTTTGCGCCGATCCGTTCCCGTGATCCTTGGGGATCATCATATAGGCCATGACCGCGATCAGCACCGTGATGACGGCAACCGCCAGACCGATTTTCGGATAGGCCGCCGGATTCAACTGGCCGCGCGGGAAATCGGGCGTGCTGCGGAAAAACAGGATTTGCGTGCCAACCAGCGCAAGGATCATGCCAATCACATGAAAGGCCGCCCGCCATCCTTGTAGCGATGAACGCACATCGTAATCCTTGCTGATTGTTCCGCCCAGTGCATAGTAGGGCGCGCCGTAAAATGTGTTCATGGTTTTGGTGAACAGAACGGCAAGCAGCAACAGGATGATCTTTTGCGTCATGCCCATTTCAGGGGAAATGGACCACAAGAACCAGCTTCCGATTGCCGTTCCTATCCCGCCCAGCAACAAGAACTGGTGGCGCCGCCCAAAGCGGTCAGAGCGCGTACGATCGGATAACGCACCGATCCATGGGTCGGTAATGGCATCCCAGAATACAGAAATGGCAACGATTATACCGGCAACGGCAGGCGGGACATGCAAAATCGCGGTGACGAAGAACAGAAAGAAGCTGGCCATGATCTGATACGGCAAGGCATAGGCAATCGCGCCAACCCCGTAGCCCAGCTTTTGGGTTAGCCGCACTTTTTGTTCCATCGTGCTACTGGTTATATTCATTCTGCATCCTTGCTTTTACTTCCCTGCGCATGACTTTGCCCAGAAAGCTGCGCGGGATTTCCGGCAGCAGGCGGATGTCATGCGGGTGTTGTTCGGGGGGGAGGTGCTGTTGCAACAAATCCGCGATCTCCCTGATGATTTCTTTCTGGTCTGCGCGGCCTGACCGGTCCCGAAACGAGATGAACAAAACAGGCTTGCCCTCAATTCCGACCAGACAGCATTCTTTGACAGCCGGGTGGTCATGCGCCTCTTCCTCGACCGGGCGCGGGTAAATCGGGCCGTTATCGGTGTGAATGATATCTGCCGCGCGGTCGGTGACGTGCAGATAGCCGCTTTGATCAAGAAAACCGTGATCTCCGGTCCGGAACCATCCATCGTCCAGAATAACACCCTTGTTGTGATCCGGGTTCAGGTAGGTTTGCAGACGGGTAGGGGTCTGCACATGTATTTCGCCGGTTTGGCCTGCTGGCCGTTCGTCGCCATCCGGCCCGATGATGCGGACCTTTACGCCTTTCACCACCTTGCCACAGGAGCGCAGAACATCGCGTGATGCAGGTCTGCCGTTTTGCCGGTGCATTTCCGGTGTTAGCAGGCTGACAGGGGGCAGCACCTCGGCTTGCCCGTATCCTTGCTGAAAACCGGCGTCAAAACGGCTCAAGGCCTCTTGCAGCTTGGCCGCAGGCATGTTGGAGGTGCCATAGATGATATGTGAAACGCTCGACAGATCGGCATCGATCTCCGGCGGCATATCCAGCAGATCAATCAGATGGCTCGGGGTCAGGAACAGGCGGGTAACGCGGTGCTTTCTGACCAGTTTCACAAGGGCTTTTGGGCTGTAGTCCTGCATCACAACCAATGTTCCGCCGCTTAACAAAGACGGGAAGATCAGGCCGGACCCCGCGCCGAAAAGCGGGATTGCCGAAAGCGAGATATTGATCACCTTGCGGTCCGGCTTGATCTTCAGGTTGCGGATGATCAGTTTCAGGCTGGCGATGGCCGCGCCATGGCTGGAAATCAGCCCTTTGGGCGGCCCTGTCGTGCCCGAGGTAAAGGCCAGCCCCATCGGGTCATCCGGCCGCAGATCCGTGTTCGAGGGGGTCGGATCATGGGCGGTAATCTGTGTTTCGTAGTGGTTGTTCCGGCCGGTTTCCCAGACCGGAACATCGGGCATGGCACGGGCAAATGCCGCCTGGCTGTCCGGGGCGAAATCATTATCGACAATCAATAGTTTGGGACGAGCGGCCAGCGCGGCATTGGCAACGAAATCCGGCGTGTGCAGGCCATGGAAAACCGTCAGCACAACGCCGGTTTCCAAGGCGGCCGTCCTGATCTCGAAAAACTCCGCTCCGCTATCCACATGCGCAAAAACCACATCGCCTTTTTTCAGTCCAAGAGCATGCCACGCCTGCGCCAGACGATAGCTGCGGTCCTGCAATTGGCCGTATGTCATGGCACGATCGGCAAACTGCAAGGCCCTGCGTTCGGGATATTTGCGAAAGGCGTAGCGGTGGATATCGCGCGGTAGTTTGATGCGCCACAGGAACAGGTTCGTCAGCAACCCCATGAAACCCGGCCTTTCCGTTAGTCGTTCAGCGCCGGTATCATGCGCTTGAGAACCCGCATGCGCAGCCGCTGGACCGGGTTTTTCGCCCCCCAGCGGCGATATCGCCGTTTGTAGCTGCGATCATAGGGATCAAACTGGGAAAAATGCGGCACCCATTCGGGTTCGCGCCGTCCCAACAGATAGCTGGTGATTTCAGTTGCAACCATGCCCGCACCGATCTGGCAGGCCATACCCAATGACGGCGCGGCACCTTCCTCGGCGCCCACCCCTTTTGTATCCATATATTTCAGATGCGGCCCCTGTGCGCCGATCGCACAGATAAAATGCAGCGCCATCTGCTTTTCCGTCATGCCGTCTTTCAGGCCGGCGAATTCGTCATAGCTCATCCCTTCGGGGTGAAAATTGAACATCACGGCGCTGAATCCCAGCGGGGCGGCCGAGAACACCGGAATCCCCTTTTTGCGGGCATTGCTGAACACGATGCGGCGGGCAGTCTGCGAAAACACATCCATTGCATCCACAACCAGATCAACCCCGTCCAGAAAACGGTCGATATTATCAGTGCCGACAGGTTCGTTCATCATGCGGATTTCGGCGGCCGGGCTGATATCGGCGATGATGTCGCGCATCACCTGCACCTTGTCCTTGCCGATGGTGCTGGCCATGGCGCCATATTGGCGGTTGATGTTGTGCACATCGAACTGGTCGAAATCCGCTATGGAAAACCTGCCGATACCGGTACGTGCAAGGGTCGCACCATATAATCCGCCCAAGCCACCCATTCCGGGAATGGCAATGCGTGTATTTTTCAGTTTGTCCTGTTCATCCTCGCAAATCAGGCCGCGATGACGGGAATATGAACGGGAATAGAAGGCATCCAAATCACCTATGCCCGCACCAACTGATGCAGTTGCTGTATCCATTTGCGTCCCTTTGTTCCGTTTCCTGAAAAGGTGTATTACAACCTTTGCAGGATTGTGAGTGGTGTTTGTCGCCCAAGACTGCCAAACATAAAGGTAAATCTGTCAAAATTGTGGCATCATTAAATGCTAGGGATAACGAAAACAAAACCGGCGGGTTTCCGACCAGTTTCGATCAGGATTCATCGGCAATCCGTCTTTGCAGTTCCTTCGCAAATGCAAGAACCTGCCCGGCATCATCGCCACCAATAGCCAGAAACCTGTGGGTATCCGTGCTCCAGCTTGCTGCGGCCAGTCCGACAAGAAAATCGGTTTCAGGCCCGGAGGGTTTGCCGGATTGCGCCAGTATGCAAAAAGCGATCGGGCTGCCGTCATTCAAGGTAAAAGCAATCTGTACCAAAGGAGAACCCTCGAACCCCAGCACCTGCGCGCGGCGCAACGTAAAACCGTCTATATCCGAAAAGTCTTGCGGGTCCAAAGGCAGGCCAACGGCCTTGCCTGCAGAAGAAAATTCTGCCTTTAGACGATCGGCATCTGGGGTAATAGCGGCCAGTGTGTCCGGAACATACAATGCCTGATAATGCGCAACTTCCATCCGCCAGTCGGATTTTGGCGATAAAAACACACTGCCAATTCCCACACCGACTATAACAGCAGCAGCAAGGCTTGCCCCCAGCAACAGCCGGTTCGGTTGAAAGCGGGAATTTGCATTTACATGTGAATTTGCGCACTCCAGCACATGCTCCAGATTGCGGGTCCTGGCAATTCCAAGAACGGGGTCAAATGCGGTTTTCAAAGCATCAGTATCAACCGCCAATCCTTCAATCCGCCGTGCCAGTTCAGTATCTGTTGCAACGTCGGCACTGATTTTGGCAGCATCTTCTGGTGTGGTTTTCCCGTCAAGGAAAGCTGTCAAATCTTCGTCTGAATAGGGCGGTTTCATTTCTGTTTGGCCTTCCTTGTGGTGGCATCATTCAGATGCGCCAGCCTTTGCCGCGCGGTTGCCAGTCTACTCATGACGGTTCCAATCGGTATATCCAGTATCTGACTGGCCTCTCGATAAGAGAACCCTTCGACATACACCAGAAAAACGGTTTCACGCTGGGCCTCGGGCAGGGCCATCACATGTTCAACAACCTGACTGGCAAAAATATTCATTTCCGTGCTTGGGTCAGGGTCAGGTAAATCGAGCATCTCGACCGGCAGTATCCCCGCGCCGGTGCGAACCTTGCGGGCGCGAATGTCGTTCAACCAAAGGGAGCGGCAAATCGTAAAGGTCCAGCTGTCCAGCCGCGTGCCGGTTTTGAATTGTGCTGCTTTGTCCAGTGCCCGCACACAGGTTTCCTGCAACAAATCATCCGCAACATCCGCGGAACCCGACAGGCTATAGGCAAACCGCCAAAGGCGCGGCAGCAAAACCTGCAATCCTTCGGCCACATGACGCCGGGAGCGGTTGCTATTATTTCCGAATATTTTTCTCAATGCGGTGTTTTCATTATAGCGGCTCCGGCAAAAGGGACTGCGTCAACCATATGGGAGTAAGAGAAATGCGCAAATTGATAATTGGAATGACTACTGTTTTTGTAATGGGTTTTTGGGCTGTTACCGGTATCGCCAGCCCCGAGGGCTGGATCCTGAATGGCGAAAATTCCACTGTTGCATTCGGATCGGTAAAGAAAGACACAGTAGGTGAATCGCACCATTTCACCGGCCTGGCCGGAGCGGTAAAACATGACGGGGCCGTCACTGTCGATATAGATTTGTCGTCAGTTGAAACATGGATCGACAAACGCAATGAGCGAATGATCGAATATGTATTCCTCAATGCACCAAAAGCGACCTTTACCGCCAATGTGGATATGGCTGCGCTGGAAAACCTTGCCGTTGGCGACATGACGGAAATGGAACTGAAAGGCACGCTGACGCTTGGCGGCACGGATATCGCCATTCAGACGCCGGTCATGGTTGTGCGTCTGGCCGAAAACAAGGTGATGGTCATTACATCCGAAATGATCTGGATTTCCACCGAAGAGGCCGGAATTGACGAAGGCGTGACCAAACTGATGGAGCTGGCAAAACTGCCCGGCATAACCCGTGCGTTTCCGGTTACATTCCGTCTGGTTTTTGAACATGACATGTAATAATCGTAAATGCAGGGGCCTTTCGGGCGCCCCTGTCTAATTGGAGATCGGCCCCGTGGCGATAGTGTGACGGGGCAAACGGGTGGGATAGTGCGGCAACCAATCAGGGCAATGCGATTTTTAGGGTTCATCCCCGTAGCTGTCTGGCTGTTTACCCAGATGGTGATGATTGCTGCCTGGAGCCCGGGTGTTTCCGCCGCGCCGGCGCTGGCGGGTCAGGCTGTAGTGATTTGCACCGGTGACGGGCTTGTCACGGTTTACTTTGATGCTGACGGGAACCCGATCGAGCAGGATGGCAAACCGGCGCAACCCTGCCCATGGTGCACCGGCTTTAGCGGCCCGCCCACCTTAACCGAAGAAATTCAGCCAGCAGCCGTTGAATTGCGGCTGGTTGATTTTGTCTACTCCGGTCAATCCATTTCGCTATGGGAATCCGGATGTGTTGCTAGCGGTTTCTCCATCCGCGCCCCACCGGTCAAAGCCTAACCATAGACGATTATCGAACGCATCCCTGTGATGCGCCCAACTTCTATGTTTGCTTTATCGGAGACTCCAAATGCACAGCAAATTTTTTGCAGGTCTGGCGGCATGTGCCGTCAGCCTGACCATGACCGTATCTTCCGCACTGGCCGGAACCATCACCGTAACCGATACCCTTGATCGCACTGTCGAAGTGCCGGATGATGCGCATCGTATCCTGCTCGGGTTTTATTTCGAGGACTTTTACGCCATCGGCGGACCTGACGCCTATGACAAGGTCGTCGCCATTTCCCGTCCCGCATGGGAGGGCTGGCGCAATTCGCAGTGGAAGGCCTATGTGGCTGTTAATCCCGATCTTGAAAATCTGGTTGATATTGGCGAAGTCGACGCAGGCACTTTTTCGATTGAAACCGCGATTGCGTCCAAACCGGATGTGGCCATTCTGGCGGCATGGCAATATCGCGCGCTTGGTGATGTTGTCGGCAAATTGGAAGCGGCGGGCATTCCCGTTGTCGTGGCCGACTACAACGCCCAAACCGTCGAAAAGCACGTCGCCAGCACATTGCTGATCGGCAAGGTTGTGGGGCAGGAAGCCCGGGCCAGGGAACTGGCCGATCACTATGCGGCAGCCGTTGCCGATGTGAGTGCGCGCGTTGCCAAAGCTGGCGGCGACAAGCCTGTGGTTTATGTCGAACTGGGCAACAAGGGGGCCGAAGAATACGGCAATTCCTATGGGTCCGGCATGTGGGGCGGTGTGATTGAACTGGCAGGTGGCACCAACATCGCGGCTGGCAAGGTTGAAAACTGGGGGCCGCTGAACCCTGAATATGTGATTGCCTCGAATCCTGATGCAATATTCTTGGCCGGATCATACTGGGTGAACAAACCCAAGGCCGTGCTGATGGGGTTTGGTGTGGACGCCGCCCAGACCCGCGAGCGGATGCAGCCCTATATAGAGCGTGCGGGTTGGGCCGGAATGAAGGCTGTGCAAAACGGTCAGGTTCATGCTGTTTATCATGGTGGTGCGCGCACGCTCTATGATTTTGCCTATCTGCAATATATCGCCAAGGTTCTTTACCCGGACGCCTTTGCCGATGTTGATCCGATGGCAAATCTGGAAGCCTATTATGCGAAATATATGCCTGTTTCGCCAAAAGGCACCTTTATGATCAAGCTGTCCGATTAAAGCACATCCAATGAAATGAAATTCATACAGCATCCCGAACGAATTTGCCTGCGCAAACGCTGCCTCGGGGTGCTGTGTGATTACATGATTCTGATAGATTGGATGCGCGTTTAACGAACGGGCAGGGGCAATAGCTGCCCTTTCCCACCCATTTCATGCGGAACTGAATTCATGACCACAACAACAAACAGCGCCCCTGCGGGCGTCTCATTTGCATCGCGCCGTCTGCTGTGGCTTGGTGCTATATCTACGCTATTGGGTTTTGCCATACTGGCAGATATCCTTATCGGCCCCGCGTTCCTGAATGTGTTTGACGTGCTCGCCGCATTGGTGAACCCTTCGGGCGCATCCGGTCCGATGGTGGTGACCATCGTTCATGCCATCCGCTTGCCAATGACATTGATGGCCCTGATCGTTGGCGCGTCACTGGGTATTGCGGGGGTCCAGATGCAAACCATCCTCGGCAACCCGCTGGCCAGCCCCTATACGCTGGGATTCTCGGCCGCTGCGGGGTTTGGCGCGGCGATCACCATTCTGTTTGGCTGGCAACTGCCATTGATCCCGCAAATGACCGTGCCCGTTGCGGCCTTTGCGGCCGCGTCGGTGGCCTGCCTGATGGTTTACGGGCTTGCCCATATCCGCGGCGTCACTGCCGAGGTGATGGTGCTGGCCGGCATCGCCACGCTGTTCCTGTTCCAATCCCTGCAATCACTGGTGCAATATCTGGCGGCGCCCGAAGTCTTGCAGGAAATCGTATTCTGGCTGTTCGGCTCGATGCTCAAGGCCTCGTGGTTTTCGGTCTGGGTGTCGGGGAGTGTCCTGCTGTTTTGTCTGGCCCTGCTGATCCCCGACATGTGGAAACTGACTGCCCTGCGCCTTGGGGACGAACGCGCCGCCAGCCTTGGTGTCCATGTGCCGCGGCTGCGCCGGCGGGTGTTTTTCATCGTGTCACTACTGACCGCCGGGGCAGTGGCGTTTGTTGGCACCATCGGCTTTGTCGGCTTGGTTGCGCCGCATCTGGCGCGGATGCTGGTGGGCGAGGACCAGCGTATTCTGATCCCCGCGTCAGCCATATTTGGCGGACTATTGATGGTGGGGGCCTCCATCGCTTCAAAACTGTTGTCACCCGGTGCGGTGGTGCCTGTGGGCATTGTGACCGCTCTGGTCGGGGTGCCGTTTCTGTTCGCCCTGATCCTGACAGGAAAAAGGAGGCACTGGTGATGTTGGGAATTGAAAATATCAATGTTGGTTATGATGGCACGGCTGTATTGCATGCAATCAACGCGCAGTTCCAGCCGGGCACATTGACCGCCCTAGTCGGCCCGAACGGCACCGGAAAATCCAGCCTGCTAAAGGCAATGGCGGGGCTGATCCCGTCCAAAGGTGCGGTGAAACTGGGGGATACCCCCATGACCAACAGCGAGCGGTTGAAAACCATTGCCTATATGCCGCAAGACACCGGCGCGCAAAGCTCGTTGACTGTGCTGGAAGTGGTGCTGCTGGGCCGGTTGCGATCGCTCGGGCTTCGGGTCGGGGATGACATCAAAGCGCAGGCCGTGACGGCGCTGGAGCGGTTCAGGTTACAGGCGTTTCAGGACCGCGCGATTGGTGCCCTGAGCGGCGGACAACGCCAGCTGGTGTTTCTGGCGCAATCCCTGTTTCGAAGCCCGGATGTATTGCTGCTGGACGAGCCGACGGCGGCACTTGATTTGCGTCACCAGCTGATCGTGCTGGAGCGCATTGTCGAGACTTGCCACGCCAGCGGCATGATCGCGGTTGCCGCGATGCATGATCTGACGCTTGCGGCGCGCTTTGCCGATCGCATTATATTTTTGCACGACGGGCAGGTTGCGGCAGACGGGCCACCCGCCAAGGTGCTGACCCCCGCAATTCTGGAGCAGGTTTACCGTGTCGCCGCCGAAGTGCAACCCGGACCAAGCGGTGCATTGCATGTATCACCCGTGCGGGCGCTGGATAGCATTGGGGCAGGGTGATCCGGTTCTGGATTGCAATCCTTGGGATGGCTGATTCAATGCGGGATCAAAGTGCTTTATGATAACATGCAAATGCAAGAAACAGGGAGAACAAGAATGGGGCGGTTTCTGGTAAATGCAGGATTTCTTTTGTTTGCGGCTGGATGTGTGTCGGCACAGGGGAATGATGTCAGCGTCATTTCCCCGGATCAGCAGAATTCGGTCAGCCTGATCGCACAGGACATGCGCCAGCCCCACGAGGCAAAATTGCACGGGGTTCCCGCATATTTCGACTGGTACAACGGCCCGCGTATCGGGATGGGCCTGAACCCCCAAGGGTTTACCGCCATGAATGCCTGGGGGCAGGTTTACGAAGCCGCGCAGGGAAGCCCCGCGGGGAATACGCGTGTCCAGTTGCGCAATATCAAAGCCTATTACCT
>Ga0256841_1001137_pt1 | contig 24245 bp, 23 predicted proteins | sample 356308metaG_FD_185971 | JGI IMG/M metagenome (GOLD analysis project Ga0256841, IMG submission 185971) | Hydrothermal vent microbial communities from Mid Atlantic Ridge, Atlantic Ocean - 356-308 | ecosystem: Environmental > Aquatic > Marine > Hydrothermal vents | place: Atlantic Ocean: Mid...
CCTACATTCACCTTTCACGGGGACTCTTATTGACATTGTTATTTAGAAAAGGGTTATTCTCAACGGGTTTGAATATCTTATCCCTTCTTGGGGGATATTGTTTTAACAAATCCTTGGGTCTTGTTGGTCTTCTTTCAAATCCACCACCACAATTTGGGCATACATTTTTCAACACCTTGTCTACGCATTCTTTACAATACGTGCATTCAAAGGAGCATATCATAGCATCCTCAGAGTTATTAGGTAAGTATTTATCACAATTTTCACAGTTAAGTCTTATTTCTAACATTGTAGTTTTTTTACAAAGATTAGAGTATTTAATAATAATGAGTAATGTTTAGCACCTATGCAAATAGCCCTTATTTTAGCAGGATATCAATACCTCAACAAAGGAGTGAAGTCTAGTGCCCCTCCTCTTTAAGAGTAGTAAAAAAATTTAATGTCGTAACAATTCCTTTACTTCATCAGGTTTCAACTCTAGATCCCATGTAGGACTTCCGATTTCTCTTAGTAATACAGAAAGAATCACATTCCCTTTATTTTTTTTGTCGCCGAGCATATATCGAATAATTTGTTCAATATTCTCTTCATTTAGCTTCGGTAGGGTAGGGTAATGCATCTCTATAAAAGGACGGATTTCTTCATATACCCCAGAAGAAGGGTCTACGTACTTTGATACATATTTTGTTTCCAACAACATTCCAAGTGCAACTGCATCTCCATGTGTGAGAGGGGCTGACGATTTCATATAGAAAGATTCTATTGCATGTCCTATGGTATGGCCAAAATTAAGCGTCTTTCGCAACCCTTTTTCATAGGGATCTCTCATCACAATCTCCTGTTTAATTGCTACTGATTTCTGAATGAGCTCTCGATCACAAAATCCTTGAATATTTGTTATTTGTTGGAATTTTCTCCATAAAGTCAAATCGTAAATAAGAGCAGCTTTGATCATTTCAGCTGCACCACTTCTAGTCTCTTTCTCTGGCAAGGTATACAGCCAAGTTGGATCAATTAACACCGCTTTAGGAAGACGAATGGTGCCCAAATAATTTTTGAGATGCATAAAATCTATACCATTTTTACCTCCAATTGCAGCATCTACCATCGATAAGAGGGTAGTAGGAATATGCACACAATCTATACCTCGCTTATATACAGAAGCACAATAACCGCCTAGATCCGTTACAACTCCACCTCCTAATGTGAGCATTAATGCATTTCGGTCTAAGTTAAAGGAAACCATTTTTTTCCAAACCTCTTTTGCTGTATCTAAATTCTTATTGGATTCACCCGATGGAATCTCAATCGATTTAAATTCATGTTTGAATCTCTCTTTAAATATCGGCAAGCAGTACACTGAGGTGTTACTATCCGAAAGAACGACAATATCAGAAGCATCATTGGCTATTTCTTCCAATCGACTATCCCAATCATACAGGATCGTATCTTTGAACTCCATTGCGCTATAATTAATTGATATTAAGGCTAATGTATCGACCGTAAACTCCAAGCTTCTGCTTTTTTTAGAAATAATATTTTGGTTTTGGTCCAAACCAATTTAAATAATTCTGAATGCCGATAGGCTTCCAAATCATCGGGAGTTACCCAATGACTATAAGTCATGATAATTTGCGGATTGTTAATATCTTGCAATACTTCTACACCGAGACACCCCGGGAACCCACGTATTTTTTCTAAATGCTCATGTAAAACATTTAGGAACTCATCTACAGAATCAGGTGTGAAATGCATTTTGACAATTCGTGTTATCATTCTTCAAAGATTATTTGAATGGTTTCATCTTTATTAAGACCCAGCTCCTCTGCTGCGTTGCCCATGATAGTCGCAATAACCATATTTCCATGCATATTGAATATACTAATAGGTTCGCCCACTGTACCGTCAGCATAGGAAGATGATATGCGGGTAATAGGATCTGAATGCTTAAAATATATCTTAAATGGACGTTCTTTGCGAATAGTATCAAAGAGGGTCTTATCTAGGTTTACTATAACATTTCCATATTTGTCAATATGGATGATGGAAGCTCGAATTTGGTTTTCCTGCACAATCGGCTGAATATTCAATCTAGTTACAAGTTTAGTCGTTTTAGCCGTGCATTCAGCTAGAGGTGTTCCAGTACGGATATTGTGTATAAGTTCAGAAATATGGTAAAACGGACTTTGAACCATTTGGCCCGACATCTCAAATACCTCAGAATTCAGATTGTCAAATACCAAAGAGAAAAGACCATTGTTTGGTCCTATATAATATCGATGCTCCAACTTGAAAACTATCAGGGGTTGATTTAATTCATGATTCTTTACATAGGCTATATGAAAACTGCCTGGCGGAAAGGTCTTATGAATGTTTCTTAAAACCCAAGCAGCCTCAATAATATTATGTGATTCTATTTCATGAGTAATATCTATGATTTGAATACCGGGATTGAGTGATAGTAGATTGCCCTTCATAGCACCAGAATAGTAATCCTTTGTTCCAAAATCTGATATAAGTGTAACAATAGCCATTGATAAAACTTATTTTCTATACCTATACAATATGTTGAAGACTCCATTCATCTTCTCAGGGAATGTTAACTGACATAAGAGTCAATTCCGGATGAATAATACATTTTTATTGTCATAAGAAACATATTTTCATATCATGTGTTTCTGTAATGTATCGGTAAAAATTAGAAGTGACCATTCATTCCTTGAAGTGGACTTCTTTTGCTCAGTCCTTTACAAAACAGTATTAAAGTCATGAAACCAACATAAATTTATTCATATTCAAAACCAGGCTCAAAGCTAATAAACCTTTTTTAATTAATTGGTTATTTATAACATAAAAAAATAATATATCTTTGCCATTAAGTGAAATTACCCTGCAATTGGACGGTGTTGAATTATTAGAGTTGTTTGGACACCACGACAGTAAACTGAATATGTTAAGAAGGGCCTATCCCGATCTAGCAATACATTCCAGAGGGGATAGACTAAAATTGTCTGGTGAAAAAAAATACGCACAACGAGCAAAATCCAAAGTGGAGGCCATGCTCAAAGTCCTTAGAAAAACAGGACGACTGAGTAAATATGATATACAGGATATCCTTAACAACCCATCTGCCTCTATTGCTTCATCTACTCAGAATAAGAGTGCTGAAGTTATCCTGTTTGGTAAGGATGGAAGGCCCATTAGCGCAAGAACGGCCAACCAAAAAAGACTGATGGTATCCGTTGAGGAAAACGACGTAGTGTTTGCGGTTGGCCCGGCTGGAACGGGCAAGACCTATACCGCCGTAGCTCTTGCCGTTCGTGCTCTAAAAAATAGAGCTGTTAAGAAAATAATCCTTACCCGCCCAGCTGTAGAAGCAGGTGAAAGTTTGGGCTTTTTACCCGGTGACCTTAAAGAAAAGGTAGACCCTTACTTGACCCCACTCTATGATGCATTGAACGATATGATCCCACCGGATAAGTTGAAACACTTTATGGAGCAACGCACAATAGAAGTGGCGCCACTTGCCTTTATGAGAGGGAGGACCTTGGATGAAGCATTTGTCATCTTGGATGAAGCCCAGAATGCTACCGTCATGCAAATCAAAATGTTTCTTACCAGACTTGGCCCAAGAGCTAAATATGTCATCACAGGGGATTTAACACAAGTTGACTTACCCTTCAAGCAGCGTTCCGGCTTGCGTAAGGCAATGGCTTTATTGGAACATATACCCGGAATTGAAGTCATTAGAATGAATGAAGATGACGTAGTGCGACATCGTCTAGTTAAGGATATTATACGGGTTTTTGGGGAAGATGCCGAACGAGAAAGAGCTAAGAGGGAGGAAGAGGAATAAGGATACTACTAACCTCAAATTGCTCTTACTTCATATCGTATAAATGGGATATGAATACTGCATCCTTCCCGATTTTTTGCCGATAAAGGAGTATCTTTTCTTCGATTTAAAGGATTTTACTGTTAGCAACTCTGAAATAAATTTAGGTGCGAGCGTAGCAGTTCCTACCTAATATTTGTAATACATTTATTCTTATATTAATATGATTTTGTTAAGATATAGCCATGTCTTTTGGTTTAAGGCTGAATCAGAAATAATTTTTATTTAGTTGACTATCTCCAACAATTTGAATCCTTCCTCTAAAACACTAAATAGAGTGTAAGTGTTTTGAAGATAATGTTGATTAGTGTGCGAACTAATATAGCATATGTGATGCTCAATAAAAGATTATCCTCCTTTTAAAGGGCTATCTATTCAGTGTGAATTGTTAATCTATGGAAAATACTTTCTTAATTTATTCTCTTATGTATATAGTCTTACTCTTATCTTTCAGGCCACTTATAAATAGGATCAGACTATATATTTTTTCATCAGATTGTTAAAAAATACACTTCTTTTTGATATTGAGTACATCTTTCTGCCATTTCATACAAAACCAATAATCCAATGATTCATAAAACCATTATCGAGCCCTTCAAGATCAAGAGCGTAGAGCCCATCTATCTCACTACTGAACAGGAGAGGTTGGAGTTAATTGAAGCGGCTCATTACAATCCCTTTTTACTTCATTCTACGGATGTTATAATCGACTTGTTGACGGATAGTGGAACATCAGCCATGAGTTCCGAACAATGGGCAGGGATCATGCGTGGGGATGAATCTTATGCGGGGTCGCAAAGTTGGTTCAAAATGTATGACGCGGTATACAGTTTAACCGGGATGAAGCATATATTGCCCACTCACCAAGGTAGAGCAGGGGAGCGGATAGTATATAGTCATCTTGGCGGTCCGGGGAAAGTTTTTTTCTCCAATACACATTTTGACACGACCAGAGCGAATATCGAATTTTATGGTGCTACTGCGATAGATATACCGACACAAGAAGCTAAAGACACCTCATTAATTCGTCCGTTTAAAGGAAATATGGATGTCGACAAGCTAGAAGAACTTATCAAGCACTACGGTGCATCCAATATTGGAGCGGTTATACTCACAGTTACCAACAACAGTGGGGGGGGCCAACCTGTGAGCATGCAGAATGCTCATCAAATACGTAAAGTCTGCAATCAGTATGACATTTTATTCCTACTTGATTGCTGTAGGATAGCTGAGAATTCCTACTTTATAAAACATCGTGAAGAAGGGATGGAGAACAAGAGTTATGTTGAAATCGCCCGTGAGATGTTTAATCTAGCTGATGGCGCGATTATGAGTGCAAAGAAGGATGCACTTGTAAATATGGGCGGATTTGTCGCATTAAGGGATGATGCCTTATTTGAAGAATTGACAAGTCTTCTTATTATTACAGAAGGATTTACTACCTATGGTGGTTTATCTGGGAGGGACATGGAAGCTTTAGCCATCGGCCTTAAGGAGATATTTGATCCGCATTACTTAGAATACAGAGTCAAAAGCACGGCTTATCTCGGCGAACACCTACATCAAATGGGTGTTCCAATTATGTTGCCAACAGGGGGACATGCAGTTTATATCGATGCCAAAAAATTGTATCCGAATATCCCTCCTCACGAATATCCGGGACAGGCTCTTGTTGTAGAATTGTATAAGATAGGAGGCATACGAGCTGTTGAGATCGGATCGGTTATGTTTGGGAAATATAGTGACGGGGGGCAACTCATCCCCGCAGCTGCCGAATTGGTTCGTTTAGCTATTCCAAGACGGGTTTATACTCAGAGTCACATAGAGTATGTTATAGAAACCTTTTCCAACATTATGAGAAATAGAGAACATGTAAGAGGGTATGAAATAGTAGAAGAACCGAAGTTTTTGAGACATTTTACCGCTAAATTTCAACCCTTGTAGTATCTTGTGTTTGATTGCAATAATTACTAGGCAATCTCCTGGTAAAATTGACATTATACTCTATAGTATTCTTGTTTCCAAATAGCCTAATCCAGATTATAAGGTATTGATGTATCTGTAAAGTGTGATATGCAAGCCGGACTACTCTGAGTTTTTTTAATTCAAAATTTACAAGATGCGCTTATATTTAATAATTGTTCTTGTCGTTTTAGCATTTGGTTGCCAATGTCCCTCTACCTCTTGTCAAGTAAAGGATGTAAATTCCTCAAAAAGAATTATTCCTGGGGCGGAACGAATATCCCTTTATCTCAATTATCTCAAAGGAAAAAATGTTGCTTTGGTCGTCAATCAAAGTTCTAGGGTCCATGATAAACATCTCTTGGATACCTTACTACAATCAGATATAAACATAGTTAAGATCTTTTCTCCGGAACATGGTTTTAGAGGGAATGCGGATGCAGGAGCTCACATAAAGGATAGTAGAGATACCAAAACGGGATTACCTATTATTTCACTCTATGGGAAGAACCGTAAACCTACGCCTGCTCAGTTGAAAGATGTAAATATAGTAGTATTTGATATTCAAGACGTAGGGGTACGATTTTATACCTATATCTCTACACTACATCTCGTAATGGAAGCATGTGCAGAAAACCACAAACCGCTCCTTCTCTTAGACCGACCTAATCCCAATGGACACTACATCGATGGTCCAATACTCGACACTGCCTTTCGTTCCTTTGTAGGAATGCATCCGGTGCCCATCGTATATGGAATGACGATTGGAGAATATGGCAAGATGATCAATGGAGAGCATTGGCTTAATAGAGGAATACAATGTGAATTGTCTGTAATACCTTGTCTCAACTATAAGCATAACATGGCGTACCGCTTACCTGTAAAGCCATCTCCTAATTTACCCAATTATCGCTCAATTCTACTTTATCCTTCACTTTGTTTACTCGAGCCTACTACGGTAAGTATAGGGCGAGGAACTTCGAAGCAATTTCAAATTATGGGACATCCTTCTTGGCCGGATACACTATTCTCTTTCATTCCTCGACCGAATAAAGGCGCCTCTCACCCTAAACAAGAGGGGAAAGACTGTTACGGCTATGATTTTACAAAGGAGACAACAGAAGATTTATTTAATGAGGATAGGATTCACCTCAATTACCTTATAAAGGCGTGGGCTATGACTCCGCATTCCGACTTTTTCATATCTAATGGTTCTTTTGATCGAATCGCTGGATCTTCTAAATTGCGCAATCAATTGATAGCGGGAGCCTCTGAAGAGGACATTCGCCAATCTTGGGAGGAAGGCCTTGGGCATTTTAAAGCGATGCGACTAAAATACTTACTTTATCCCTAACCGCTTAAATTTTTGTTTTTAATAAAATAGAAGTCTATGAGTAAAATAAATGCCACTGTAAAAATAACCCTTGAAGGATTGGAAGCTCCTCAGGTTTGGCGAGAATTGTCTATACCTTTAAACATTACTTTTGAGCAATTGCATCAAATAATACAGGCGGCCTTTGGGTGGGAAGACTCGCATCTCTATGCTTTTTGTGAACGAAACTTAAGGGATTTAATTACCATCAATTGTCCAATTGATGAAGACGCCGTGGTGAAAGCTAATGAAGTTGTGATTTCTAATCTAATGATCAATTTGTTTAATCGAAAAATCTACACCAAAGATAGCGTTCCCTTCAAATATATTTACGACTATGGAGATAGCTGGACTCATCAGATCGATGTTCTAACTATTGAGTATGATTCTGCCGAATATATCACTTTGAAAAACGGTAACGGAGCTTGTCCACCTGAAGATATTGGTGGTGTCCCCATCTATGAAGCGATAAAAAATGGAGAGATTGAGATTGGATTGCCTCCGGGGTTTGATCCTGATTATTTTGATCAATCACTAGCTAAAGCAAGACTTCGAGAACTTGAACGCATCATCATCGCATCTTACCGACAATAAAAATAATGGGAAATTTGGGTTAAATGCATAAAATTCAATGCTCCACATTGGCCATAAAACACAAGACCACTCAGTACCTTAACTATTCAAAAATGAAAGAATGGCAATGGCATAGACTTCAAAAGAAAACGATTAATTAATCTTTAAAATTTTAATTTCAACACGTTGATTTTTTGCACGACCTTCTTTCGTCCTGTTTGTTGCAATAGGCTTGCGTTTACCATAACCTTTATAGGAAATACGTTTTGCGGGTATCCCTCTGCGAACAAGATAACTAGCTACATTTCTAGCTCTAGCTTTAGATAGACGATCACAGTAAGAATGAGGAGGAATCCCATTTGTATGCCCACCAACCTCTATCACCAAGGATGGATTGTTTATCATAAATTGATACACATCATCTAAAATTGCCTCAGAAGCTTTTAAAATATCTGTAGAGTCTGCATCAAATTGTAATCGGTCAACTCTGAGTGTTTGTCCTACCTTGAGGTCTTTTAATTTTAGATTGGCGAATGTATTCGGTCGCCCTATTTCAATATCTTTTTGAATCTTACACTTATTAGCATCTGTTACAAACACGGTATTTTTTCCGGGAAGCGCCCTTTCGAGGTTAGGTCCTCGAGCCCCATTACTCCATTTGATGCGGTACTCCGGAACTCCTCCATCTACATGAATTCTAGCTGAGCCATCTCTAGACCCCGGCGCACTAGCATTTTCTATATTAAGAACGGCTATGCTCAAAGGGGCAGGTTCCGTCACTCTACTATTGGTTACATATACATGCCCTTCAGCATCCGTTACTGTAACGATATACTTTCCTGAGGCTAGCCCCCTGATTCTACTTCCTTTGAGAGATGGAGAATTCCATTTATAATTATATGGACTTTTTCCACCGTGAACGACTACGCGTATTTCTCCTCGTCTATCGCCGGAGCATGGATTATTTTTCTTTGTAGTGGCTATAGCGGTAAGTCTCTTCTCTTCGGCTGTTGCTGTCTCGAGCCTAAAAATACCCTTTCTAGAGGAACCTATCCATATATCATCATTTTTATCAGCTATTAGAGCTACTTGACGGGCGCTCAAAAAACCCTTATCTTGATCAAACGTCTTTACTTTATCCTCATAAGGATCAAACTGGACAAGGATCCCTGAGGCTATATAAATATTACCCTTGCGGTCAGCAGCCAATGCCCTGACTTCTCCTGAACTCAAGTCTCTTTTTACAGCGGTAGGGTACCAGCGATACTTATAGTTATAATCGATAAGATACATCTCTTTATTGCTTACAATCCATACTCCCTCTTTATTAGTAGTAGCAGCTTGAAATTTTTCACTCTTGTTAAATATTTTCCAAGTGCGCTTAGCAGTCTTTCCTTTATGAATAATGGCCAATCCACCATTGGTCCCGGCAAATATGGCCCCCTTGGGATCGACCAATAATACATTGACCGTATCGTTGGGTAGTTCACTGTTCTTCATGGTGTAATGCTTAGAAAATTTTAGCAGCTTGGGATTATAGGTATATATTCCGTCATTTGTGCCAATCCAAATCAGATTTTTAACGTATGCCATAGATCGAATCTCAACTAACGGATTTGCCACTTTTCCCACTTTTTGTTGATCTGGATCCAATATAACACCGTCTGAAGATCCTGCCCATACACCCCATTTCTTTGAAAATGCCAATGCCCCAATTGATTTGCCCTGTAGTACCGGTACCCAGTCAGAATTCATTGAAGCAAACTTGAATAATCCTTTATCCGTTGCTAGCCATTTGGTGTTTTCTTCATCGACAATAATATCGTGAACCTGCATAGATTCATCAAACTTGCTATACTTTTCAAGGTTTGAATTGGTGTCTAATTCCCCTTTCTGAGCATAGGTATTCCATCCTCTTAATGTCAGTAATAGTATAAGTATGACTGAATAATAACAAAATATTTGTTGGCGCATATTTAAAAACAATTGGTTGTTTTATAGAATTAAAATAAGAAATTTAAGTTAGCCGATACTTCCATTCTAATTTGCAAAACGAATAATAGTTGTGGCTAAAACGTCGGACAGAAGTTGAAATCATTTTCATAATTTCCAATGTAGGTCATGGACAATTCAAATCCTACCATTCCGCCAACTCCTTTGAAGTAATCGTGCAATAATTGATCGTAACTCAAGCCTATAATTAATCCATTCAACTCGGTCCCCACCATTGCTGCGATGGATTTTAATCCAAATTGACTTCCATTATTTCCTCCAATCACCCATGCTCCAAGATAGAAAGCACTCAGACGAGCATCATAAAATTGCCTCCTGATAGTCCCTCCCAAAGATATGTCTTTCAATGGGCCTTGAGACGCAAGTTTGATAGAGGGATTATATCTCATCTTGTCTTGTTCGACGACTAATCCTGCATATACGTGAAATCTCCGATATAGATAATTCTCCTTAGAGAAAGGAACATTGTTATCTTCTATTTTGCTAAAATAAGAAACTTGCGATTTTATTAAATGATATCCGGATGTGCCTATATAAAATGATCTGCCTTTGTTATATCTAGTCTTAAATTGCAACCCAAAGGCCAATTCAGGATGGGCCAAACTATTGGGAGGGAGTATCTCTGCTGAAGGTTGATTATATTTTTTTATACCATCAAATTGATCTTCAAAAGTAAAATTTTCATAATTAACCCCTCTTTGACTGACTCCTAAGTGCATACCCGCTTGTAGCGAACTATTTCGATTTATTTGTTTGTTGTAGGCCGTGCTTACAGACATGTGATTAATATGGGTCTGATACGAAGCAAAACGATCAGAGAAAAAAAGAATACCCAATGCAAAATAATCCGACTTACCTTTGATTTGAAATCTTGCATCTCCACCAAATGAGTAGGAGACAATGGGCGCTCCAAGCGCTGGACTCCATTGATTTCTGTGAATAAGACTAACCCTAAATCTTCCCGGAATATCTCCTGTCATGGCTGGATTGACGAGTAGGGGAGATGCAAAAGATTGGACAAATCGGAGTTCTTGGGCTTCTACTGCATTTAATCCAATTTGTATAATCGATAGGACAACCAAGGTGACTACTCTTAGCTGGGCGCAAACTTTGAAAAGAAGAAGGAATCGTTTTTCCTGCATTTCGAATAATTTATATGTATTCTTTACGGTAACCAATTGCAGTTAAGTAACCCAAATTTGCTTCGATATATTGTAATTTAATCTATAAATCCCTGAGATTTCATCCATTCATCATTAAAGAGTTTTCCTACATATCTACTTCCATGATCATGAAAAATTATAACTACTACATCCTCAGATTTTAATTGTTCCTTTAACTGTTTTAATCCTGCTAAAGCAGAACCTGCTGAATACCCAAGCAGAAGCCCCTCCTCCCTCGCCAATGCTCTTGCTGCTAATGCAGCATCTTTATCACTTACTTTCTCAAAGTGATCAATTAGTGAAAAGTCGACATTCTTAGGAAGTATATCTTCTCCAATTCCTTCAGTGATATAAGGATAAATCTCTTTTTCATCAAAAACACCTGTTTCATGGTACTTCTTAAACACAGACCCATAAGTATCAATGCCCCATACTTTGATATTCGGATTCTTCTCCTTGAGATATTTGGCCGTACCACTTATTGTGCCACCCGTCCCAACACCTACAATAAGATGAGTGATTTTTCCTTCTGTCTGTCTCCATATTTCCGGTCCTGTACTCAAATAGTGTGCCTTTGGATTTGAAGGGTTGTCATATTGATTACACCAAAATGAATTGGGTATCTCTTCATTGAGTCGGGCAGCTACAGAATAATAGGACTTAGGATCATCAGAGGCAACCGCTGTCGGACATACTATCACTTCAGCTCCCAATGCACGAAGAATATCCATTTTCTCTTTGGATTGCTTGTCTGTGGTAGTAAAAATACATTTGTATCCTCGCACAGAAGCGATTAGGGCAAGCCCCATTCCCGTATTCCCTGAAGTACACTCAATTATTGTTCCTCCCGGCTTTAATTTCCCCGCAGCTTCCGCGTCGTTTATCATCTGCACCGCCATGCGATCTTTTATGGAATGTCCCGGGTTGAAGGTTTCTATTTTACCTAATATCAACCCCGGCACATCTAATACCGTCTTATTCAATCGGACCAGTGGGGTGTTCCCGATCGTCTCCAAAATATTGTTTTTATAGTCCATTTGGTTAATTTTGACGCAAAACTACAAAGATATATCCATACTCTTCACTTTCAATGGAACTGAGATGGATTATAGCCTGCTTTGATAATATAATGTATACAAAGTAGTCTAGGAAAGCTGTGTGGTTAAGTGTACATGGCTTCCATTGTCCTTTGTATTTTACGAATATCAGCGAATAGATTATAGGAGGTGCTATTGGTAGTATTTCACTTTGACATAGAATCTAGGATCTATAGCGCCAAGATGATCGGCTACTGCAGAACTGACAATCATATCAATATCCTTAGGGTATGTGCCCGGCAAAATACGTCCAATTACTTTAGCTTTAACCGCAATATCCATATTGGGATTGTATATTTCAATAATTGTCCCCGGCGCAATATATTTATGTAGGACTAACAAACCCTTTTGGTGACTCCCTTTATTCCAAAATGCCAAATTTTTGTCTTGCCTTAACATCAACTCCCTGTTGACAAAGCCGGAATCTAATGACCATTGTTCCCGAGATTCTGCCTTTCGCTCCGAGAGCTCTTCTGCACGTTTAAATGGACTGATGCCACTCGTATTTATCCATCCCACTAGCATTAATTGGCCAGGTCTTAGGTCTATAGAATTTAGATGATTGATTTCAATAAGCCGAGCTGTACTGCTATTAAAAACTCTTCTAGCTATTCCAAACAGCGTTTCCCCCTTAGACACCTTATAAAAACAGGGTGCATAATTGGAGTCAGTAGAAGACAAAACATCATCATTTATGACATTAATTGGAATGGGAATCTTAAGGCGCCCCCCAATTTTAATTTTTTCCCCCATTAACCATGGGTTCGCATCATAAAGCAGCTTTATATCTAATCCATAATACTTCGAAATGGAGAAAAGCGTCTGATTCTTCTCAATGAGGTGATCATACATCAAATGCCCATCCTTTAAATAGAGCAAGACACTGTCCGAGGAATGGAGATAAGGGAAAGGAGCAGCATGAAAATTACCAACAGTTTCTTGACAATAACTACTTTTGGGCAACCAAAACACTACCCATACAAATAGGATAAATCTAATCATATAAAATCTGTATTTACTAATAGTAATGCAAAGATACAAATTAAGATTTATCCTAAAGTGTTATTAACTAAAATTTAATAGTTTATTTTGAGTAATTCGTATGAAATAGTTGGAATAATTCCTGCCAGGTATGCCTCTACTAGATTTCCAGGCAAGTTACTTGCTGATCTAAATGGAAAAACAGTAATACAACATGTATATGAAAAGTGTTGTCATTCAAAAAGCTTAACGAGGGTCATTATAGCAACAGATGATTTGAGAATTTACGATCACGCTATGCAATTCGGGGCAGAAGTGGTAATGACCGCCCCGTCCATACAAAATGGTACACTGAGATGCTTGGCAGCATTAAAGAAGACACCTCATATAAAAACAGACTTTATGGTGAATATCCAGGGAGATGAACCTTTTATATTACCTGAGGAAATAGACCATATATCAGAGGCATTGTGCAACGGAGAATCAGATATTGTCACCCTCGTTACGGATATCGACAACCCGGCATCTCATCAGGATCCCAATGTGGTTAAAGTCGTCTTAGATCAACAAAATTACGCACTTTACTTTAGCCGTCTAGCTATACCATATTTAGACGGAGATAGTGCGCTACATACCCCTTTGTATCAACACATAGGCATATATGGCTTCCGTCTAAGTACTTTAAGGGATCTCATAGAATTACCTCCTACAACCTTGGAAAAAGCCGAAAAACTAGAGCAACTAAGATGGCTCCAACACAGATACCCCATTAAAACAATATATACCTCCAATACACACATAGGGATTGATGTTCCCGATGATCTTCTTCGCGCTAAAGCGCAGTTAAAAAAGCTCAATTCATTGTAGTTGACACTACTATACCTTAAACTAATGCTTTGCTTTCTTTAAGTCTTGTGGCCCAAATGGATGAGGTAATAATGCTTCTGCACTATGAAAATGATGATAACCAGCACTTGTACTCCCACTTAAGATTTCGATAGGGGTATCTTGTCTGCTTTGGGCTTCGTAAATTACTTGCCGACAAGCCCCACAAGGGGCAATTGGTGACACGTCAGGACTATGCCTGTTAACTGTGATAAATATTTTAGTGATGGATAAATGGGGGTATTGTGATTTAGCACTGAATACGGCAACTCTTTCAGCACACATACTAAGGGGATAGGATGCATTTTCTTGATTAGCCCCTGTCACAATCGTACCATCCTCCAATTCGAGGGCACAACCTACTTTGTACTTCGAATAAGGAGCATAGGCATTTTCACATACTTTAGTCGCTTTTTCAGACAATATATCCCACACCCTAGGCAGAATAGCCAATGATTCTATTTTCTTGCTCATTTATTTAACTCTTTAGACTACTAACTATTTTAATTTCAAATTTCATACCGAGTTAGAAATTGATTACCTATAGACTATTAATCCTTTACCTATATTTTAACCCAAACCCTGCAGTAGAATTCGTAGCGTGGGGTATTAGTAAGATATTTTAAGAACTATTGAGTGCATAATTCGCCAAGACACTATCCGATGGAACTGCACTCTTCCTTTCTCAATGTTAATGCTAAACTATTGCTTCATTGTATCCTCCATCACTACTTCTAATACACCTCTTTGGTTAAATCTACTATGACTGTGACCAAGTTCACATTTTTTGAAGTTTTGAAAGATTACTTTTGTCAACGATTTACGTTTAATTTTAATTTACAAATAACAATTAATATGACAATAGAAGAAGCCTTAACACAAGGAACGCTTATTGATGTTCGGGAACCAATGGAATTTCAAATGCAACACGCAGAAGGAGCGATTAATATTCCTCTGGGAGAGATTATGAACAAACAATCTGATATTAATACGATGAAAAAGCCGATTTTACTCTATTGTCAATCGGGCAATAGAAGTGGACAGGCGGAAATGTTATTACGAACGCTTGGGGTCGAGGATGCCTTCAATATCGGGAGTGTTTTTGAGGTCATTCAGTTGCAAAGACAAATGCAAAATACTTAAAAGACTAGCAAATTTATACCCAAGAAGAAAAGGAGATTCAATGAATCTCCTTTTCTTTTTTCAAGTAATTGGTCTTTTCATTCAAATTATATTTTCACAAATCTAAACGGATGTGATTCGCCATTTTGTGTTTTTACCAACACGATATATGAGCCGGAATTAAGTCTTGATATCTCTCTAGTTTCATGCCCTTCTTCTACCGGACCATCTGAAAATTTCCACTGGTCTACTTTCACTCCATCCATAGACCATATTGAAGCTTCGAAATCTACCTTGCGATTAATATTGTATACGATTTGTAAATCCTCCGTTACTAAAGTGGAGTGGAGGCCTATATCATTCACATCATCGACCTCAATAATACCGGTAATATTAATGGCATCGGTACGAGATAGTTTGAATTCATGTTTCCCAACCGTCTTATTGAGCCTTTTAAACCATTTTTTGGGACCGTGGTTTAGGGTGTAATACACTTCTACGCCTTTAGATTTAAAATCTCCATCTTCAAATCCTTCAAACCCTACTTCCAATGAGACGGGCTTTCGGCTGTAATTGGTCAAATCCAAACCCGGGGTAGTATAACATACTTGATTGGTATATCCGGTAGACTCTATTAACAATCCGCCATTTACCCCCCTGACGCGTAATCCGTCCTTATAGCCATCTTCCGCTATAATGGAACCAAAAGGGTTTCCATTAGAGGTTGGAGGAATACACGTTCCACAGTTATTACAGTTATTCGGATTACTATTATTAAAACAATTATCTATATATGTTTTCTCGTCAATCTTTAAATCTGTGCCCAATTCCCCTATATCGTAAATAATGAAATTTTGGCTTCCAAAATTTCTAACTCTGATATAATGTAACGCCAAAGCACCTTTATCTCGTTGGTCTTTACCGTTAGCATCTTTGGCAGGTTCTACAGAAGTGGTTGCCCCACAAAATGTTACTTCCATCCACTGGGCAGATAGTGTTGAGGTATTAAGTAACAATAGAAAGAAAAATAAATAGTACATTTTCATTGTCATGCTAATCATATTTAAATACTTATAAATTTGTAATGCAAATATATATAGAAATTTGAATATAAAATCATCCAACCTTATATAAAGGTGATTTTCTACACTATTGTTGTCCCAAAGTCATTTTACCCTATGGGCAAAGATCCTAAATGCAGTCAGTAATTCGCCACAATTCATATATAAATAATATATCAATTTAAATAATTAAATTGTAATTATATGAATTTTTATTCATATATTACTTTATTATATAAAGTATTTTAGTTTATAATTAGAATAAAATATTGATCTGATAGCATGCCAATCTTTATGACGGATTATGAATGTACATTGTAGAACATAGGGAAATCTCCAACAATGCAGCTGATGTCATCTTTTACCCATACCGCTCAGTTGCAACTTGAGTTCATAAATCCTAACTCAAAGGAAATGGAGAAGAGGGCAAGAACATTGGAGCCCTCTTTAATAATTACTGCACAAATATACGTTTCATCAAAGCATTTCCATTGTGAGACCGAACACGAACAAGATAAATCCCGGCGGAAAGGGTAGGGAGATTAATCTTCATTGCTACTTGGCCTGCCGGATTAGTATGAAAGACTTCATGCCCCATAACATCATACACAGTTACAGAATGAATCCCTTCCTCAATATTCAAATCAATTTGATGAGAATAGTTTTTGTATGAAATGGCTGCATGCTCTAATTGTTTTTTCCCCGTAGAAAATCGTAATTGAATCGGCATTTCTTCTACTTCCTCATTGATGAGTATAGCCTCCATCTTAGCATCGATCGATAATACCTCGGATAACCATTGATCCTCTTTTGCTTTTATTTCTATGTAAAAAAGTGGGGTAGGTGGCGACACTACAAATGGTTTTTCAGGCGAAAGTCCTAAGAGACGCACATCATCAGATTCTTTGCGATAAATATCCATATTTTTAAGCTCTTCACGGGAAGAATAAATTGACTTAATCTCACCCATTCCTGAATGCAACTGAAAACCCATCTGCAATGCATAAATCCGTAATGGATTATCTGAATAGATGGGGATATGATATGTTACACCTTTTTTCATAAAAATGTCTTGGGCACTAAGCATCGCTTGTTGCACCGTCCTAGTGGAAGAATTACTCCCTTTCAAGCCCTCAAGTACACCTGTGATATCACCGAGTTTCACTGCTTTAAATAGAATATCATCCCTTCCAATCGCATCCTTCAACGGAATTTGGTTACGAATAATTGGTAAAGTGTCTAAAAGTGTATCTAATATTATCTCATGACTTGCGTCCAAAAACCTCACCGCTGCATCTTGGGGAAAACTGGTTCGTTTTTCCAAAATAATTTGACGCATGAACAATATATCTTGAATATTTATTAACCCATTTTCATTTACATCAGCTGCATACAACAAATCCTGGTCTTTAAAAACTTTTCTACCAATGAGGTGCCATAATACCAAAAGAAGATCCTTGGTATTTACACCTTTTATAGCCTCCGTGGGAATAGGGTAGGAGGCATCTAGGAAATAAGTAGTAGTATCAATAGGTAATTCATACTCACACTCATACGCATATAGACTATCTTTGAATGGGACAGCATAGGAGTCAAGATCAGGATCAGAGGATTGAAGTCTTATGGAAACATCTTCTACAGAAACGCCATAAAAGAATTTGCCGAGGAGCTTTACCCTTGTTGTAAATGCAGCTGGACACTGATCTACCGGAGGTTTTTTGACTAATACAGATCGTATTGTATCTGAAAGTTGGTTGAATAAAATATTAAAGTGAACATCACCTTTGGGACCAATTACTACGTAGGTAGGTGTTCCAGTAAATCGACCATAATCTCCTCGAGTGTATGGCGAAACCGCGACAAGGCTTCCTCCTTGCGGACTAACAGCAGGAAATGTCAAGCTGTGTTTTTTTACATACCCTCGTACATCATCATCTGTATCCCAAGCCTTTACACCCAACTCCATAAATTCAACACGGCCTTTACCTCCCTGCCATTCATTGACATAAAGTGCCTGAACCTTAGGTGCTGCACGATTGCAAGGAGGACAATCTACAAAAAATAATTTCAGCATCACGGCCTTATCTTGATCCAAGTAGTCTTTGTACAAATGATGCGTCTTTCCGTCAACATCCGTGACGGTAAAATCCGGTGCTTTTGGAGCTTGAGCAAAAGAAAACAATCCCAAGACTAAACACAATAGGGTAATTATTGGTTTTCTCATCTGAAAGTGATTTTAAGATTAGTAAATTAATTTGTGTAACTAAACACTCAAATGATGTCTATTGACCTATTTACAGACACTTCTTACTGTTCGCCCAAAGATACGTTAATTATCTGATAAACAAGTTATTTAAGCATAAAAAAACTATGTCAGCACACCGACCTTTTGTTCAATTCATGGACCTTGGCTTGATCGATTACAAAAAAGCATGGGATTATCAAACACTTATACATAATAAAATCAAGGAACATAAGAAGAACCTGCCGAATACTACTACATCACAAAATAGCCTAATCTTTTGCGAGCATCCTCCAGTATATACATTGGGTAAAAGCGGACATATCAATAATTTACAGTATTCTTCTCAAGAATTAGATGAAGCTGGTATTTCATTTTATAAAATAAATAGGGGAGGGGATATCACCTATCATGGACCGGGACAACTCGTCGTTTATCCGATTTTTGACCTCGAATTGTTTCGACGAGATGTACATTGGTATGTCCGTCAGCTTGAAGAAGTTATCATTAGAGTTCTCCAATCCTACGACATTCAAGCTGAACGTATCCCTGAATATACTGGAGTCTGGGTAAGAGGAAATCCGGATCGAAAGATTTGCGCTATTGGAGTACATATTAGCAGGTGGGTTACTCTACATGGACTGGCTTTCAATGTATCTCCCAACCTTAAACACTTCCAAGGTATTATCCCATGTGGGATTTCCGATGCATCTAAAACGGTTACATCTATTGACAAAGAACTTAAACAATCCATTAACATGACCGTTCTAAAAAACAAATTAAAAGCCGTATTTCGTGAAGTCTTTCAATTTGAATACAAAATAGAGCAATAATTATGAGCAAATCTTCAACTCTTGCCCCTAAAACAATTGCAGAGAGCAAGACAACTATGACCGAGATGGTCATGCCTAATGATACGAACCCCATAGGCAATCTGATGGGAGGAAATCTAATGCGATGGATGGATATCGTAACGAGTATCTGTGCAGCTAAACATGCCAAAAATTATGTCGTGACGGCTTCCGTTGATAATATTTCCTTTACAACACCCATTAAAAACGGAGAAGTCGTTACCCTAAATGCACAAATAACCCGTGCGTTCAATAGCTCGATGGAAATATTCGTAGAAGTTTTTGCACAAACCTTGGATGGCAACAATATAAGAAAAAGTAATCAAGCGTATTTCACCTTTGTAGCTGTAGATAGAGAAACCATGAAGCCCTGTCCAGTACCTCCTGTAATCCCTTTGTCGGAAGAAGAACAAAAACGATATGAAGGCGCACAACGTCGTAGAGAAATAAGACTTATCCTCAGCGGAAGAATTGAACCTAAAGAAGCTACAGAAGTTATTGATTACTTTAAGAACGTGTAGTAAAACCACCGATTAGGATAAGTACCTAGCTTTTTTCATACAAAACTTAAATTTATCCCTTACACGATTTTCGTGTCAGAACTCTACTCCCTGTACTGATAGCAGGGTAGTTGTTAGGTATGAAATGATTACTACCATTTCATACCTAATCCCTTTCTATTAGGATATCCCAAACAAGTCCACTTAACATAATATTAATTATGTTCCTGTTGTGCTTCTAAAATTAATGGCGAGCGAACGGGCAGTTACGAATAAATATAGTGAATGGCAGGCAGCCAATCCATTACTTAATTGCAGTACTTCTTAAATACAACTTTAGTATTAACATCCACTTCAGGCCATAACTTGCTCTTGCCATCTTTACCCGTATGCAAAACCTTGCAAGCCTTATTAAGCGCAGCGGCAGCTTTTTCAAGTTTCCACTGCCTAAAATCAATTTTGGTAGTAATCCAAAGCGTGTCACCCTCCGTATGATAAGAATAAGGCTGCGTTAAATTCAATCCGGCCCATAAGAGCTGGACTAAACCCGTTCCATTTTCTTGTACCGCTGCAAATTTACCATTAATCATTCCTAGATTTTTAAAGAAAAACTTGACGAGTTTAGGATCTCGTATTTTGTTCCCTGAATTAACACTTTCAGGAGAAATTAAAAAAGTAGTGTTCCTCATCGCATCTTCCATTCTAGAAAACGTATCAGCACTTGTTTTATATATAATATTATCAAATGTCCCTCTAACCGGAACCTTATCTGTCGTCTTATACGCCGTCCATATTACTTTAGTTTTATCCTCATCTACGACATAGGTACAAGAGGCTTTCTTCTCTTGGACTGATTCTTTTGGAGCTTCCACTTGCTCTTCTCCTTCTTTGTTTTGATTGGAAGAAGAACTGTTATCAGCATTTTTACAACTTGATACCAATAAGATCCCCATGATCAAAAAAGTAAATTTTGAAATTTTCATGATTCTTTGTTTTTTATTTATGGTAAGTTTAAGTTTAGATAAGCAGGAAAGTTGCAGGTTCTTATAATTAATTGCTACAATGCATAACTTGAACTATTCAATAGTTGGACACATCCTTGGATTTTACAAAGGTATGTATATTTTTCACATTGGACAGAATAGATGCCAAGCATATTTGTCTTTTTTATACCATTTTGTGAACAATTTCATATTACCTTTGCTCCTTTCAGTATCGCAGTTTACATTTGCTCTACATAAATCTACAATAATGAAACCGATGTTTTACATAAATCTTCGCTCTCCCCTACTATTCTTTCTCTTTTTCCTTGTTTTTGCGGCTTGTTCTCACAGTCCAACATCTAGCAAGGCTCCAGAAATAAAAGTCGACCAAGAAAAGGAACTATATGATAAGGTCATTGCTCTACATGATAGTGCGATGGAGAAAATGAGTACCCTCGCACAGCTTACCGCCAAAATACGCCCCTTCACCAAGAGAGCAGATGAAAACCAACCCATCGCAAAAGAAATATCGGCTTCCCTAAATCAAGCGGATAGACAAATGTGGGATTGGATGTATCAATTTAAGAATAAAAAAGATTGGAAAGGCAATGGCCAATATACCGATTACTTAACCCAACAACTGGTACTAGTAAATACAGTTGATACAACGATTAATGCAGCTATCCGTAAAGCCAAGAATTTCATAGAAAATCACAAAAACTAATGGCACATCTAAATATTGTATCGCGCTCCATTTCACTTATAATTCTAATTGGTTTATTCTACGCTTGCAACTACAATCCCAAGTATAAATTGCCCTATATAGGCCAGCAAACGCAGGAGGACGGGTCCATAGTCGAGCATACCATTCGCCCCTTTCAATTTATTGACCAAGACAGCAATACGGTTACCAATAAGACTTTTGGGGGGAAAGTTTATGTTACGGACTTCTTTTTTGTCTCTTGCCCGAGTATCTGCCCCTTAATGACAAAACAAATGTTACGGCTTTATCGACATTATGAAAACAACCCGAATGTCTTGTTTCTATCTCACACCATAGATCCTCGGCACGATACGGTTGGACGCCTGAAGAGGTATGCCGATAAGTTAGGAAGTGTATCCTCGTCCAAATGGCATTTTGTTACCGGAGAAAGGGATTCCATCTATAGCATTGCTAACGACTACTTCATTGCAGTTCAGGATGAATCTAATAACGGTGAGGATCCCAACAAATTAATTCACTCCGGAAAATTCATGCTAATAGATCGAACCGGGCATGTACGTAGCTTTTGTGATGGGACAGATCCTAAAGCCGTTGATCACTTTGTTTTTGACATAGACCAACTCTTAAAGGAAAAAGAAAACCCTTCCCGCTAAATTTCAATGCAATAAGTTAGATGGCTTAAAGATGAGAACAAAACTTTATACCCTACTCTCCCCTACTCCTCTTTTGATAGCAATACTGTTCTTCTTTATGTTTCTTGTGTCCGGCTGTAGGGAGGAGTTTGTACAGGGCAGAAGACTTTATGAGGCAAAATGCGCAGGCTGTCACATGCATGATGGAACCGGACTTAATGGCATCACACCTCCGCTCGTAGGTACCGAGAGGAGCTATTTAGATGAGCTCCCCTGTATTATCCAATTTGGTATGTTTGATACCCTCCAAATTAACGGCTCAACTTACACTGACTTTATGCTAGGTTTTCCGGAGTTAACCTCAGTAGAAATTAGTAATATCTCGAATTATATTGCTTTTCGCCTGCTGAATGTCAAACAACCTAAATACTCTCCTGTAAGTGTTCAATTGCGTTTGGATTCTTGTATGAAATGGCGGAAACCCTCTCCCGTTGACCCTAAGAAGGATACCATTCGCATGTTTCAATCTATTTAGCATTAGACCTTGAAGTTTCATTCTCTAAACATGGAGCAAAAGACCTTACCCTTATCATTTTGCAAGATGTAGGATTGTAGTATCTTTGAGCATTTTTAGACTTCCCCTAATTAAACAGTATATGATGATAACATTAAATGCCATTTCGATGTATATTAAAAGCGTCCTGCCCATAGGTTTTATTTTTGTTTTATTCTTTGCAGGGGCTGATCTAAGAGCCGGTGGAGGTATGTGGCTCCCCCACCTGCTCAAAGCGCTCAATGAAGATGAGATGCATGCCATGGGAATGAAAATATCTGCTGATGACATTTACAGTATCAATCACGGCAGCTTGAAGGATGCAATCGTACATTTTGGAGGAGGATGTACGGGGTCCATTATCTCAAGCAAAGGACTTCTGCTAACGAACCATCATTGTGGTTATAGTTATGTTCAATCTCATTCTACACTAGATAATAATATTCTCAAAAATGGGTTTTGGGCACAGACTTTTGAAGAGGAATTACCCAACCCCGGCCTTACAGCAACCTTCATTAGGGAGATAATTGATGTCACCGAAGATGTATTAGGTGGAATTCCCGACAGTATATCAGCAAAAGATCAACAACAACTCATCGCTCAAAATATCCAACGAGTAAAAAAAGACATCCAATTGGATGAATATGAGAAAATACTTGTTAAGCCTTTCTTTAATGGACTTCAATTTATCGCCTTTGTGACAGTTACTTACAAAGATGTTAGACTAGTTGGTGTCCCGCCGGAGTCTATTGGAAAATTTGGAGGGGATACCGATAATTGGGCATGGCCGAGACACACGGGTGATTTCTCGATTTTTCGAATCTATGTCAATAAATTCAATCAACCTGCGGAGTATTCAAAGGACAATATCCCCCTTTCTCCGATTCATCACCTCCCTGTTAGTTTAGACGGAGCTGAGAAGAACGATTTCACTTTAGTATTTGGATTCCCGGGAAGGACACAGGCGTATCTCCCTTCCATCGCAGTTCAACAAATTATTAATGATTTTGACCCTGCCAAAATAGCCATTAGAGAGCAGTCTCTTGGTGTCATGAAGAGTTATATGGTCCAAAGCGAAGCACTTAGGTTGAAATACGCCTCCCGATTTGCCAGAATAGCCAACTATTGGAAAAAATGGATTGGAGAAAGAGAAGGTCTTATCAAAACCGATGCCCTCAACCACAAGCGAGCCATAGAAAAACGGTTCTTACAACGCATAGATTCAGTAGAGGTGTGGAAAAAAGCATATGGTGGACTCTATCGACAGTTTAACGACGCCTATCTTATCAATCGAGATTACCAACTGGCACGTGAAATCTACTATGAAGCTTTTGCCTGGAATTCACAGTTAATGCGTTTTATGCATAGTATTCACCGTTTAGCTTCTTATGAAAAAGATCCAAATGCATTTGCTGCTTACAAGGCTAAAATAGAGGATCGTGTTAAAAAATTCTATCAGGCTTTTGATCATAACATCGACCAGGAAATCTTTGCTAAGGTGATCCAGGAGTATTTCAAATATATGCCCCAGCAGCTGATTAGTCCAGCACTTTTCAATAAATGGCATGAACTTAAGCAAGACCCTATTGACCTATCTAATTTGTTTTACGAACAATCGGTTATCGGAGACTCTAGT
>Ga0256841_1001138_pt1 | contig 24244 bp, 18 predicted proteins | sample 356308metaG_FD_185971 | JGI IMG/M metagenome (GOLD analysis project Ga0256841, IMG submission 185971) | Hydrothermal vent microbial communities from Mid Atlantic Ridge, Atlantic Ocean - 356-308 | ecosystem: Environmental > Aquatic > Marine > Hydrothermal vents | place: Atlantic Ocean: Mid...
TCTGTCTCGTACGGTACGGGTTGGTTACGCTCCTACGGAGCTTGCATTCGTTGTGTTGTTCTTTGCTACAAAGATATCGTCCCTACGGGACTAGGCTTTTTTGTGATTTTGTTGTCAGTTAAAAAGGGAGCGCCCCTGTGGGGCTTGTGTGTAGCTCCGTGGGAGCTCAACCTTTGTAGCAATGATATTCCATGGTGCAATTGAGCTCCCTAGGAGCGGCACATTTCATCTTGATCTTGTATTTTTCAGATATTTGATTTTGTCTGTCTCGTACGGTACGGGTTGGTTTCGCTCCTACGGAGCTTGCATTCATTATGTTGTTCTTTTCTACAAAGATATCGTCCCTACGGGACTAGGCTTTTTGTGATTTTGTTGTCAGTTAAAAAGGGAGCGCCCCTGTGGGGCTTGTGTGTAGCTCCGAAGGAGCTAAACCTTTGTAGCAATGATATTCCATGGTGCAATTGAGCTCCCTAGGAGCGGCACATTTCATCTTGCTTTCGTATTTTTTTAGCTATTAGATTTTTTCTACCTCTTACGGTACGGATTAGTTTCGCTCCTACGGAGCCTGCATTTGTTATGTTGTTCTTTGCTACAAAGATATCGTCCCTACGGGACTAGGCTTTTGTTAGTTAAAAAGGGAGCGCCCCTGTGAGGCTTGCTTGTGGCTCCATAGGAGCAAAACGTTGGGAAAGGCAATAATATGCGGAAACGGATTCTAGGCTTGATTGCAGCACCGTGGGAGCTCAACCTTTGTAGCAATGATATTCCATGGTGCAATTGAGCTCCGAAGGAGCGGCACATTTCATCCTGCTCTCTTTTTTTTAGATATTTGATTACGTCTGTCTCGTACGGTACGGGTTGGTTACACTCCTACGGAGCTTGCATTCGTTGTGTTGTTCTTTGCTACAAAGATATCGTCCCTACGGGACTAGGCTTTTGTTAGTTACAAAGGGAGCGCCCCTTTGGGGCTTGCTTGTGGCTCCATAGGAACAAAACGTTGGGAAAGGCAATAATATGCGGAAACGGATTCTAGGCTTGATTGCAGCACCGTGGGAGCTCAACCTTTGTAGCAATGAAAATGCATGGTGCAATTGAGCTCCGTAGGAGCGGCACATTTCATCCTGATCTCTTTTTTTTAGATATTTGATTACGTCTGTCTCGTACGGTACGGGGTGGTTACGCTCCTACGGAGCTTGTATTCGTTATGTTGTTCTTTTCTACAAAGATATCGTCCCTACGGGACTAGGCTTTTGTCTTTTTGTTGTCGAATACAAAGGGATCGTCCCTTTGGGGCTTGCGTGTAGCTCCGTAGGAGCTAAACCTTTGTAGCAATGATATTCCATGGTGCAATTGAGCTCCGTAGGAGCGGCACATTTCATCTTGATCTCGTATTTTTTCAGACATTTGATTTTTTCTACCTCTTACGATACGGATTAGTTACGCTCCTACGGAGCTTGCATTCGTTGTGTTGTTCTTTTCTACAAAGATATCGTCCCTACGGGACTAGGCTTTTGTTAGTTAAACAGGGAGCGCCCCTGTGGGGCTTGTGTGTAGCTCCGGAGGAGCAAATCAGGATGTAGAATCGAGGGGACATCTCAACCCTATTGCAATATGGGGCTTGTGTGTAGCTCCTAAGGAGCTCAACCTTTGTAGCAATGAAAATGCATGGTGCAGTTGAGCTCCGTAGGAGCGACACATTTCATCTTGCTCTCTTTTTTTTAGATATTTGATTTTGTCTGTCTCGTACGGTACGGGTTGGTTACGCTCCTACGGAGCTTGCATTCATTATGTTGTTCTTTTCTACAAAGATATCGTCCCTACGGGACTAGGCTTTTGTCAGTTACAAAGGGAGCGCCCCTGTGAGGCTTGCTTGTGGCTCCATAGGAGCAAAACGTTGGGAAAGGCAATAATATGCGAGAACGGATTCTAGGCTTGATTGCAGCTCCGTGGGAGCAAAACCTTTGTAGCAATGAAATTGCACGGTGCAGTTGAGCTCCGTAGGAGCGACACATTTCATCTTGATCTCTTTTTATCAGATATTTAATTTCGTCTGTCTTGTACGGTACGGGTTGGTTTCGCTCCTACGGAGCTTGCATTCGTTATGTTGTTCTTTTCTACAAAGATATCGTCCCGAAGGGACTATGTTTTTGTCTTTTTACTGTCAGTTTATTACTTTCCAATAACGCAGGACAAATCTTCTCCTGAGGCGCTTTTAGACACAATATCAAGTAGTTCCCCTCGTAGTGATAGCCCACTATGCTTACTCTAAGAAATACCGCTTTATTTCCCCAAGGCCCCTCGCTACAAATTAAAGTGTATCATTTTCGTTAAATATTCGTTAAATTTTGCTTAATTATCAAAATTTTATTCATATTTGCCTAAATATTATAACTTTATAAGATGGAAGGTAAATTCATTCCGTACCATAAAATTGTTGGCATTCAGGAGGGGTGGTTAAACGAAGGAGACAAGAGCACATGATGGTAGCTTATCTGGTTTCAAAATTAAGTGTACTGTATTTGGAATTGGCTTTGGGAACTCTGAATTTTGAAGTATCTACTTGAAATGTAATATCGGATATGTAGGCCTAAGCAGGAGTGAAATGGTAGAAAAGTTGAATAATTTTTTGAAGACATTTAGACACTAATTAATTATTTTAATCTAAAATTTATTCCATATGAAAAAGAGTATCTTATTTTTGTTGGTCACCGCCTTGTTTCTATTGACCTCATGTGCGAAATCTCTCACCGTCAATTATCAAAAGAGCGATGAAAATACCGGATCAATAACGATTATCCCTACGAGACCCACGTCAAGAACCTATGTAATGCTCAATGGCAAGCTCCTCGTAAAGAATGAGAATGTTGAACAATTGACGATTAAGAATGTACCTGAAGGGCAATGTCAATTACAATATGTCTCTGATGATTCGGATTGCGCGCGTAATCAGGATAGCAATATAAAGATAAATGTTCTTAAGGACAAGGAGCAAAACATGTTAATTGCCGTTCCTGTTGATAGAAATGATTATTGGGAGTTTTGGAGTAGTCTAGCTACCGCGTCGTATGTTGCTTTGGTATTCACGTACTTTACTAATAAGTAGCCTAAGGATAAATCTTTTACAAGTACTATAGTCAAACTATTTTAACCTTCATTTGTGAATAGTATATAAAATGGATTTTCTTTATCGCTACTTTGGTTTCCTTTTCCTTTCAAAAAGAACCGAGAAAAGGTCAGGTAATTCTATCTGTCAAGGTGAAGAATTCCACAGTACAGAACATAGGATTGCGCAATATTAATAGTTTTACTTTTGTGCAAGAAACTAGTGTAGGGAAAGATGTAGTTTTTCGAGATACATTTGACCTTTCAATGGGGTATTATGCACTTCATATTGGAAGTGAGCAAACGAATGTATTCTTGAAGCCCGGTTTTGATTTGAATGTACAGGTGGATGCTAATGCATTTGATGAGACAATTAAATATGGTGGACGTGGAGCAGATGAAAATAATTACTTGGCCCAAAAAGTCCTTTTAAAGGAACACTATGCCCAACGCCTATCGTATTATCATCTTGTTACACTCAGTGAAAAAGAGCTAATTGGACTTGTAGACACGGTTTCCAAGGCGTATTTAAATTTGCTAGGAAAATACACTAATCTTGATCAGGAGTTTGTGTTTTTGGAGTCGACCTCTCTAAGTTACGATAAGGAGCTTTTGTATTCAATGTACAAAGGAGCAAAACGAAATCTTTCTCAAACAGAGGATTTTAAACTATCTGATTCTTTCCCCGTCCTTTTTTCAAAGGTGAATGTAACCAATGATAAATTACTTGTTATCCCTAATTATCGTCTCTATGTGGAAGCATACATTTACAGTGTGTTATCTGAAAAATTATCCAAAACTAAAAAACCAGATTATATTTTGGAATATGTTCATGAAGCAAAGAGACTAGTTCCTAGTATGAAAATAAAGGAAGAGTTGTTTTACAGAATTGGATTTTTTAGTTTGGAATATGCGGGTAATTTGGATAGTGTTTATCTACAGATCAAACCTTTCATTAAAAATGAGAAATATCTAAAGGCGGTCACTGCTAATTATGAAAAATTATGCAAGATAAAGAAAGGCAACCCTTCTCCTACCTTCAGCTTCAAGGATATCAATGGAAATACAGTTACTTTAGAACAGTTAAAGGGAAAGTTGGTGTATATAGATATTTGGGCGACATGGTGTGGCCCGTGCATAAAAGAGTTTCCAAGCTTAAAGAAACTTGAGCAGTTGTTTGAAGGATGAGATATTTATTTTGTGAGCATTTGTAAGAATGATAAAAGGGACAATTGGGTTAAAATGATTAAGGAAAAGCAACTTGGTGGCATTCAACTCTTTGCCGAACTGGAAGAGCAATCTTTTTTTGATGCTTACGGTGTAGTGGGAATTCCTAGATTCATTTTACTTGATAGGAAAGGTAAAATAATAGATGGTCAAGCCAAAAGACCTTCAAATCCTCAACTTCAACAAGAGATTGAAGAGTATTTAAAGAATTAAGACGGTTACCCAAATGCCCCTCGCTACAAATTCAAAGGTGCATCTTGAGTTCAATTATTCACTGGCAAAGTAGGTTAAAGGAGTAGGGGAGTATTTAAAGAAGAATGATATCCTGCTTTACTTACATTGCATTATTCTACAATTGGGGTAGGCAAGAAAATCAAGAAAATGGATAATTTGAAAACCATTGTCGCTATCTTTTGTTTGAGGTGATGAATTAACAAAATTGTGTTTATTTAAAGAATGAAGATAGAGGCATTAGTCATATCAATGATTATATTAAGCTTGGCATTAAAGCCTTGCTCGGATGTCTCTTTTATCTCTTGCGCTCCACTTTCATCTGCATGTACGGGCCAACAGAGCCATTCTGAAGGGCAGGATGACGGATGTACTCCTTTTTGTGTATGCAATTGCTGCAGTGTTGTGATGGTTGTACCGGATATGTCCATTCCTGTTGTGCTAGAGCCAAAGATGAATTTCAAGTACGAGGTACATTACTCATTCAGTTATGATTTTGATTTTGTTAAAGGTGTGTGGCGCCCGCCCGCATTGAGTTGATTATTATTTTTTGGAAATCACTAAAAGTGGTTTCTTTGGTTACTTATTCTAGTGGCCTCTCTCTAAGTCGTATACTGTTTCATAGTTTTGATGTATAGACGGTGTTGGATATTGAAAAAACTCAGTAGTTAAAGGAGGTAAAAATTCATTCCCAATCAATACGGAAATACTCTTTGGATGTTAGTGTTAATCGATTTCAAATTTAGGAGAGAGTAACGTGAGTCTTAAAGGTGTGCCTAGGTTTAAATAGGTTTACCTCACCCTCATTCAAGATACCTACATAATAGAAGCATAAGTAATCGGTATTCCCCTATTTCATATCTTTAAAAATTTATAATAAATTGAAAATAAATGTATTACAAATTTTCTGCAGCTATGGAACCGCTGCGCTCTCACATGAATTTTTTTAATTATACTTCTGTGTGAATTTATAATTAATAAAATTCATGTTCGGTTCATATGCTTAAAAATTTATAATAAATTAAAAATAAATGTATTACAAATTTTCTGCAGCTATGGAACCGCTGCGCTCTCACATGAATTTTTTTAAACAAAACTCTGTGTGAAATTTATGGTTAATAAAATTCATATTCGTTTCATATTAATAAAAATATATATATGTTTGATAAAATAATTGCTTATTCTATACAGAATAAGTTTGTGGTCGGGTTAATGGTGATTGCATTGGTGATTTGGGGGAGTTATTCCCTACGCCAATTGCCTGTCGATGCCGTTCCTGACATCACCAATAATCAAGTACAGGTTATAACAATCTCTCCCACTTTAGCGACGCAGGAAGTAGAACAGTTTATAACTACACCGGTCGAATTAGCTTTGCAGAATATACAGCGGTTGGAGGAAATAAGGTCCATTTCACGATTTGGTTTATCCGTAGTTACCGTGGTCTTTGAGGAAGGAATGGATATTTATTTGGCACGTCAATTAGTAAATGAATATCTGAAGGAGGCGGAGAATAACATTCCTGCTGGAGTAGGAACGCCCGAGATGGCGCCTGTAACTACCGGATTAGGAGAGATATATCAGTATGTGGTCCGACCCGATAAGGGCTATGAAGACCGTTATTCCTTATCAGATTTAAGAACGATACAAGACTGGATTGTTAAGCGACAGCTCTCCGGAATCAGTGGTGTAGTAGAAATCAATACCATGGGAGGATTCCTTAAGCAATACGAGGTAGCTGTCGATCCAAAACTTTTGAAATCCATAGGCATAAGTATAACGGATGTGTACAATGCCCTTCAAAATAGCAATGAAAATACGGGTGGGGCATATATTGAAAAAAATGCTCATACGTATTATATTAGAACAGATGGGATTGCAAGGACATTGGAGGATATTAGTAATATAGTTGTCACAGAGCGTGAAGGGAAGCCTATTTTGGTAAGGGATATTGCAAAGGTGCAATTTGGGAAAGCTCCAAGGTACGGTGCCTTAGTTAGAGATGGGAAAGAGGCTGTAGGTGGAAGGGTTATGATGTTGAAGGGAGCTAATTCGGCAGCTGTGACTGAAAAAGTTAAAGAGAGAGTAAAGCAAATCCAAAAATCCTTGCCGGAAGGGGTAATCATAGAGCCCTATCTGGTCCGGGATAAACTGGTAACAACTGCCATGGGGACAGTAAAGAAAAACTTATTAGAGGGGGGATTGATTGTGATATTTATATTAGTACTGATGCTTGGCAATTTTCGGGCGGGTTTGATCGTAGCCTCTGTGATTCCTTTGGCTATGTTGTTTGCAGTATCGATGATGAATGTCTTTGGGATCTCAGCTAACCTAATGAGCCTAGGGGCCATTGACTTTGGGTTGATCGTGGATGGCGCCGTTATTATCGTAGAATCTATCGTTCATCGATTAAAGCAAAAATATGGAGGAATACGAATTGATGAACAACAAATGGATAAAGAAGTGTTAACTGCTTCTCAACGAATCAGAAGTTCGGCTGCTTTTGGAGAAATAATCATTCTTATGGTTTATATCCCTATTCTTGCATTGGTAGGGATAGAGGGGAAGATGTTTAAACCCATGGCACAGACTGTTATGTTGGCGATTACGGGAGCATTGATACTTTCGTTGACGTATGTCCCGATGATGTCAGCCCTTTTCTTGAAGAAGACAATCAGCGATAAGGAGACCATGGCAGATAAGATTATTGGATTCTTTCAAAGGATCTATACTCCTGTTCTAAAAGGTGCGATGAGATTCAAGGCCGTATTTGTGTGGGGAACAGTAGTATTGTTTGCATTCAGTATTTGGGTTTTTAGTAGAATGGGGGGGGAGTTTATCCCTACTTTAGAAGAAGGTGATTTGGCGATGCAGCAGATTTCTCCACCAGGTACTTCCTTATCTCAGAGTGTTAAAGTGGCACAGCTCATACACCACAAAATAATGGAAGAAATACCTGAAGTTACAGATATCGTCACCAATATTGGTTCTGCGGAGATTCCTACAGATCCTATGCCTGTGGAGATAGGGGATGGAACCCTTATCATGAAGCCCAAATCGGAATGGAAAACGGCAAAAACGCGTCAGGGAATGTTCCGGAAGATTGAAGAGGTTTTGGAAGATATACCGGGAGTGGGTTTTGAGTTTTCTCAACCTATCCAACTGCGTTTTAATGAGTTAATGACCGGTTCCAAAGCTGATATTGCCGTAAAAATCTACGGAGAAGATTTAGATGTATTGTATGAAAAGGCAAAGCAAGCAGAAAAGGCTATCCGAAGTGTCAAAGGAGTAGGAACAGTGAATGTAGAACAGACTATAGGAATGCCCCAAGTGATCATCAAGTATAAATACGATAAAATGGCCCAGTATGGTTTGCAGGTGAGAACAGTCAATCAGGTGGTTAGGGCTGCATTTGCAGGAGAGTCTGCCGGTATTGTCTATGAGGGGGAGCGAAGGTTTGATCTGGTTATCAGAATGGATAAAGCGTTTAGGAGAGGAGTGGAAGATGTACGCGCTTTATTTATTACGCTGAAGAATGGGACACAGGTTCCAATAGAAGAGGTTGCTTCTGTTCAGCTCATAAATGCTCCGATGCAGATCTCTAGAGACAATACGAATCGTCGTATTGTTATCGGAGTGAATGTAGGAGATATAGATGTCGAAACATTAGTGGAAAATATTCAACAAACCTTGGATAAAAAAGTGGCATTGCCTCCCGGATATTATTTTTCTTATGGGGGACAATTTGAGCATCTTAAGGCGGCTAACGCAAGACTTAAGGTGGCCGTCCCACTAGCCTTGGCTTTGATATTCGTGTTGTTGTATATGACTTTTGGTTCCTTTTGGCAGGCAATTTTAATATTTACTGCTATCCCGTTGTCGGCTATTGGCGGGGTTTGGGCTTTGGAATTGAGGGGAATGCCCTTTAGTATTTCTGCAGGTATTGGATTTATAGCGTTATTTGGAGTGGCGGTGTTGAATGGAATCGTTTTGATCGGATATTTTAACCAACTCAAACGGGAAGGGGTTCGTGATATTGGAGAACGTATTAGGTTGGGAACACGGGTTCGCCTACGGCCGGTTTTGATGACCGCAGCGGTGGCTTCTTTGGGCTTTTTGCCTATGGCCTTATCGACTTCCGGAGGGGCTGAAGTCCAACGTCCTCTGGCGACGGTGGTTATCGGTGGGTTGATATCTGCTACCTTCTTGACTTTAGTTGTATTGCCTATTTTGTATAGTTGGTTGGCCCAATGGCAAGAGAAGGGACGCCGTAGTGTTTCCGGTAATGCTTACCTGTTTCTTCCGTTACTCTTTTTAACTGTATCACTGAATTCACAGAAGCCTATTTCACTGGAATCTGCGATTAATCTAGCTTATAAACAGCACCCGTCCATCCGCGCAGTTGAAATAGATCGTAAGCAAGTTCGTGTTATGACCGGATTGAAATACAGCCCGGGTAAAACAAGGATTACTTACAATGGGGAAGGCCTGTTTAGACCAAATGACAATCAATTGCAGCAACTAGAAGTTACTCAAACGTTTCCTCACCCTGCGCTGAATTCATCTGGAAATCTTCTGCAAGAGAAAAAGGCGGAGTTGGTAGATATTAATGTGCTGGAAGTGCGTCGTTCTCTCGCTCTTCAAGTCAAAAGTGTTTACTATTCTTTGCGGCAAAAGATGGAAGTCCGGGAGGTATATGAAAGTCTTATTGAATCCTACTCACATTTTTACAATCAAGCCAAGACTCGGGTGCAAACAGGTGCGGCCAATCGCATAGAAGAACTATCCTTGCGTTCAGGCTTGGAAGAATACAGGCTTTTGATAAAACAAACTGAGTTCCAAATCAAAACTCTGACCAAGGCATTGCAGCAATTATTGGGGACTGAAGATGAGATTTCACCTTCGGATAGTCTGTCGTTATTGCCCTTTATTTCTTCCAAAGAGGAATACGAGCTTTTGGAGGTAAGACATGCTATCCAATCGATGAAAGTGGAAGAAGCTAAGGTCTCGGTCTTGAAGGCGAGTATGAAGCCTGATTTTAATGTCGGCTATGCAGCACAGAAGTATTATCAGGGGGGATGGCTTTCCGGAGTAAAGTTGGGTGTTCAAATGCCGTTGTTTAATCGTCCTCTCCAGAAAAGAGTAGATGCCCAACGATGGAAGGTTCAAGCTGCTCAGGCAAGGGTAGAGGCTAGAAAAATCGAGGCGGAGACACGAATGGTAGAGCGATTGAATGCGATCCGACAGCACTATCAAGGAGTATTGTACTACAAGCACCAATTGGAGTCCATTAACCCTGAAATGGAACGTATATCAGAATTGAATTATCAGGCTGGAACCATTTCATACCTCGAACTCCTCAATACCTTGAAGTTAATGGCCGACCATCAATTAAATTACTGGAGGGAGGTGTTAGACTACAATTTGTCTAGGGCTCAATACGAGTACTTTGTGGGGGATTGATACATTATAAACATTTTGATTAATATAAATAATAAAATATAAAAATATTTAAAATGAAGATATATAAATTAATAATATTGAGTTTAACCTTTGGGTGGATAATCTCTTGTGCACCTCAAGAGCAATCAGAGCAAGTGACCACCCCTTCAGATGTAATGTCTAACCATGATCATACAGAGCATGAAGGACATAATCATGGCGAAATGGGGCATTCTGACAGAGACCATGAAGAGACGGAGGGCGCTCATGAGGAGGGCGCTATACATCTCACACGTGACCAGATCAAAACCGTTGGAATCGAGTTTGGTGATTTTAAAGAGATCAAAATCAATGATTATATCCCTGCAACAGGTGGTCTCGGGCTTCCCCCCAAGTCCTATTCCTCTGTCAGCGCTAAAGCGGAAGGGTTTATCAAAAACTGTGGCAAGTTCGTAGAGGGGAGTTTTGTCAAAAAGGGGCAAATTATCGCTCATTTAGAGAACCCTGAATTGATTCAAAGACAGCAGGAGTATCTGGAGGTTCAAGCAGAGCTTACCTTCTTGAATCAGGAGCTGGCTCGGCAGCGTCAACTTGTCAATGCCAATGCCGGTGTCCAACGCGATCTACAAAAACTGGAGGCTGACGTAATGAAGAAAACGGCACGGATAAAAGGGATAGCTAAACAGTTATCCTATCTCGGTATAAGCGTTGAACAATTAACTCCGGACAATATCAGAGAGCGAATCGCAATAGTGGCACCTTTGACCGGACATGTTACTTCGATCAATTTGCACGATGGAATGTATGTTACTCCTCAAATGGTTCTGATGGATATAGCAGACGATCATCATTTGCATCTGGAATTAGATGTCTTTGAGAAAGATATAGCCGGGCTGAAGGAGGAACAAAAAATAACTTATACGGCACCTGCATTGGGTAAAGAGGTCTATGAAGGAGAGGTACATGTCATTGGTAAGGAGTTCAATCCGGAGAATAAGACGCTGCGTGTCCATGGACATCTCGTAGGTAAGCACCCTAAATTTATTAAAGATTTATTTGTTGATGCGAAGATTTGGTTAGATAATCAAAGCGTACCGGCGCTGCCGGATGATGCTATCATTAGAGAGGGAGTAGCGTCCTATATCTATGCTGCAAATCCGAATATATCGGGCGAAGAAGTCGAATTTAATAAAATCATGGTTCTGCCTGGTGCGACTTCTAAGGGGTATACTTCTGTTAAACTTGTGGATGCTGTCCCGACGGGTATGAAAATAGTGATTTCCGGCGCTTATTATGTATACGCACAATCTCAAGCCGGAGAACTCGAGCATGAACACTGACGTCTTTCGGATCTTTGGGACTGCACTCTCTTAGTGAATTTCTAAGATGGGCCAACGTTACACATTTTGACTCGATCGGTGGTCGCTCTACCCTGATTTCGCAAATTTCCTAAGGTATTGCCGGAAAAAGGGTAAGGGGGAGGTCCGTTGGAAGCACAGAAGGATTTTTGATTGGAGGTGGAATAGGTATGACAATAGGGTTGTCAATGATGTGTTATCACCATTGGATCTCTTCCCTGTAGAGCTGCCCCTAAAGCCCCAATTGTATACTCCTGTAGGATAGAGGGCCTTTTCAGAATAAAGGTATAATTCAATCATAGGACCTGTCTTAACAGGGGATTCACCGTTGTGATCTGTTAGGGAAATGTTAAAATTACACTTTAGTTAGTGATAGATAACTAACTTTATCTATCTTTGTGTATGAAAAGAGGGAAAAACGGAAGAAAGGATGGATCTCACACCAAGGCAAATCGAAATACTACATGCGGCCACTACTCTAATAGGGGATAAGGGCATGCAAAACCTCACCATGAAAAGACTTGCTCATGCCATGGGATTCTCAGAGCCTGCCCTTTACCGCCACTTCAAAAATAAAGAAGAGATTCTTCGGTTTTTGTTGCTGTACTATATGGGAGAATTGAACCGATCCATGCGCTTACGGTTCACGGGGGACGCTACGGGTTTGGATAGACTTCGAGCGTTGGTAAGTTTCCAGTTTGAGTATTTTCAACGATATCCAGCTTTGGTATTGGTTATTTTTAGTGAGACCAGTCTCAGGCATAATGAAGTACTCTCTGTTACGGTATTAGAGTTACTTCAGAACAAGCGCAAGTTGATAGAGTCGATGTTATGCGCTGGGCAGACAGATGGTTCTATTCGGAAGGATCTACCAGAGACCCAACTAGCTGTTATAATAATGGGGAGTTTGAGATTAACTATTTTGCACTGGCGATTGTCTGATTTTAAGGATGATTTAACCCGTTTAGGGGAAGAACTTTGGAAGACACTTTATACACTTCTGACTTCTCAAAATGAATCTTTCCATCAGATGCCTCAAGTCCAGACCTCATAAACAATAGAGTTGATTATTGAATAATATAAATATGTAATATGAAAGTGAAGGAAGTTAAATACGGAAAGCGCAACATCGCCGCAGGATTATTTTTTATGGCCGGATTTATGGCGTATGGTTTTGCATTAATCTATATGCGAGATTTTGCGCCCGACAAGGTAGCTTGGATAGCAGATGCCAATAACGGGACCCACTTTGAAGCGCGTCTGGCTCATGTACACGGAAATTTGTTTGCCTTATTGAATATCGTTTTTGGGTTCTTGTTGATGTATTTGCCGGTTCCGGCAAAAAAGGCCAACATTATATCATGGACCATCCTGTTAGGGATGCTTATGCCATTGGGGATAATGGGAGAATTTCTTCTTGGGCTTCCACCTATTTTTGTCGTGTTAGGAGCGATATCGATTGTGTTTGGAACCGCTTATTTTGGATGGACCGTCAAAGGGTTAAATTCTGCGGCCTCGAGGGAATAAACGTCATTTTGATGACACTATTTTCAACAAATAAAAGGTATGGAAATAGATACAGGCCTAAAGTGGTCTTCAAGCATCGGAAAGGGCAACTAATCGGAATTCCTGCTTTTTATACGGAGAATCATAAATTATTTATGGTATGAAATGGTGCCCCTTTGAAAATGGGATAAACCATCCAGGTGAATTTATGGTATGAAATGGTGTCTCTTTTGTAAAGAGAAGGAAGGAATCGCTGTCACGATTGTGTAAAAGCTAAAGGTTTTAAGGAGGAATGAACAGAACGAAGTGAACGTTTTATAGTGCATTTTGTTTGGATTTCAGATATTACTATTTCATATGCTTATAAAATAATTGTATTACAAATTTTCTGCACATATGTAACCGCTTCGCTCTCACATGAAATTTTTCATAGTGTCTGACCATAAAGTGCTTAATAGATGAAAGTAGTAGATTTTTGATGAGATTTTTGTCTTTTTTTAGATCAGTGATGCCTAAGTATCATTGATTTAAAAAAAGTGAAAATATCGCAAAAAGATACGCTTTCAGCATGAATGATTTTATGGACAGATACTATCGTCATCTTTGTGTGTGAATTTATGATTAATAAAATTCGTGTCCTTCTTCATATAGAAGGAGATTTATATGTCAATGAATAGATCGGGGATATACTATAAATAGGGATTAAATAATATTAGAATGAGCAAATTTAGAATTTTAATGGGTATTAAAGCCTTAATAGTTGTAATGACTCTAGTGCTAATGGGCTGTGGTTCAGACTCCCATGATGGTGGAAAAATGGCCTCTCATTCGGGAGGGACAATGCATGGGAAAAACCCGGCATCTACATCGGTGCCGGAAGGCAGGATGGAGGCCTATCGGTTAATGCAACAGCGTTGTTTTTCCTGCCATAGTGAGCGTCCAACTCCAGAGAGGCACCAACAGATGCTGGCTCCTCCCATGTCCAGAGTGCAGGAACATTATAAACCCAACTTCAACGATAAAGCGTCTTTTGTCAATGCTATTGTTGAGTGGCTGGATCATCCGTTAGAATCTCGATCCCTCATGCCGGGAGCCATAAGAAAGTTCAATATTATGCCTGCGATGGGATATAAAGAAGTGGAAGTGCGTGCCATTGCCGAGCTGCTGTATGAAATGGATTTCGGTTCTAATCCCAAAAGGGCGGGAAAATCTATGGGTAAGTTAACTTTAAACCAGGGTGGCAAATGGAAAGTAAAACCAGAGCATTGGTACTTAATGGAGGATTTAAAGATTAAACTAAATCGTTTTAATTCCTCCAAAGTCGAGGACTATAATCAACTGGGTAAGGATCTCTTTTCAGAGATAAAGCGTGTACTGCTGGATCCCTCTTATAAAGGAGAATTATTGGATCAATTGCATGTCTTTTTTAATGGTTTGGAAGGGGAAATGCATGCTTTAATGCAAGAGAAAGACCTCGGAAAAGCCAAGCAAGAACTCTCGAGTTTTATTAATAAATTAGATGCTTTTAAGGATTACTTTAAGTATTAGCAGGGGATGACCAAAGCTGTACTTTAAATTAAATAAAAAACGAATATTTATGAGAAATTATCAATGTATTGTCCCCCTTTTTATGTTATTGTTTGTTGCTTCTTCCGCTTTTGCTCAGTCCGGAACGGACCAAGAGGAGACGGGAAAATCTCCTGCGTCTCATGTTCTGTCATTGGATGCTGGAAAGCGGTGGAAAGCGAATCCGGAAACGACCACCGGTGTGCAGAATATGATTAAATACATGGAGTCATTTACCCCTAAAGATGAAGTACAAGCTTACCTTAAACTCAAAGAGCAACTTCAGGAAGAAATGGGGGGGATTTTTCAGGCTTGCAATATGACAGGAGAGGCCCATGAGCAACTGCATGCCTTTCTGGTCCCTATTTTTGAGTATTTTGAAGGATTGGAATCGACGGACTTGAACACATGTCAAAACAGCTATAAGCAACTTAAGGAACACCTTAAGTTGTATGCGAAGTTTTTTAAGTAATTGGGAGAATTAATTATGAAAGGGTGATGTGCCTATCTGGTATTTTGTACAGTTTGAGCACTAGAGAAAAAACATCTGTTTAGCTTGTACATTCTCAAAGGGCGATCGTCGAAAGCGTAGTGGCAAGATTATTTATAGTGCCTGGGAGTAAGTCGTGTCCTTTAATTTTGTAGCTTTTGATGACCACCACAATCCCAAGGACAACCCGGAAATGATATGCCATATTCCCCAGAGAGCGGCTATAAGAGCAGCGCCTCCCATCCCCGTGGGGAAAATGTGATGATTGAATATTAAGGCTAGAGCAATGCCGGAATTTTGGATGCCTGTCTCAATAGTAATCGTCCGTTGAATCTGAGCTTTAAGCCCAAAGAGGCCGGAGACCAAGTATCCAGTCAATAATGCGAAGGAGTTGTGTAGAATAACAATAGGTAGAAGGAGCCATACGGAGGTTGTAAAATGTTCGTAATTGAGTACAATTGCTCCTAGTACAAACCCTATGAACAAGATAAAGGAAGAGATTTTTAAAGGGCGTAAGATTCGAAGAGATAATATGGGAAATAGTCGTTTGAAAAGAAAGCCAGCTCCGATGGGGATTGCCGTAATGAGGAGGATAGATTTGAATACTTCGAGGAAAGGTATATCTATTGGGTTAGCTAAAGGGACACTCCCCAAGTAGAGATTGCCCAGGGTGGAAAAAATCAGTGGAGTCATAAAGATGGAAAGTAGATCAGAAGTTGCGGTAAGGGTGACAGATAGAGCTGCATTGGCTCCGGCAAGATAGGAAATGTAATTCGAAATATTTCCCCCGGGACAGGCAGAGACTAGGATCATCCCCAATGAAATGGAAGGGGGTAGCCCTAACACAAACACCAAACCCAAGGTAAGTATCGGAAGGAAGATATATTGAGAGACAAGTCCAATTAAAATGGGTTTGGGCGCTTTGATTAGCCGCGTGAAGTGGGATTGTTGCATTCCCAATGCCACTCCAAACATAATAAAGGCCAATGCGATATTTAGCAGGGCGATACCTCGTTCATTGAAGTTGAGTGTAATATGATCTAATTGTTGAAATGCTACAGTTTCAAACATATTGTGTATTTTGATGAGGCGCTAAGATAGTTTTTTTAACCCAAATCATGCATTAGACCCTTTTGTTAAAGAGGAAATGCGCCACAGTAGAAGGTTAGCCAAATTTAAGCAGGGAGAAAAGTAATACCCTTTTGGAAGAAGAGTTTTCGCGGAATTGACTTGTAGATAAAGGCTTAAAGTGAGCATTATCAGTAATATACGTGTGGTTTAATAAATCGTGTAAGGTGTGATCTGGGTATAAATTACTGAAGGATAGAATGTTTTTATAGAGCCATACAACCCAAGTCATGGTTTGAATTATACATTTTCCGTAACATATACGTGGTTGAATAAATGGTGTAATGCTTGGTACGAGTTTAAGATTAGAGGTATTCATATACCTTACACATACACATTGAGTAGCATAAACTATGCACTGCGTTTCTTCTTCTTTGTCTGAAGTTCAGCATACCACCATGCTCCAATCGCAAGCGCTGTATACAGTAACAGTATGAAGAGCATTTGCTTCCATTTGTTTGCCATTTCATAATAGAGAATTAAAATGCCACCGATACCTAAGCCTATAATAGCCAAAAGTGTTATTAAAGTAGAAGAATGTGTTTTTTTTCTTATTTTATAGTTGGCTACAGCCATTAGGAGAGACACTAAGAGAAAGGTGATGCTTCCAAATTCTAATATTAGCTCCAGTCCCCCGATTAGGATGAGGCCGCTAGCCATACCGGCCATAGTTATGATGGCAAGAACGGGGATTCCCCTAACTCTACGGGATAGTGCACTCGGAAAATAACCATCAGACGCAATCACAGCCATCTGACGAGAAGAGCCAAATACCGTCCCACTAATCGCGCTACTTGTGGCCAATAAGGCGCCTGCAACAACGAGCTGCGTACCTAAAGCACCAAGTATGTCTCCTGCACCTGCTGCTAATGCATATTCTTTGTTTTTGACAATCTCGTCCAGGGGAAGAGCAAACAGAGCTCCAAGAGCAATTACGACATAGATCAATATCGCCAGACCAATTGCCGAATAAATGGCGCGTGGGATATTTTTTTCCGGTTGGGTCATTTCATTTACGGCATTGATGACCAGCTGAAAGCCTTCGTAAGCTACAAAGGTCAAGGAAGCGACTATCATAATAGTTAGTAAATTTGACTGCTCGGCATCTTGAGCTAAATGCTCTATAAAAGTAGTGAAATCAGTAGTTCCATGCTGCATCAATACTACAGAAATGATAAATAGTACAACGATTTTGGTATAGACCATTAAGTCTTCTACTTTCCCCATACCGTTGACACTCCATAAATTTATTCCGGTAAATACTCCTATTATTGCAATGGCAAGAATTTTCCTTACCCAAATATTGTCGGCGAATGTAGTACTGCTAATAGCATAAGAAGAAAAGGTGTAGGCATATAGCGCGAGCGTGCTAATATATCCAAAAATAATGAACCATCCTATGGCGGAGGCCGAGAAGTGAGAGCCGGGATAAGTGCGTTTATAAAATGAATAAGTAGCGCCTTCATCCCTGTAATACAGGCCCAATTGAACGTAGGAATAAGCTGCTAATGCTGCAATACAACCACCGATAACAATGGCAATGGGTGTCAAATAGCCGATTAACGAGACAGAGATACCAAGAATGGTAAAAATCCCACCCCCAACCATCCCCCCCAATGCAATGGCGATAAGTTCGGGCAGACCAAGATCTTTATTTCGTTTTCTATGGATGGAGTTAGGGGGAATCTTCATTCGATATGTTGCGTTTTGTTGACACTAGTATAGCCTATCACAAAGGTAAAAAATTTATCGGAGGAATATGGATCAAAAGGCTTGTCGTATACCGAGGATAGGATTATATCTTAAGATATTATGGAGTGAAAAGGTAGCATAAAGAACCACTCCATGTACGAAATATTCATGGGATCGGAATTTCATTCTTTTAAATTTTGCTACCTTCGCCCCATAAAATTCAAGCATAATGAATCGTTCTCAGATCAAAAAATCACAGCCTTATCAGGATCATGGAGTCAAGCTTTTTACCGGTGAACATACAAGATACCTTTCAGAGAAAATAGCGAACTATTACGGTCAGGATCTTGGCCAACTTACCTTGCATCGTTTTAGTGATGGGGAGATGCAGCCGGTAATAGAGGAGTCCGTTAGAGGAGCATTTGTTTTTTTTATCCAGTCCACCTTTGGGCCTGCCGATAACCTCATGGAATTGCTTTTGATGATAGATGCAGCGAAACGAGCTTCTGCAGGGTATATCACTGCGGTTATTCCCTACTATGGATATGCACGGCAGGATCGAAAAGACAAGCCCCGAGTTCCTATTAGTGCAAAGTTAGTGGCAGATCTTCTCATGGCTGCTGGAGTAGACCGGATAGTGACGATGGATTTGCATGCGGATCAGATTCAGGGATTCTTTGATTTTCCTGTAGACCATTTGACGAGTGAAGCTATATTTATACCTTGGTGTAAGACACAAGATTTGAGCAATGTAGTTTTCGCTTCACCCGATGTCGGAGGAGTAAAACGCGCCAGGACCTATGCGAAGTTTTTTGAAAGAGATCTGGTTATCTGCGACAAATACCGTGTTCGAGCGAATGAAGTCGCGGGAATAACGGTGATAGGTGACGTCGAAGGAAAGGAGGTCATTCTAATCGATGATTTGGTGGATACAGCGGGTACACTGTGCAAGGCTGCCGATGAATTGCTTAACAAAGGAGCTAAAAGTGTACGTGCTATTTGTACGCATCCGGTACTTTCCGGCCCGGCCTATGAGCGAATAGCTGATTCAAGTCTCCAGCAACTCATTGTTACGGATACGGTATCCCTCCAACCGGATAAGCCCAAGGAAAAGATTTTGGTTTTATCTACAGCAGAACTCTTTGCCGAGGCGATTCAGGTAACTCATTCCTTTCAGTCGATTTCAGATTTGTTCCAGAGGCATAAATAAATAGTATACTATTGCCATAAGTGTGCATTGGAATATATTGAACGATTATAGTTATTTTTACAAAAGGTAGATCTTGATATTATTGTATTTTAATCCTATGTGTATATGACAGAAATACAGTTCATTGCCCGAATGAGATTCTAGAATTGTTGGGCATAAATAGAGTGGCGGTTAACTGGGGTGACAAAATGACTAAAATATACTAAGTAAAGAGGCTTGTATATGAAGAGAATGTACTATCTTTGCACTCCTTTAGTGAAGAATGGGTGAAGAACCCTGTATTCGATTAATAAAAATAAAATTTAGACACATGAATGTGGTCAATGTCAAAGGGCAAAAAAGAGAAAAACTCGGAACAAAATATGCACGAGCCGCCAGAAAGGAAGGAATGGTCCCTTGTGTAGTATATGGACCCGACACATTATTTCACTTTGTTGTTCCCAGCTTGGATTTAAGGGATGTAATTTATACGCCTGAATTTAGCTATGTAGATATCGAAGTGGATGGACAGACACATCGTTGTATCCTCAAAGAATTCGTGTTGCATCCTGTAACAGATGCGATACTTCATGTTGACTTTTTAGTTCTCAAGGAAGGGGTACCTGTAAAGGTGGAGATTCCGGTTAGTTTTAATGGTCCTTCAAAAGGAGAAAAGCTTGGAGGAAAGCTTATTCAGTCCGTTCGAAAGGTGAAGGTCAAGACTACTCCGGACAAATTGGTCAATACACTTGTTGTGGATATTCACAATATTGGTCTAGGAGAATCTGCACGGGTGAAGGACATTCCGGCAGTCGAAGGGATGGAAATTATGATGCATCCCAATATTCCATTAGCGACAATTGAGATTCCACGTGCTCTCAAATCTGCAGCAGCAGCTGAAGAGGCTAAAGCAGAGTAGTATTCTGATAAAATCTCGGGAAGTTCTATTGATTTTCCTCTTGTTGGATTGCAGAGTATAGGTGTTTAAGCGGTATCTTAGCCCCATTAATTGCATTATACAATTAAAGGAAGTATGCGACGTTTTTTAGATATTGCCCTGCTACAATACGATATAAAATGGTTAGATATTGCGTCCAATTTAGCTGAATTGGACGTTTTTTTTAGGGATATCCCACAGACTATTGATATGATTGTCTTGCCGGAAATGTTTAGTACCGGTTTTACTATGGACCCCGCTCCGGTTGCCCAATCAATGGAGGGGGAAGCAATCCGTTGGCTTGTACAAAAATCCTCCGAAAAACAAGCCCTTATTGTCGGTTCGTTGATTATTCGATCAGAGGAAAAATATTATAACCGTTGTGTGTTAATTTATCCGGATGGGACTATTTCATACCAAGATAAGAGGCATCTCTTTAGTTATGCAGGCGAAGATGAAACGTTCACTGCAGCGGGGGAAAGGAAGGTGTTTGAATGGCTTGGATGGAAGTTGTTTTGTGGGGTATGTTACGACTTGAGATTCCCAGTGTGGAGCAGAAATGATGAAGGCTATGATGTAGCGATATATGTTGCGAACTGGCCGGAGTCCAGGATAGAAGCCTGGGATAAGTTGCTTATGGCACGCGCGATAGAGAATCAATCTTACGTTTTGGCAGTCAATCGGGTCGGAGTGGATGGCAATGAAATTACCTACAATGGCCATAGTGCCCTCATTGATTATGAAGGGAAGTGTTGCACTAAACAGTTAAATAAAAGTGGAGTTTTATACGGAAAGTTAGATTCTGAAGCGTTAAAGAAATATAGAGATCATTTCCGTTTTTTAGAGGATAGAGATGATTTTAATATTGTATGAAGCGAACATGAACTTTATTAAACATAAATTTCATACAGAGTTTTGTTTAAAATAATTCATGTGAGAGCGAAGCGATTCCATATGTGCCGAAAATTTGTAATACATTTACTTTCAATTTATTACAAATTTTTAAACATATGAAATGGTGCCGCCCAAACAATCATTAAATCTAGAACAAATGCAAAACAAACTGGATTTTCATATTTCTAATTGGTCTTGGATCGCAGGTATAGTTGTCATGTGCTTTGCCTCTTCCTGTGCGGTTTTTACGCCTTCAGAAACAGATTTTACTATCAATAGAAGTAGGGAGGCGGGACATCCACAAAAAACTATTTCTGTTGCTTCTAAAAGGGTGAAAATAGAGCGCCCCTTGCCAGCACATGCTGAAAAACAAAGGGAGCAAACCAAGAAGACTTCAAGGACAGAAAAAGCTAGCTCTGTAGTACACCCGAAGGATGATATTGAAAAAAGTACACCCGTTTCTCCTTCGGGGGAGAGGGATAAAGTCCATTCTTCTAAAAAAGTGTCTAAGGCAAAAAAGAGGGTTAAACGCATTAGACGTGACCTTACTCCAGAGGAAGTGGAGGAGCGCGATGAGGTAGTCAAGAATGCCAGAAAACTTAAAGGCGCAAAGTATAAGTATGGAGGGAAGGGGCCTTTTGGCTTTGATTGTTCGGGGTTTGTAGGGTATGTATTTGAAAAAGATGAAGTATATTTGCCGGCTACTGCTAAATCGCAGTCCACCATCGGTCGAAGAATATCCTTGGATGATGTAGTGGAAGGGGATTTATTGTTTTTTGGTGAAGGTAAGAAAGTGAGCCATGTAGCGATGGTTACCTCCAATGATGGGAAGCATATCTATATTATTCACAGCACTTCCGGTGCGGGCGTAATCGAGGAAGACCTCTATCAAAGCCAGTATTGGATGGAGCGATATCTCTTTGCTCGGGACGTGTTAGGTGAGTGAAGATTAGATGGTCATCTTAGATTAATTTATAATATGAATTGTATTGATCAAAAGTATAAAAAGAGGTTTAAGTTAAAAGTTATTATTTTTTGTTAGTCAGTGAAAAAATCTGTTTACGAAAAATAGTTCGATTTGGTTAAATGTTTTTGGGTTCTTTGATCTTAATAATGTACAAAACTTTAAACAAATGAAAAATATTATACTTTTTGGCCCTCCGGGGTCAGGCAAAGGAACTCAGGCGGTAAAATTAGCGGAGGCCTTTGGCTTGGTGCATATCTCTACAGGAGATTTGTTTCGTTATGAAATGAAAAATAAGACACCGCTTGGTCAAAAGGCCAAGGCATATATGGAGAAAGGTCAATTGGTGCCGGATGAGGTGACAATAGGAATGTTAAACAATAAAGTTGAGTCCCATCCGCAAGCCAATGGTTTTATCTTTGATGGATTTCCTAGAACGGTTGCTCAAGCTAAGGCTTTAGATGAGATGCTTGCAGCAAAGGGACACTCGATCAATGCCCTCATCGCCTTGGATGTGCCGGATGAAGAGATTGTAAAGCGAATTCTTTTGAGGGGGAAAACATCCGGGAGACCGGATGATAACGACGAATCTGTTATTCGCAAACGAATCGATGTTTACAAATCTCAAACTCAACCTGTATATGACTATTACGATCAGAATTGCAAATCCCATACAATTTTGGGAATGGGCTCGATCGAGGAGATTTTTGGTAGATTGAGTGAATTATTTAGAGAGGTGTTGGTCTGATTGCGACTTCCTTTTCTATTCTAGTAAACTGAGGATTGGGGAAGATGTACTTCCTAATCCTTTTATAATGAACCTATATCCCAGTGGCAAATCAAAACTTTATTGATTATGTAAAAATCCTGTTTAAATCCGGAAAGGGTGGGGCAGGTTCTCGTCATTTTTATAGAGACAGACGAAACCCTAAAGGTGGTCCGGATGGAGGGGATGGTGGCCGTGGTGGACATATTATATTGCGCGGAAACGCCCAACTTTGGACCCTCTTGTCCTTGCGTTATACCAAGCATGTCTATGCGGAAGATGGAGGACACGGTGGCCCTTCTCAATCTACAGGAGCCAATGGAAAAGATATCGTGGTCGATGTGCCCTTAGGAACTGTTGCAAAAGATGCCGAAACCGGACAGATTCTCGGAGAAATTCTAGCAGATGGAGAGGAAGTTCTACTTCTCGAAGGAGGGATGGGGGGACGGGGCAATGTCCATTTTAAATCTCCGGTGAACCAAGCCCCTCAATATGCACAACCCGGACGGCCGGGAAAGGAACAATGGGTTATATTAGAGTTAAAGGTATTGGCAGATGTGGGACTGGTGGGATTTCCAAATGCAGGTAAATCTACTTTGCTAGCGGCGATTTCGGCGGCTAAGCCCAAGATAGCAAACTATCCCTTTACAACCATAGTGCCTAATCTTGGAATTGTCCCTTACAGGGATAATCAATCTTTTGTGATGGCAGATATCCCGGGAATAATCGAAGGGGCCCATACGGGGAAAGGGCTTGGGTTAAGGTTTCTAAGACATATCGAGCGAAACAGTATTCTCCTGTTTTTAGTTCCTGCTGATGCAGACGATATCTCAAAGGAATATCACATCCTTCTCAATGAATTGAAAGTATATAGTCCTGAACTGGTCGATAAGCCTAAGCTATTAGTAATATCAAAGTCGGATCTTTTAGATGAGGAGTTGAAGCAATTGCTCTTAAATGAATGGCAGGAAGAAATTTCTCCATTGTTTATTTCTTCAGTAACAGGAGAGGGGATACCAACTCTAAAAGACAAGATTTGGTCACAACTCAACAAGTCTTAATAGCGGAAGTATGAATCTAAAAACGTACATAAGAATTACAGCTTTGGGCTAAATGAACGCAATACTTGGGCACGCATGGAAAGATAGTATTGACCTGTCCTGTAAGAAAATCTTTCGAGGAATTATATTTTTAAACGTCGGTTCGGGATAAGCATTAACAGTAATATTATTCCTTTAAAATAAAAGGGCAATTGCATGATTTCGGTAGGAATCGAAGTTTACTACTTGGAGCTCCACTTGTTTTAATTTTATCAAAACCGTTTAATCCTGTTATTAATACTCAATTTCTATCCCCAAGTTCTTTACTTTATGGTGAATTATTGTATCTTAGCCACTCGAAATTAGGGTAGGCCTGGATAATTTACTTCGGTTGTACCTTTCTTTCCTACTCCGATTCTAAGTACCTATTGGTCATTAGAAGAGGGGGGAAGTGCTAAGCTGTCGTGTAGACTAAAGATGAGGGGGTGCCATTTCATAGCTCTAAAAATATCAATAAGATGAAGAAAATACTTTATGTGATTCTCCTAATTTGTATTGGGACATTAGGTGTCAATGCACAGGTAAATCCCGGTTGGCAAGGAGTGTTGCGGGGAGCTACAAATAACAAGCCGGTTATTAACACAAATGTGTCGGTTCGGTTTACAATTCTAGAGCAGGGCAAGGTGCTTTACATGGAAAGGCATTCTGCAAA
>Ga0256841_1001139_pt1 | contig 24162 bp, 24 predicted proteins | sample 356308metaG_FD_185971 | JGI IMG/M metagenome (GOLD analysis project Ga0256841, IMG submission 185971) | Hydrothermal vent microbial communities from Mid Atlantic Ridge, Atlantic Ocean - 356-308 | ecosystem: Environmental > Aquatic > Marine > Hydrothermal vents | place: Atlantic Ocean: Mid...
AAACAATGCCAGATCGCTCGCAACAACAGCATCGGAAAAATAGAAATAATCGAGATAGGCAATGAAACCTCCAATAATTTCACCGCCTTCTTCAAAGATCAGAAATATATGGTTCGGGGATTGGATGACCCATTCAAACAAGGACAGCACCTTTTTATCGGAAACCCGCCTTCGTGGATGTGGCGATCAAACGCTGGCAGGAAGCGACGGGCCGGCAGGCGGTGCTGGAAGAAACCGGGCAGACCTTTGCCGATATGGCCGACAACCCGCACTGAGGCAATGGATGGCGTGGCTGTATCTTCCCCCGGACTGCCTGCCGGAGACGAAACCTTGTTCGGCCTCTCGCTCTGCTCTGGCGCCGGTGGGCTCGAGCTCGGCCTCCACATCGCCTGCCCCGGATATCGAACTGTCTGTCATGTCGAACGGGACGCTTATGCCGCGGCCGTCCTCGTGGCGCGGATGGAGGACAAGGCCCTGGCGCCGGCGCCTCTCTGGGACGACGTTGCCACCTTCGACGGCCGCCCGTGGCGTAATGCTGTGGACATCGTCACTGCGGGCTACCCGTGCCAACCGTTCAGCGTGGCTGGCAAGCGCAAGGGCGCGGACGATCCCCGCCACCTCTGGCCCCATGTCGCCCGCATCATCGGAGAGGCTGAACCGCCCTTCGTCTTCCTCGAGAATGTCGCCCATCATCTCCGCCTCGGCTTCCGGATGCCGCCAGGTGCCGCGCGTTTCGCGGTACCCGAGCTTGCTCAGAAGTCCGGTCAGCTTGTCCGCCTGCCCGTGGATGTCGGGGATGATGTCCCGGATCATGGGTAAATCCTTCTAATGCAATGAATCGTGCGACCGCCAATGACGCACAGAGCTTATCACTCCGAACCCGTTGAAAAACACCGATTCTTCCGCTGATCGACGATATTGCTCTGGAGGGCGCACCAAACGTTGAGGTGGCGTTGATGTAAACCGCTAACGTTTATACACGACTGTTTTTGTCGTGTTCTAACTATTTGGTTTTGCGTGGTTTTGTTGGTTGCGGGGGTAGGATTTGAACCTACGACCTTCAGGTTATGAGCCGAATATCACGCGATTCCAATAAGTTATAGAAATCAATCGCTTACACTATAAGCCTTTGATTTCCCGGAGTTTCCTTTTCGTTACTCAATGATATTCACCGGGTTTCGACCAGCCCCGCCGTTCCAAAACGACGTACGACGGTTGAGGTGGCGTTGATGTGAGAAACTGCGATTGGTCGCCATCATGATCGCGGTTTTATCTGCGCACGAGCGTCCGTTGACCCTGTTTCCGGCACTGCGATCTGCGCTTTCGGCCCAAATCTGCCGTCGGAGCAGCCATCTGGATGTTGCGGTTGCGGTCCGATCCGCGTTCATTCGCCGCGTATGCAAAACTTGGAGGTGAGCGAAATCATACATCAACGGCCAGGTGCCCTCGTCGCTACTGCAAAGTTGCCTTAACTTCACTGTACAAAGCTTGGAGTTCTCCCATACCCATATCTAGGATCGGCTCGTACATAAAAGCGTTTATGTGAATGTTTGCCGGAGTGATCAAATTAACCCGGCGGAGCAGACCAATTTCCTGGGTCTGATTGTTAAACTGCTCTTTGAAAGTCTGGAACAAGTCTCCAGTCTGCTTCTGGGCTATATCATAATCCGGCTCGTTGGCGCGAATTTTCGCGATCATGTAGCGCTCTGCCCAAATCCTGATCGCTATCGAGAGCACAATCTTTTGCTCTAGATTTACGCCGTCATCGACATTTTCGCATGCGTCAGCGGTAGCGAAGATATAGTCAAGAATTCGGTCATCTAGGGAGACCTCAGGAAAACTGCAGTTCGGTAGATTTCTTTCAAAAACGGCCTTGTAGTCGCCAACGGTAAGGGTGTCCGTCTCGTCCTTGAAGTGCAGCATCCTAGTGAGTTGCAGGTAGTCATTGTTGTCGTTCCCTTCGGCATCTTTGCTACCCAAGGTGTACTCGATTACATTCCGCAAGAACGGGATATAGGCGATCAAGACAGGTGGCTCGGTCAACCGATTTTGCCATTTATGAAATGGGCTTTGAATGTCCGACTGCTTGAAAGGCTCTAGCTTGATCCCGGCTTCTGAACGGAACGCCAACCTACACTGGTGGGCAGGGCAGATTTTCCTGCTTGCGACCGTTCGCAAAAAATCGAAGTTATGCGTCAGGATGATCGCAATGAAATTGCTGTCCTCTACCTTTGTTACGTCTTCCAAGAAGTCGATGATCGCGAACTTGTTTTTGTAGTCAAACGAGTCCGAAATATCATCGAATATGAAGAGCGTCCTCCTGCGTTCTTTCCACCGGACGTAGACTTCGTACATGATGTCCAAGATATACAGCGCTCGACTCTCTCCAGTGCTCAGAGCGCGAAGTAGCTCCTGCTTTTCGGAGGGAGCATATCGTCGTTCGTCGTCAGCATCTCGAACGACAAAGCCAACAGAAGGAGCAATGCCCTTCAGGATTGCATCGGCCTTGTTTTCAACGAAGAGTTCAAATGGAAGGTACAAGAAACGCCGGTTGAAATCCGCAACAACTTCGTCCCAATCGCCTCTTCTGCCTTCTGCCTCTGAGATGATTTCGGCGAGGGCTTGCTGGCCGGCTCGGTACTCCGAAACCAGCGCTTTGTATTCGTCGCTTGCTGCCAACAGGTATTGTATCCACAACTTCCGCTTCAAGCTTTCCGGATCACTAAGCATTGGCAGGAGGTGCTTGTTGTCGGTGATATAATCCCGAAAGGCCTGTAGCTCCTTATTCTTGAGCTTGGCATTAAAGGCATCGAATCTCTTCGCCACCTCTTCATCGCTGAGAATCCGAAGCTTTTCTTCTACGATGCGCTCTTTGAGAGATTGATCGGATGAAACCTCCTCCAACGCATCAGACTTTTCGTCAAAGAGACTGATTTTATGTCCGGCACTGAAGAAGTTGTTCGCCTCAAGCTGTTGCTGGACCTGTGTTACATTGTGGTACTGGAAATCCCTGCGGAGAATTGGAGATTGTTCGGTAATCTCGTCGTACTTTTTTGCAAAATCCTCTATAGATGCCGCGACATCTTCGGCCGCCAGAAACTGCTGGACCTTCGGATCAAACAAGATTTTGAAGTTCGCGTTGGAAAGGCTCGACGGCTGCGTTTCACTTAGCTCATCCTCGATGCCAACTAGCGCGTCATAGTAGCTTCCGCCAAAAAGGCTTTCAACAATTGGCTCAATGTTCTCACGCGACCTTTCACCAAACCCAGCTTGGCGTTTGAGACTTTTGTCCAAGGACTTTTTGGCTTCACCGATAGACCGATGAATTTCATCGTACCTTTTTCTAAGTCCGGCGTCCGCAAGTAGTGTGGCGATCTGATCGGAAGCAAACTTTTCGTCATAAGACCTGACAACAAAGATCTCTTCTTTCTTTATCGCTTCGCCATTCAGCGTGACTTCGAAGATGGGCTCTCGCTCGGGGAAGTGAAGGTCCTTGGGTGTCTTCCCGTTTGAAATGTCCATCATCGTCTTCGCAAGCGACGTTTTCATGACCCCGTTGGGGGCGTAAATCGCAAAACCTCTGTGCTTGAACTCCAGCTCCGCCTCCAATTTTGTTATTCCATAACAATATCTTAGATTGAACTTAAGCTTATCGGCCATGATATTCTCCTAATAGTACATATCCCCTACGGGCCATTACATTTGGCCTTAGTGGTTCATGGCATGCAAGAAAACTCTCCCCGCCACCCCACGCCACCCCGCCACCCCCTGGTTCAGGCTTCACTTGATATGGGCGCGAATCTACGCCTCATGTGTTGGCCGGAAGGAGGTGCGAGTCATGGTCAAGCGATTGCGTTTGAACGAAAAAGTGGTGCGCGAGGCACCGCCGGAGCAGGGCCGGGATTATCAGATCTTCGATGCCGAGGTGCGGGGCTTTGCCGTTTGCATCTACCGCTCCGGCAACCGGGCGTTCACGCTGGATTACCGCAGCGCTGGGCGGCAGCGGCGCATGACGATCGGGCGCTGGCCCGAGTGGAGCACCAAGGCGGCGCGCGAGCGGGCTAAGGAATTGCGCCGCGAGATCGATGCCGGGGCCGATCCACTGGCCGAGCGCGACCAGGTCCGCGAGGCGCCGCAGTTCCGGGATCTGATGGAGCGCTACATCGAGGAACACCTGCCGAATCTGGCCCCGACCAACGCATCCGACCAGAAATCCATGTTGCACAAGCTGGTCGCGCCGCATTGGGCCAACAAGCTGGTCACCGAAATCACCCCGGCCGACGTCGAGAAACTCCTGAACAAGATCGCCGCCGGGCGGGCCCGGCCCTCCAAGGCCAAGCCAAACAACCGGGCACGCAAGCTGCAGGGGTCAAAGCCCACGCCGATCCGCGCCAACCGCACCGGCGAGGTGCTGCGCAAGATGTTCAACATGGCCATCGGCTGGGGCTGGTGCGAGCGCAACCCGGCCCAAGGCTTTCGCCGGCGGGTGGAAAACGCCCGCGAGCGGTTTCTCACCCGCGAGGAAATCGCCAAGCTGGCCGAGGCGCTGGACAGGGCCGAGGATCAGCGCGCGGCCACCATCATCCGCATGTGCCTGCTGACCGGCGCAAGGCTGGGCGAGGTGCGCCAGGCGCGGTTCGAGCAATTCAACCTCGAACTTCTCAGCTGGTCCAAGCCTGCCTCCACCACCAAGCAGCGCAGGATCCACCGCCTGCCGATCTCGCAGGAGGTGGCGGCCATCGTGCGCCAGCGCCAGCTGGTGGTGCCCAGGGGTTGCCCCTGGCTGTTTCCGGGCGATGTGCCCGACCAGCCCGTGGTCGAAATCCGCCGGTTCTGGCGCGCCATCCAGCGTGAGACAGGGCTGGAGGATGTGCATATTCACGATCTGCGCCATACCTTTGCCTCGCTGCTTGTCAGCGGCGGGGCGTCGCTCGAGATGATCGGCAAGCTTTTGGGCCATTCCCAGCTTCAGACCACCCAGCGCTATGCGCATCTGATGGACTCGCCCCTGCGTGCCGGGGTCGATGCCGTGGCCAGCATGTTTCAGCCACGCCCCAAACTGGTGCATGATGCGAATGCAGCCGAGGACCGGCGGGACAGCGTCTGACCGCCCACTACCCGCAGGGATCGCGCAGGGATTTCCAGACCGGGGTGATATGCCGGCGGATGGTGCGCTCGTCCGGCACCTCGCCGGTCACCGAGTTCCGCACGAACCATTCCTGCACTTCGCCGATCCAGGCGTTCTGCGACTCCGGCACGCCCTGATCGTGGACGCGCTTGATCAGCGAAAGATACATCCCGTTCCAGTCGTATTGCTTGGTCGAGTTGACGCTGACCGCCGGGCGCCGCAGCACGTCGCAGTACCGCTCGAAGCGGATGACGTCGTCGGCCATGATCACCAGTACATTGAGTGTGACCTTCACCTTGTGATCGGGGTCGGTGATCAACAGCCAGTCTTTCGAGTTCAATGCCCGGATGCGGCGCAGGGTCTTTCTGGTTGGACCAGCGCCGCTCGTCAGAAACATGGGCAAGATATCCTGCACAGGGACAGCGACGAGGCCTTCCAGGATCGTATCCCCGCACTGGGTCGGTGCGATCCCGGTCGCGATGTCGAACCGGCCGACCGAGGCCCAGCCTGCGATGTCCGACAGCGTGCAGCCCCAACGTGCTGCGGCCTCGTGAAGTGAATAGAATGTTCTTGGGGGGAATGCCATGACCGCCCTGCCTTTCCTCAATAATCGTCGTCACATGCCCTCTTGAACGGGGCATTTGAGCAAAGTTGATGTTGGGCCCACCTTGCCCGAACAACACGTGACAAACGACAATGGCACGTCCCGCGAAGGGACACCTCGGGAAACGGGGCAGATCGAAAATCCACGACCTCCCCCCGATTCTGCAAGCAAACAATTTCGCGCAAGAGAAGATTTTCGGCTTGACCCAATGGAGCAAGGCGATTCGCTCATGGGTTGCATTTTGCAAAAATACCTATCGTCGTTCGTCATCGCACTGCGCTCAAGCAAACAAGGGGTGGCGCGGCTCATGTCAAACGACGCCACCCCGCGCCACCCCGCCCCCCCTCTCGCTGTGCTCCTGCTGTTCACCGACATTCGCCCGCTTTTGCCGGGCATCGGCAGTGAACAGGAGGACAGAGATGGAGAGTATGGAAATCGCAGGTCACGAACGGGCCGAGGGCATTTTGGCGGACTGGATCAGCCGCAATGAGCTGGCCCGCGAGCTTGGCATCACCGCCGACACGCTCGGGCGCTGGGCCGCCCAGCGCAAGGGGCCGGCCTACGTCAAGGCCGGGCGCAAGATCTTCTACCGGCGCGACGTGGTGCGCGCCTGGCTGCAGGGCGAGGAAGTGCAGCCGGTGAAACCCGCGCGCAGGGGGCGGCGGTGATGAACGTGGATATGATTGGGGGCGGGTTGTTGGCCCCCTGGCAGCGCGACCGCCTGGCCGAGGCGCGCGCCATTCTCGCCGATGCCGCCCATCACCGCGACAGCCTCAACCTGCTCGCCTGCCGGGTGATCCTCGATCTCAGCCCTGACCGAAAGGAACGCGCGGACGCCCGCGCCCTGATCCGCCTGCTGGAAGGGGGTGCGCCATGAGCCACAAGGCCACCAACTGGGCCATCCAGCAGCGCGGGCTCAAGCCCGCCACCAAGATCGTGCTCTGGCATCTGTGCGACCGCCACAACCCGGATTTCGGGTGCTTTCCGACCCAGGCGCGGCTGGCCGAGGACGCGGAAATGTCGATCTCGGCCCTGAACGCGCATCTCGCCAGGCTCGAGGAGCTGGGCCTGATCCACCGCATCCGCGTGCATGATCCGCGCACCCACAAGCGGCAGGCCACCCGCTACATATTGGGGTTCGAGGAAAACTTTCCACAAGAGCCAACTCCGGAAACCGGAGATGGGAACGGCCGCGAAACCGACGCACCATCTGCGGAATCCGCACATGGGGCCATCTCCGGATTTTCGGCAAAGCCATCTCCTGATTTTGCCCAAAGCCATCTCCGGATTCCGGAGACTAACCCTGTAAGGGAACCTTTAAGGGAACCAGTAAAGGAGGAGGAGGGCGCGCAGGTGCGCGAGGATCTTCCCGATAGGTTTTTTGGTGACCTGCTGCAGGCGCTGGGCTTTGACGCCAACGGCCCGCTGCCCGGCTGGTGGCAGGGGCGGCCGGCCCGCGAGCATGTCCGACGGTGGCGCGACGACCTCGGCCTGTCGGAAAGCGCAATCCTCGAGGTGGCGCGTGAAACCCGTTCCACCCACCCAGCCCCGCCAGATGGACCCAAGGCGCTGGATCGGGCCATGGAGCGCGCTGCCCAGCGCCGAGCGCAACCGCCTCGGAGAAAGGCCAGCAAGCGAAAGCCTCCCGACAAGCCGCGCATGAGCCCGGATGAACTGGCGTTATTCTACGCCGGTCTCGTGAACTCCGACAAATACCTGCCGCCCAGCGCGATCAGCAACACCATGCGCGATCTGATGCTGGCCAGGGGGCTGGTCACGCCCGAACGCCTGCGCATGCGGGGTGTGCGATGACCCGGCTTGAGCGTATCCATCGAAAACGGCAGGAGCCCCGGGCGCTGGGCGTGCAGGCGGTTCTTGAATGGGCCTTCGGGCGCGAGAAGGCCCAGCTTGAACTTCCGCCGCCCCCGGATGTCGAGGCCGAGGCCCAAGGCTATGGGCTGGAATACGTCCTCTACCAGCGCGCCCAGCTTGGCTGCCAGATCGACGGCGGCCGCTACAAGATCGGCAGCTACACCCACGAGGATGCCGAGGTCGTGGCCACCGTTGTCGCCGGCCTGCCCGACGCGCTGGGTGGCAAGCGCATGGCGATCCGCATCGCGGAACTTGCGCGGGCCGGTCTGACACCGGACTGGATGCCCGGTGCCGTGCCCCGCTGCGTGCCCGTCGAGGTCAGGCGCAACCAGCACGGCGTGCGGGCCAAGACCGAAGTCGTTGGGACCGCGCATGTAACCTGGCGCGGGCGAACGCGCAGGGTCGACATCCTGGCCTGCCCCGTCATCTGGCGCCCGCATCCGGACCAGATCAGGGACGCGCGCCGCGCCTATGAGGCCTGGTGGCTGGCACTCGACTGGGTGCGCGAGGGGTTGGTCACGGGGGGCATGCTGCGGGAGATGGTGGTGAGTGAGGCGATGCCGAAGCGGCGGCCGTGGGGGTGAGTTAAACAGCCTTGTGCGGCTCCACCGCTAGGCAACCCTGTATGATCTGGAATAATGGGGAGCTTCCTGCATTTTTTCTCTGTAGAGATAGAACTGCATTTATTGGGATTGACTCGATCTGCACCGCTCGATAAAATTCTGTAATTCTTGTTACAGAGGATTCCCCCCATGCGGCTCGGCGAGCTTTGCGACATTCACTCCGGTTATACCGCACGCGGCAGGCTCGAGCCGCGACCAGATGGCGGCGTTCCTGCATTGCAGTTGCGCGACGTGAGCACCAGCAGCGAAATCCCGGGGACAGACGTGCAGCGATACGACCTGGGCGATCTTCCCGATCGGTACTTCGTGAGAGGAGGCGAGGTGGTGTTTCGCTCGCGCGGCAAGCCCAACACCGCCGTAGCAATTCCCGACGACCTGCCCGAACCCATCGCCGTCATCGTGCCGCTAGTCATCATCCGTCCTGACCGTGCGCGCATCCTGCCGGACTACCTTGCCTGGGCCATCAATCAGCCGGCCGCGCAAAGTGCGCTGGGGGCCGGTGCGCAGGGAACCAGTCTCAGGATGATTCCCATGGCCTCCCTGGAACGGCTCGATGTCCCAGTGCCCGATTTTCAAGCGCAACGGCGAATCGTTGCGCTCAGCGCCCTCGCGACGCGCGAAATGCAGCTCCTGCAAGACCTCGCCGTGAGACGCACCCAATACATGAGCGTAATACTCGAACAGGCCGCCCGCGCCACCGAACACAAGGACATTCCCCGATGACCGACCAGATCACCCAAGACCAGGTCAACAACGCTGCATGGGCGGCCTGCGATACCTTCCGCGGCGCCGTCGATCCGGCGCAATACAAGGACTACATCCTGGTGATGTTGTTCCTGAAATACATCTCGGACCTCTGGAACGACCACGCCGAGGCCTACCGCAAACAATACGGCGAGGACGAGATCCGCATCCGCCGCCGGCTGGAGCGGGAACGCTTCATCCTGCCCGAAGGTGCCAGCTTCTATGACCTCTATGCCCAGCGCAACGAGCCCAATATCGGCGAACTCATCAACATCGCGCTGGAGCGGATCGAGGACACCAACCGCGCCAAGCTCGAGGGCGTCTTTCGCAACATCGACTTCAACTCCGAGGCCAATCTGGGCCGCCCCAAGGACCGCAACCGTCGCCTCAAGAACCTGCTGGAAGACTTCCACAAGCCCGCGCTCGACTTGCGCCCGTCGCGCATTTCCGAAGACCTCATCGGCGAATGCTACATCTATCTGATTTCCAAGTTCGCCTCGGACGCCGGCAAGAAGGCGGGCGAGTTTTACACCCCCGCCGCCGTCTCGCGCCTTCTGGCAAAGCTGGCGGGTCCACAGCCCGGCAACACCATCTGCGACCCGGCCTGCGGCTCGGGCTCGCTGTTGATCCAGGCATCGCAGGAGGTCGGATCGGACAACTTCGCCCTCTACGGGCAGGAGGTGAACGGGGCGACCTGGGCGCTGGCGCGGATGAACATGTTCCTGCATGCCCGTGACGCCGCCCGCATCGAATGGTGCGACACGCTCAACAGCCCGACGCTGGTCGAGGACGATCACCTGATGCGCTTCGACGTGGTGCTGGCCAACCCGCCCTTCTCCCTCAAGAACTGGGGCGCCGAGAATGCCGAGAACGACCCGTGGAACCGCTTCTGGCGCGGGGTGCCGCCCAAATCCAAGGGCGATTACGCCTTCATCACCCACATGATCGAAATCGCCAAGCGCCAGTCGGGTCGCGTGGCGGTGATCGTGCCCCACGGGGTGCTCTTCCGCGGCGGGGCCGAGGGGCGCATTCGGCAGAAGCTGATCGAAGAAAACCTGCTCGATGCCGTGATCGGCCTGCCTGCGAACCTGTTCACCACCACCGGCATCCCCGTGGCCATCCTGATCTTCGACCGCGCACGCGAGGAAGGCGGGGTACGGGAGGGTGTGCGCGACGTCCTCTTCATCGACGCCAGCCGCGAATTCACGCCGGGCAAGAAGCAGAACATCCTCGAGGATGCCCATATCGACAGAATCGTGCAGACCTGGCGGGACCGTGCCGAGGTCGAGCGCTATTCTCATCGTGCAACGCCCGACGAAATCGCCGAGAACGGCTACAACCTCAACATCCCGCGCTATGTGGACACCTTCGAGCCCGAGGAGGAAATCGACGTGGCCGAGATGCAGAAGGAGATCGACAGGATCGAGGCGGAACTGGCCGAGGTGCGGACCAAAATGGCGGGCTATCTGAGGGAGCTCGGCGTCGATGTCTGAAGGCGAAATCATCCTCTATGCCACGGAGGACGGCGCGGCCGAGATCCAGCTTCGCGCAGTTGACGGCACGGTGTGGCTGTCGCTAAGCCAGATGTCCGATCTGTTTGGTCGTGACAAGTCCGTGATCTCTCGCCACATCAAAGCCATTCTGGACGATGGCGAACTGAACCCGGATTCAGTTGTTGCACGCTATGCAACAACTGCCGCTGATGGAAAAACCTATCAGGTCGATCACTATCGGCTCGAAATGATCCTCGCCGTCGGCTATCGGGTGCGATCCCCGCGCGGGGTGCAGTTCCGCCGCTGGGCCACCTCGGCGCTGAAGGAATATCTCGTCAAGGGCTTCGTCATGAATGACGAACGCCTGAAGGACCCCGCATGGGATTACTTCGACGAGCTGCTTGAGCGCATCCGCGACATCCGCGCGTCCGAGGCCCGGTTCTATCAGAAGGTGCGCGACATCCTGGCGCTTTCCGAGGATTACGACCCGAAATCATCCGCTGCGCCGGAATTCTATGCGAAAATTCAGAACAAGATGCTCTATGCCGTCACCGGCCACACGGCGGCGGAGCTGATCCGCGAGCGCGCCGATCCGGCAAAGCCCAACATGGGGCTGACCACATGGAAGGGCGCGCGGGTGCGCAAGGGCGACGTGAGCACGGCCAAGAACTATCTGGGCGAGGCGGAAATCCGCGAACTCAACCTGATCGTCACCATGTTCCTCGATACCGCCGAGCTGCGCGCCAGCCGCCGCCAGACCATGCGCCTGGACGAATGGGAAGGCGTGCTGGACAATTTCCTGCGTTCCAACGAACTGCCGCTCTTGCGCAATGCCGGGACGGTATCGCAGGCACGCGCCAAACAGATCGCCCACGCCCGCTATGCCGCCTTCGATGCCCGGCGCAAGGAGGCGCGAAGGGCCGAAGCCGAAAAGACGGACGAACTGGAGGAACTCAAGCGCATCGCCAAGGCCGCCGAGGGACGTGGAAAGGGGGCGCGGGATGGTTGAGGGGTGGCAAAAGGCTTCAATCGGTGAGATTGGCACGGTTGTTACCGGAACAACGCCGGCAACTGCGTCGAAGAATTACTATGGCGGCGACATCCCGTTTGTAGCGCCCGGCGACCTTGGGAATGGCTTGTGGGTCCGAAGCGCGGAAAAGACATTAACAGAAGAGGGCTTCCGCGCGGCGAAACCATTGTCCGAAGGCGCGGTTCTGTTCACCTGCATTGGCGCAACGATTGGCAAGGCGGGTATTGCGGCCAGACCTCTTGCAACGAACCAGCAGATTAACGCTGTTATCTGCGACCCGGAGCGTGCCAACAACCTGTTCATTTATTACCTTCTTGCCCTGCGCGCGGAGTCGATCAAGCGTCTTGCCGGAGCACAAGCTGTTCCGATAGTAAACAAGTCCACTTTTGAAGACGTAACCGCTCCACTCCCCCCCCTCCCCGAACAGCGCAAGATCGCCGCGATCCTGCGCACATGGGACGAGGCCCTCGAAAAGCTCACCAAACTGCGGGAGGCGAAGAAGCGGCGGCGGGTCTGGTTCCGCACCCACCTTTTCACCGGAAAGGTTCGGCTCCCCGGCTTCTCCGGCGAGTGGCGGGAAGTCCGGCTGAGCGAGGTTTTGCATGAACACCGCCTGAAATCGAGTGGCGCGGAAGAGGTCTATTCGGTTTCCGTCCACAAGGGGCTGGTGAACCAGATCGAGCATCTGGGCCGGTCCTTCTCGGCCGCCAGCACGGAGCATTACAACCGCGTTCTGCCGGGCGATGTCGTCTACACGAAAAGCCCGACGGGGGATTTCCCGCTCGGCATCATCAAACAGAGCAAGATCGACCGCGAAGTCATTGTCTCGCCCCTCTATGGCGTATTCACGCCGAGGACCGACGCGCTCGGCGTGATCCTGGACGCGTTGTTCGAGTCGCCCGTTGCCACGAAGAACTATCTGCGCCCCCTTGTGCAGAAGGGCGCAAAGAACACCATCGCCGTGACCAACAGCCAGTTCCTTGAAGGCAAGCTGCGCCTGCCGATGGACCCTGAGGAACAGGCGGCAATTGCCGAGGTCGTGAACACTTCGAACACGGAACTCACCCTCATCGACGCCGAAAGCGAGGCCCTAACCCGCCAGAAACGCGGGCTGATGCAGAAACTGCTGACGGGGCAATGGCGGGTGAATACGGGGGTAGCGTGATGGTGTTGGGCTATCGTGAACACGATCCGAACCGCGACGGAATTCTGGAGGTCGATCAGATCGGCGCCGACAAGGTTGACGTGTTCTTCGTGCCGCCGGAACGCAGTTTGATTGGTGCGGGTTTAGATCCGCAAAAGGCATACAATCATCGCACCAAACTACTTGAGATCGACGGAAAAGATGACAAGCTCACGATCTTTCCAATTTGCACTTTCGCCGATAGAGACGACTTTCTGAAGCCGAAATACGAGCAGATTGAACGGATCACTTTGGAGGGCAAAAGATTCTATGGTGGCTTGCCGTCCAGGCCCGACGAAATCCTGGATCTGCTCGAGGGGCTGCCGCCTGCATTTACCAAGGACTATTCTTATGGTCTGGGCCTTGCGAAACCGTATCGTTTCATCATTGATGCAATCGAAGATCTGACTGACTGCACCGAGATCGTTATCAGCGGAACGCGAGACACTGGATCCGCATCGAACGGCAAGATCTTCTACATTTCTCGGAAGGATTTCGAGCGCGCACGCCGCTCCATGAACAGCATTGGCAACTTGGCGCAGGCGGCAGTGCGAGAAGTCCGGAGGGTTGCCGCCTACAACATCTTTGCTAAAAGCGTGGGCATGGATTCGGTTGAGCCCAAGCTGGGCCGCCATCCGTACCGGAAACTCTTCACAACGATCGCGCAAGGCAAGGAGCAGCTCTCTGAAGAAGAGCAAATGGCCATCCTGCGAGCGATGAGCAATCATGCGGCCAAACTGGCCGAGAAAGAGCCTGAAAAGCTCGCCAAGCTTCGCGGTGACATCGAACTGGTAACACTTGAAACGCTGATCCAGCAGTATGAAGCAATGTTGAGCAAGAAGCTTGCCGAGAACGATTGGCAGGAGTTCTTTGACGAGAACCCTTTCATCCTGAACTTGGCCTTCGGATACCCGGTCATCAAAGTCCGCGATCAAGCATCAGTCGGCGGGTGGAAGCTGTCTGGGGACGGCGAAAAAATCACTGACTTCTTGGTAAAGAACAGCCTGACCAACAACACCGCAATTTTCGAGATCAAGAAGCCCCAGACGCCAGTTCTCAACAAGCGACCGTTCCGAGAGGGCGTCTTTACTCCTTCGGCAGACCTTTCCGGCTCAATCAACCAGGTGCTTGATCAGAAATATCAATTCCAGAGACAAGTCGCGCAGATCAAGGAAAATTCCCGGCTCTATGACATCGAGTCCTATGCGGTTCACTGCTGCCTCGTCGTCGGAACGACGCCAGAGGGTGAGGACCGGAAGAAATCATTCGAGATGTTTCGCAGAAATTCGAAGGATGTGGAGATCGTCACATTCGACGAACTTCTCGAGAAGCTGAAACAACTGGCGGATTTCCTCCGCACAGCAGATGAGGAGGAAGCCGAATGAAATTCGAAGTCTACTGCGATGAGACGCTGCCCGATCTCTTCACCTCGCAGCACCCGCAGGCGCGCTACCTGATGATCGGCAGCCTATGGCTGCCCGCCGATCTGCGCGAGACGGCAAAGGACCGCATCGCCGAGTTGCGCCAGCGCCACGGCGTGCATGGCGAGATGAAGTGGCGCAAGGTTTCGCCCTCCAAGCTGCAATTCTACACCGATCTCATCGATCTGTTCATGAGCTTCGGGCTCGACCTGCGATTCCGCTGTATTGCAGTGGATCGTGAGGCTATGAACCTGGATTTGCACGATGGCGACGCAGAGCTTGGCTTCTACAAGTTCTATTATCAGGTTCTGCACCACTGGATTCTGGACCTGAACGAATACACGATCTTCTGCGACCTCAAGCACAACCGCGACCGGACGCGGCTTGCGACGCTCCGGCGGGTACTGAACAACGCCAACCGGACATCGATCATTCGTGACGTCCAGTCGCTCCCCTCGCCCGAGGTGGTGCTGCTTCAGCTATGCGACGTGCTACTTGGTGCGGCCTCGGCGCGGATAAACGCGCTCAGCGATCTTGGGCTGGCAAAGAAAAGCGTGATCGCACATCTTGAAAGCCGCCTTGGGCGCAGGCTAGGGCCGACGCACAAGGCGGAAGAGAAGTTCAACATCTTCCGAATTCGTCTGGGAGGCGGATGGTGATGCCGCCATTACTGAAACTGCCCGATCAGGCAGCCTACCGCACACACTATGAGCAAACGCTTTGCCGGGGCGGCATCGCTACCCATGACGGGATTCCGGTGTTTTTCCGCAAAAGCGAATTCGACCACGCCTTCTTTGAAAGCTCCGACCGTAGAGGGGCGAACGACGTGTTCTCGCTGGAGCGGGCCATGCGGATGGACTGGATTCCCGCCGCGCTGGCTGACCCGGCTGCCGGTTGCTTTCAAGGTTGGGACCGGCAAAAGAGGCGTTATGACCCAACACGCCGGGTTGCCGTCGTCGTCGATGATTTTGTCATCGTCATCGGCATCAGGCAAACGCGTCGCAGCACCCTAAAAGCGAATTTCATCACCTGTTATCAAGCCGATAACAGCATCGGGAAAATTCTCCAGTCACCCCGCTGGACCTTGCAGGAGTGCCTGAATGCGTTGCGTTAGGGAATTAGGGACGCTGATTTGCTACGCTGGCTCAGCGTCCGAAGCCTCGATAGGTTCACGGCCGCTGGGCAGTGAACTCAATGCAGATATGGTCATTGTATGGCTCAAAAGTCAAGGACTCCCTAACAGGCAGTTCCGTACACATTGGCCGCACCCGACAGCGGGAGCACGCCCATGACCTTCAACGCTGCCGAGAAATACCAATCGCAGATCCCCGCCCTGCAGATGCTGGTGGGACTGGGCTTCACGCCGCTCAGCCAGGAGGACGCCCTGCGACTGCGCGGCGGGCGGCTGCGCAACGTTGTGCTCGACGACGTGCTGGCCGACCAGTTGATGCGGCTCAATCGCTTCACCCATCGTGGCCGAGATTATGCCTTCGACCTCGAGGACGCGCATGAGGCGATGCGGCGGCTCAAGCCCACCCCGGACCGGCTCAAGGGGCTGCGCGGCACCAACCAGGACATCTACGATACGCTGCTTCTCGGCACCACGATCACCAAATCGATCGACGGGGATTCGAAGAGCTATTCCTTCCGCTACATCGACTGGGAAAATCTGGCGAACAACGTCTTTCACGTCACCGCCGAATTTTCGGTCGAACGGACGGGGTCGAGCAGCACGAAGCGTTGCGACATCGTCGCCTTCGTCAACGGCATCCCCGTTCTGGTTATCGAGAACAAGCGCCCGACCGAAAGCCTGAAGAAGGCTGACAGCCAGTTGATCGGCTATCAGAAAGAGGACAACATTCCGCATCTCTTCCACTTCGCACAATTGCTTGTGTCGATGAACCGCGTCGAGGCGCGCTACGCCACGGTGGGGACGCCACGCAAGTTCTGGCAGACTTGGCGCGACGAAGAAGACCGGGACGAGGATATATCACCAATCGCCAACCGTCCCTTGTCCGAGCCGGAAAAGGCCGCAATCTTCTCAGGCGATTTCGCACATGCCCGCCACTACTTCGACGAGATGACCGCCGAGGGTGCACGGGCGGTGACGCCTCAGGATCGCACCATCTACGCCCTGTGCCGACCTGAACGGATGCTTGATCTGATCCGGCGTTTTACCGTCTTCGACGGCGGCGAGAGAAAGATCGCACGTCATCAGCAGTTCTTCGGTATCCGCCGGGCGATCGAGACGGTCCGGCAGTTCAATCCGGATGGATCGCGCAAGGGCGGCGTGATCTGGCACACACAGGGCTCCGGCAAGTCGCTGACGATGGTCATGCTGGGGCGCGCCCTGGCGCTTGAGCCCAATATCGAGAACCCACGCATTCTGATCGTCACCGACCGCGACGATCTCGACAAGCAGATCAAGGGCACCTTCAAGTCCTGCGACATGGAGCCGGTGCGCGCCACGAGCGGCTCCAATCTTCTCGAACTCATCCGGAACAGGACGCCGCTCATTACAACGATCATCAACAAGTTCGACACGGCGTTGCGCCACAGCGCCTCTGCCGACGAGGATCCCAACATCTTTGTTCTGGTCGATGAGAGCCACCGCAGCCAGACCGGCCGCTATGGAGGGCACAGCCAGTTCGCCACCAAGATGCGCCGCCTGCTGCCCAAAGCCTGCTACCTGGGCTTCACCGGCACACCTTTGCTGAAGAAGGAAAAGAACACGCTGTCGACCTTCGGGCGGCTGATCCATCACTACAAGATCGACGAGGCCGTCGCAGATGGGGCCGTGGTTCCACTCCTTTACGAGGGCCGGCTGGTTGAGCAGCAGGTGAGCGGCGGCGTCATCGACACATGGTTCGAAAAGATCAGCGAGGGGCTGACCGATAGCCAGAAAGCTGACCTGAAGCGCAAGTATTCCCGCATGGATGCACTGGCCAAGACAGACCAGGCGATCCGCGCCAAGGCTTTCGACATCTCCGAGCATTACCGTCAACACTGGCAGGGAACCGGCTTCAAGGCGCAGCTTGTTGCACCGTCCAAGGCCGCGGCCGTGAAATTCAAGGAAGTGCTGGACGAGATCGGCCATGTCTCGAGCGAGATCATCATCTCGCCGCCTGACGAGAATGAAGGCAACGAGGAAGTTGATCAGGAATCCAAGGACCTGGTGCGCCGCTTCTGGTCCAGGATGATGGACCGCTACAAGACCGAGGACGCATACAACAAGCAGATCATCGATGCCTTCAAGGGATCAGGCGATCCGGAAATTCTGATCGTCGTGTCGAAGCTCCTGACCGGCTTTGATGCGCCGCGCAATACGGTGCTCTACGTTTGCAAATCGCTCAAGGAGCACAACCTTCTTCAGGCAATTGCACGGGTGAACAGGCTTTTCGAGGAAGGTGGGATCGAGAAGCAGTTCGGTTTCATCATCGACTACGAGGGGCTGCTCGGCGAACTGGACAGCGCCCTGACGACCTACAGCGCTTTCGAAGACTACGATCCCGCCGACCTCGCAGGTACGGTTCACGACATCAAGGAAGAAATCCGAAAGCTGCCCCAGCTCCACGACCAGCTTTGGGATTTGTTCAAGCCAGTGCGCAACAAGAAGGACATGGAGCAGTTCGAACAGCTCCTTGCGGATGAGGCGCTCCGGCAGGAGTTCTATGCACGCCTGAAGGCTTTCAGCCGCTGCCTGCACATCTCGCTTTCGTCGGACAAGTTGTTCGACGTTCTCGACGAGGCGAGAATCGACGCCCTGAAGCGCGACTGGAAGCAGTTCTCCGAGCTCAAACGCTCGGTGCAGCTGCGCTACCAGGAAACCGTGGATGTCCGCGAATTCGAGCCCAAGATCCAGAAGCTTCTGGACGACCACGTCGTTGCGATGCCGGCCGAAACCATCATCGAGGTCGTGAACATCAACGATCCGGATGCGCTGAAGGCCGTAGTCGAGGAAACGGGCGTGTCGGAAGCATCGCGCGCGGACCGGATCGCCAGCGCAACCCGAAAGGTCATCACCGAAAAGATGGATGAGGATCCGACCTTCTACAAGCAGTTCTCGGAACTGCTCGAAGAAACGATCCGCGCCTATCGGGAAAAACGGCTGTCCGAGCGAGACTATCTCGGCCGTGTCGTTGATCTCGCCAGCAAGGTTGCGCGGAGAGACCGCGGCAGGGACGTTCCCGCATCCATCCGGCACGACGACGATGCGCAGGCATTGTTCGGGATTCTTGACGGGCAGATGAAGGACCGGACTGGCCAGCCCGTCACAGGCGGCGATGCCGCCGAAATCGCGGTTGAGATCATCGACATCATCAAGGGTCACCTCATCGTCGACATCTGGTCGAACGACGTGGCGCAAAACAATCTTCGCAACGCCATAGACGACTATTTCTTTGATGTGCTCCGGGATCAGAAGGGCATCGATCTTAACGTGGATACCCTCGATGAACTCGAACTCAGGATCATGAATCTGGCGCGCGCACGGTTCCCGGCATGACTGCGGATGTTCACCGGCTCGAATACGGTCAGCAAGAGATCATTTACCGGATCGTCCGGCGTCCGCGCGCGACCCTTGAAATAGCCGTCGAACCGGATGCCTCAGTGGTTGTTGCCGCCCCCATGGATGCGCCTTTGAAGTCCATCGAGGCGAAGCTGAGGAAGCGCGCATCCTGGGTGATCCGGCAGCAGCGATACTTCTCGCAGTTTCTGCCCCGAACGCCAGAACGGCGCTACATCGCCGGCGAAACGCATCTGTATCTGGGGCGCCAGTACCGGCTGAAAGTCGTCCCGCATGTCCAGGAAAAGGTCAAACTCCTGAGGGGCTTCATTGTGGTGCAAACCCACCGACCGAGCCGTGCCGAAATCACGCGTGAACTCGTGGATACTTGGTATCGTGGGCGGGCCCATATCAAGTTTCCGGAGCGAGTGGAGGCATGCCTTGGACGTTTCCCGAACTCGGAAATGTTCCGTCCCAAAAGTCTCATCATTCGCCAGATCAAACAGCGCTGGGGTTCGATGTCTCCGTCCGGCCGCCTTCTTTTGAACCTGCGACTGATACAGGCGCCAGTGGATGCGATCGATTACGTGATCACCCACGAACTCTGCCACATGGCCGAACCCCATCATGGCCCGGCATTCTTTCAACTGCTGGAGAACGTCATGCCGGATTGGGAGCGAAAAAAACATCGGCTGGAACGTGCAATGGCATAAGAACGTCCAACCACCAAGGAAACGAACAACACCGCCCCAGAATTGCAGCGAAGGGTTGCGTGGACACGCCCCGAAGCTATTCGACATACAGTATCTTCGCGGAGGCGATCCATGAGCCACCATTCAGCATCCATTTTAATACGATACCATTGACAACCCTGCCCCTCTTGACTCATACATTCACCATCGAAGATTAGCGCCCGCAGGAAACCCTCGCGGGCGTTTTTCTTTGCACCCCCCACCTTGGGTCCTCCCGGGCCGCAATCGTATACGGGGGGGCTTGGCGCGGTGTTTCGCTAGCGACAGGGTGTTGTTTTGGGTCCGCGGTCCGCGGGTCCGCACCCCTTGTCGAAAACAGGAAACACCTAGGTTTACAGGGCCTTGAGCCAATCGCGACCGGGTGCGGACCCAGCGTTTTGGTCCGCACTTCGGGTCCGCAGGTCCGCACCCGGGTCCGCAGTGGGTCCGCACCCCCCGACAGAATCCGCCTCCCTGCTGGCAACTCGGCCCCGCCTTCGCGCGGGGTCGTTTCTTTCAAGGGCGGCAAACGCAAGGAACAGACGTGAAGATCAGGATGACGCCCTTGGGCGAGCTCACCCCCTATGCCGGGAACGCCCGTACCCACACCGATGCCCAGATCGCCCAGATCGCGGCCTCGATCGAGGAATTCGGTTTCACCAACCCGATTCTTGCCGGCAGCGACGGGGTGATCATCGCGGGGCACGGAAGGCTGCTGGCAGCCGAGAGGCTCGGCATGGACAAGGTGCCGGTCATCACGCTGGACCACCTCGACGAGGCCCAGCGCCGGGCCCTGGTGATCGCCGACAACAAGATCGCCGAGAACGCCGGTTGGAACGAGGAACTGCTGCGCGCCGAGTTGGCGGCTCTGCAGGAGATGGACTTCGATCTCGACCTGGTGGGATTTTCGGACGAGGAACTCAATGAACTTCTAGGTGAGCTTGAGGAAGAGGAACCCGAGGGCGACATTGCCCCCGTCCCGGTGCCCGATCCCCCAGAAGACCCGGTCACCCGGGTTGGCGATCTCTGGCTGCTCGGCAACCATCGCCTGCTGTGCGGCGACAGCACCAACCTGAAGGACGTGGAGCGGCTGATGGGCGGCCAGACCGCCGCGCTGTTTTCCACCGACCCGCCCTATCTGGTCGACTACACCGGCGCCGGTCGACCGGGCGGTGCCGGGCATGACTGGTCCGACCTCTACCGCGAGGTGGACATCAAGGATGCCGAGGGCTTCCTGCGTGCCGTGTTCCGCAACGCCATCAAGGTCACCCGCAAGGATGCCGCCTGGTATTGCTGGCATGCCCACAAGCGCGCCGCCCTGATCGAGGCCGTGTGGACCGATCTGGGTGTCCTGAACCACCAGCAGATCGTCTGGGTGAAACCCGCCGCGATCCCGACCCACAGCTACTACCCCTGGCGGCACGAGCCCTGCCTGATGGGCTGGCAGCAGGGCCACAAGCCGCCGCACCTGGGCGGGAACGACCACAACGTGACCAGCGTCTGGGAGCTGGACTGGGAAGGCGCGGCCCGGCCGGCGGGCGCCGAGCACCCAACCCAGAAGCCGCTTGAGGTGTTCGCGATCCCGATGCGCCGGCACACGAAGAAGGGTGAGATCTGCTTCGAGCCGTTCTCGGGCTCAGGCTCGCAGATCGTCGCCGGCGAGGCGCTGGGCCGGAAGGTCTACGCGATGGAATTGCAGCCCGCCTTCGTGGATGTGGCTATCCGGCGCTGGCAGGAGGCAACGGGCAAGCAGGCGGTGCTGGAGGAGACCGGCCAGACCTTTGCTGATTTGGCGGACAACCCGCGCTGAGGCGATGGATGGCGTGGCTGTATCTTCCCCCGGCTTGCTTGTCGGAGGCGACCAACTGTTCGGCCTGTCGCTCTGCTCCGGCGCAGGCGGGCTGGAACTCGGGTTGCACATCGCCTGCCCCCAATACCGAACTGTATGTCATGTCGAACGGGACGCTTATGCCGCGGCCGTCCTCGTGGCGCGGATGGAAGACAAGGCCCTGGCGCAAGCTCCTGTCTGGGACGATGTTGCCACATTCGACGGCCGCCCGTGGCGTGGATCGGTGGACATCGTCACTGCGGGCTACCCGTGCCAGCCGTTCAGCGTCGCGGGCAAGCGCAAGGGCGCAAACGATCCCCGCCACCTCTGGCCCCATGTCGCCCGCATCATCGGAGAATGCACCCCGCCCTTCGTCTTCCTCGAGAATGTCGCCCATCATCTCCGCCTCGGCTTTCCCGAGGTCGCCGGAAGCCTGGTCCGCATGGGCTACAGACTTGCGGCGGGCCTGTTCACGGCGGCGGAAGTCGGCGCGCCCCACAAGCGCGAACGGCTGTTCGTCCTTGCCCAACGGGCGGGAGACACGATGGCCGACCCCGCGCGCCTGCTCTGGCAAGAGATCGAGTGGCGGCAACCGGACGGAACTCCTGCGCCGCTGGCCGACGCCGATGGCAACCGACGGCAACAAGCCCAGCGCGGGCAACCGCAAGGCGGCCGACCTGACCCACGCCAGCCGCCTGTGGCCGACCCCGTCGGCGCGCGATGCCAAGGGCGCCAACAGCCGGGAACATGTGGAGAAAAATGGCACGGGCCGGCGGCACATGGATCAGCTGGCGAACTTCACCGTGCATTCCCCCCTGGCCCCGGCGACCTTGAGGCATGGCGAGACTACCTCCGCCACGCCCCGCACGCTGAACCCAGCCTTCGTCGAGGCGCTTATGGGCTGGCCAACCGCGTGGACCGCCTTCGGCTCTGTGGCAACGGCGTGGTCCCCCTGGTTGCGGCGCATGCGGTTCGAGTTCTGGCGGCTGAACTGTGCGACGGATGAGGGGGAGGAATGAAGCAAAGCCGGACCATGTCGCTGATCGAGGCGATTACAAACGTCGTGGTTGGCTATGGCCTGGCGGTTCTGACCCAGGTTCTGACCTTCCCGGCCTTCGGCCTGCACGCGACGCTGAACCAGAACCTGCAATTGGCCGCCCTGTTCTCGGTCATCTCGGTGTTTCGCTCCTTTGTGCTGCGAAGGGCCTTCGAGGCGGCACGTGTGCGCGCGACACGGCCCACAACGAACAACGCCGCCCGGTAGGGCGGCGTGGCAGTTTGGGCCTGTCTGGCCGCCTGTGGCGGCCCCTGCCTCACCCCCGGTCGGGGATGTTGTCGATGGCCTCGATCATCGCTTCCAGCATGGCGCGCTGGGCGTCGGCCTCGGCTTCAGCCTGCAGCCAGTTGGTGCTGATCTCGAGCAACTCAAACAGGGCGGCCTGGTCGCCGTCGCGCAGAGCCTCGGCGGCAGCGGTCATCAGGTCGGTGACGGTGTGGATCTGGGCGTGCATGGGGGCGGTCTCCGTGGTGTGTCGTTTTGTGCCCACAGCATTGATCGTCCGCGCGCCTCTATCCACTATAATCGTAGCAATATCATGGCTTTATCGAAGGGCTGGCGATTGCAATCGAACGGATCAGGTTGCGGGTAGTCAATCGGCGATACGATAAACCCGCCCGCGCCGGGCATCGGCCTCGGTCACAACATTCAGACCTAGCCGCTTTTTCAACTGGCCCGAGATCACACCACGCGCGGTGTGTTTCTGCCAGCCAGTTGCGGCAACGATCTCGTCGAGCGTGGCACCATTCTTTGCGCGCAGCATCTCGATCAGCATCGCCTGCTTGGTGCCCTTGCGCTGGGCCGGGCGTTCCGGCGCCGGGTCAGCGACCGGCTCCGGCCGGGGTGGGTCAATCTCGATGCCGATTGCCTCGAGCCCGGCATCCGTGATGGCAAGCGTGGCAAAGGACCCGTCCCGTCGCTGGCGCCAGAGTGCGCCCCGCTTGCGGGGATCGGCACCGATCTCGGTCAGCAGGCCGCGTTCGATCAGCGGCGCAACCACCTTTTTCGCGGCCGCCCCACGCAGGCGCCCCGGCAGCGGCAGGGCAATGCGGTCATCGCGCTGAGAGGCGCGGGACAGAATGAGGGATTGGGTATCGGTGAGTTTTGGCACGGCAACCTCCTGTAACTGACCTTCGGATGCCATCACGTTTGATCGACGTACCGCGCGCATCAACGACAATCGCAGCAATATCATGGCGTTGTGGGCCACCGCCTGATTGCATCATGATCGGAGGATTCCCATGGGACTTTCCCGTCGCGCCTACGCCCAGCACCGGGGCGTCAGCGAAAAGGCAGTACGCAAGGCCATCGCCACGGGCCGCATCACGCTGGAGCCAGACGGTACCATCGACCCGGCCAAGGCCGACCGGCAGTGGGAGGCGCAGACCGACCCGGTGAGGCGGCACGTGTCCGGCAAGCCCGTCCCCCGGGCAGCCATCAAGGCGGTCGACGACACCCTGCGCGAGGCCGGCACCGCTGCCCCGGGTGGCGAGATGTCGTTTTTGCGCGCCCGCATGGCCAACGAGGTGCTGAAGGCCCAGACCGCAAGGCTGCGCCTGCAAAAGATGAAGGGCGAACTGGTCGACCGGGCGAAGGCCACTGCACTTGTGTTCGACCTTGCCCGGCGCGAGCGCGACGCCTGGATGAACTGGCCGCCCAGGGTCGCCGCCGACATGGCGGCGGAACTCGGCGTTGACGCCCATCTGATGGAGCAGGTGCTGGAGCACCACCTCCGCCGGCACCTCGCGGAGCTGGCGGAGATCGAAATTGAGCTCGGATGACGGCGATGGAACGAACGGGATCGGGACCGCCTGGCTGAAGGGCCTGGCCCCCGATCCGGCGTTGACAGTGTCGCAGTGGGCCGACCGGCACCGGATATTGTCCTCGCGCGCGGCATCGGAAGCGGGGCCCTATCGCACATCCCGCACCCCCTACATGCGGGGG
>Ga0256841_1001140_pt1 | contig 24152 bp, 20 predicted proteins | sample 356308metaG_FD_185971 | JGI IMG/M metagenome (GOLD analysis project Ga0256841, IMG submission 185971) | Hydrothermal vent microbial communities from Mid Atlantic Ridge, Atlantic Ocean - 356-308 | ecosystem: Environmental > Aquatic > Marine > Hydrothermal vents | place: Atlantic Ocean: Mid...
TTCGGCCCCCTTCGCCATCCATCTTTACACCCGGGAACTGGTCTATCTTCCCGACGGCCGCACCGTCTGGGTCTATCCCTGTCTGCGCTTCGGCGGCGCCCATCTGGCCGACCCCCGGGACCGGTGGCCGGATATCGTCCGAACGGCTCTGAGCGGCGGGCTGAAGGGATCGGCCCTCTGGACCCTGGCGTTCCTGACGATCGCCCTCGCACGGCGCGGCCGCCCGCCCCGGGAGTTTCCCTGGCGTACCGTGGCCCTGGTCTGCGCCCTTCTTCTGGTGGCAGGCTTCGCCATCGGGGAACTGAGCCTCAAATACCACGTCTTCGGCACCGACAAGGTGGGCGAGGACGTCCTGTATCAGAGCCTCAAGAGCATCCGTACCGGCCTGGTGCTGGGCACCCTCACCACCCTGATCATGCTTCCCTTCGCCATCGGCCTGGGGGTACTGGCGGGCTATTTCCGCGGCTGGGTGGACGACGTCATCCAATACCTTTACACCACCCTCAATTCCATTCCCGGGGTCCTGTTGATCGCCGCCGCCATCCTCATGCTCCAGGTCTACATGAGCACCCACGAGGAACAGTTCGCCACCATCGCGGTCCGCGCCGACATGCGGCTGTTCTTCCTGTGTCTGATCCTGGGGATCACCAGCTGGACCGGCCTGTGCCGCCTGCTCCGGGCCGAGACCCTGAAGCTGCGGGAGATGGAATACGTCCAGGCCGCCCGGGCCCTGGGCGTCTCCCACGGCCGCATCCTGGTGCGCCACATCGTCCCCAACGTGTTCCACATCGTCCTGATCACCGTGGTGCTGGACTTCAGCAGCCTGGTACTGGCCGAGGCCGTCCTCGCCTATGTCAACATCGGTGTCGATCCCACCACCCAGAGCTGGGGCAACATGATCAACAGCGCCCGCCTGGAACTGGCCCGCGACCCCGTCGTCTGGTGGACCCTGGCCGCCGCCTTCCTGTTCATGTTCACCTTCGTGCTCGCCGCCAACCTGTTCGCCGACAAGGTGCGCGACGCCTTCGACCCCAGACGCATCGAGGAATCATGACTTATCGGACCGTCATTCACACCCCCCGCCTGACGCCGGCCCAACGGCAGTACTTCGAGGAACGGGGGCGACTGGAATCCCACCACCACCATCACTGCCTGCACCACCACCGGCCGTTGGCGCTGGAATCCCTGCGCCGGCGCTTCCGCTGCGACATCAACACCCTGCCACCGGCCTTCGATCCCCAGCGGGTCCGCCTGGTGGTCAGCGATCTCGATTCCACCCTGATCGCCCTCGAGACCATCGACGAACTGGCGGCGGAAGTGGGGGCGAAATCCCAGGTGGCCGCCATCACCGAACGGGCCATGGCGGGGGAACTGGATTTCGCCGCCGCCCTCCGGGAACGGGTGGCGCTGCTGGAGGGCCTGCCGGTCGCCCGGCTGGAGCGGGTATTCGAAACCCGGATGAAACCGGCCATCCAGCCGGGCGCGGCGGACACCCTCGCCTGGTTGAAGCGGCGCGGCATCGTCTTCGCCGTGGTCTCCGGCGGATTCACCTTTTTCATCGAACGGCTGCGGAGGATCCTGCCCATCGACCACGCCCTGGCCTGCCGCCTGGAAATGAAAGGGGGTTACCTGACCGGCCGGGTGTTGGAGCCCATCGTCGACAAAGACACCAAAACCGCCTTTCTGCGCGATCTGGCCCGCCGGATGGGCCTGGACCCCATGGAGACCGCAGCCCTGGGCGACGGCGCCAACGACGTGGCCATGCTACAAGCCGCCGGCCTGGGCGTCGCCTATCACGGTCGCGCCGTCGTCCGTCAGCACGCCGACGCCTGCATCGACTTCGGCGACTGGCACGCCTTGCGCCAACTGCTGGAGCATCCATGAGCGAACCCATCCTCCAGGTCCGCGATCTCACGGTGCAATTCCGCCAGGGGGAAAAGTCCCTGGAGGTGGTATCTCGGGTGAGTTTCGAGGTCTTCCGGGGACAGACCTTCGCTCTGGTGGGGGAATCGGGTTCGGGAAAATCGGTGACCGCCCTGAGCGTCATGCGGCTGCTGCCGCCGTCCGCCAGGATTCTCGACGGCCGGGTCCTGCTGGCGCAGGAGGACTTGCTGCGCTTGCCGGAATGGCGCATGAACGCCATCCGCGGCCGCCGCATCGCCATGATCTTCCAGGATCCCATGACCTGCCTCAATCCGGTGCGCACCGTGGGCCAGCAGATCGGCGAGGCCGTGGCCCTGCATCTGGGACTGAAAGGGGAGGCCCTGCGCCGGCGCTGCCTTCACCTGTTGAAGCAGGTGGGGATTCCGGAGCCGGAACAGCGCATCGACAGCTATCCCCATCAATTGTCCGGCGGCCAGCGCCAGCGGGTGATGATCGCCATCGCTCTGGCCGGCGAGCCGGAACTGCTGATCGCCGACGAACCCACCACCGCTCTCGACGTCACCATTCAGGCGCAGATCATGGACCTGCTGGTCCGGCTGCAGCGCCAGCGCGCCATGGCCCTGTGGCTGATCACCCACGATCTGGGTCTGGTGGCGGACGTGGCTGACCGGGCGGCGGTGATGCAGGAAGGGAAAATCGTCGAGACCTGCCGGCGCGATCGGAAGCCGCTGTTCGCCGCTCCCGAACATCCGTACACCCGCAAGCTGCTGGCCGCCCTCCCCCGCCTCGACCGCTGCCTGGAGCGCCGGTACCAGCCCGGACGCCCACTGCTCCAGGTGCGCGATCTCAGGGTCTGGTATCCCATCCGCCGCGGTCTGCTGAGGCGGATCAAGGGACACGTCAAGGCGGTGGACGGGGTTTCCTTCACCCTGGCCGAGGGCCAGACCCTGGCCCTGGTGGGGGAATCGGGCTGCGGCAAGACCACCCTGGGCAAGGCGCTACTGCGATTGATCCCCGTCACCGCCGGGCGTATCTACTACCGCGGGCGGGAGCTGGACCGTCTTCCCACCCGGGAACGCTGCCGCGAAATGCAAATCGTGTTCCAGGATCCCTTCTCGGCGATGAATCCCCGCATGCTGGTGGGCGACATCGTCGCCGAGGGTCTGCGCACCCTGCGTCCCGAACTGTCGGCCCGGCAGCGCATCGAACGGATCGAATCCCTGCTCGCCGAGGTGGGCCTGCCCCCGGAGGCCCGGCTGCGCTATCCCCATGAATTTTCCGGCGGCCAGCGGCAGCGGATCTGCATCGCCCGGGCCCTGGCGGTGGAACCCCGGCTCATCGTCTGCGACGAGCCCACCAGCGCCCTGGACGTCTCGGTGCAGAAACAGATCCTCGAGTTGCTGAAAGCGCTGCAACGGCGGACCGGCGTCAGTTACCTGTTCATCAGCCACGATCTGGCCGTGGTGGCGGAAATCGCCGATCAGGTGGCGGTGATGCATCGGGGACGCATCGTCGAGCTGGGGGAAACCCGCCAGGTACTGTTCTCCCCCCGCCACCGATACACCGAAACGCTGCTCCAATCGCTGCCGGGAAAAAGCCTTTACGACACGTTGCGCAGGAAGGCCTCGAATTCCTCCGGCGTCAACGCCGGGGCGCAGAGGTAGCCCTGATAATAGTCACAACCCAGCCGGCGGAGAAATTCCAGCTGATCGGCCGCCTCCACGCCTTCCGCCACCACGGCCAGTCGCAATTCCCGCGCCATCGACACGATGACACGGACGATCGCCGTATCCCCGGCATCCTTCGGGCAGGTGCTAACCAAGGAACGGTCGATTTTGAGCAGATCGATGGGAAAACGCTGCAACTGCACCATGTTGGAGTATCCGGTGCCGAAATCGTCGATGGCGATGCCGATACCCGCCTCCTTCAGCAGCGACAAGGTACGATGGCTTTCCTGGGGATAACGCATGAGCGCCGCCTCGGTGACCTCCAATTCCAGAGCGGGCCCCTGACCGCAGGTCAATTTCTCCGTCAGATCGATGGTGCGCCGGGCGAAATTGCGCTGCTGAAACTGCCGGGTCCCCACATTGACGGCGATCCGCCGCAATCCCGCTCCCAGGCCCGCCTGGCGCCACCGTTCCCGGTAGCGGCAGATTCTTTCCAGCAACCATTCGTACAGGGGATCGATCAAACCGGTCTCCTCGGCCAGGGGGATGAACTCCTCCGGGGGTATCCAATGCCCCCCCTCCTCGTCCCACCAGCGTACCAGAGCCTCCGCCCCCACCAGTGCCCGATCGGCGATCCGCAGACGGGGCTGCAGATGCACCGTCAACGCCTCCCGCGCTAACGCCCGGCGCATCCGTTCCTGGAGATTCAGCCGCCTGACCTGCACCTGGCTCATGTGCGGTTGATAGAAGCGGTAGCAGTCGCGCCCTTCCTTCTTGGCCGCGTACATGGCCAGATCGGCCAGCTTGAGCAGTCCCTCCGCTTCCCGCTCGTCGCTCAAACCAATGGCGATGCCGATACTGGCACTGGTCACCACCTCCTGGCCGGCCAACCGACAGGGCCGGCGGATCGCCTCGATGATCTTCTCGGCGATGCGGGCCGCCTGTTTTCTAGCTTCGGATACCGCCGCATCGAGACCGGCCAAGACCACCACGAACTCGTCACCGCCCAGGCGGGCCACGGTATCCTCCTTCCGAACCACGCCTTGGACCCGGCGCGCCACCTCGGTCAACAAAGCATCCCCCTGATCGTGCCCCAAACCGTCGTTGATCGCCTTGAAACGATCCAGATCGAAAAACAGCACCGCCAGGGCCGTGCCGTTGCGGGCGGCACGGCGACATTCCAGCGCCAGCCGGTCCATCAGTAGGGAGCGGTTGCACAGCCCGGTCAGCTGGTCGTAAAAGGCCAGTCGGCGGATGTCCTCGGCCTCGCGCTTACGCTCGCCTATGTCCGCGAAGGTGAGAATGTAGAAATGATCGTCACTTCCATCGACGGCGCTCCGGACCACCTGCATCCAGCTCAGGAACCGGGTGCCGTCTTTGCGGCGCAGCCACACCTCGCCCTGCCAGGCACGGCGCTCCGCCAGTCGTTCGACGAAACGGCGCCCGCACGCCTTCGGGGATTCGCCAGTCACCGGCTCCAGCAACTGAAGAGAGCGTCCCTGTGCCTCGGCGGCCGCCAGGCCGGTCAATTCGGTGAACGTCCGATTGACTTCCACGATGGTCAGGCGCTCGTCGACGATGACGGCGGCATCCAGGCTGCCTTCGAACGCGCTGAGCGTGAGGGTCAGCTTACGATCGGTGTACTTGCGCTCGATCTGACCGGCGATCACCCTGCCGAGGGCAGCCAGAAACTGAAGTTGCGCTTCGTCCCATTCCCATCGGGCAGGACAGGTCAATACCATGACACCCAGCATCCGATCCCCACTCACCAGGGGAACGTGGCAAAACCGGCGATCCGGCATTCCGGGTGTGGTGACCTGCTCACGATGGTGATTCGTCGCCACGAAATGCACACCCAGAGCGGGCCGATCCCGCCCGCACGGGCAGTGATCGAGGGAAAGCTGCGCTTCGCTCACCGGCATTCCTGAGGGCAGATCGATCTGTGCCGCCAGGCGGAAGGCCGCCCCCTCCCGAAGAAACATCGCCCCGCAGACCTCCCCGCCCATACAGGGAAGTTGCACCACCTGTTGCAAGGCCCGTTGCAACAAGGCATCCAGAGGCAGCTCGGCGACCGGCAGATTCAATATCTGGATCAAGCAGCGCTGCTGTCCAGACAGGTGACGTCGTTGCGCCACCGCCGTCCAGAAACGCAGCAGTTGCTGAATCCGCAGTCCGAGCAGGTCCCAGACCACCGGTTTGAGAACGAGATCCGCCGCCCCCGCCCGATAGGCGGCTTCCACGGCGCCCGCCTGGCGTGCATCGATCATCAACACCACCGGGAAACCACCGAGCCGGCACAGACGCCTGCACAGTTCCAGCCCGTCGCCGTCCGACAATCCGGTATCGAGCAACACGGCCGCCGGCCGCAACTGAGACGCCGCAGCCACCGCCGACCGGCAGGTATTGGCGGTATAGGTGCGAAACCCCTTCTGACGCAGGCTTTCCTCCGCCAGCAGACAGGTCATGGGATCGTCGTCCACGACCAGAATCAACGGTGGAGAGGCGTCCCCGGTTTCGGTGGCGCACTCAGCCGGCACGATCGGCTCAACCGCCCCCATATCCCGAACCCAACAAGCAGCACACGCGCCGATAGCCCGCCCACAACAGCGCCATCCGTTTCCGGTCCAGCGTTCGGGGCGAATTTTCGATCTGTGACAAATGATACGCCAAATCCCGCACTCCCAGGTGGGAACAGGAGGACAGAAAACCGTGGGCGGCCCGTCGAATCGACGTCAGATCCCCCCGGGTCACGTTGCCTTCCAGAACCGTCAGCCACTGCCGCCCCTGCTCCTGGAACAGATGCAACAAGCGCGGCAGCAGGGCACCTGCCTGGTCTTGCTCGAGCAAGGCGATCTGGCGCAGGGCAGCATGGTCGAAGCACGCAGTCCGGCGGCTGATTTTTTCCCCCGTCGGCGGGGCGACCTTCAAGCGGGAGGCCAGACAGGTGCGAAGCGCCTCGATGGACACCGGCTTATGGAGACAATCCGCTATCCCGGCCTCCAGACAGCGCCGGCGACTACCATCGCTGACATCGGCGGTGACCGCGACGATCGGGACGTTCGCCCGCCGGCTCCGCAGCAACCGGGACAGCTCGTAGCCGTCCATGCCCGGCATTTGGCAATCCAGCAAGACCAGATCGAAGTGCTCGTCACGCCAACGCTGCAGGGCCTGGTCTGCGCAGTCTACGGCGACCACCTCGCAGCCGAGCCGTTTGAGCATTTCCGCCAGCAGCGCCCGGTTCAGGCGATTGTCCTCCACCAGCAGCACCCGGCCGTGCAAATCCGGCTGCGGATCGGGGGATACCGGTCCGGACGACGTCCGGGGCGCCTCGGCCTTTCGCAGGGGCAGCATGACGCGAAACCGACTACCCTCACCCACGACGCTTTCCACCTCAATCCTTCCCCCCATGGCCTGGGTCAACTGACGGCAGATGCTCAATCCCAGACCGGTGCCGCCGTAACTGCGGGAAGCGGCATCGTCCAGCTGGGTGAAGGCCTCGAAAATCCGACCTCGGGCCTTCTCGGGCAGGCCGATGCCGGTGTCCCGGACCTCGAAAGCCAGCCAACCGGATTCCGCCTCGGCCACCAGGATGTCGACATGACCTTCCTCGGTAAACTTCAGGGCATTGTGAACCAGATTACTGAGGATCTGACGAATCCGGTCCTCGTCGCCGTACCACCATCGGGACGTGTCCGGAGCCACCCGCCAGCGAATCGACAGACCCTTGACCTGAGCCAGGTGACGGTGGAGGGCGACCACCGACGCCACCAGCCGGGTCACCTCGAGGCGCTGGTGCTTCAATTCGATCTGCCCGGCCTCGATCCTGCCGAAGTCCAGCAGGTCCTCGATCAAGCGCAGCAGCGACTGAGCCGCCTCCGTGGACAGCCGGACGTAGTGACGCTGCTGGGAATCGAGCTCGGTGGCTGTCAACAGCTCCAGGAATCCCAGGATGGCATTGAGGGGGGTCCGCAGTTCGTGACTGACGTTGGCGAGAAAGCGCGATTTGGCCTCGTTGGCGGCCTGGGCCTTTTCCGCCAGTTGCCGGGCGTGCCCGATCATCCGGTTCAGGGCCTCGGTACGGCGGCGAACCTCGTTTTCCAGATCCACCTTGGCCTGGCGTTGATGCCGTTCATAGGTGCGCAACCAGGCCAACTGGCGCCGGAACGCTTCACCGAGCTGGCGGATTTCCACAGGCCCTTTCGGCTCGATGGCGACGTCGAAATTCCCCTCGGCGGCCGCCGTCGCCGCCTGCGCCAGTCTCTGCAACGGCCGGGTGATGCGGGAAATCAGCCACAGGCCCATCGCCAGCGCCAGGATCAACAAAATCGTGACGAGGGAGACCACGGTGACCAGAAAGGCGATGGCATGCTCGCGAAAATCCGCCAGGGCGATACCGAGGCGGACCTCCCCCAACGGCGTACCGGCGGAATCGCGCACCGGTTCCACCACCTCCATCCGCTCCCCCTGGCCGAAGAGCACTTCCCGGAGGGTGGGCTGATCGACCTGCGACGAGCGGACCGCGGCGCCGGGGGCGGAACGGCCCTCCCAGACCAGCAGGCGTCCCCCGGAATCGTAGAAGGCGGCATAAGCCAGTTCGGGCATGGCGTTCAAGCGCGCCAGCCGGCGGCGGAGCGTCTCCCGATCGCCGGTGACGACGGCCTGGCGGCTGGCATCCGCCATCACCACGGCCAGGGTATCGATCGAGGAACGCAGGTGGCGGTACTTGTCCTCCAGCATCTGCACGCTCAGCGTCCCGGCCACCACCAATGCGGTCACGGTGATCAGAACGAAAACGAACCAGACGAAACGGATTACCAGCGTCACGTAACCCCTTCGACTCCCGGGGCATCCGGGCTTCGGTTCATCCGGAAGAACGGTCTAGATAAAGCCGGATCCGCTGTCCTGGCCGCAGGGCACCCTTCAGACGCCGTCGATTCCACTGATGCAGATCCTGCATCCGCACCCCGAAACGGCGGGCGATCTTGTAAAGGGAATCCCCCTTGCGGACGGTATACACCACGGACTTGAACGGATCGCCGGCGTCCGCCACCCGGATGCGCAGCCGCTGTCCCGGCCGCAAGGGGTGCTTCGGATCGATGCGGTTCCAGCGGGCCAGCTGACCGACGCGCACCCCGTACCGGCGGGCGATCTTCCAAAGGCTGTCGCCGCGCCGCACCACGTGGATCTTGACCGGAGGCCTATAGGGGGACACCGGGATTTTCTTCAACCGGGCCAGCAGGGTTTCGGAGACGGTACGGACCACCGGAATCACCAGGGGCTGCCCCGGATAGATGCGGTTTCCCTTCAGGCGGTTGGCCTGACGGATCACGGCGACGGGGGTGCGGTACTTCTGGGCGATCTGGGTGAGGGTCTCCCCGCGGCGCACCCGGTGCCGTTCCCAGCGGATGCGGCGGGACTGGGGCAGTTTCGCCAAACGTTCCTGGAACAGCGCCACCTTCTCCAAAGGCAGTATCAGGCGATGGGGGCCATCCGGCGCCGTCGCCCACCGGCGGTAGCCGGGATTGAGACGATACAGTTCCTCCAGAGGCAGTTCCGCCAGTTCTGCCGCCAGATGCAGGTCGATCTGGGAATCCAGCCGCACCTCGGCGTACAGAGGACGATTGGGGATCGGAAGCAGGGCGATCCCGTACTCCTCGGCATGGGCGAACACCCGGGCGACCGCCAGCAGTTTGGGGACGTAGGAGCGGGTTTCCCGGGGCAGACGCAGATGCCAGAAATCGGTCGGACGGTGGAGGCGGCGGTTGCGGCGGATCGCCCGCATGACCGTCCCCTCGCCGGCGTTGTAGGCGGCCAGGGCGAGCAACCAGTCGCCGTGGAAATCGGTGTGCAATTTCTTCAAATAGCGGATGGCGGCGCGGGTCGAAGCATGGACGTCGCGGCGCAGATCGATCCACCAGTTCTGCTCAAGGCCGTACAGCTTTCCGGTGGAAGGAATGAACTGCCACAGCCCGGCGGCGCGCATCCGGGAATAGGCCTCCGGCCGGAAGGCGCTCTCCACCACCGGCAGCAGCGCCAGTTCGCCGGGCAACCGATGACGCTCGATCTCGGTGACGATGGTGTACAGGTAGGGCCGGGCCCGCTCTTGAACCCGCTGCAAATACTCGGGGTGGGACAGATACCAGCGCAATTCCCGCCGAATGCGGGGATGATCGATCTCGGGCAGCCGGTAGAGCGCGAACAAGCGATCCCACAGATTGTCAATGGTTCGAGCGGGCGAGGACTTCCAGGCGGCTTTGCCTTCCGATTCCCGGAGCTTGATGTGGACGGTGACCGGAGCGGAAGGCGCCTTCGTGACGGCGCGGGGTTCGACCGGCCTGACCGCCTTCTGACTGCAAGCCGTCAACAACCAAAAGCAGGCCAGCAGAGCGATGACACGCCCAACCGTTCTTATCATTGTCTCCCCTCCCGATTTCGCTTCTATAAGCGGGTTTTTCCCTTATTATAAGAATTAATCACCATTCCTGCCGATGTATACCAAACCGGTCACCCCACCTCTGCGCCAAGAACTGTGCACCTGGTACCGGACGGTGCTAGGACGGCGCCTGCTGCGCCTCGAGGCCCGTTACCTGAAACGTTCTCTCAAAGTGCCTTACACCTTCACCATCGTGCAACTGGGCATTCTGGGCTGGGAGACGCGTTATCTCGACAGCGGTTACCTGCGAAGCTTTCGCCTCATCGACGAGACCCGTGCGGTCCGTGATTGCCGGTTGCCGGCCATCGTCGCCCGTCTGGACTCCCTGCCCCTGGCCTCGGAAAGCGTCGATGTATTGATCTTGCCCCATACCCTCGAATTCGCCGGCGACCAACATCAGCTCCTGCGGGAAGCGGAGCGGGTCCTGAAGCCGGAAGGCCAGTTGTTGGTGCTGGGCTTCCAGCCCTGGACCGTCTATCGCCTTTACCGCTGGCTCCCGGGAAGACAGCGTCCCGCCCCGTGGCACTGTCACCCCGTCAGCCACCGCCGCCTGCTCGACTGGCTCAATCTACTGAATTTCACCGCCGAAACCAATACCTGGTTCGACTTTCATTCCCTGATCGAGCCGGGCGGATGGCGTGATTATTGCTCCTCCCTGTGGTATGTTGCCTACGCGGTGCGCGCCATCAAACGAACTTACACCATCATTCCTTTGCGCCCCGCCCTGGAAACCCGGCCGGAATGGTCCCCCGGCGTACTGGAACCGACGATACAGAGAAAACAACGTGACCCAGGCCAATGACGTGGTGGAGATCTATACCGACGGCGCCTGCCGCGGCAACCCCGGACCGGGCGGCTGGGGGGCGATCTTGCGCTACCAGGGCCGGGAAAGGGAAATCTATGGCTTTGAGGCCCATACCACCAACAACCGCATGGAACTGATGGCCGCCATCCGTGCCCTGGAAACCCTGAAGCGTCCCTGCCGGGTGATCCTCAGCACCGATTCCCAGTATCTGCAGAAAGGCATCACCGAGTGGCTGCCCAACTGGATCCGGCGCGACTGGAAGACCAGCGCCGGCAAGCCGGTCAAGAATCTCGACCTGTGGCAGCGCTTGCTCAGGGCGCTGGAACGGCATCGGGTGCAATGGGAATGGGTCCGCGGCCACAGCGGCCATCCGGAAAACGAACGGGCCGACGCCCTGGCCAACCGCGCCATCGACGAAATGCTGCAACGATCCTCCAAGCGACAGGAATGACCCATGCGCCAAATCGTTCTCGATACGGAAACGACCGGTCTGGAACCGGAAAAGGGACACCGCATCATCGAAATCGGCTGTGTCGAACTGGTGAACCGCACCCTCACCGACAACCGCTTCCACGTCTATTTGAACCCGGAACGGGAAATCGATGCGGGAGCGGTGGAAGTGCACGGTATCGACAACGCCTTCCTGGCCGACAAGCCCCGCTTCGCCGACATCGTCGACGACTTTCTCGCCTTCGTCAAGGAAAGCGAAGTCATCATCCACAACGCCCCCTTCGACGTGGGCTTCATCAACGCCGAACTGGCCCGGCTCGGCCCGGATTACGGCCGACTCGAGGATTACTGCCGCATCTTCGACACCCTGGCCCTGGCGCGGCGCAAACACCCCGGTGTGCGCAACAGCCTCGACGCCTTGTGCAAGCGCTACCAGATCGACAACAGCCACCGCGATCTTCACGGCGCCCTGCTCGACGCCGAAATCCTCGCCTCCGTCTATCTGGCCATGACCGGCGGACAAGTGTCCCTGGCGCTGGACAGCCTGGCCCAGGGGCCGACGCCTGGGGAGTCGACTTCCCAGGGCCGCCCCCGCCCGCGGTTGAAACGGATCACGTGTCCGCCGGAGGAACTGGAAGCGCACCGGAAGCGGCTGCAGGCCATCGATCAGGCCAGCGGCGGCAACTGCCTGTGGCTCAAGAAACACTAGCTCCGCCACCGTTCTTTGTTTTATGCTAATTTCTTCAAACCGGAGAGGTGGCTGAGCGGTCGAAAGCACCGGTCTTGAAAACCGGCGAGGGGTAACCCTCCGTGGGTTCGAATCCCACCCTCTCCGCCAATCATTCAATAACAACAAAACCGCATCATGATCACGGTTCTCGTTGCGGATGACCATGAACTCGTCCGCAGCGGCATCGAGCACATTCTCAACGCCGACCCGGAAATCACCGTCGTCGGCGCGGCGGCCACCGGTGAAGCGGCGCTCGAACTGGCCGACTCCCTCCAGCCCGACATCGTGATCATGGACGTCAACATGCCCGGCCTCGGCGGACTGGCCGCCTGCCAGAAGCTCAAGCGGCGCCATCCCGAGATTCGCCTGATCGCCCTCAGCGTCTACGCCGACGGCCCCATCCCCAGACAATTGATCGAGGCCGGCGTCGACGGCTACCTTTCCAAACACTGCCCGCCCCAGGAAATGATCAAGGCGGTCAAAACCGTCCACCGGGGTGACCGCTACCTGAGCCGGGACGTCGCCAGCCGGTTGGTCTTCGCCCACCCGGAGAAGGACACCACCCCCTTCGACCGCCTTTCGAGCCGGGAAATGGAGGTGACCCTGCTGACCCTGCAGGGAAAATCGATCCAGGAAATCGCCGCCACCCTGTCCGTCAGCCCCAAGACGGTGTGCACCTACCGCTACCGCATCTTCGAGAAACTGGGCATCCGCAACGACGTCGAGCTGGCCCGCCTGGCGGCCAAATACGGCTTGCTAAATCCCGACGGCAATTGAAATAATAAGCGGTCATGCCTCGGTGGTGGAATTGGTAGACACACGGGACTTAAAATCCCGAGGGGGCGACCCCGTGCCGGTTCGAGTCCGGCCCGAGGCACCAGGAACCGCAGTTTTCCATCAACCAACAAGGACTGACTATCAATGGCAGGTCGTAACCACCTCTACGTTCCCGGCCCCACCAACGTGCCGGATTCCGTCCTCAGCGCCATGCACGTGCCGATGGAGGACCATCGCGCTCCCGACTTCCCCAAACTGGTCAAACCGCTGCTGGAGGACCTGAAGAAGATCTTCCGCACCGAGACCGGCCGTTGCTTCATCTTCCAGGCCACCGGCACCGCCGGCTGGGAAGTGGCCCTGTGCAACACCCTGTCCCCGGGCGACAAGGTGCTCTCCTACCGATTCGGCCAGTTCAGCCACCTGTGGATCCAGTCGGCCAAGCGCATGGGGCTGGACGTGGAATACCACGAGGTTCCCTGGGGCGAGGGCGTGCCCCTCGACCACCTTGAGGAACGCCTCACCGCCGACAAGAACCACGAGATCAAGGCCCTGCTGATCTGCCACAACGAGACCGCCACCGGGGTCACCAATGATCTCGAGGCGATCCGCGCCGTCCTCGACCGCACCGGGCATCCGGCCCTGTTCATGATCGACGGGGTCAGCTCCATCGGCAGCCTCGAGTTCCGCATGGACGACTGGGGCGTCGACGTGGCCTTGACCGGCTCCCAGAAGGGCATGATGCTGCCGGCCGGCAACGCCTACGTCTGCTTCAGCCAGAAGGCCCTGGCCATGCGCCACGAAGCCAAGCTGCCGCGCAACTTCCTCGACATCGAGGACCAGATCCAGGCCAACGACGCCGGCTACTTTCCCTACACCCCGAGCACGCCGATGCTCCACGGCCTGCGCCGGGCCATCGACCTGATGCTGGAAGAAGGGCTCGACAACGTCCATGCCCGCCACCGGCGTCTGGCCGAGGGGGTGCGCCGCGCGGTCCTCGACGGCTGGGGGCTGCAGCTGTGCGCCCGCGATCCCAAATGGTATTCGGACACGGTGTCCGCCGTCGTCGTCCCCGAAGGCTTCGACGCCCGCGACGTGATGAAGGTGGCCTATCACCGCTACAACCTGTCCCTGGGCGGGGGGCTTTCGGAAGTGGCCGGCAAGGTGTTCCGCATCGGCCATCTGGGCGACGTCAACGAACTGATGCTGGCCAGCGCCATCGTCGGCGCCGAAATGGCGATGCGCGACGTGGGCATCGACGTCGCGCCGGGCAGCGGCATCGCCGCGGCCATGGAATACTGGCGCGAGACCGCCCCGCCCCTGGAGGCCTGATGCCCGTCCCCACTAGCCGGCGACGAGCCGCCCCGCGCGGCTCGTTCCACATGGGGAGCCGACCGTGATCCGCCCGCGCATCCTGCTCACCGCCCGCTGGCCCGAAGCCGTGGAAGCCGCCCTGGCCGAACGCTTCCAGGTCGCCTTCAACCGCGACGATCATCCCTTCGACCGCGACGAACTGCGCCAGGCGCTGCGGGACTACGACGCCGTCTGTCCCACCGTGGTCGATCCCCTCGACGCCGGAGTGCTCGACGTCCAACCGCGGCGCTGCCGCCTGCTGGCCAATTTCGGCGTCGGCCTCGACCATATCGACCTGGAGGCCGCCCGTCGCCACGGCATCGTGGTCACCAACACCCCCGGCGTCCTCACCGACTGCACCGCCGATCTGGCCATGACCCTGCTTCTGATGGTGGCCCGCCGCGCTGGCGAGGGCGAACGCCAGGTGCGCGCCGGCGCCTGGCACGGCTGGCGTCCCACCCATCTGCTCGGCACCCAGGTCACCGGCAAGACCCTGGGCATCGTCGGCATGGGCCGCATCGGCCGTGCCGTGGCCCACCGCGCCCGCCACGGCTTCGGCATGCGGATCCTCTACCACCACCCCCGCCCCCTGGCGGCGGCCGAGGGGGAATACTGCCCCGATCTGGACGCCCTGCTGCCCCGCTGCGACTTCGTCTCCCTCCACTGCCCCGGCGGCCGGCGCAACCGTCATCTGTTCGACGCCGAACGGCTGGCGCGGATGAAACCGGGCAGCTTCCTCGTCAACACCGCCCGCGGCGACGTGGTGGACACCGACGCCCTCATCGGCACCCTCGACCACGGCCCCCTGCGCGGCGCCGCTCTGGACGTCTACGAAAACGAGCCCGAGGTCGATCCCCGCCTGCGCCGCCGCGAAGACGTGGTCCTCCTGCCCCATCTGGGTAGCGCCACGGTCGAGACCCGCGAGGCCATGGGCTTCCGGGTGCTGGAGAACCTGGAGGCCTTCTTCGCCGGCCGCGAGCCCCCGGACCGGGTGGTCTGACGCCGTGTGGCCCGCCGATCGCCTTCCCCTGCCCGCCGACGAACTGGACCGCCTGGCCGACCGGCTCCGGCCCGCCTTCCGCCGCCGCTGCGCCGAACTGGGGCTGGAAACGGACCTGACCCCGCGGCTGCGCCCCGTCTACGTGCCGCTGGCGGCCTGGATCGCCCGGCACCGGCGCCTGGGCGGGCGGGTGTTCGGCGTCAACGGCGCCCAGGGCACCGGCAAGTCCACCCTGGTCCACCTCCTGCAGACGCTGCTGGCGGAAGGCTTCGGCCTGCGGGCGGCAGGGCTTTCCATCGACGACCTCTATCGGACCCGGGCCGAGCGTGAACACCTGGCCCGCACCGTTCATCCCCTGCTGATCACCCGCGGGGTGCCGGGCACCCACGACGTGGCCCTGGGGATCCGCACCCTCGAGGCGCTCGTCAAGGCCGGTCCCGGCGACCGCATCCCGCTTCCCGCCTTCGACAAGGCCATCGACGACCGCCTGCCGCCGTCCCACTGGCTGGTGTGGGAGGGGCGCTGCGACCTGGTGCTGTTCGAGGGCTGGTGCGTCGGCGCCCGTCCCGAACCGGACGAACGCCTGCGCCGGCCGGTCAACGAGCTGGAACGCCGCGAGGATCCTGACGGACGCTGGCGCCGCTACGTCAACGACCAGCTCCGCGGCCCTTACCGGCAACTTTTCGCCCACCTCGACCGTCTCATCATGCTCGAGGCCCCCGGCATGGCCTGCGTGTTCCAGTGGCGCCTGCAGCAGGAGCGGCAACTGGCCCGGCGCCTCGAAAACAAACCGGAACCCGGCCTCAGGCTCATGGACGAGGCCGCCCTGCGCCGCTTCATCCAGCACTACGAGCGCCTGACCCGCTGGATGCTCGTGGAAATGCCGGCCCGCGCCGACGTCGTTCTGACGCTGGGAGAAGACCATCAGATCCACGCCGTCACCGTCAACCGCCCATGAAAACCCTCAAAGACGTCCTCTTCATCGCCCTTCAACACCTGCTGCCCCAACATGGCCTGTCGCGCCTGGTGGGAAAGCTCACCCACTGCCGCTGGCGGCCGCTGAAAAACGCCCTGATCCGCCGGCTCGTCCGCGCCTACGACATCGATCTGACCGAGGCCGCCGACGCCGATCCCGACGCCTACCCCAGCTTCAACGCCTTCTTCACCCGCCCCCTCAAGGCCGGCGCCCGGCCGGTGGCGGACGACCCCCGCGCCGTGGTCAGCCCCGCTGACGGCCGCCTCAGCCAGATCGGCACCCTCACCGGCGAATGGCTGATCCAGGCCAAGGGGCGCGATTTCTCCGCCACCGCCCTGCTGGGCGACGCCGACCTGGGTCGGCGCTTCGCCGACGGCGCTTTCGCCACCATCTACCTATCACCGCGCGACTATCACCGGGTTCACATGCCTTATCCCGGACGCCTGCGGGAGATGATCCACATTCCCGGACGGCTGTTCTCGGTCAACGACGCCACCGCCGAAGGGGTGGACGGCCTCTACGCCCGCAACGAACGGGTGGTGTGCCGCTTCGACACCGACGCCGGCCCCATGGCGGTGGTGCTGGTGGGAGCGCTGCTGGTGGCCGGTATCGAGACCGTCTGGCACGGGCCGGTCACCCCGCCCACGGCAAGGCGCATCCAGCGCTGGCGCTACGACGACCGCGACATCGTGCTGGCCCGGGGCGCGGAGCTGGGGCGCTTCAACATGGGCTCGACGGTGATCCTGCTGCTGCCGGAGGACACGGTCGCCTGGCGGCGGCAGGCCGGCGACCGCGTGCGCGTCGGGGAGGCGCTCGGCCATATCCAGGCATAAAAAAGCCCCGTCCGGGGACGGGGCACCCATTTTCGAGAGGATGAAACGGATCAGAAGGTCAGCTGGGTGCGGACCTGGAACACGTCCAGATCTTCGGCCTGCTGGATGCGGCTGTTGTTGAGCTGGTGGGTCCAGTCGAACATCAGGCGGACGAACGGATTCAGGTACCAGTTCATGGCCACGGTGAAATCCTGGGCCCGGCCGCCGTGGACATCGTCGTCGTTGAGGTCGACCCAACCGTAGCGGGCCGCCAGCTCCCAGGCGCCCAGGCCACCGTTGCTGAGACTGAAGTACTGGCGGGGCTTGAGGCGCTTGAACTTGCCGGCGCTCTGTTTGTAGGAGGCGGCCTTGGACTCGCCGGTCAGCGACCAGGTCGCCTGGACATGGAAGCCGTCGAAGCGGAGATCCTTCAGACCGTGCTTTCGGTTCAGCATCGCATGGGTGTATTCCCCTTCCACGCCGAAGGGACCATACACCACTGCCGCCTCGCCGCCGATCAGGCCGATATCCTCGGTATCGGCGAGCGTGCCGGTATCGACCAGCTTGAAGCCCGACTGATGCGAGCTTTTGTACTTGAATTGGGGACCGCTGCCGTTGCTGGGCTGACGATAGGCGCCGCGCACGCCGACGTGGACGACCCTCGTCTCGTCATGCAGCGGTGCGAGGATCACACGGCCGGCGGTTCCCCAGCCTTCGTCGTTGCCCTTGCCGATGCTCTCCCCGTACAACCCGCCGGCGGCGAACCAGTATTTTCCGTGGGACTGCAGACGCATCCCCAAAGCACGATCCGTCACCGCCTCGGTGATGGCGGTATCCAGGGCCCGCTCGATGAAGGGGATGTCGTTGGAGCTCATTTCGATCTCCAGACTGTAGCCTTGTTTCAAGTGGCCGAAGCCGATGAAATCGAGCCCATAGGGTTTCAGACCGGTGTACCCCACCCATAAATCCTTAATGTGGGTCTTGTTGCCGGCGAAATCGTATTGGGCGTAATACTTCCAGTCGTGGTAGAACTTGCCTTTGACGTGCAGGCGGCCGCGGCGGATCTCCAGACCGTCGTTGATGTTCTGTCCGGCGATGTTGTCCTGATCGTGATAGGCGGCCTGCAGATGCAAGCGGCCGCCGATCTTGGTTTCGAAATTGCCGTCGCGGGTCTTGAATTTCAGGCCGTGCTTGAGGCTGACCTCGACGTCGTTCTTGGTCAGCGGTTCCTTTTTCTTCAGCAGGCGGTCGTACTGGTCGCGGGTGATAGCGCCGTTGGCAAGCAGTATGTCGAGCAGCTCCCGGTCCGCCGCCGTGGCGTTCTGCCCCAGTGCGGCCACCATACCGAGCACACCGATAGCAAGCGTTTTCAATCGCATGAAGTCCCCCTGTGTTGTCGAAAAGCAAATCGAATTGCACGTGGGCGACAAGCATAGGGGGCGACTGTTAAGGGAAGGTGACTGTTTTATGACCGTTCGATGACAACGAACGACCGTTGAAAAACCGACGAAAAAACCCCGTCGGTCACTCGAACCAACGGGGCTCAAAAAACCTTTGGCGGAGAGGGAGGGATTGTTCGCCCCATCCCTGGGGCTCACCCCTCGCTGCGCTCGGGGCCGCGCTCCGCGCGTCCAAAATCGCTCCCGGCGATTTTGTCGAACCCGGTCGAGGGTTCTCACCCTCCCTCTCACAGGAGCATGAAAAACCCCGTCGGTCACTCGAACCAACGGGGCTCAAAAAACCTTTGGCGGAGAGGGAGGGATTCGAACCCTCGATGGGCTTTTGACCCATACTCCCTTAGCAGGGGAGCGCCTTCAGCCGCTCGGCCACCTCTCCGGGAAATTTTCGGGATTGCGTCTATTCCACTTCCGGGCCGGTTTCGGTATCGGGGGATTCCGCATCGGACGGGGTTTCCGGCTGACCGGCTTCCGCCTCCTTCTCACGCTTGATGCGTTCGTAGATCTCTTCCCGATGAACGGCAACTTCCTTGGGGGCGTTGACGCCGATACGCACCTGGTTCCCCTTGACACCCAGGACCGTCACGGTGATGTCGTCGCCGATGACCAGCGTCTCCCCAACTCTCCGGGTCAATATGAGCATAAGATCGTCCTTTCTGTTGCCTGATAATCAGCCCGTGGGGCCGACAGCAGTCGTAACCGGATTATAACACCCCGATTTTTTTCGGCAAGGCGCCCGCTGCTTCCTCGCCTTATGCCGCCTTGTCGAGTTCGAAGGCGTCGTGGAGGGTGCGCACCGCCAGCTCCAGGTATTTTTCGTCGAGCACCACGGAAATCTTGATCTCCGAGGTGGAGATCATGCGGATGTTGATGCCTTCCTCGGCCAGGGCGCGGAACATCCTGCTGGCGATCCCGGCGTGGGAGCGCATCCCCACCCCCACCAGAGACACCTTGACGATGCGGTCGTCGCCGGTGATCTTGCGGGCGTTCAGTTCCCGCCGCACCGCCTCCAGAATGTCGAGGGCTTTGGGATAATCGTTACGGTGGACGGTGAAGGTGAAGTCGGTAGTGTCGTCCTCGGCCACGTTCTGGACGATCATGTCCACCTCGATGTTGGCGTCGGCGATGGGGCCGAGGATGGCGGCGGCGATGCCGGGGCGGTCGGGCACCCCTTCCACGGTCAGCTTGGCCTCGTCGCGATTGAAGGCGATGCCGGAAATCAGTGCCTGTTCCATGTCCTCTTCCTCGTAGGTGATCAGGGTACCGGGGCCGTCGGTGAAGGTGGAAAGCACCCGCAGGGGAACGTTGTACTTGCCGGCGAACTCCACGGCGCGGATCTGCAGCACCTTGGAACCGAGGCTGGCCATCTCCAGCATCTCCTCGAAGGTGATGCGGTCGAGACGGCGGGCCTTGGGCTCGACCCGCGGATCGGTGGTGTAGACCCCGTCCACGTCGGTGTAGATGCGGCATTCGTCGGCCCCAAGGGCGGCGGCCAGGGCCACCGCGGTGGTGTCGGAGCCGCCCCGTCCCAGGGTGGTGATGTCGCCTTCCTCGCTGACGCCCTGGAAACCGGCCACCACCACCACCCGGCCCTGGTCGAGATCGCGGCGGATCTTGGTGGTGTCGATGTCGAGAATCCGGGCCTTGGTATGGGCGGCGTCGGTGAGGATGCGGGCCTGGGCGCCGGTGTACGACACCGCGGGACAGCCGCGCGCCTCCAGCGCCATGCACAGCAGGGCGATGGTGACCTGCTCGCCGGTGGACAGGAGCACGTCCAGTTCGCGGGGGTTGGGATGCGCCTGGATCTGTCGGGCCAGATTCAGCAGCCGGTCGGTCTCGCCGCTCATGGCAGACACCACGACGACGAGGTCGTCGCCCCGACGCCGGGCCTGGACGATCTTGTCGGCCACGTGCTCGATCCGCTCCACGGTGCCGACGGAAGTACCGCCGTATTTATGTACGTAAAGTGCCATCGCTTCCTATAACAACGATTTGAAGGTTGACACGTCCAGACGGGCCTGCTTGAGAATGTGAGCCAGTGTGGAGCGTTTGATGGGCCGGTGCGCCGGGACCGTCAACTTCAACACCTCGTCTTTCAGGTGCTTTTGCAAGCGAATATGGCTGCCTTTCTGGCGAACCACGATCCACCCATCCCGTCGCAACGCCGCGATAACCTGCGTATAACTCAAACTGGGGATCGTGGTCACAAATCAACTTCCGCGACCTCGGCCTCGGGAGACTCCACCCAATCGTCCGCCACCGGCTCCAGGTACAACTCGATGGCTTCCCGGATATTGGCCAACGCCTCCGCCCGGGTTTCCCCTTCACTGATACAACCGGGCAAACTGGGGACATAGACGGTATAACCGCCTTCCTCACTTCGTTCAAGGACAACTTTCAGCTTCATGCCCGCTCCCTCACCCAATCGACGACGCTGGAAAGCGCCTGGTCCAGTTTGTCCGGCTCGTTGCCGCCGGCCTGGGCGAAGTCGGGGCGGCCGCCGCCGCGCCCGCCCACCTGACCGGCGACGAAGTTGACCAGCTCGCCGGCCTTGAAACGGTCGGTCAGGTCCTTGGTGACCCCGGCCACCAGGGTGATCTTGCCGTCCCGCACCGTGGCCAGGACGACGACCGCACGATCCAGCTTGTTCTTGAGCTGATCCAGGGTGGTGCGCAGGGCCTTGGGATCGCCCCCCTCGATCCGGGCCGCCAGCACCTTGACGTCGCCGACGGCGACCGCCCTGGAGGCCAGATCGCCGCCGGCGGCGGCCGCCAGTTTGGCCTGGAGCCGTTCCACCTCCTTTTCCAGCCGGCGGCTGCGCTCCAGACTCTGGCGTGCCTTGTCCACCAGCGTTTCCGCCGGACTCTTGAACAGCTCGGCGAGGCTGGCCAGGGTGCGGTCGGCCCGCTGGGCCCAGCGGACGGCCTCGTCGCCGGTGACCGCCTCGATGCGGCGCACCCCGGCGGCGACGCCGCTTTCGGCGACGATCTTGAAAAAGCCGATGTCGCCGGAGCGGCGCACGTGGGTGCCGCCGCACAGCTCCACGGAGAAATCGCCGATCCTCAGCACCCGCACCCGGTCGCCGTACTTCTCGCCGAACAGGGCGAGGGCGCCGGCCTGCAGGGCGGCGTCGTAGGCCATCACCTCGGCGCTCACCTCCAGGTTGCGGCGGATCTGGCGGTTGACGAGCCGCTCGATCTCCTCGATCTGCTCGCGGGTCAAGGGCTCGAAGTGAGAGAAGTCGAAGCGCAGCCGCGCCGGCTCCACCAGCGATCCCTTCTGCTGCACGTGTTCGCCGAGCACCTGGCGCAGGGCGGCGTGGAGCAGATGGGTGGCGCTGTGGTTGAGGGCGGTGGCGTTGCGGGCCTCCTCGTCCACCTCGGCGATCACCGCCGCCCCCCGTTCCAGGGCGCCCTGCACCATCCGCCCGACGTGCAGCCAGGTGTCGCCCTGGCGGCGGGTGTCCTCGACCCGGAAGCGGGCCCCGTCCGCGGTGCGGATCACCCCGCGGTCGCCCACCTGGCCGCCGCCTTCGGCGTAGAACGGAGTGCGGTCGAGCACGACGATGCCCTCGTCGCCGGCCTCGAGGCGGTCGGTCTCGGCCTCGTCCTTCACCAGGGCCTGCACCCGGGCCTCGCAGCGCAAAGTGTCGTACCCGACGAAGCGGGTCTTGGCGTGGATGGGAATCACCTTGTGGTGGCCGGTATCGAAACCGCTGGCGGCGCGGGCGCGCTCGCGCTGCTTCGCCATCTCGCGCTCGAAGCCCTCCAGATCCAGCTCCAGGCCGTGCTCCCGGGCGAAGTCCCGGGTCAGGTCCACCGGAAAGCCGTAAGTGTCGTAGAGGCGGAAGATCAGCTCGCCGGGGATGCGCCGGTCCCGGAGGCGGGCGAGGCTGTCCTCGAGGATCTGCATCCCCTGCTCCAGGGTTTCGGCGAAACGCCCTTCCTCGCGCCGCAGCACCGGTTCGATCTCGGCGTGCTTTTCCACGATTTCCGGATAGGCATCGCCCATCACCTCGCCCAGGGGAGCGACCAGCTTGTGGAAGAAGGGTTCGCGGCAGCCCAGCAGGTAGCCGTGGCGCACCGCGCGGCGCACGATACGGCGTAGGACGTAGCCGCGCCCCTCGTTGGACGGCAGGATGCCCTCGGCGACGAGGAAGGCGGCGGCACGGATGTGGTCGGCGATCACCTTCAGGGAACTGCTGGAAAGATCCCCGGTGCCGACCACGGCGGCGGCGGCGCGGATCAGATGGCGGAAGAGATCGATGTCGTAATTGCTGTGGACCCCCTGCATTACCGCGGCGATCCGCTCCAGCCCCATGCCGGTGTCCACCGACGGTTTGGGCAGGGGCGTCAGGGTGCCGTCGGCGGCGCGGTCGTACTGCATGAACACCAGGTTCCAGATCTCCACGTAGCGGTCGCCTTCGGCCTCCGGGGTTCCGGGCGGACCGCCGGGCACTTCCGGGCCGTGGTCGTAGAAGACTTCGGTGCAGGGACCGCACGGCCCCACCTCGCCCATGGACCAGAAATTGTCGTGGGCGCCGATGCGGGAAAAGCGGGCCGGGTCCACCCCGATCTCGTCGAGCCAGATGGCGGCGGCCTCGTCGTCCTCCTCGAAGACGGTCACCCACAGCTTTTCCGGCGGAATTTCCAGCTCGCGGGTGAGAAATTCCCAGGCGTAGCCGATGGCCTCGCGCTTGAAGTAGTCCCCGAAGCTGAAGTTGCCCAGCATCTCGAAGAAGGTGTGGTGGCGGGCGGTGTAGCCGACGTTCTCCAGGTCGTTGTGCTTACCGCCGGCGCGCAGGCACTTCTGGCAGGAGGCGGCGCGGGTGTAGGGACGGGTCTCGCGTCCCAGGAACACGTCCTTGAACTGGACCATGCCGGCGTTGGTGAACAGCAGGGTGGGGTCGCCCGCCGGCACCAGGGGGCTGGAAGGCACGACGGTATGCCCCTGGCGGCGGAAATAGTCCAGGAACAGGCGGCGGATTTCGGCGGTCTGCAAAAATTTCATCCTTCGTCCAGTACGCTGCGAATCTGATCGCTGTCGAAGCCGCGCTGGGCCAGAAAACGCCAGCGGCGGGCATAGTCGCCGCGGTCGCGGGCCGGGCCGTCTCCGAAGCGGCGCCGGCACACGCGCCGGGCCAGGGCGGTCCAGTCGGGGTCCTGCTCGGCCAGCACCGCTTCGATCACCGCGTCGGCGATCCCCCGGCGGCGCAACTCGAAACGCACCCTGAGCGGCCCGTGGCCCCGCTCGACCCGGCTGCGGACGAAACTGTCCGCGAAGCGGACGTCGCTCTGCCAGCCGTCGGCCCGGAGCGCCTCGATCACCTCCGCCGCCAGCGCCGGATCGCAGCCGCGGGCGGCCACTTTCCGCCGCAGCTCCGCGGCGCTGTGCTCGCGGCGCGCCAGCAAGCGAAGGCAAATGCCGGTTATTTTAGCGCGTTCTTCGTCGCGGCTCAGCCTTCTTTCTCCCCGCCTTTCGCGCTCTCGGCCCCTTCCGCCGCCGGTTCGGCGGGAACGCCGAAGGCCTTCTCGCGGATCTGGCGCTCCAGACGTTCGGCCAGTTCCGGGTGTTCCTTTAGATACTGGCGGGCGTTGTCCTTGCCCTGGCCGATGCGCTCCTTGCCGACGCTGTACCAGGCCCCCGACTTCTGCACCAGGCCGTATTCGACCCCCAGGTCGATCAGTTCGCCCAGCTTGGAGATGCCCTCGTTGTAGAGGATCTCGAAATGGGCGGTCTTGAAGGGCGGTGCGACCTTGTTCTTGACCACCTTGACCTTGGTCTCGTTGCCGAGGACCTCGTCGCCCTTCT
>Ga0256841_1001141_pt1 | contig 24141 bp, 15 predicted proteins | sample 356308metaG_FD_185971 | JGI IMG/M metagenome (GOLD analysis project Ga0256841, IMG submission 185971) | Hydrothermal vent microbial communities from Mid Atlantic Ridge, Atlantic Ocean - 356-308 | ecosystem: Environmental > Aquatic > Marine > Hydrothermal vents | place: Atlantic Ocean: Mid...
CCAGACTGGTGTGGGTGACATCGTCGAAGATGCCGATTGTGAAGTGATTCTTGGGCCGGTCGGCCAGAAGATTATCCAGAACGGCCTTCGCCATCCCGGGGTTGAATTCCTTGGAACTGAGCCCGTAACGCCCGCCAACTACGACAGGCGCGCTTTCCAGGCGTCCCTCAGCGACTGCCTCGTCAATGACAGAGCGCACGTCCAGGTACAGTGGTTCACCGGATGCCCCCGGTTCTTTGGTGCGATCCAGGGTGGCGATCTTCTTAACCGTCTTCGGCAGGGCGTTGATAAAAGCTTCTGCGTCAAAGGGGCGATAGAGGCGCACCTTGATCACACCGACCTTCTCGCCCTGTGCGTTCAGGTACTCCACAACTTCGTGCATGGTTTCCGCGCCGGAACCCATCAGCACAACAACCCGCTCAGCATCTGGTGCCCCGACGTAATCGAACAGATGATACTGGCGGCCCACTACAGACGCGAACCGATCCATGACTTTCTGGACAATGCCACCAGCTTTTACATAGTACGGATTGACCGTCTCGCGTCCCTGGAAGAAGACATCCGGATTCTGGGCAGTGCCCCGAATGGCCGGCCTGTCTGGCGTAAGCCCGCGCTGATGATGTGCGACGACGGCATCCTCGTCAATTACCGCCCGCATATCATCTTTGGTCAGTTCTTCAACTTTCTGAATTTCATGAGAAGTGCGGAACCCGTCAAAAAAGTGAATGAATGGCAGACGAGTCTCAACTGATGCCGCGTGAGCAATCAATGCCAGATCCATGGCTTCCTGCACGCTGCTGGATGCCAGCATGGCAAAGCCCGTGCTTCGTGTTGCCATGACATCGGTATGATCGCCAAAAATGGAGAGCGCCTGCGCGGCCACCGAGCGTGCGGCAACATGGAAGACGGCGGGTGTGAGCTCCCCTGCGATCTTGTACATGTTGGGGATCATCAGAAGCAGCCCCTGTGAGGCCGTAAACGTGGTTGTCAGCGCGCCTGCTGTCAGTGCGCCATGAACCGCGCCTGCTGCACCGCCCTCGGATTGCATCTCAACGACTGTGGGCACGGTCCCCCAGATGTTTGTCTCACCTTTTGCCGACTTCTCGTCAGCTATTTCACCCATCGGAGATGAAGGCGTGATCGGGTAGATCGCGATCACCTCGCTGACTGCATGGGCTACATGCGCCGCCGCCGTGTTGGCATCAATGGTGACGTACTGGCGTGTTTGCTTTTTGGCCATGTCAACCCCTTCCTTTTTAGCCGATAAAAAGCAGTTTTCACCACTATCGATCAAGCCTAACACCTTCTGGATAATCACAGAAGTGAAAAACAGCACCACTTTAGTGTCAGTTATCACTTATATGAGATGGCACCTGAGGGGTACAGTAGAAAACGACAGGACATATCAGGTTTCTGTGCCGGTGTGTTTAAGGAGCAAAGAACATGGCAAATTTGTCAACGACTTACCTGGGCGTCCCTTTGAAGAACCCGCTGGTAGTCGCTGCAAGCTCGATTTCCAGCTATATTGATCGCGTCAAGATGGCAGAAGACGCAGGGGCCGGGGCGCTGGTGATCCGTTCGCTGTTCGAGGAGCAGATTCAGCTCGATCAGCTTCATATGGAGGATGTACTGTCTGTAGGAAGTGAGGGCTATGCGGAAGCAACCTCTTACTTCCCTTCGGTTGAGCACGGCGGTGCCAAAGAGCACCTGATGTGGGTGGAGAAAACGCGCGAAGCCGTCTCGATGCCTGTTTTTGCCAGCCTCAATGCCGTTTCGCCGGGCGCGTGGACGCAGTATGCAAAGCAGCTTGCCGAAACGGGCGTGGACGGCCTGGAGATCAACTACTATGTCGTGCCAACCGATCCGGCCAAAACGGCCGGTGATATCGAGCAAACGCTTTATGAGATTGTTGAAAGCATCAAGGCAGAAGTGTCGCTGCCGCTGGCCGTCAAGCTGAGCCCCTTCTACACATCCCCTGCTAATGTCGTTCATGAACTTGAGAAGCGCGGCGTTGAGGCGGTGGTGTTGTTCAACCGCTTCCTGCAGCCGGATATTGATCCTGAGCTTGAGACGCTTGTGAATGAGATGGTGCTGAGCAATCCGATTGAGATGAAAGTGCCGCTGCGCTGGATTGCCCTGCTTTATGGGCGCACCAAGCTGGACCTTGCCCTGAACACCGGCGTGCATACAGGGCGTGATGTGGTCAAGGGCCTGCTTGCCGGGGCGACGGTGGTGCAGGTTGCCTCAACTTTGCTGGAGAACGGCATTCCCTATCTCTCGACCATGCTGCTGGATATTCAGAACTGGATGGATGAGAAGGGCTATGACTCGGTGGACGACTTCCGGGGTAAGCTAAGCCAGAAGAAGGTGGATGATCCATTTGCTTTTGAGCGATCCCAGTACGTGAAGCTCCTTTCGTCCGCTCAGTAACAAATCCACGTTTACCAGCGAATATCAGACATGCGCGGGCATGATAAAGTGTCCGCGCATGTGTTTTGTGGGGATTGCCGGTCGCTTGGCGGCATGTTATGCTGACCAGCGGACGATTGGAACAGGCGGGATACCAGCGGCATATGAAGCTCCGTACACTCTGGCTGATGGTGTTGATCTTACTTTTGGCAGCCGGGCTGCGTGCCTGGAATCTGAGCACCCAGAGCATCTGGTTTGATGAAGGATTTTCCTGGCACGCGGCCACACAGCCCGATCTGATCGCCACCCTGAATGGTGACCCCACCAATCCACCCCTGTACTATCTCCTGCTGCACATCTGGGTCAAATTGACGGGCGATTCGGAGTTTGCGCTGCGGGCTTTCTCGCTGCTGCAGGGTATCTTACTGCTCGCCGTGATGGGATTTGCTGCCAGACGCTGGTCTGGCCGCCGCTGGTCGGCTGTCCTGGCGATGGCGTTGGGCGCGTTCTTACCGCTGCTGTGGTGGGCCTCTCAAGAAGCGCGTATGTACAACACGCTGGCGCTTGCCGTGCTGGTCATGGCACTTGGACTCATGCGTTTGCTGGGTGAGGTGCCGCCGTCACGTGGCTCCTGGGCTGCTGCGCTGGGGGGCGAACTGGTGGCTTTGTATACGCATAACACGGGAATTGTTGTGCTGGGGGCGGCGAATGCAGCGGTGCTGGGGGCCTGGCTGTGGGCGGTGCTGCGGCGGCAGCAGCCACGCCCTGGATTTCGGGCATGGGTCACGGGCCAGATTGTCATCGGTCTGCTGTGGCTCCCGGAACTGTTGGCACGGTTCGCCAGCGTTGGCGCGGCGAACGCGGCAACTGGCTCGACGGCGCTTTCCCCGGAAATGCTCTGGTACGCATGGCAGGCGTTGTGGGCAAGTTCCTGGGAGATGGTGCGCCAGAACGATCTGGCATTGCGAGGCGTGGCCCTGCTCTTGCTGCCGCTGATACCGCTGGCATTGACCGCGCTGCGTTCCCGGTGGGGCAGGCTGCTGGGCGGGCTTATTGCCGGGCTGTTTGTTGTGCTGATTGTGGCGCTGGCAGTGCCGGGAATTCACATGCATGGCCGCTATCTGGTCATGATCGCGCCGCTGGCAGTGATCATGCTTGCCGGGGGAACGGCGGCGCTGGTCTCACAGGCACGCTGGACGCGGCTGCTGGCAGGCGCTTCTGTTCTTGCGGTGGCCATGGCCTGGACGCTGCTGCCCGGCAGGCCCGATCCGGCGTTCCAGCATGATCAGGCGCGGGAAATGGTGGCCTATTATGCCGATGTATTGGGGCCAGATGATCGCGTGCTGGCCTGGTCGTATGCTGACCGATACGAACTGCGCTACTACTGGTCGCGCTTGCATGTCCTGGCGGAGCTGATCGCGCTGCCGGAAGGTGCGGATGCAGATGAGATCGTTCCTCTGCTCAATGCCCATCTGCCGCAGACGGAAGCCGTCCGCGTGGAGTTGAATACCTGGTATACACAGCGGGCCGATGCACGGGGTATGCTGCCGTGCCTGCTCGGTCATGGTCAGCCTGCCCTGTCGCAGACATACAGCGTCTACGGCATGTCTACCACTGCTTACCGCATTCGAGGGCCTTTACTGATGCCGTCCGGTGAATCCGCCGCACCTGTGAACTTCGGGGCGCTAACTCTGGAGCCAGAGCGCATCCCTGCGGATCCATTCCCCGCCGATCGGGGTGTCTGCCTGGCGTTTACGGTCACGGTGAATGAACGAACTCAGCAGGATGTTCAGGTGGCTGTAAATGCGCTGAATCCACAGGGATGGGAAATCGCGGGAGATGATGCCCCGGTGCTCACAGCGGCCCAGGTGCCCGTCAGTCGGCTGGATGTTGGTCAAACTGCCCGGGCCTATGCTTTGCTCTATTTTCCTCAGGGTACACCCCCAGGAGAATATCCGCTGCGTGTCCGGGTATACAGCGAATCGAATCCATCGGGGTTTGATGTGCGCGATCCGGCAACCGGTGCGCCGACGGGCAAGGATGTGTCATTGGGTGTGTTAAGAGTGCTGCATGCTGACTGGCCGCCGTTTGAAGATGATTGCATGCGTGCCGCTGCACCGGATGTGTCCTTAAGTGGCTGTGAAGAGACGGGCGGTGAACTGGTTGCCGGCGATTCGCTGCGCCTCACGTTTCGCTGGCAGACGGCAGTGGATTCTCCAGAAATCACGGTGCGGCTGGCTGGTGATGGTTGGGAGGTGGCTGATACCCGTGCACTTACCGGTCGAGGCGCGGTTCTGGATTGGCGAGCGCTGCCTGTTCCTGCGGAGGCTGCTGGTACGGCTGAACTGACCGTGCAGGTCGGGGAAGGGTCTCAGGTGAGTCTGGCGGAGTATATGATTGTGTCACCGGAGCATCGCATGACTGCGCCGGAAGTTGAGCGGCGGCTGGATGTCACCTTTCCCGGTGTTGGGACGCTTTATGGCCTGTCACTGCCGGAAGGTAGCGAAATTCCCGGTGGCATGCCCTTTGAGGCGGTGCTGGTATGGCAGGCCGCGGGCGTGACGGATATTCCTTATACCGTGACCGTACAACTGCTTGACGCTGAGGGGCGCCTCCTCGCTCAGCATGATTCTCAGCCGGGCAGTAGCACGCGCCCGACCACCGGCTGGATAGCCGGGGAGTATGTGATTGATCCTCATACGCTTGCGTTTCGGCCAGAGAGAGCGGATTACCGGGGGCCTGCACGCCTGATCGTGGCGTTATATGATCCGGCAGATGGGGCACGGCTTATGACTGCTTCTGATGCCGATCATGCTGTGGCTGCGGACAACCTGGTCGTGGTCACGCCCTGAGGCGGTGTGCCGGTCCAGGATTACGCGGATGGTGTATCGGTTGTTTCGGGTGCATCTGGTGAAGAGTCCTGCTCTGGAGTCTGCGGCCGGACGGGATCATTTGTGCTGGGTGCCGGTTCGGTGGGTGTGGGTGTGAGCAGCGCTGTTCGACCGTAGAAGCGGGTTTCCGGCAGCACCTGTCGTCCCGCAGCAATGAGCACACGCACGCGGTCAATCAGATTATGTGTCAGATAAGTTTTGGTGACGTATGCATCAGCGCCGCTGTTTAGCCCCATGCGAATGCTTTCCGGCTCAGCTTTGGCGGAGAGGATAAGTACGGGGACGCTGTTCAACTGCGGCATACTGCGAATACGCGATAATACCTCCAGCCCGTCCATTTCCGGCATCATCAGGTCAAGGATAATCAGTGACGGCTTCAGTCCTTCTTCCAGAAGTGCCAGCGCGGCGGAGCCACTTTTCACAAGAATGGGCTGGATACCAATACGCTGCAGCAGAGTTGAGATCAACTCCCGTGCTTCCCGCTCATCATCAATCACCATGATCTGTGTGTCGCCAAGCATATAACCGTTCCTTGCAGCCGCAGCTATTGCAGCGCTAACAGCCGACGAGATACCGTTTCTTCGCGTTTCGCGCTTTTGGGTGGCTCGTATGCTAAGAATAGCATGGGACGCTGTTTTGTGCTGCAGGTTCATGTGGCACAGTCGTGCAGATTGGCTACAATTCGCCCCTGGTAGTGTTTCGTGGATTGTGAAGTTCTGGTGCCGATTGTGGGAAGACATGCACATCGCGTTTAATGGCTGGTTCTGGGATCGCCCGGATACCGGGAGCGGACAGTATGTGCGGCGGCTGCTGCATGCCCTTCAGGAGATCGATCCCGATCTTTTGCTGACGCTTGTGCTGCCCCCTCACATTACAGAGGTTGACGATCTGCCATCTGATGTCAATCTGACTCATGCGCCAGCGAGATTCTCCGGGCATCTGGGTAAGGTATGGTTCGAGCAGTTTGCGTGCCCGAAAGCGGCAGCGAATGTTGGCGCTGATCTACTCCATGTTCCCTACTGGGGTTCGCCACTGTCTTCGCCGCTGCCGGTCGTTGTGACGGTGCATGACATCATCACGCTGGCCATGCCGGTGTATCAGGGCGGAGTGCTGGCGCGTCTTTACACCAGTCTGGTAGCGGCTGGTGCACGCGGCGCGTCTTATGTCCTGACCGATTCGCAGGCTTCACGGGAGGAGATCGTCGAGCGCCTCGGCATACCTGATGAACGGGTACAGGTCGTGTGGCTGGCCGCAGACGAGCGCTTTCACTTGCGTCTCGGTGCGGAGCGTGATGCTGAAGTGCGTGCCCGCTACAATTTGCCGGAGCGGTTTGTGCTTTACCTCGGCGGTTACGATGTCCGTAAAAATGTACACACGCTGCTGCTGGCTTATACCTACGTCGGGCAGGCCGTTGGCGATGAAATCCCCCTTGTCCTGGCTGGACGTCCGCCCTCTCGCTGGGGCACGGATCGCTTCCCCGATCTGCCTCGCTATATCGAACAGCTTGACATTGGCGGCTGTGTACGCTGGCTGGGGGAGGTTGACGAGGCGGATAAGCCATCATTGTACCGCTTGGCGGATGTGATGGTTTTTCCCAGCCGCTATGAAGGATTCGGCCTGCCAGTGCTGGAAGCGATGGCCTGCGGCACGCCGGTTGTGGCCTGTGATGTTTCCTCGATCCCTGAGATCGTGGAAGATGCAGCTTTTCTGGTAGACCCTGATGATGCCCGTGCCATGGGTGGTGCGATTCTGGGCATTCTGCTTCAGAAGCCCCTGGCCGATCAGCTTCGCAATCTGGGCCTGGGACGTGCGACAGCATTTAGCTGGCGGAAAACAGCGCAGGAAACACTGGCCGTGTATGAGAAGGTGCTCCGGGCAGCGGGCTCCGCTGCGGAATGAAGTGATGAAGCGAACAATCATTCTCGGGTTCCTGTCGCTGCTCCTGGTGTCCTGTGCTGCCCGCACTGGTGTGCTGCTGACTCACAGTGGGCTGTTGAGCTACGGTGACTCGGTCGAACAGGTATTGAGTGGCCCTGATCAGCAGCATCGCTGGGATTTTGTGGGGCGTGCGGGAGATGTGATCCGGGTCGAGCTGACTGCCCGCGGTATCAGTCCTGCCCTGACACTTGCGGATTCGACAGGGCAACAGCTTGGGGCAGTTTCCGAAGGAAGCTACGAAGGTCGTTCGGCTTTGGAAGATATTCGGCTGCCTGCTGATGGCGCTTATACACTGCTGATCACTCTATCCGGAGAAGGGCAGGGGATGTATACGCTCTCTCTATCTGTACAGCCGCCAGAAACACCATCCCCGACGCTTGCAGCAGTACCCTCGGCTGTCTCAGTGTCGAATACACGCCAGCCTTCGGATGGCCCTGCACAGGATCAGCCGCTCACGCCATCGGTTACGGCGGTGCCGATAGCCGTCGAGTCAGGGATTCAACTGCAGCCGCGTCTGATTGTGCAGGGGCAGTTGCGCCAGCCGGGGGAAGTGGATCGCTATACGATATTTGGGGAAGCAGGCGATCTGATCACGCTTGGTGCGATGGTAGGCGAGAACAGTGCGGTTGATCCCTTTGTGGCCGTTTTCGATCCGGCGGGTGAAATGCTGGCACAGGCGGGTGACACTTTTGGATCGCGCGACGCGATCATCGCCGGAGTCAGGCTGCCGTCTACAGGTGCCTATATTGTTTTTGTCCGTGATGCCGGCGGCCAGGCGATGGGTTCGTATGATATAGCCTTTGGCTATGGCACAACGATGCTTGATCATCTTCAGCCGGTCGCCGAGCCGGACGAGGTTTATAACGGCGCGATGGTTGCGCCTGCGGTGCGCGATGTCTGGCCGCTGGAACTGACACTGGGGGATGTGATCAGTGCTGCGGTTGTCGTGGGGGATGACAGCCCATTGGACCCTGTACTCAGTCTTGTGTCGCCGGATGGAACGGTGCTCTATGAAGATGACAATGGAGGAGGCGGGCGCAATGCCGCACTCCGCCAGGTTATCGCACCGGAAAGCGGGCGCTTCTTTCTGGCAGTCAGCCCCGCCGCGCCGCTTACGCTTGGTGCATACACGCTGATCTGGCGTTTTGAAGCCCAGGCTCCAACGCCCTCTCTGTCCCCGGTGAAGTAACCGATGCTCAGGGCACCAGTCCCTGTGCTCTGGCCTGACGATACCATTCGATCGTTCGCTTCAGCCCTGTGCGAAAATCCGTTTTGGCCTGAAAGCCGAATTTCTCTTTTGCCCGGCTGGTATCCAGCATTCGGCGGGGCTGGCCATTTGGCCTGGTTGTATCCCAGCGCAGGTTTCCTTCAAACCCCACCAGTTCCGCAATCAGTTCGGCCAGGTCCTTGATACTGATCTCAAATCCTGCTCCCAGATTCACGGGTTCCGGCTCATTGTAGTGTGCCATTGCCAGCGCGATTCCCTCTGCAGCATCCTCCACAAAAAGAAACTCGCGGGTTGGCGAACCGTCTCCCCAGAGGACGATATGATCTTCGCCAGCTTCCTGGGCATCAACCAGTTTTTTGATGATTGCGGGGATGACATGCGAGGTGGCGGGGTCGAAGTTGTCACCGGGGCCGTATAGATTGACCGGCAGCAGGTGAATGGCGTTGTAGCCGAATTCTTTGCGGTACGCCTGGCCCTGAACCAGCAGCATCTTCTTCGCCAGCCCGTAAGGCGCGTTTGTTTCTTCTGGATAACCGTTCCAGAGATCATCCTCATGGAAGGGGACGGGCGTGTATTTGGGGTAAGAACAGATTGTCCCGATGCCCACAAATTTGGGGACGCCAGCACGCCGTGCGTGTTCCATGAGCAGCACGCCCATGATCAGGTTGTCGTAGAAGAACGTGCCGGGATGTTCGCGGTTCGCGCCGATCCCGCCGACGGTTGCAGCCAGATGGACGACCATGGTGGCTTCGGGGTGGTCGGCGTACATACGCTCTACATTGCTTTTCTCGCGCAGGTCGTAGTCAGTGCTGCGTATGGGATACACCGCTCCGCAGCCAAGTGCGTTGAGGTGCTTGCAAAGGTGCTGGCCCAGAAAGCCAGCCCCTCCCGTTACAATGACACGCTGTGAGGCCCAATCGAAATCAGACGATGTGGTCATGGCAATTTCTTTCAGGGGACAGTCATACTCTGGGAATGCAGGCTCACCAGCCATGTTCCAGCCGCAGGATCAGGCGTTCTGGCATGTCCACCCTGCGCATGCGTTCCTGGACTTCCGCAATGTCATAGGGAACCCGACGGTGTTCCCATGTATTCTGCTCGACGTTGAGCAGAGCATATGCCGCATCCGGATTTGAGTCGCGGGGCTGGCCTACTGATCCCGGGTTGATGATCTGGCGATGCCCATTGAGCTGTCTGGACTGGCGATACACGGGCGGGAATGATTCGGTGTCGCCCTGCTCATTGACCATTTCGAAGATGACCGGCGTGTGGGTGTGACCGACGAGACAGTATGGCGTCTCAAAGTGTGGGAAGTTCAGGGCAGCGATCAATGGATCAAGGATGTACTCCCACACCGGCTCGCGTGGGCTGCCGTGGGCCAGGGTATACGGGCCCAGCACAAAGGTGGTTGGGAGCGCTGCCAGGTATTCGATGTTATCCGGACGCAGGGTTTCGGCAGTCCAGGTTACAGCTTTGCGTGCATCATTGTTAAACGTGCGGATGTCCAGCCGCCCCAGCGCCGCCCAGTCATGATTTCCGGCCAGGCAAAGATGGGGGAGCGTGCAGAGCAGGTCCACGCACTCATTGGGGTCTGGCCCATACCCGACGACGTCGCCCAGGCACCAGACATAATCCCATTCCCCTTGAGCATCCTTGAGGACGGCCTCGAAAGCTGTCAGGTTGGCGTGGATATCGGAAATTACCAGAATACGCATAAGTACCTCTGGGATGTTAAAATCGTGAAGTGATGTTACCATGCTTTCGAGGCTGAAGCCAATATCACCGAGGGGGTAATGCTCAATCGAAGAGAAGTTTTGTACAGGCATCGTAAGCATGGCCCGCGCCTGGTGTGGATCATATGGGTGCTGCCTGTGGGCATGCTGATTTGTGTTGTGGGGGCACTGCTGCTGTCGGTGCTGCCTGGTTTGGCTTTGCAGGCCGTGGGTTTTGCGCCCCAGGGCAGCGTGGATGCATTTTGGGCGAATCAGCAGGCGCAGGCGTCTGTCCCGCAGAATTCAGCGCCAGTTGGAGACACAGGAACTGCCATGTTGCCGGGGGAAGATGGGGCTGTTCCAGCACCGACTGGCTATGCGGATTGGTTTCAGTGGGCAAACACGCCGGACGTGATCACGATTGACGCAGGCCCACGGGGGCGTTTCACGCTTGATAGTGCACAGATGTTTGCGGAGACGTTGTGGATTGGTGATGGCATAGATGGTCTGCCGCTGGGCGTGATGTCATTCCGTGAAGATGCGCTGGGAGAGATTTGCGACACATGGTTGGCTGGCTGCGCGGCGGAACAATATCGTGTGGACAGAGTGGACTTCCGTCCTGGTGGTGGCGTGATCTATGGGAGCGCCAATTTCGCTGGTTTTTGGCAGGATGCGGGGCTGGTGATGACGCTCACGTCGGATCGGGCAGGTTTTGACGTGGCGGGAATGGTACTTGGAGGCACGCTCTATGCTGTCCCCACAGACGGAGACATTGCCCATCAGATCGGGCGATTGGTGACCGAAGGGAATGCTGTTTTACGGCAGGCCCGCCTGATTACGGAGGGTTACACGCTTGCGGTCACCGAAATTCATCTGACAGACGATCGGCTGACCCTGGTCCTGCGTTGATTGGTAATCTGGCATCAGGAAAGAAAAAGATCGCCGAATGTGCCGCTGACGGTCAGGTCAAGGGGGTCAATAGCCTTGTCATAGCCATTGGTTGCATAACGGCGGTCATCATACTGCTGCCAGCGTGTGTTCAGCAGGTGTATGCCAAACAGCGAGCTTCCCTTAACGGTAAGCGCCGCTTCCATGTTATCCGGGACGGCCAGATAGATATCCCCAAATGTAGAACGAACATGAATCGGGCCGCCGGGATTATCTGGCACAACCATGCGGATGTCGCCGAAACCGGTGGCAACATGGGCCTGTCCAATGATCAGGCCGCGCATATCCACTTCAATGTTTCCCAGATAGGTGCTCAGCAGCAGGTCCCAGGGCAGATCGCCGGCCAGTCCAAGGTCCCAGTTGGCCTGAGAGAGCAGCCAGGTCTTGCCGCGCAGCAGCGTGAGCGCAGTGTGATTGCCGGTGACTTCCAACTCCGGACGGGAGCGGGCAGTGTACTGCCCGGCAATCAACCGCCCTTCACGCTGCAGGACACGCACGCGAAGGTCCAGTTCGCCGCTGTCGGCGCGCAGTGCGCCGGATTCGACGCTGCCGCGTGTAATGCCGAAATTCTTGCTGGCCCAGCTAAAGCCCAGGTCGCCCCGTACCAGTATCTGGATGCCGAATGCAACCAGCAGCAGGGGCCACAGTTGGAGCACATCGAAGGTGAGCAGCAGATAGTTGTGCAGAAGCAGGAGAATCCCCATCACCGCCAGTACCACTGCCCACAGCCACAGGGTCAAGTTGCGCTGAGTCACCGCTCACTCCTCAATCAGGTAGTCACGAAGCATGAGCGCGGAGGAGTGCCGCAGCCGGTTCAGGGCCTGCGCCTCCAACTGCCTGACGCGCTCTCGCGTAACACCGATTTCTTTGCCAACTTCCTCCAGCGTGTAGACACGCCCGTCTTTCAGGCCATAACGAAGCTGGAGAATATAGGCCTCACGTTCGGGCAGCCTTTTCAGCAGCTCTCCCACCTGCTCCCGCAGCAGGTTCTCCGCGACGAGTTGAGGTGGTGAAGGAGAACTTGCATCCTCGATGAAATCACCAATTTCTGCATCTTCCTCGTCGTTGGTCGGTTCATCCAGGCTGACCGGTCGGCGGGAGACTTCCATTAGTTCGGTCACTTTCTCGGGTTCAATCTCCATGCGGGCCGCGATTTCCTCAATGGTCGGGTCACGGCCAAGCTGCTGTGCCAGCAGAGCGGAAATCCGGGACAGCTTGTTGATCTGATCTCCCATATGGACGGGCACACGGATCGTGCGGCCCTGGTCGGCTACTGCCCGACTGACAGCCTGCCGAATCCACCATGTGGCGTAGGTGCTGAATTTGTGGCCGCGTTGATACTCAAACTTACGGACGGCTCGGATCAAACCGATGTTGCCCTCCTGTATCAAGTCCAGAAACGGAACGCCGCGCCCAACATACTTCTTGGCAATGCTGATCACCAGTCGTGCGTTGGCCCGGACAAGATGCTCCTGTGCCCTGTCGGCATCCTCAATAACGGCTTCCAGTTCTGCTCGCTGTTCCGGCGAAAGCTCATCACCATATGCCTCAAGCTGTTCGCGTGCTATCGTGCCGGCTTCAATGCGCTTGGCAAGTTCAACCTCTTCCTCTGCCGTAAGCAGGGGGACGCGACCAGCTTCCTTCAGGTACAGACCGACGACATCATCGGAATCCAGTGCCTGCTGATAGCCCAGGTCTTGCCGCAGGTCTACCCTGTCAATGGTATTGAGATTTTCTGACTGCGCAACATCACCCGCTGAGGAGTCTTCCGCTTCTTTAGCCGGAGTGCTCTCCAGCACAGTGATACCGGCTTCTGCCAGGCGATCCAGTATCTCGTCAAGGTGGGCAACCTGATCTTGTTCTGATGCTGGCAGGGCAGCAAGGATGTCATCATAGGTAAGATGTCCTTGTTCCGCGCCCTTTGATAATAGCCAGTCGAGAATGGAATCTTGCATCGTTACATACCGTGTCAACGGGCAAAAAAGCCTTGTTGTCAATCACAAGGCTGCTGCTACAAAATGGTGCGTCCTGCTGTTGTCTGGCAGCGTGAAGGCGTGCTGCGTGTCTCGGCGCGCTACCAGTTCATACGACTTTTTTGATTACCAGTCCAGGTGTGCTGTCAGATTATAACCCGTCGAATGGATATTCCCACTGCTTTCGCAATGGCGCAATGGTTGTTTTATGGTGGGGGTGCGTGAGTCGTCTTGCATGCGAAGGATTAAAGTATTTGCCCGTCGGCTGGTTCGCTTTTATAGTTAATGTACGGATCGCGGCCTGTCGCTCTGGTTTTGGGCAGGGGATCAATAGATCAGCGGTAGAATAGCGAGTCGTTTGATGTTTAATAACGGGGTGCACGACGGGTGAATTTTACCGGTGAACGGATTGGCCCATATTATGTGCGTGAGCGTATTGGACGAGGCGGTGGCGCTGATGTATATCGAGCCTATCAGCCCTCGATCCGGCGTGAAGTGGCGCTTAAGATAATTCCTTTTGGGCAGGACACCGCAAGCAGCGCTGTGCGGCAGCAGTTCGAACGCGAAGCTGCAATGATTGCTGCCCTGGAACATCCCCACATTCTGCCTGTCTTTGACTATGGATTCTCCGGCGATGTTGTGTATCTGGCTATGCGTTTGCTTAAAGGGGGTACATTGCAGGACTGGCTGGGGCGCGGTTTTGAATCCATGCAGGAGATCGCGGCCTTGCTCAAACAGATCGCTTCGGCGCTGGGATATGCCCACCGACGCGGTGTGATACACCGTGACTTAAAGCCGAGCAACATTCTCATTGACCGCGAGCGTAACGCTTATCTGGCTGACTTTGGGCTGGCCAGAGTGTTGGGCAGTGTTACAGGCGCATCCTCAACGAACACAGTGGTGGGTACGCCTGCTTATATGGCCCCGGAGCAGTTGCGGGGCGAGCCGATCGATCACCGGGCGGATATCTACAGTCTTGGTATGATCTTGTGCCACATGATTGGGGGACGGTTGCCTGCTGAATCGCTGTTGATTTCTGGCCCATATTCTCCCCGCATTGAGCTGCCTCGTCCGCTGCCGCGAGACATCGATTTGGAGGTGACGCCAGCCATTGAGGCCGTGATCCTGCGTGCACTGCGAGAGAATCCAGAGGATCGCTTCGATAGTGCCGAGCAAATGGCATATCTGCTGGATGAAGCACTGGGGCAGGAGCAGCAGGAGGGGAGCCATCAGTCTGATAGACATGAACTGATCCCCCCACGTGTCAAGCAGGAAGAGGGTGGCATCTCGCTCAACTCTGAAGGTGCACATGATGCCCCTCGCCGCTTGTTGCGTCTGCTGGGGATAGGACTGCCCCTGCTGCTGGTACTGCTGATTCTGGCGGTATTGGTCGGGCGACTGCAGCCGCAGGGCAGTTCTGAGGCTGCCTTACCAACGATCGTTGCAGGTGTGGAAGGCGCACCGGACGAGGTCATTCCTTCGGCGGGGGAAATCGTGCAGGCTCGCAGTCGTCTTAGCCGCACGGGATTCATCGCTTATGTTACCTGCAACCAGGAGAGCGTGTTTTTTGCCACACTGGCCCGGCGCATGCAGGACGTAGCTGCGCAGTATGGCCTGGATTACCGCATATATGACAGCGAGACAGATCCGAATCTGGAACTCATACAGATTGAACGCGCAAGAGTGGATGGGGCGGCGGCACTGATTGTGTGTGTACTTGACATGGATTTGCTGGAGGATTCACTTTCCGCGATCCAGGCCGCCCGGATTCCACTGATCCTGCATAATGTCAGCGAGCCGCCAAGCTACGGTGGTGTACTGGTGACGCACGACAACTACCAGTTGGGCTTTACTCCGGGTCAGGCTGCCGGTCGGATTGCTCTTGATGAATTCGGATCACAACAGATCAATGCTATTCTCCTTGATTTCCCATCCCTGCCGGCGATTGTTGCCCGCGCAGATGGCCTGGAAGCAGGTTTTCTCTCGGCAGCGCCCGGTGCATCAATTGTTGGTCGCTATCTGGGCGGAACCACTGAATTTGCCGAGGATTCTGTTCAGGGGCTTATTGAGGAAGGCGTGAACTTCAATGTGGTGCTCAGCATCAATGATGCCGGGGCATACGGGGCGATCCGTGCTCTGGAAGCGGCAGATATTGATCCGTCCTCGGTGATTATTGCCAGTGTGGACGCTGAAGCCCTGGCCCGGCAGTATATTCGCGATGGTTACTATATGCGCGTTTCGATTGGGGTCGGCAGTGAAGTGATTCCGCGCACCACGATCAATGCCCTGGTGAAGCTGTTGGCTGGTTCGACGGTGCCCCAGATTATTCTGACGCCGCCAGGAGAGTTGGTAACTTTTGAGAACCAGGTGGTCACAGATTAGACTTGGCTCATAATGTTATGTAGAGCAGTCTGGAGGACATATTGACGCCGCCAACCGCTGAAATTCAGAAGGTGGGCGGTTTGTCACGATAAAGAGCAATGGTTACAGAGCGGAAACTTCAATTCAGTATTCGCGCAGCAGCGGCAGAAGATTTGCCCGCCTGCCTGGCCCTTGATCATTCCTCGACCAGCGATTATGTATGGCAGGTTGAAACCGAGGAAACTCAGGGGCGAACCAGCTATGTCTTCAGAACAGTGCGCCTCCCACGCACGATGACCGTGATGTATCCTCTGGGGCATGAGGCTGTTCTGGCTGCATGGCAGCGGCGCGACTTTTTTCTGGTTGCCGAGCATGAGGGGACGATTTACGGCTACCTTGTCATACGTCCGGATCACGCCCACAGCATCGGCTGGATTGAAGGGTTGGTTGTCGGGCGTGCATGGCGGCGGCGTGGAGTGGGGAGCGCGCTTTTGGGATACGCCCGCCAGTGGGCTGGCGCGAACAGTTTACGGCGACTCATGATTGAAACGCAGACCAAGAATTATGCGGCCATCACGTTTTGCCAGCGGCAGGGTTTTGTTTTCTGTGGTTTCAACGATCGCTATTACCTGAACCAGGACATTGCGTTATTCTTTAATCAGAATATCCGCTGAACTGGGGTTGCTATGGCGTTGGGTTTTGAAGGATTCTTGCAGCTTACGAATGAAGCGCTGACAGCGATCATCGTTATTGTTGCGGCGTCCATGCTGCTTTACAACCTGTCTCGAAATCTACACGCGCCTGTTGTGCAGGCATCCAGCGTGTTGTTGGCCTGTGTCACGGTGGTATCCACTGTGGATGTGTTCACATCGTTGAACCCGACCACACTGTCACTGCGGGCCTGGCTGCGTGTGCAGTGGATCGGCATTGCCTTTGCCCCCGCAGCTATGTTCCACCTGTCAGATGCACTGCTGGCAACGACCGGCCTGGTTTCACGTGGGCGGCGGCGGCGTGTCATGCGCATTCTGTATGTCTTCAGCATCCTCTTCTTGATCATGGCTGCATTTTCCGATGCGCTGGTTTACGGCCTTGTGCGTGATCCTGCCCCGCATCTGCGGGCCGGCCCGGTTTTTCCATTGTTCAGTACGTTTTTCCTGCTGGCGACGATTGTCTCGATCTACAATGTTTTGCGGGCGCGGCAGCGCTGCCTGACAACCTACACGCGCCGCCGAATGAGTTATCTTCTGTACTCATTTACCATGCCTGCACTGGGTATCTTCCCCTATTCCCTGCTGTTCACGCAGACTGGTGATTCCTCTCTTCTATTCTGGCTGCTGGTGAACGTGGGGAATCTCGGCATTATTTTGATGCTGTTGTTTATCGCCTATCCGCTGGCCTTCTTTGGCTCCAGCATCCCGGACCGTGTCGTTAAGGCAGAGCTGCTGCGTTTCTTCCTGCGCGGCCCCTTTGCCGGAATTCTTGTGCTGCTGGTCATACTCTACCTGCCGCAGGCCGGACGCATCCTGGGATTGCCGGGCGAGGAGTTTATGCCGTTTGCTGCGGTAGCTGTGGTGATGTTCTGGCAGTGGATGGTTTCACTGGCGATGCCGCGACTGGAACAGTATCTGGTTTACCTCGATGATCAGTCGCAAATACGCATGATCCAGTCGGTCAGTCAGCGGCTGCTCACAAGGTCGGATCTCCTTCAGCTTTTTGAATCGATTCTGGCCGCGACATGCGATTTACTGCGTGTGCCAATTGGGTTTATCGCTGTTTTTCAGGGGGAAGAAGTGCGGATCGAGCAGTCCATTGGTGAGTGGTCACCGCAGGAAACTATCAGCAACGGTGCTGAACTGCAGCAGATGTTTGCGGCAGAGTCAGATGATGCCAGCACGATCAAAGTCTGGAACGGTTTCTGGCTTGTGCCGTTGTACAGTGAACGTATGTGGGAGGACCCGGACAACGGTGTAGAGATGCATCGTTTGCTGGGTGTGCTGGGTGTTGGTGCACGTAGCGATTCCCCCGCTCTATCGGAAGAAGAGCAGCGCGTGTTTGACACACTGGTATCGCAGGCTGCGCAGGCACTGGACGATCGGCTGCTGCAGCGGGAAGTCTTCGCCGCGCTGGAAGGGCTGCTCCCTGAAATTGATGCCCTCCAGCGGTTGCGAGACATGTCTCGTTATGGCGGCTTCCCTGTGTTCACTCAGGGCCTGCCTTCGAACGGCGTTCAATCTCCAGATTTTGTCAACGCTGTAAGGGATGCGCTGCGCGATTACTGGGGCGGCCCCCGGCTGACGCAGAGTCCCTTGCTGGGTCTGAATATTGTGCAGGAGGCGCTGCCTGATAATGAGGAAAATCCGACACGTGCACTGCGAGCCGTTCTACAGGAGGCGATCAATCGGCTTCGTCCGGCTGGGGAACGGAGTACGACACGTGCCGAATGGACCCTGTACAATATTGTCGATCTGCGATTTGTTCAGGGTTATAAAGTGCGAGATGTTGCCCGGAGGCTGGCCATGAGCGAGGCAGACCTGTATCGAAAGCAGCGCCTGGCTATTGAGGAAGTGGCACGTGTGCTGCTTGAGATGGAACACGCACCGCGGATCCATGAAAAAAAATAGACGGTATTGTTTGTGCTTTGTTGATAGTTAGTTGACAAGAGTTTTATGGTTTCCTATAATGACGCCGCCTGAAGGTGCAGATTTTCTCAATTTGCTGTAATCATATTCGTTGGAAGCTGAGGAGAAGGGGAAGTGTGATGTCACAAACAAGCAGCAAGGGGGGACACACATCATCATCGCCATCGGTTGACGAAGCATACTGGGCAGCATTGCTTCAAGAAGGGGAAATGATCCCGGAAGAGCATGTGCAGTCGTCGGAAGACTGGAACGAAGTTGCGTATGAGTATGCCCGAACTCGTCCCACGACTGAAACTGGAGAGTACGTTTTTCCGCGCCCTGAAGACTGGGAAGAGATGCGCAGGATTATGAACGCCGATTCCACGCTCGAGTTGCCAGTTATTGGCAGTAATCGTGGGGGGCTTCTCGTACAGTGGAAGAGTCTGCGGGGTTTTGTTCCGGCCAGTCAGCTCGTAAATTTCCAGGCATCATCTAATGATCATATGCGGCGCGGTGAGCTGTCCAGTTATGTTGGGCAACAACTGGCATTACGTGTCATTGAGCTTGATGAAGCCCAGAACAGACTTATTTTTTCGGAACGTGCGGCTCAAGTCGATCCGGGTACGCGAGCGGCTATTCTGGAGCGATTGCAGAGCGGGGATGTCTGCCAGGGAACAGTGACCAACGTTTGCGATTTTGGCGTTTTTGTTGATCTGGGAGGCGTTGAAGGACTGATCCACATCTCGGAATTGAGCTGGGGCCGTGTTGGCCATCCGGGCGATGTTCTGAAGCGCGGCGAGTACGTTTCTGTCTATGTGATGGATGTTAATCAGGAAGAGGGCCGAGTAGCACTCAGTCTGAAGCGCCTGCAACCCGACCCCTGGGAGACGGTTGACCAACGCTACCACGTCGGGCAGATTGTGGAAGGCGTGATCACCAATGTCGTTGATTTTGGTGCCTTTGCCTGCATTGAGGATGGACTGGAAGGCTTGATCCACATTTCTGAGCTGGCAGAAGGGCACTTTCTGCACCCTCGCAATGTTGTACGTGAGGGTGATGTTGTCCGTGCCCGCATTCTCAACATTGATGGTCCGTCGCGGCGGCTTGGACTGAGTCTGAGGGAACTTGGCGATTGACCCTGTGGCATTCAAAGATTGAGCCGCGCTTTTCGGATGTGTGATGAGCGCGGCTTATTTTTATTTGTGGAACGGGTGTGCTATGATGGGCATTGATAGACAGCCCTGTCGTGCCCGCAAAATGGTAGAATAATAGGCACTGTACAGCAGATGGTATCGGACTGTATGCATGGCACGTAAGAAATCCACACGGCAGCCGTCGCGCTGGCGGGCCATTCTGGATACGGTAAAGAACTTCAGATTTCGTCGTCCTCGCGGGGGCAGCCAGCGCCGCAAGTCAAGCAGATCGGGAACTGCGCGCCGCCGCTGGCAGCGAGCAATGCCTGCTTTGCCGAGTCTTCGGGATCTGCCTGCCCAATGGCGTGAGTTTACAGAGAGCCTCCCCCCCTGGACAGATGAGGTGGCTGGCATTCTGCTGATCGTGTTTGGGGTGGTTTCTTTGCTGGCACTGCTGAACTTCTCTCCAGACACAACGGTGGCTAGCAGTTGGGCCTACGCGATCAGGCAGTTGTTTGGCTACGGCGGTTTCGTGGTGGCGCTGGGTATTCTGGCACTGGGCGTCATCATATTGCTTCCCAAACTGGGCATAGTGCTGCGTTTTCCCTGGCCGCGCGTGCTGGCAATCGAGATCGCATTCATATCATTTCTCGCTTTGCTGCATCTGCTGGCCAACGATCCTGAGCCCCGTGCTCTGGCTCGCGCTGGTGGGGGTGGGGGATATGTCGGCTGGGCACTCAGCCAGCTTGTCGTCGGGCTTTTCGACCCGATCACCTCGACATTGCTGTATGCGGCGGTGTTTATTGTCGCTCTGAGCCGGGCGATCGGCTTGCGTCGGCGGCATCTTGAGCGCGGGTTGGAATGGCTCTCCGATCGGCTTCGCAAGCTGGCCGATACTGTAGAGGGACGCGCGATGCAGTTCGAGGCTACGGCGGAAGGTATTCCCACGCCGGAGTCTGCCGCGTCTGTGATGGCGCAGCGATCTCGGCCATCCATTGTGCCCAGGCATGCTGCGCCGGATATGCCCCGTGTGCGCCCGATCCAGGGAGAAGACCATGCTGAGGGTGCGGGGTTGCCGGAAGAACCGCCGTCTTTGTTTGCCGATACGTTGAACTATGTTCAACCTGATCCGGAAAAGGTGCAGCGCGGCCTCAGCTCACCCGGCGTGCCTGGAACGCGGCCTTCTGTCGTCCCCCGTAGTGATAAGGATGAGGAAAAGCCTTACCGACCAGTTCTCTGGCGTCCAAAGTCACGTCGTGCACGTGTGAAGAAAGTTCGCGACGCTGAGGGGCGTCTGGTGCGTTATTTTCGCGTTGATGATCTCCAGGAGCCTAGACGGGTGGGCAAGCGCGCCAGTTATTTACCTCCCCTGGACCTGCTGGATGAACGCGATCTGAATCGCCCCACTGACGAAGAAATCAATGAGAATGCCCGAATCATTGAGGAAACTCTGCGCGAATTTGACGTGCATGTTGAAGTAATTGATGTACGGATTGGCCCTGCTGTCACGCAGTATGCCGTCCAACCGTTCAAAGAAATTGTGAATGAGCAGGGCGAACGGGTGTTACAACGGGTGCGTGTCGGGCGCATTTCCGCGCTGGAACGCGACCTTGCGCTCGCACTCTCTGCCAGGCGGCTTCGTATACAGGCACCTGTGCCCGGTTTTTCCTATGTGGGCGTGGAAGTGCCAAACAAGCAGCCCAGCATTGTCTCCTTACGTGGTGTGATGGAGAGCACTGTTTTCTACCGCACGCGCTCACCGCTTGCGCTCCCCCTGGGGCGGGATGTTTCCGGCACATCCGTCGTGGCCGATCTGGCAACAATGCCTCACCTGCTGGTTGCAGGGACGACCGGTTCTGGAAAGTCTGTGGCACTGACGTCCATGGCAACGGCACTGGTGATGAACAACTCACCGGATAATCTTAAGCTGGTCATGCTCGATCCGAAGATGGTTGAGCTGTCACGATTTAACGGCCTGCCGCATTTGCTGGGGCCGGTGGAAACCGACCAGGAGCGCATTCTTGGCGTGCTGCGCTGGGCGACTCGTGAGATGGATCGGCGCTATAAGCTGCTGGAGGTGGAAGCAGCCCGTAATCTGCAAGCCTACAATAAGGCGTTGGGGCGGCGGCGTAGAGATGAACACCTGCCCTATATTGTGATCATCTTTGACGAAATTGGCGATCTGATGCTTTCCAGACCGGACGAGACAGAGAAGACATTGGCGCGGCTGGCCCAGATGGCGCGTGCTGTCGGCATTCATCTGATCGTCGCCACACAGCGCCCTTCAGTGGATGTGATCACAGGGTTGATCAAGGCGAACTTCCCGGCGCGTATTTCCTTCGCGGTGGCGTCCAGTGTGGACTCGCGGGTTATCCTTGATTCGGTGGGCGCGGAGACACTCATGGGCCGGGGGGATATGCTGTATCAGGCGTCCGATGCAGCCGGGCCACGGCGTATTCAGGGGTGCTTTGTTTCTGATGAAGAGATTGACGCTGTGGTTACCCATTGGGCCGGGTGGCTTGAGGAGCAGGTGGAGACTGGCCAGCGAGATGCTCAGACGATCGCTCCCTGGGAACGGGGTATGACCCGCCGCGAACTGCTGTCCGAGACCGATCCGATGCTTGAGGCGGCCATTCAACTGGTCGTAGAAGCAGGGGAGGCCTCAGCCTCGCTGATCCAGAGGCGGCTTGGTGTGGGCTATCCGCGTGCGGCCCGCCTGATGGATTTGATGCATGAGTTGGGAATCATCGGGGCGGAGAGGAGCGGCGGACGTACCCGCGAAGTCCTGTTCAAAGCCGGGGATGATCCCTTTAAACAGTTGATTGATCGCCGCATTCATGGTGGTTGAAACTTTTGCAGTGTTTTGTGTTTTCGCGCAGTCCGATTGGGGGTGAGGATGGCCGATGAGGGGGAAGTTTTCAGTCTGCTGGACGTTGTTCGCATGATCGGTCCGCGGACGGCATGGCAGGCGTTCTGGTACGACCGCAGCAGGCATCGGCTGGATGCACGCTATGCTGTGCCATCTCCCCCGCCGGGGCCGTGGAATCGTTTGGGGGAGTTGCGGGAGATCGAACAGAATGCACAGGGTGTTATGTTTCGAACCGATTCCGGCAGCCTGCGCGTAGATGTGCTGGCAGAAGACTGCCTGCGCGTGCGGCTGGCTCCGGATGGTGTGTTTTCGGAGCCGTTTTCCTATGCTGTGGAGAAAACCGTCTGGGAGCCAGTAGATTTCACAGTCGCCGAAGATGATGAAGGGGTGACCATACAGGCTGGTGATACCCGGTGCCGTGTGGCGCGAGCATCGGCGAGGTTGACAGTCACAGATAGTGCAGGTCGTGTGATCTGCGAGGACGACGAGGGGATTACCTGGCGAGGACATCAGGTGCGCCTCAGTCAGCGGCTTGCACCGGGAGAATCCGGGCATGGCCTGGGTGAGCGTGCTTTTGGCCTCAATCTTCGTGGTCGCACGTATACCCTCTGGAACAAAGACCCCATTGGCTATAACCGCGGTGACGATCCGATCAATTTGAGCATTCCTTTTTATCTTGGTCTGCGGGGTACCAATGCTTATGGCATTTTCTGGGATAACGCCGCACGCGGACGGGTAAGCGTCGGCGCGTCAGGTGCAGAAGATGAACTGGTTTTTGAGGCAGAGGCCGGGGAGTTACGCTATTACCTGCTCACAGGGCCGACGGCCCTGCAGGTGCTGGAACGCTATACAGAACTGACCGGGCGTATGCCAATGCCACCCCTGTGGGCGTTGGGCTATCACCAGTGCCGCTGGAGCTATATGACTGAAGAAGAAGTGCGTGAGATCGCGGCGGAGTTCCGCCAGCGCAGGATTCCGTGCGATGCGATCTACCTGGATATTGACTACATGGATGGCTTCCGCTGTTTTACCTGGAACCGCCAGCGTTTTCCCGATCCACCGCGCATGATCGCTGATCTGAGAAAGCAGGGATTCAAAGTCGTTACCATCATTGACCCTGGTATCAAGGTGGACAGACGCTATGCCGTTTGCGAGAGCGGCCTTCGGGAAGGCGCATTTCTGAAATATCCTGACGGCAAGCTGTTTGTCGCGCCCGTATGGCCTGGCAACTGCTATTTCCCGGATTTTACCAGCCCGGACGTGCGTGCATGGTGGGGGCGGCAGTATGCCGGGCTGCTGGCCGATGGGGTGGCCGGATTCTGGAATGACATGGGCGAACCGGCGATTTTTGGCTTTGGCGGTGCCGCGCCGGACATGCCGGACTATGTGCCGCATGACTGGGAAGGCCGGGGAACAACTCACCTCGAAGCGCATAACGTCTACGGCATGCTGATGGGGCGGGCCACGCGGGAGGGGCTGGAGCATCTGGCTCCGGAGCGCCGCCACCTGGTTATCGTCCGTGCTGCGTTTGCGGGGGCACAGCGCTATGCTTCCTCCTGGACAGCAGACAATGTATCTGCCTGGGATCATCTGCGGCTGAGTATCAGCATGTGCCTGAATCTGGGGCTTTCAGGGCTGTCATTCACCGGGCCGGATATTGGTGGATTTGCAGGGAATGCCGACGGTGAACTGTTCACCCGCTGGGTGCAGCTTGGGGTACTGCTGCCGTTTTTCCGGGGGCATACAGCCAAGGGGACGGCGCGGCATGAACCGTGGGCGTTCGGGCAGCCGTATGAGGATATTAACCGTCGCTATATCGAGCTGCGCTACCGCCTGCTGCCGTATCTTTACACAGCCTTCGCCGAGTGTGCGGTACATGGCTGGCCGATTATCCGTCCGCTGGCATTCGAAGACCCTGCCTTTGCCGACTGCGACGATCAGTATTTGCTGGGCAATGCACTACTTGCTGCTCCGGTAGTGGAGCAGGGCGCGGCGCAGCGAACCGTCCGCCTGCCTGCCGGTGATTGGTATGATTACTGGAGCGGCAAGCGTTACGAGGGC
>Ga0256841_1001142_pt1 | contig 24108 bp, 28 predicted proteins | sample 356308metaG_FD_185971 | JGI IMG/M metagenome (GOLD analysis project Ga0256841, IMG submission 185971) | Hydrothermal vent microbial communities from Mid Atlantic Ridge, Atlantic Ocean - 356-308 | ecosystem: Environmental > Aquatic > Marine > Hydrothermal vents | place: Atlantic Ocean: Mid...
CACCAGGCAGGTGGAAGAGGAGCTGGACCGCGTCGCGCAGGGGCGCCAGGGCTACCGGCAGCTGGTGGCCCGCGTGGACAGGCAGCTGGACGAGGAACTCGGGAAGCTGTCTTCCCTGCAAGTGAAAGTCCCTGGCGGGGAGACCTTCTCCTGCCCCGAGTGCGGCGCGCCACTGCGCCGGCGTAAGGGGCGCAAAGGCGCTTTCTGGGGTTGCGGCGGCTACCCGGAATGCCGGTTCACCGCCGAGGACGACGGCGGCAGGCCGCTCATCGAAAGCGAGGAAGAGAAAGCCGCCCGCCCCTGCCCAGAGTGCGGCCAGGGCCACCTGCGCCGACGCAAGGCCGGCGGCAAGGGCAGGGGATGGTTCTGGGGCTGCGACCGCTATCCCGACTGCCGGGCCACCCTGCCGGACGACGACGGGAAGCCTGGCGAGAGGAAGCCCCGCGCTCAGCAAGGAGGGCACAAGGCCGGCGACGAGTGCCCCAAATGCGGCAAGGGCTCGCTGGTGTCCCGCAAGCTCAAGAAAGGGCGCAACGCAGGCAAGCCCTTTCTGGGCTGCAGCGGCTATCCCCGATGCGACTTCTTCGCCTGGGACGCCCAGAAAGGTTGAAATCGCCGGGTCCATCGTATAAGAAGTGTCTTCATGAAATCCGCGAAACCCGAGCCAGGCAGTCACGAAGCCGCCACGCCCTCCTCGTCTGCGATCGAGCTGCCATGGCGCGCCTTCAAGGCGTTCACGCAGCTGTACGACCTGCAGAGAGGAATCCGTCCGTTGCCCGGGCAGCGCCTCCTGCTGCTCTCCGAAAGCCGCGCCGGCGAGCGGCTACGATCCACGCTCCTCGACAAGCGGCTCATCACGCACGCCATCGGAACGGAAGCGCCCTACAGGGTGCTCCGGGGCGTTCCGGTCGGCCGTCCGCCCATGGATGACGTCCCCGACGCCCCCCTGGTCCGCCCGGTGGGCCGCTCCCCTCAGGGGAAGGCCTGGAATTGCACCGAAGGCCATTGCGCATACTGCGGCATCCCCCTCAGCTGGTTCGAACGCTACATGACGCCCACCCTCGCGACGGTCAGGGACGACCTGCCGCCCCTGCTCTCCTGCAAGAGCTGCCACGCGACGCGCAACGGGCGATCCCTGGAGGAAATGCGCTACTTGATGCAAATGCGGTATTTCGATTACCAGCAGGGCGTCCGCTTCAGCAGGAAGCAGATCGCATGGCTGGAGAAACAGGGGTTCGAGCTGGAGCTGCCGCAGGTTTCCTTCTTTTTCGAGGGAATCTCCGGCTGATCCGCTCCGCCAAGCCGTGACGGGTCCTGCCCCACGGCAAGGGAACCCGGAACTGCTCGTGGCGCCCCAGCGTGGAGAGACGCTTGACGGCTCGGCGTCTGCGGCCGGAACCAGGACCGTACCGGCCCGCCCCGGGAATTCCATCCTCACCAGCCGATCGATTACACTGAACCGCACCCATGGCGACGCGTGGCACGAACCGATGGAAACGGACGACGACTATGAGAAGAACCCTCTCTTCAGCCTGACCGTAGACCTCAACGTCCTTGATCATCTGGCCGACGGATTGTACAGCAGCGTCGCAGCCGTGTTGACGGAAGCCGTGGCGAACGCCTGGGACGCCGACGCGAAAACCGTTCGGCTCGATCTCGACATCGACGACGACCGCATCCTCCTAGCCGACGACGGCGTCGGAATGGACGTCGATGCCGTCAACGAAAGGTATCTCCGGGTAGGCTACCGCAGAAGGGACGACTCGGGAGAAACAACCGCTGAACTCCGCCGGCCCGTCATGGGGCGAAAGGGCATCGGCAAGCTCTCGTTGTTCTCCATAGCGGACGAGATTCGCATCGAAACGAAGCGGCGCGGCGGCGGGATCGTCGCGCTGCTCATCGACGTGGAAGAATTGCGGGAGAAGATGAAGAAGCCTGGATACGAGGTCTATCATCCACGACCGGTGGATCCGGAACATGCCCAAAAGCTTTCGGACCGAGGCACCGTCGTCGTCCTGTCCAAGCTGAAGAAATTCAGACTTCGCGAAACGAAGCCGGAGTCGCTGCGCCGCCGGCTCGCCAGGCGCTTCAGCGTCGTCGGCAGCGAAGATTTCCGCGTCTACGTCGATGGCGTCGAAGTCACCTCCAGGGACCGGGCGGACCTCAAATTCGTCCAGTATGCCTGGGTGTTCGAAGGCACCGATTTTTCGGTGCCGGACGGCGGCGAGGAACCGAAACGGTTCGACCTCCGGGCCAGAGAGGCAGGATGGCCTCCAGAACGAAAAATCTCCGGTTGGATCGGGACGGTGGACAAGCCCAAGCAGCTGGCGACCCCCGAAGGCAACCTCAATTCCGTGGTCGTCCTGAGCCGGGGCAGACTGGTTCAGGAGGACATCCTCCCGAAGATTTCGAGCGCCGGACTGTTCACCAAGTACGTCACGGGACAGATCGAGGCCGACTGGCTCGACGAGACCGGCGAGGACGACATCGTGACGAGCGACCGTCAGCGGCTGCGGGAAGACGACGAGCGGGTCGCTGCGTTGTCCGCGTTCCTGACGGCGAGCATGAACGAGATCGGCAACCGTTGGACGGAACTTCGAAACCAGGACAAGACCGACGAATTGAGAAGCCGGTATCCGCGCATCGACGAGTGGTTGCGAAAGTTGGAATCCGGATGGAAAAGCAAGGCCGAGAAGCTGCTCGGCCGCATCGCGGCCATGGAGATCGAAAGCGACGAAGAAGAACGCGATCGCAAGGAGCTCGTCCGCCATGCCATCTACGGCTTCGAGAGGCTGCGCCTGCGGGGGGATCCGGAAGCGCTGGAGGAAGCCCTGCGGGAAGGAACCGACGCGCTGTTGAGGGTGCTTTCCGCGCGGGATTCTCTCGAAGCCGCGCTCTACCGCGACATCGTGAGCAATCGCCTCGAAGCCGTTTCCGAATTCTCGAAACTGACAGACGACGACGCAAGGGAGAAGGTGTTGCAGAAGTATCTGTTCGACCATCTTTGGCTTCTCGATCCGTCTTGGGATCGCCCGACGGAAGACGAGGCCATGGAAGAACGCCTCCGGCTCCTTCCCGAATTCGCCGACGACGAGGCGACGAACGAGAGATACGGAAGAATCGACATCCGCTACAGGACCGTCTCCGGCAAGGCGGTATTGGTGGAATTGAAACGCGCCAGCGCGAAACCGTCTTCGGGTCAACTGCTCGATCAGGTGGAAAAGTACCAAAAGGCGCTGAAGGCCAAGTTCCATGAAAGGTTCGAAGCAGTCATCGTGCTCGGATCGAAGCCTGAAAATGCCGAAACCGCGATTTCCTCCGTCATGCCCGGCTCCAAGGTACTCACCTACGACGAGCTGATCGTGCGGGCGAAGCAGGCTTATTCGGAGTATCTCGAAAGGAGCCGCAAGATCGATTTCATCGACGGCATCCTCGACGCCGACGAACCGTGATTCCGAAAAGCCGCAGCGAGATCATGCGTGCGGTGAGGCGCGAGAACACCGGCCCGGAGTTGGCTGTTCGCAAAGCGGCCCACCGTCTGGGGCTGCGCTTCAGGCTGTACCGGAAGGATCTACCAGGAACGCCCGATCTCATCTTCCCGAAGCATCGAACCTGCCTTTTCGTGCACGGGTGCTTCTGGCACCGCCATCCCGGCTGCGTAAAAGCGTCCACGCCCAAGAGCCGACGGGACTACTGGCTGCCCAAGTTCGAGCGCAACGTCGAAAGGGACAGAGATAACGAAGAGGCCCTGAGGCGGCTCGGCTGGCGGGTCGTCACGATATGGGAGTGCGAAACGCGGGATCCCGAGGGCCTGGAGGATCGGCTGCGGGGAACGTTCGGCCTTCCGCCAGCTCCACGATGACCCGCCCGACGACCTCGCCCAGCCTCGGCGGCACGGCGTTTCCGATCATCCGGCCAACCGGGCCGAACTCGACCTTGCCGCCGGAAGGCACGAACTCCCACCATTCGGGAAAAGATTGCAGAATCGCCGCTTCGCGCAGCGTGATCGCGCGGTCCTGCTCGGGATGGCCGAAGCGACCGTTGCCGAAACCGTAGCACTGCGTGGTGATGGTCGGAGCGGGCTCGTCCCACCGCATGCGTCCGTAGACGGACGGGTAGGTCCCGCCCTTTTCCTTTCGGTGGCACTCCGCCACGAGGCGTTCCGGCCAGTCCCTCCAGGTGCCGCCCTGTCTGGAATGCCGGATCCGCTCTTTGTTCAACGGAGAAAGCCCCGCCGCCACATGCAGGGGGTCGGCACCCTTCCGTGAAGGCGCCCCAGCCTCCACGGGGGGAAGATGGCCGATCGCATCAGCGACGTCCACCGGTTCAGCATGCGTGGGCTCCGGCAGCCTGGCTCCGCCCACGCGGGACGCCACCAGCACCAATCTGCGCCTCCTCTGCGGAATGCCGTACCGTTCGCACTGCAAAACGTCCCACTCGACGGAATATCCTTCGCTCCGGAGCGTTCCGACGAACTTGCGGAAAATCTCATGGCGCCCGAGGCCGGGCACGTTCTCCATGGTGACGAACTCCGGGCCTGACGCCCGGACGGCCTTCGAGAAGGCGTCGAGCAACCGCCACCTCTCGTCGGGCCTGCGCCTCGTTTTTCCATAAGTCGAGAACGGCTGGCAAGGCGCGCAACCGGCGAGCAACCTCGGTTCCCGCCGCCCGAAAAGACCGGAAAGAACGCCGGCATCGAGGGAATCGACGTCCGCGTGGAGGAACCGGGCGCCCACGTTGCGTTCGTAGGGCCAGCGGCAATTCTCGTCCAGGTCCACCCCGGCCACCACCTCGACGCCTGCGAGCGAAAGGCCGTAGCTCAATCCTCCGACGCCGCAAAACAAATCCACGCACGCGACCATGAGCGGATTGTAGCGCCTCGGGCCATGAAGATCGAGGGGAACGGCCCGGGATTCACGCCGAAGCCCCCCGGTGCGGGTTCGGGCTGCCTGCCCCAATGGCTCGATGCCCGATTCGGACGCATCGAGCCAGGACGCCGATTGCCGCGAGCGCCGTCCATACCTAATATTAAGCGCCGTATACATGCACCAGGGTCCAGGCATCGCACGCATGCCTGGACCGCTCGCGACGCCGGGGATTCACGTGCCGGTTCCCGCCAGCCCGGGGAGGCGTGGTCCCCACACGGCCGGACCGGTCACCAACCTGGATCCCGTGACGGCGGCGCGCCCTCTCGGGCCGGTGGGAGCCGGCCGAGCATCCCGCGCAAGCCCCCCCGGCAGCCCGGCTGAGAAAGCGTCGTCCAGGGGGTATTGCGGCAAATGCCGGACCAGAAGGAGATGGACGGCTTCCGCCTGGCGGCGGTCGCGCCGGCGCTTCCCGGAATCGCGGTCCAGGCGTTCCGCCAGCCATAGCTTGTGCAACATCCACGGCCTTCATTCGGAAAACGAGCCCCCGGCAGGCTCGTAGCCCCGACGGCGGCGGCGCAGGTCTAACCGGCGCAGACGCTCCTTCCCCAAGGCGTAGTCTGGCATCAATTCCTGCTTGACGCCGCCCAGCCGGCTTTCAGTGGATCCCCAAGCACGCACCAGCACCCAGTCGCCCAGAAGATCCCGCATCAGCCAGGCCCGGTAGTAGCGCCGCTTTTCCTTGTTCAGCCAGGACCGCTGTATTCCTTCGTTCATTCACCCTCCGCCGGTTTTTCGGCTTCCCTCACATAGCCGTAGAGCGTCGGCTTGGAGATCCCCATCAGCTCGCAGATCTCCTTCACCTTCATCTTCTTCTCGCGATAGAGATCCACGGCGATCTTCCGTTTCTCCTGGTTCAGGGCTTTCCTGCGCCCGCCCTTGCGGCCGCGTGCCCGGGCCGCTTCGAGTCCCGCCAGGGTCCTCTCCCGGATCAGGTTGCGCTCGAACTCGGCCAGGGCGCCGAACAGGTGGAAAGTGAGCTTGCCGGCCGGGGTGTGGGTGTCTATGGACTCCTGGAGGCTTTGCAGGCCCACGCCCTGCCCTTCCAGGTATTGCGCCCAGTCGATGAGATCCCGGAGCGAGCGGCCCAACCGGTCGAGCCGCCAGACGACGAGGGTGTCTCCTTCCCGCAGCAGGTCCCGCAATCGCTCGAGGCCCGGGCGGCGGGCCGCCGCCCCGCTTACCCGATCGACGATCACCTTCTCGCAGCCGGCCTCCTCCAGCGCGTCCCGCTGCAGGTCGAGGTTCTGTTCCAGCGTCGAAACGCGAGCGTATCCGATCTTCATTGCGGCGGCCTCCGGCAGGTCAAGAAACCCGGCATGCCCGGGCGATTCCTTACTTTGTTTTCCTTACTGGGTTACTTTACTTTCTCCCGGGACGAAATTACAGAAATCCTCCATTTTCCGATCTGGTAAGAAAATTCCTCGTTTTCTTTACCGACTGCATTCCGAATTCGCACACAAAAAACCCGCCAAGGCTAACCGTGACGGGAGAAGCATGGGGTGTAGCTAATGTTCTGTCAGACCGCTTTGCTATTTCGCTTTGCCTTATAACCAATGCCCGCCAGGCCAAGACCCATCAGAATGATGACAATAGCGTTTGACATCTCGCCGTTCATCGGCCGATAATGAAATTGATTTCGTCCCTTGCAGCAGGGTTAAATGCTGCGCCCTTGCCGCCATGAGCGGCGCCCTTCGCGACCCTTCGGATCCGCCTTGGTCGCGCGGCCCCCGGGCCGGGATCCACAACTCAAACCGATCCAACCCCTACCGGGAGAAACTCATCCCGGCAGGGCATGGCGTTTCTCCCGGTTTTTTCACAGGAGAAACACCATGGAAAACACCTCCAAGTATTTCGATCTGCACTCCACCGGCGTCGGCTACCTCAACCGGGTTCGCTTGGTGCAGCCAAGACGGGGCGAACCCTTCCTGGCCGTGGACATTTCCGCGCTCCACGGCCCCCGACACGCCGTGGAATACACCAGGTTCGATTGCCGCGTGTCGGGAGCCGCCGCCAAGGACGCCATCATGGCGCTCAAGGACGCCATCGAGGACAAGAACACCAAGGTGTTGGTGGGCTTCAAACTCGGTGACCTGGTGGCGGAGACCTTCACTTACCAGCGTGGCGAGAAGGCGGGCCAGACAGGCGTCAGCCTGAAGGCCCGACTGCTCAAGGTCCACTGGGCCAAGGTCGACGGAAAGCGGTATCCGCTGCCCGGCAACCAGGCCCGGCAGGCAGCCTGACGATCAACCCGACCCTGGAGGCCTCGTGCCCCCAGGGTCTCATGATTCAATTTTTCCGTTCAGGGGGTACACTATGAGCATGATTGCTTTCGATACACTCAAGCTCGCCAGGCGCCTCGAGAAGGCCGGCATGCCGCAGCAACAGGCGGAAGCGATCGCCGAAGCGGAAGCGGAAGCCCTGACCGACTTCGTGCTGCAGAACCTGGCCACCAAAAGCGACATCGCCGAAGTCAAGAAGGAAATCGGCGGGGTCCGCAGCGAATTGAAGCAGGACATCGCCGAGCTCCACCAGGAAATCGCCGGAGTCCGCAGTGAGCTGAAGCAGGACATCGCCGAGCTCCACCAGGAAATCGCCGGAGTCCGCAGTGAGCTGAAGCAGGACATCGCCGAGCTGCGCAGCGAGGTATCTACCCTGCGGTCGGAAATTCTCGCGGACATCAGGCGGGAAATCACCACGGCCACGCGGTGGAACGTCGGCACCATGATCGCCTTGGTCGCCCTCACCCTGGCCGTTCTGCGCCTTACCGGCTGATCCCGGCAACCATCCAACCCGACGGGGAAACGCTTCCCCGGTCGGGGCGGCGTTTCCCTTTCGATACTACGACCCCGACGCTCTCGACGAATTGCCACTCAGCTATGTTTTGCGCAACGAGCGGCGCCCTTGCGGGAGCGATCCCGCCCCCGCGCCTCGAGGACCCATGAACAGGCGCACGGCTTCCCGGTCGCCGGTCCATCTTCCAACCCTGTCGGGGAAACATCCCCTGCAGGGCGGCGTTTCCCCTCTCATCAACCAAAAGGAGAAACACCATGGAAAAACGACTGACTTGCACCTTCCTGGGCACCACGTGCGTGGTCAGGTTCGCCCGCTACAGGGACACCGGGCACGTAGCCATCCGTCTCGAGGATCCAGAAGGCATGCCCTTCGCCACAGCGACGGTGAACGCACCGGACGTTTTCCTGGAAGGAGACGAGGTGCTCATCAAGAACTGGTCCGAGAACGAAGGCATTCTCGATGCCCTGGTGCGGGCCGGGATCGTCAAGGTCACCCCGATGCGGGTGACCGTCGGCCGCGCCGTCGCCCCCGTCTGCAAGCTCACCGGGCTGGCCAGGGCACGGCTGGCGAAAGCCTGACTTCAATCTCAATCAACCCCGCGCCGGGAAACCCTCCCGCGCGGAGCGGCGTCCGGCGCGACGAACCAAGGAGAAAGACCATGAAACGGAGATACATCGTCGAATGCCAAGTCCCTTTCGTCCGCGAAATCCGCGTCGGCATCGACGCGGACAGCGAAGAGGACGCTCTGTGGATAGCTCGGGAACTGATGGAATCCCCCGAAGAGCTGCACACGGACAACCCGTTCTTCCAGCAGCGCGTCATTCGCGACGCGCTGCTGGAAGAACCCGATGGCTCCCACGTCACCTGCAGGATCCGTGAGAGGCTGGAGCCACACCAGGAATGGCCTCTTCCGGACCCCAGCGTGGACGCCCTGCGCCGGCGCCAGATGGCGATGAGGGCAGCGTTGCTCCTCGTCGAGGCGCTGTCCGGGCACGAGGCCGAACTGGAACAAGCGCTGCTCGACCAGGCCCATGCCTTGGCGCTTCGCGCCACGGGAGGCCTGGATGGGGAGCCGGATGTCTAGGAAAACCGGGTGGTCATCGCCACCGAAGGCGGCGTGATCCAGTCCATCGTCGCGGAAAACCCCGCCTGGGTGCGTATCGTGGAAGTGGATTACACCCCTGACGCCCAGCCCAGGAAGCTCGACCCCACAGTGGACCGTTCACGGTTCCGCCGTCAGCGGGATCACCTGAAGGCCGCCGGATACCAGTTCCGGCCCCTGGATCAAATCTGGACGCTCAGCCATCCTGAGGAGGTGAAAAAATGAACGGTAAGATATGTCCAATCATGTCGGGAACACCCGTATTCAACGACGCTGGCGAAGAGATATTTGATGGCATATTTCACTGCCAGGAAAGCAAATGCCAGCTTTGGATCGAAGCATTTACAACGGAGCATCTGCGAGTGAACGGTTGCGCACTTGAACTCAACCCACAAATGACGGACGGGCTGTTTCGCGTATAGCGCCCGATCCACCCTGCCCCGCCCATGCGGGGCCTTTCCCGAGCATCTCAGGGCGGTGTTCGGGAAAGGCAAGGATTCAACCGCCGCCGCTGCGGATTCAGCGGCACCCTTGCGGGAGCGATCCCGCGCCCTAGCGCCTCGAGGACCGACACCAGGCGCGCGGCTTTCCGGCCGCCGGTCCATCTTCCAACCCCTGGGGGGAACGCTTCCCCCCGGGTGGTGTTTCCCCCTTTTCACGAACCGAAGAGGAGAAACACCATGAGCGAAACCAAAGAGAAAGGCCCGGATTTCGTCTGGGACGAAACGGAGATCCTCTCCAGCCACGCCAGGTTCCTGGTGGAAAGCGGAGCGCACGACAGCGAGGAGCGAGCCTTCGAGGCCGCCCTCCGGGATCCCGGCTTGATGGAATGGGAGTGGGAATGCCTCCTCGAGGCGCTCACCGAGCGTCTCCAGGAGATCAATCCCGGAGGATGCTGGCACGTCGAGGTGCGCAACTTCGGCTGGCGGAAGTCCTCAGGCCACAAGAGCTTCCTGGCCAGAGACGCCAGGACGTTCCTTCAGGAGATTCTGCCCAGGACCCAATGCGCTTTCCGCATCTTCATCGACGGGCGGGAGATCCAGATCCAGAACTTCCACCACGATTCGCCCTGGGGCGACGAGTGGTACACGGCAAGCCCGATCCGCGCGACCGCCGAACTGGCCGCCTGATCCGCATCATCTCATCCCACGGGGAGCCACCCTCCCCATGGGGAGCGGTGGTTCCCCGCCTTGTTCAAGGAGAACCACCATGCAACTGAGCGAACCCTACTTCATTTTCCAGATACCCGGCATTCGGGTCGTGGCCATCGACATCCTGCAACGGGTGTTGATCGAGGCCTGCGCCGAAATCGAACCACGGACGCTGGTCGTCCATCCCGCCGACGCAGCCATGGCCGCCGGCCTGTGCTGTCCGGCGGGCGCCGCGCCCACCGGACGGTGCGCGAACTGCCTCCACGAGGTCCCGGGGGAACTGTGCGCGCCTTCCATCGGCCATCTGTCCGAGTGGCAGGACGAGTGGGGCGTCGAGCTCCCATGCCCTTACTGGGAATGCCAAGAGGCAGGCGACGATTGATCCAACCCGACGGGGAAACGCTGCCCCGCCGGGGCGGTGTTTCCCCTTCCTTCAACCAAGAGGAGAAGCACCATGAGCGACATCGACAGGCAAGCGCCCCGCAAGCGCATCGGCGACGAGCTGAGGGCATATTTCGGCACCAGCGACATGGATGAAATCCTTTCCATCCTGCAGCGCTGGCACGACGAGGACGGCGGCTGCGAGGCCACCGACGGCTGCTGGGTGGAGCCGGACGGCACCTGCCCCCACGGGCATCCGTCCTGGCTCCGCAAGCTGGGCCTCGTCTAATCCTGTCCCATCCACCCCGCCGGGGCGAAGCTCCCGGCAGGGAGCCGCCCCGGCATCGCAAGATTCGGAGGCAATCATGGCTTTGATGTTTCAACGACTTGCCCGCAACTTCATCAAGAACGGGTATTTTCCAACCGACGAGGAAACGCTGTCCCGGATCCTCCAGGCCATCGAGGGTCCGGAGGAAGGCAGGCTGCGCATCCTCGATCCCTGCTGCGGCGAGGGCGTGGCCCTGGCCGAGTGCAAGCACCACCTGGGGCCGGAGCGCACCGAGGCCTTCGGCGTGGAGTACGACGAGGATCGCGCCTGGCATGCCAAGCAGCTCCTGGACCGCTGCATCCACGGCGACGCCCAGGACTGCATCATCGGCCGCCGGCAGTTCGGCCTGCTGTGGCTCAACCCACCCTACGGCGATCTGGTGGCGGACAAGGCGGGGCTGTCCTACAAGGGCAAGGGACGCGCCAGGCTGGAAAAGCTGTTCTACAGCCTGTCAATCCCCTGGCTGGCCTTCGGCGGCGTGATGGTGCTCATCGTCCCCGCCTATTCCCTGGACCGGGAACTGGCCACCTGGATCGCCACCCACTTCGAGCGGGTGTGGGCCTGGAGCGCACCGGAGCAACGGTTCAAGCAGGCGGTGATCTTCGGAATCCGGCGCCGTTCCGCTGACGCCACCGGCGTCGGCGAAGTGCGCAAGCGGCTCGAATCGCATGCCGAGGATCCGTTTCCGGTGCTTCCGGGCGCCTGGAGAGGAGCGCGCTACCGCGTCCCGCCCGCGCCGCCCCGCCAGGAGGCGAAGTTCGCCTCTTCCCGGCTGGACCTTCGCCAGCTCGCCGAGGAGCTGACCCGTCACCGGGGGCTGTGGGACCGGTTCGACCTTGGCTTCGGACGCGCGGGGCAAGCCGGCCGCCGTCCCCTGCGGGCGCTCTCGGACTGGCACCTGGCGCTGGCCCTGGCCGCCGGACAGGTATCCGGCCTGGTGTCCGCAGCCGATGGGCGGCAATACCTCATCAAGGGCGATACCCACTAAGGAGAAGGAGGTCAAGACCCAGGTCGAGGAGAAGCCCGACGGCAGAATCGCCGAAACGCGGATCCTCATCGACCGCTTCGTGCCGGTGATCCGGGCGCTGGACATAACGCCCGGAAGCCCGGACTACGGAAAAGTGCTGGTGATTCGCTGAATCGCCAACCCTGCCCCGCCCAGGCGGGGCTTTTCCCGAACACCGCGCCGCGATGCTCGGGAAAGGCAAGGGTTCAACCGTCGCCGCTGCGGATTCAGCGGTGCCCTTGCGGGAGCGATCCCGCGCCCTAGCGCCTTGAGGACCCATGAACAGGCGCACGGCTTCCGGGCCGGGGGTCCAGCCTTCAATTCATTCCAACCCACGCGGGGAGGCCCCTCCCCGCCGGGAGGCCTCCCCGCCTTTTGCATGCGGAGGAGCCCATGAACAGGGAAACCATCAAAAACTTCATCGCCTGGCTGGAACAGGCCGGCGACGAGGAGATCCGGCAACGGATCGAGGAAATCGAGCAGCTGGAGCAGGCCTCCATGCTCACCGGGGAAGGCCGGTCGGACCTGCGCTTGGCACGGCGCCTGATCGACGAGGAGCTTATCGCCCGCCTCGATCTGGCACGGGCTTCAGGTGATCCCGGCGAGGGGTGAGCCGGTCGATGATGCGGCTCCACCGCCCCTGGTCGATGGCCTTGGGCGCGAAAATGAGCTGGATCGCTTCCTTTTCCAAGTCGTCCCGCTTGCCGGGAATGATTTTCAAACGAGGCGTGGACATGGGCGAAGCATAACCCATGTCCGCGCCAAGTCAACCCGACGGGGGAAACGCTTCCCCGGCCGGGGCGGCGTTTCCCTTTGCCCAACCGAAGGAGAAACGCCATGAAACCACGACGATCAACTTCATCCACCACGCCCTTGCTGATGCCGGTGGTGGACGCGCCCGGCCTCTTCGCCGACGCCATGCTCGCCGACGAGGGCGGGAACCTGCTGTTCCTGTCCCTGTGGGGGCGGGACACCGCCATACAGGAGTTCCGCGCCAGGCTTTCCCTGCCCGTCCGCGAGGGCGGCCTGGAGCACGCCCGCCTGGAACAACCGGATGGCGCCTGCCTGACGGCGCGGACCGGAGACCCGCAGCGACTGGAGAGCGACTCTGGACGGACCTCATCCCAGACGATCTTCGGCACCCTGGTGCATCTGTGGCTGTTCGACCGCCTGGCCAGGGAACCCGACCGCTCGAACCGGCGGGCGATGCTGATCCACCGGAACGACGCCGCCGCGCAAGCCGGGCAACGGCATTTGCATCAGCATCGGCTGTGGGAGCAAGTCCGCGCCAGCTGCCACCTGCCCCTCCTGCCGCACTGGAGGAAGGTGGTCATTGAGGCTTTCCGGAAAGCAGGCTGGATCCGCCGGCTGGAAGGCCACGCAGTCTCCGCCTGGGTCATCGACCTGGGCGACGACGCAGTAGAGGCGCTGGTCACCCGGCTCATCCGGGAGGGCAGGCTGTCCGCCACCGACTGATCCATTTCACGTTCACCCACGCGGGGAGATCCTTTCCCGCCGGGGAGGCCTCCCCCTTTTCGATTGGAGGAGACCATGCAGAAACTCAACCTCGTCGCCACCTCCGGCGACCGCTTCGAGCGCGTCCGAGCCCGGGATCTCACAGCCCGGGAGCAGGAATCGGTCATCGAGCTGGCGCTCGACATCCTGGCGGGGCGCAACCGTCCCGGGGAGGCCCTGCTCAACCCCCGCGATTGCGGCCGCCATGTCCAACTGTTGCTGGCCGGAGAACCGGCGGAGCTGTTCGGCGCGCTGTTCCTGGACAACCGCCACCGGGTGATCGCCCGGGAGACGCTGTTCCACGGAACCGTGGACGGATGCAGCGTTCATCCAAGAATCGTGGTGCAGAAGGCCCTGGCGCGCAACGCGGCGGCGCTCATCTTCTACCACAATCATCCCTCCGGCATGCCGGAGCCGAGCGAGGCGGACCGCCGCATCACCCAGCGACTCGTCGAGGCGCTGCGCCTGGTCGAGATCCGTGTCCTGGACCACTTCGTGGTGGGCCGGGAGGGCCTGGTGTCTTTCGCGGAGCGCGGCCTGATGTAGCTCGATCCGAATCCCCGCCTGGATCCCCACCCCCCACGGGGCAGCCTTCCCGTGGAGACTCCATCGAGGTGGCCCTGGCCCGGAATCTCGTCGCCTGCCCATCGATCCCGCCCGCCTCCAGGACGCCGGCGGGATTTTTTTGGCCTGCGGAAAAGGAAAAGGGGCAGGAAAGGGAAAAATGGCCGCAAGGGAAGGGGCAGTCAAGGGGAAAGGCCCTATCCGAAAGGGCTGCATCGCTTGCTGAAGCGAGGGCAAGCGATGCAAAAGGCGGAAAAGGGCGGCCTGGGCAGGGGACTCCCGGCCTTCGTCCCACATCCCCCGACGCACCAGGGGGAATATCCGAATGACCGCATTCCAGTCCTGCCCGACACCACCGGAAACCGCTATCTTTTGAGCCGTTTCAGGTATTCGGCCAGCTCATGCATCCTGGTTGTCGGGTTGTCCGTTCCTGCTTTCTCTGCCGCCTGCAACGCTCGCTCGCTGAACGCGACGGCCTGGTCTGTCTGGGCCATCACCTGTTCGAATATCCCTTTGCCACCCTTTGCATAACCGGGCATATAATTTCGCAGCTCGCCAATCAGGCAATCACAAGCACTCCTCCGTCCAGAGGCATGATAGGGCCTGGTGCTGTATGCGAAATGCAGGAGCAGCCAGTATTCGAAACATGGAACCGAAGGTATCGACTGAAAAACGCCTCTCGGCTTGAGTCCACTCAAAGCACGCATCGCCTCGGCATACGTCGAATGCGCATCCTTGTCGAAGACGCAGAAGACGCGATCGAACGCATCTCCTTTGGCTTGTTCCTCGCGATACCGCAGTTTGGCGTGTTTGACCACGTTGATGGGTGACGATCCGCTGTCGCCGTCGACTTCCACATTCGCGCTGCTCAGCCTCAGATAGTCGATCAGCTCCCGCAAATAATTCGGCTCCGTCTTCGAACCCTCGCAAACGATGAGCACCCGGTCATAGGGCGCCCGGCTGGATTTGCGCCGGGCAAGCTCCTTTGCCCGGCGCGCCTTGCGCTTGCGATGCAGGTCGTCGCTGCCCACTCAGAATCCCATGGCGGTCTTGATTCGCCTGACATAGGGCAAGGCGCCATAGCGGCCGGACAAATAACCGCGCTCCAGATTTTCGACCTTTTTGCGCGGTCTGAAATCGGTGAGCGGAACGAGCAGGGTCGAGCGCGATTCATCTTTTTCGCAAAACCAGATCTGATCCCGCCTGAAGACCTCCTGATCCAGAATCGAGGTGTCATGGGTCGTGAAGATCAACTGCGCATTTCTGGGATTCGTCTCCGGGTCGTGAAACAGTTTGACCAGGAACCTGACGATGAGCGGATGCAAATTGTCATGCAGCTCGTCGATGACCAATACATAGCCGTGTTCCAGGGTGTCCAGCCAGGGACCCGCCAAGGCGAAGATTTTCTGAGTGCCATCGGATTCGTCATCGAGATCGAATCGTACTTTCCTGCCGCTATCGAGAACGTGGATCGTCTTCACTCTGACGATCGACTTGTCCTTGAGCTGTCTGGCCAATTCGTCTTTAACAGAATCTGGCATATCATCCGGCAAGGCATTAATGTCGAATTCTTCTTTTTCCAGTTCGACATCGTCGATATCGATGCCCGCCGCACGCAGGAAAGCAACGACTTCCTTTCTGGCCTCGTCCTGCTCGCACAACCTGACGGTAAAGCCCGGGGACCAACGTCCGAAGCCTGCCACATGCAAAATATCCGCAAACCATTTGAAGACCGGCTGGAGCTGCTGGTTGTTCAACTGGATGGCGGTGGACAGAAACAGGGCGTTGGGGCGCGTCGCCTCCTGCCATAGCCGTTTCTTGCCGGTCAGCTTGTCCATGGAGCCCCAGACATAGGCCTGGCGCTCTTCATCATATCGACGGTCGATCCATCGTTGGGGGCGCGCCTTGGGGTAGGCCAACAGCCATTCCTCGGTGACACGCTCCCGCGTGGCCGCAAAGCCGTACTGGTAGCGTACCCTTTCGCTGATGAAATGGACCTCGAATTCGCAGGGTTTTGCGGCACTGCTTTCGTCCAGCAAAAACGACGTGACCGGCAACGGTTCGCCCGCCTGGCTCTCCCGCGCCGACTCCTGGACCATCTTCTGCATTACTGTCAGCGCCTTGATGAGATTGGACTTGCCGGCCGCATTCGGGCCGTAGATCGCGGCGCTTCGCACCAAGGGAAGCATGCGGGGCGCATCCGGCACCATGACGTTGGTCTCCTGCAGCTCGTCACCACTGCCCTTGACCAGGCTCAGAGTGGCCGGCTCGCGAATGGACAGGAAATTCCGGACCGTGAATTCGATCAGCATGTCTGATTGCCTCTAAAGGCGTATTTTCGTCTTGATTTTGCAATCTTTTAGCATATTTTTCTATTAAATACACTATTTTTCAGTATTTCAGCGTACGGCAGGCGGTGTTTCAGCCCGCCCCAGGAAATCGGCATGCAATGATCTTGGCGCAGACGGCCAAACCTGGCATAGTGGAAACAAGGGTGGTCCGCCTACATGAGTCCGGGCTCGACAAACTTTATTCCGTAACATGCTGACGTTCATCGATCTTTTCTGTGGCGGAGGATTCGGGGCACACGGCGCCGTGCGTGGCGGCGGAAAACCGTTGCTCGCTGTCGATGCCTGGGGCTTGGCCACCAGAACCTATAAGGCAAATTTCCCCGAATCAACGGTCCTGAAGGAAAACATCGAGGATATCGATCCTTTCCGTTACAAACACCGGTTCAGGCCGGATGTACTCCTGACATCGCCCGAATGCACCGCCCATTCCATCGCCAGGGGAGCCAGGCCGGGAAGCGAAAAAAGCCGGGAGACAGCCATCAGTATTTTCCCCTGGATCGAGGCATTCAACCCGGAATGGGTGATCGTCGAGAACGTGAACCGGATGAAAAAGTGGGAGCGGCATGAGGAGCTGCTGGTCACCCTGGAGGAATACGGCTACACAGTCAGTCAGCTTCTGCTGAATGCTGCCGAATTCGGCACTCCCCAGTCTCGCAAACGTCTGTTCTTGATCTGCAACCGGTACGGCATAGAGGTCTCAAAACAGGAGCTCCTCTCCGCCCACAGGCGGCAACCCCGAAAAGCCAACGAAATCCTGGATCCACCTGGCACCCATCCCAGCCGCCCGTTGTACAAACCCGGCCGGGCAAGGGCCACCATAGAGCGTGCTGAACGCGCCATGGATGCACTCGGGGAAAGAGAGGATTTCCTGATCGTCTATTACGGTTCCGATTACGCCGGAGGATGGCAGCCCCTGGATGTGCCGCTGAGAACGGTCACCACGCTCGACCGCTTCGGTCTGGTGACATGGCAGAAGGGCGAACCCATGCTGAGGATGCTGCAACCACCAGAACTGATACGCGCCATGGGCGCATGGGGGCACAAACTCCCTTACGGTACCCGCCGTGACAAGGTGAAGCTGTGCGGCAACGGTGTCTGCTCACCGGTGATGGAAGTCATTTTTCGCAGAATCGGGAAGATCAGCGAGGCAACCGACAGGCTTGCCGCAGCCGTCTGAAGCCGATGCATACGACATCCCAATGGCAGACGTACTGACCAAGAGTCAGCGCAGGAAGTGCATGCGTGCAATCCGGGGCAGGGACACCAAACCAGAACTGCTTCTGCGCAAAGTGCTGTGGCACAGAGGATTCCGATACCGCGTGAAAAACCGCCTGCCCGGCAGGCCGGATATCGTCTTTCCCACTGAACGCGTTGCCGTGTTCGTGGACGGCTGTTTCTGGCACGGCTGCCCGGAACATTATCAGAAGCCCGCAACCAACGAAGACTTCTGGCGGGAAAAAATCTGCAAAAACAAGAATCGTGACAAGGAAGTGAACGGCCTTCTCAAGTCACAAGGCTGGAAGGTTTTGCGGTTCTGGGAGCACGAGGTGATCAGCAACCCGGATCTCATTGCACAACAAGTGATCAAGACGTTGAAAGCCAAACATGCCCCAAACGTGTAGCGTGCCGGCCAAGCCATCCCATCCAATCTGCGAGCATCGCCTCTCTTACCCGATATTTCGGCTGGCCGAGTTTTTCAAGATGATCCTCGGGAAGAGTCAACTGCAAATTTGCATTGACCAGCAAGACAAATCCACCGGCGTCATCCATGAATTCTGGTGAGACCTTCAAATACTCGCCTTTCAGCCTCCCGACTTGATTTGCGTCCGTTTTGAAATCAACAGCCCAGACATGCTCGATATGATCAATCGGCACGCGGCAGGTAACCACAAACCTGCGCCAGACCGCTTTCCTCTGTGCATGGTCACAGGGTGGAGTGACATCCATCAGCAATAGTTCACACTGTGAGGATATTGCCTTCTTACGGGGACTTTTAACGCTCTTTTGCAGACACAGGAAATGCCGCCTGATAAATTTTCCGGCTTTATCATCGGAGTCCAGACCCCCCAGCACCTGCACTTCTTCCCTTGCTGGCAACTCAGTTAAAACACCTGGTGAAGTCTTGATTTCGCCAACTTCCGTGCAAATCTCCAGATTGATCATCGTATTGATACGGCGTTTCCAGTCCGTTAGACCCACATCCTCCAGTTCTTTCACGTAATCACTAGAGCAGGCATTTTTTCCTTCAGGCACACCGCTACCAAGCCGGTCCGACAGCAAGGCTGTCAGCACCCGGTAAAGTGGCAGTGAGCGGTCTGCATGTTGATCAATCGTCTTTCCGACTTCTGCCCGGGCCAGCTCATATAACAGTGCGCCCAGATTTTCTCCGGAATCGCCATCAAGTGTTGCCGCCACTTTTACAAGCTCTGCAATGACCTCATTCGCCGAGTTGAGCACACCGGATTCCCAGTTGAGCAGACACTTGACAGCATCCTCATGTGCCAGGATCGTCCCCAATTCATCCGTCAAGTCCGCAGCACCCCCATCAGCAAGCAAGTTCTCCTTATCCATCACATGGCTGCTCAATGGCCTGAGATGCTCGGGAAGCCGATCCTGAAGATGATCCCAAAGCTGCTCCGCATGATCCGCATGCCTAGTCCAGGTGACCAACGCCCAAGGCCCGTTCCCTTGGCCAAGAATTGTCTCGACGACAGCCTGAACATCTGCGTACGCGCGCGAACCGTCACCAATGCGCCCTTCTCCGGCTAGATCGAGATCCATAAAAATCAGACGCACACCTTCGAACGGCCCATATTCTCCATCCATAAGCCGCTGCTGGTCATATTCTACAAACAGGCTCGCGTGTCCCATTTTCCAGAGCTTGCGGACAATTGCCTCGCCGTGCTCCTGCTTGTCATCGACAATCAATATCCTTGGTGCGGCTATTCCCATCATCTCTTTCTTTCACCTGAAAACACCATCGCCACAACAGCACCCCTGCATGCCGCCGGTATGTCGACATCGGCGTGCCCGGGGAATGCCAGCCTGCCGTTATGCGCCTTCATTGCCATATCGGCGTAATACAGCCCAAGCCCCATACCTTCCAGCCTTCGGGTGAAAAACGGCTTGACCACTTCTTCCGGCGGATCCTGGAGCCCTGGGCCGCTGTCGGCAACCACGATGGCCGGCCCTTCCAGGTCGTGAGACGGCCCAACCCAGATGCACCGCTGATCATCCCCTTCTTTTCCGGAAACATTGATCCAGTGGATGGCGTTGTCAACCAGATTGGTCAGGGTGGCCGTCAACATGCGGCGCGATCCCTTGAAGGAAAAATCCTTGTCTCTGAGATTTTCGAAACCATTCAGCAGACGAATCTTGTGATATTCACAGCGGGGCCGGCTTGAAAAAGCGACATACCGGAACAGATCGGACGCCTTGAGTGTCACCCGCTCGCTCTTTCTGACCAGGAAGGAGGCACCTTCGAGCATTTCCGCGAGCTGCCGCGCCATTTCAGTGACCTTTGATGCGCTCTGACCATGCTCCAGCGCGTAGACCAGTCCGCGGACCCCACGTTCGATTTCATGAAACACCAGGGACAGACCGAGACCGGCCCCAACAGCGGACATCAGAACCTCACGCGCCTCCTTGTAGGTCCTCTCCACCCGGTTGACGTAAGTTCCGAGTCTGTCGGCCATGCCCGCCTCGACCACTTTCTTCCGCAGGGCGTCGATGGCGGATTCCGGGGAGTCAATACCTGTCTCGCCAGCCTCCTTTCGAATCTTGAATGCCTGCCGCATGGCATCCTTGTCGATTTTTCGCTCAGCCTCCAGAACCGTCAGGGTGCACATCACCGCATAGCGGAACTCCCGATAAGCCTCGTTCTCGACGAACCCTTCCCGGTTGGTTTTTTCCTGAAGCGCCGTACTTGTCGCGAGGTCGAGGTGTATTTCACCAAGGATCAGATTGTTGCTTACCAGCTTCGCCGGAGTCTGCACACGCCGCATGTCAAGGCCGAGCCAGTCGTTTTCCGGCTCACCGTAGTCGTACACCCTCATGCCGTCGCGATAAACCCGCACACCGCCCTGCTCCTTCAGGAATTGGCTCAAACCCTGGACATCGTGGAGTCTGGCTTTCACCTCACGATCAAGATCGAACACCAGAAACCGTCCCTTGACCGGCCCGATCCCCGCTTTCTTCAGGCTGATTCTTTCTTTGCGGCTGTCACGTTTTTTCCAGCGTTTTTCCTCTTCAGGAGGCGCCAACCGGAAAAACTCGAAGGATTCATCCTTTTCTACGCGTTTCGCCCTGTCTTTGAGAACCGGGAAGTCGGCCTTGAGAGCGGCATAAGGCGTGAATTTATAGTCCCAACTCAGGCCCTCGTCGTCCAATGTGAAATCGAAATGGAACAGCGCATACTCCCGCGCCTTTTCCGCCGAGAAAAGATCATCCAGCCATCCCCTGTCCGGTTCCACTTGGAACCGGACATCGAAACGGTCCTGAGACGCAAAAGGGGAGACCATTGCAGAAATTGACCGGTAAACACGCCGAACATCGCCACGCGTCCATGCGTCCTTCAGCCCGCTCAGGCGAAGCAACGTGCCATGTGCGCCCCCCCGGAACACTTCCGGTTCGCGTTCATACACCGTGAGTGCCGCATCCGACAAATAATGGCTTCTGAGCAGCTCTTCCCAGTCCATCTCCAGCACGATTTCAGGGTGGCCGGCCCGCCGGGTCACCAGCTCCGCCCGCCGGCCGAGCTTCTGCACGGCAAAACGGCCGACGCCCTTCTCCCCAACCGGAAGGCGTCCGAATCTTGGTGTCCGCACGTCGTTCTCACGACGTTTCGCCTTGTGATCCGAGGCAGGTTCCAGCCAGACATTGAGCACGGTTTCCAGGTCCATGCCCTCGCCCTCGTCCCGGACCTCGATGAGTCCCCTGTCCGGTTTGTCCACATCCTTCAACAACACCGACACATTCGGCGAATCTGCGTCATAAGCGTTTTTCACCAGTTCGAAGAGAGCAATGCGGTGATGGCGGATGAGCTGATCGCCCAACAGTTCCAGGAGCCTTGCCCGTGGTCTGAATACCGCTTTGTGTTCTTTTGAACCTGCCATGGCCGACCGCGCAGCTCGCCTTTTCAGGCACGTATGTCTAATTTGTCGAGCATTATATACTGCGCTCCTTGCTCGAACCGGTTGCCGTCTTCGACTTCATCGTAAGGCAGATACCACCAGCTGTTCAGGCTGCTGCGGCATCAGGAAAAAATCTCCCGCCCCCAATGTTCGATTTCCCCTCGACACGGCGAAACCATCCCGACATGCTCGGGCGTTCCCATGAAGATCCCTTTCCTCATCCGCCCGCGGCAGGGCGGCGCCACCCTCCCCGATGACGCATTCCCGTGCAAGCCGCCGGGACAGCTCCTCCTGGCGCACCGGGGGCTTCTGCACGAGATCCGGCGCATGGTGGGCATACCGGGCCGTCACTACCAGGCGCTCTACACGCCCCTGTTCGAGCAGCTGGCGGCCTTCTGCCAGGAGCTTCCGGCCTCGGAGGCCCATCACCACCGCTCGCCGGGCGGCGCCCTGTGCCACGGCATCGAGGTGGCGCTCCATGCCGTCCGGCTTCGCCGCAAGCGGCTGCTGCCCGCCGGCGCCACCGCCGAGGAGCTGGCGGCCCGGCAGGATCTTTGGACCTACGCGGTGGTTTCCGCCGCGCTGTTCCATGATTTCGGCAAGCCCGTGGCGGACGTCGAGGTGCGCATGCTCGAGGAAAGCGGCCGGGAGCTGGGCATTTGGAATCCCTGGCGCGGGTCCCTGCCTGAACAGGGTTGCCACGCCTACCGGATGCGCCACCGGAAGAACCGCATGCACGGACTGCACGAGCGGCTGCCTGCGTTCTTCGCGCAGCGGCTGATTCCCGCTGCGGGGCTGGAATGGCTGGCCGGTGATCCCGATGTCTTCGATCCATGGAGCGCGGCGCTCTGCGGGGACTGGGAGAACGCCGGGGTGATCGGGGAGATCGTGCAGCTCGCCGACGCCCGCTCGGTGGCCGAGGACCTGGCCGGGGACCAGAAGCAGCTTCCCGGCGCCAGGCAGAAGCCTCTTCACGAACGCCTGCTCACAGGCCTGCGCTACCTGCTCGACGAGGGCCGGCTGCCCCTCAACGGCCGGGGCGCGGCGGGCTGGGTGGACGGAGAGTCCCTTTGGCTGGTGAGCAAGCGCGCCCTGGACGCCCTTCGCGAGCACCTGGAGCAGGAGGGCCATGGCGGCATTCCCAGCCGCAACGATCGCCTCATGGACGCCCTGCAGCAGGCCGGCTGCCTGACCGTCAACCAGGACAAGGCGATCTGGAAGGTCCGCGTTTTCGCTCCAGAGTGGCCGAAGGCCGCCGAGCTCACAGTCCTGCGCTTCCCGCTCCGCAAGCTGTGGCCCGATCCCGATTCGGCACCGGAACGTTTCGCCGGGAAGGTGGAGGTACTGAACACCGCCGTGGACGGAACGCCGACGCGGGCAGCCGGCCCGCCAGGCGACGATGGAACACCGGCCGATTCCCTGACGGAAACCCCATCGGAACCCGATCCTTTCGAAGAAGCCCCCGTCCGCTCCGAACAGCCGCCCCCGCCCCTGCCGGGCGCGGCCGACGCCGGCCCGGACGTCGCCGACGGGCCAGGCGAGGAAACACCCCCTCCCCCAGAACTGTCGGGATCGGGCGCGCGCTTCCTCGCTTGGCTGCGCGAGAATCTGCGGAAAGACTTGCTGGAGATCAACCGACCTTCCGGGCGCCTGCACCGTGTGTCCGAGGGCCTGCTGCTCGTCAGTCCGGCCATTTTCAAGGACTACAAGGACCCGAATCCGGAAGCGAGCTGGCAGCAGGTGCAGCGCCGTTTCGCCCGACTCAAGCTGCACCTCAAGCTACCCGACGGAACCAACATACATAGCTATCGGGTGATGGGCGAAAAAAGTCGCAAGCGCGGACTCATCAAGGGGTTCCTGATCCCGGAATCGTCGCTTGACGAGGTCTTCCCCGACACCCATCTTCCACCCCCGAATCCTCACCTTCGAGGCAAAGACGGCCAGGATCGGAGCGACGAACCTGCACCACCCCGTTGAACATCATCTTCCCGCGAAGATATCTTGTCGGTCCCAATTCAAGGACCGAAGGAGGCGTCATGAGCAGGACGATCCGCTCCCTGTGCGAGGATTATCTCCGCTGCCGCAAGCTCGCCGAAAAAACGCAGTGCGGCTATCTCCAGATCTCCGGCATGTTCGAGCGGGACACACGAATCCGGTACTGCGACGAGGTGACCCTGGAATCCGTACTGGCATGGCGGGAACAGGTGCTCGGCCGCGCTACGACCACCACTTGGAACACCTACCTGCGGCACATGCGGGCCATCTTCAACCTGGCGGTTCGCACCGGACAGCTGGAAAGCAATCCCTTCCTGGAGGTTGACTTGGTGCGAACCGCGAAGAAGCGCAAGAAGGTCATCGACGACGAAGCAATCCGATTCTATCGACGAGCCCTCGAGCAAGAGCCGTGCGGCTGGTTCTGGTGGTGCGTGACCCTGACTTTCTATTACACCGGCATGCGCAGACGCCAGCTGGCGGGATTGCGATGGAAAGATTTGGACCTGGAGGCGGGAACCGTGCTGCTACGCTCGGAAACCAGCAAGAACCTCCGACAGTGGACGATCCCGGTACTGCCGCCGCTGGCGAAGGAACTGGGCTCTCTGCGCAAGAAAACCCGGGCGGTGGCGGGGCATGGATATCTTGTCGACGGGCAGATCTTCAACATCACGCTGTTCAACCACGCTTATCGCGGCGACCACCTCACGGCCGAGCAAATTTCCTGCTTCTACCAACGGCTGAAGAACAAGCACGGGCACAAGCACCTGATCTCCCCTCACCGATTCCGCCACCGATTCGCCACCGAGCTGGTGCGGCGGGCACCCGTTCGTTACGTCCAGGAACTCCTGGGCCACACCTCGCT